>BNJS01000779.1_pt1 | contig 334583 bp, 518 predicted proteins | sample 8540461 | NCBI WGS metagenome assembly BNJS01 (sample SAMD00202454, study PRJDB9452) | human saliva metagenome | isolation source: human saliva | place: Japan
GAGGCGGGTGCAGTAACCGCAACAGAAATCGAGCCAGCCGTCGCGTCAGGGTGCCAGGCCGTGTGGTGGACGTGGACGCGGTCGGTTCAGCGTTCAGGACTGCCTTTGAGACTGGCAGCGGGGATGCAAGCGGGACGACGGACTCGAGCCCGCCGCTGAGGACGGTTTCGACGCGGCGGGCGCGCGCGGACGGCTTCCGGGCAGGGGCGCGGAAGGACGGCGACGGGGACGGGGGTGGCGCTGGTTTCGGTTTTCAGGGTGGGTATGCAGGAGGCCGTTCCACCTGTCTCTCCTGCAGCACAAACGCGGGAACGACGTTTCTGAAAGCGCGCGGTTTCGGCAAAGTAAAAACTGCTCTTTGCGTTAGTTTCGCCCCCTGCTTTCGGAGATGTCCTTGCGGTGGCAGTGCAGGCGGGCAACATGCAGCGCGTTCTGTTACGGTGAGCACTTTGCGGCAGTAGTCGTCGTTCGCGGCTGCCACGTCGCAAAATTCAGGCCGAGGGTTTTTCAAGCCGCTCTGTTCGCCCACAAGCGCGCCGTGGCGGGTGTCTTCGTCATATCAGATCGACATGCGCGCCGCTGCTGAACAGTTGCGAGGCGCAGTAGTTTGTCGCAGTGTTTGCCGCAGCTACCGCTGACAGCGGTAGGTTTTACCGGCGGCAAAGGCGGGCGGCGGCGGTGATGGTGGTTTGTCCGGCGGGAAGCTGTTCGGTTTACGACTGACGATGCCGCGTGTGCTTGAGGCGCATTGGCGGCGGCGCACGGCGGCGTGACGCGGCAAAACAGGGCGGCGAACATCAAGGAGCGGTCGCGTTTCCGCTGGTTGCGATGGGGTTTGGTTGGCTTGCTGGCTTTCAGACGGCCTCCGAGGCCGTCTGAAAAGCCGTAGGATTCAGCGAAGCCAAAACGGGAGGCGGCGTTTCAGCGCCTGCCTCGTTCAGATTTTATACGCCGTCGCCCAAGGCTATCGGCGCGGGGTTTTGCGCCACCCATTGCGCGGCGAGTTCGACATATGCGTTGGGAGGAGCGTGCCGTCGTCGCCGAGGATGCCTTTTGGATGGCGGCGATTTCGGCGAGTGCGTCGGCGGCAAGGGGCGTGCCGGAGTTTGGCGTATTTCGAAGCTGTTGATCATTTTGCGGTGTTCCCGCTCCCAGTTGCCCATGGCGTTGCGCAGCAGTTCGTCGCGGATGCGCGCCCTGCGATGCGGATGAGTTTCGCCCCGCACGGTGGCGGCACGTCCCGATGGCGGCACGAGTGCGTCCCAGCCGTTGATGTGTTTGTCCCGCGCGTATCGCCTGCAAGCCCGATCGGCGGTGGTGGGCTCGGCTCTTCGCACACGGGTTCGGGGGCAACTCGAACATTTCGCACCAGCGGCGCAGGCGGCGTAGCCTTCGGTGTGGACCTCAAAGCGTTCCATGTGTTCGTCGTAATGGTCGCGCGACCATGCCACCCTGCTCGCTGCTGCTGTTCGGTGATGGTGGCATGCCGGCCTGCAAATGAGATTTCAGTCAGGCAATCATGTCGGCAATTCTGTCGGAGAGCGCGGGCGGTATCAACAGGCTGTCAAAGCGGCTTTGCCCGCGCCGGTTTTGGCGGCGGGGTTGGCACCGTGCGCCAGCAGCAGTTTGACCAGCGGCGCGGTGCGGGCGAAATGGAGAATGGAGTTGCCGAACTCGTTGGTGTAACTGGCGTTTGCGCTGTTTTGCAGCAGCACGGCGGCGTGTTCGGCGTTGCATGCTTGGACTTGATGATAGAGCGGCGGGCTGTCGTCGGCGGTGCGTTGAAATCTAACATCCGCGCCGTGGTCGATCAGCCATTGCATGAAGGCGGGCGGGGTTCCGCTCATCGCCAGCGGATGCGATTTCCCATGGTGCGCGCTCGACGGCGTTGATGTCGGTGTCGTCATCACGGCTTGCGGGGCGGCAAGATCGCCTGCTCGGCAGAGTTCTGCGGAAGTTTTGGGAGGTGGTTTTTCTTTTGGGCATGGGGGAGCCCTTTTCTTTGGGTGGAACGGCTTTTCAGACGGCTTTTGAAGGGCTGTCTGCTTCGCCGAGCACAGTTAACGAAAAACAGTCTGTCTGACAGGCTAGGCCGTCTGAAAGCGGAGAGCAGGGGCTTTCAGACGGCCTTTTGTGTTTACGGTTTTCGGCGTTTGCGGGCGGGGCGGCGGGTTTGGCGTTGTCGAGCCACTCGCCATTGTTCGCGGATGGCGCGTTCCCGAGCGCTCTGCTGTTTTTCTTCGGCGCTCGCCAGCACTTCGGTGAGGCCTTTGTAGTCGAGTGTAACGGAGAGGTTGTCGGTTTGCCGCGGATGATGAGGGGACGGGTGTGCCCTGCCCGCCTGCGGGTAGAGTTTGAGGCGCCGTTGAGGGTCATGGTGTGCTGAAGTCGGTGGCGCCGGTGAGTTCGATGCGGAAGGTGTCGGAATAAAAGGCTCGGCTTTTGTCGTGGCGGCTGATGCCTTTGCCGATACTGCTGCTCATGCGTGAAGCGCTCGGAAGGCTGGCGGGTTGCCGTCGGCCTGCACGGCCTGGCTGCCGAGGAGGTTTTGCAGCGCGCGGTTGAGAGTTGACGCCGTGCCATGCGCCTTTGCTGAGGTTGAGTTCGAGGGTGCCGGAGAGGGTGCGTGTGAGGCCGGCGCGGCCTGTACCTTGGCATGAGTGAGGTCGATTTCAGCGTCGCCGCGGCCGCTGATGTTGCCAGTAGCGGAAGAGATCCTGCATGAGGGGCGGATGTTGATGTTGCGGGCGTATTGTTGCGGCGGTAGGTGGGCGGGGTGGTGGCGTGATGCTGATGCCGCTTCCATCACGCCGTTGCTGAGTTCGGCGCTGAAATCGGCAGGACGATGCGTTTCGCGATCGGCTTGCAGGCGGGTGGTGAGGTTGTTGATTTCGAGATTGGGCGATTGCAGGGTTTTGACGGCGATGTCGGCTTCGATTTCGGGCGCACCGGTTTTTGCAGCCAGGCGGGGTAGGCGGCGGCGCTGCTCGGCGGGCAGGCTTTCGAGATAGGGAGACAGGGAGAGTTTGTCGAGGCGCAGGTCGGCATTGAGGCGGGCGGGCTGTTTGTCGGCGGTGTGTGTAGGCGGCTTTGAGGGCGAGGGCTTCGCGGTCGAGACTGTCCCTTTCAGACGGCCTTCCAAGAGCCGTTGCGGTATGTCCACGAGCCGTCGAGTTCGCTGACGAGGCGGGGACAGGGTTGCCGGTGAGGTTGTCGGGCGGAGTGGTAGTGTTGAGGCGGGCGGCGACCAGCTCCGCGCCGCTGCGGTTGACGGCGGTGTCGAGTGTGAAGGCGGTTTGCGTGAAGCGGCGGTCTTTGCGGCTGCCGCTGAGCCGCACCTGTTCGACGGCCAGCGAGCCGGGGCGCAGGGCGATGTCTTTGGCCGAGAGGGTGGCGTCCCACTGCGCATCGTCCCATTGTGCGCGTGAGCACGGCATTGGCGGCGCGGGCGGACAGCCTACCGTCGGCGGCGTCGACGGCAGGGGGCTTCGGCGTTCAGGTGGGTTTGTAGGCGGGGATGTCGAGCCTGCAAACCGGCCTGGGCAGAAACGGGATATTGCGGTCGCGCCGCTGCCAGAGGGCGTCGGCGGCGAAAACGGAAGACGAGTTCCGGCGTCGCGGTAGCGGCTGCTGCCGGTGAGCGCCATTTCAGTATCTCGCAGGCTGCCGCCGCTGCGGTGGAGCACGCCTTGCAGTTTCCATTGCGCTTCGTTTTCCCCATGCTGGGCTTTTCAGACGGCCGTCTGCCTTGATTTGGGTCTGTTCGTCGTCGGCATTGTTGATGTTGAAGCCGACGTCTTCGAGAATATGGCGGTGCTGCGGCGTGTCAATCGCGCACGCGGCCGCCTTCGACGATGATACGGTCGACTGCCGTCCCGCCTCTGTTTTTTCCAGTAGGTCGCGCACGTTCCATTCGCCCGCCGCGTCGCGCGCCAGGGAAACGACGGGGCGGACGAATACCCATTTTTCTATCCTCGGTTCGCCGAACGAAACTGCCCAGCCGATGCCCACGCGCATTTCTTTCGGCACGCATCTGCGTACCCGCGCCGTCGGGCTGCGTCGACTGACCTGTTTTGAGCGTCACCGTCGGACGCGGAAAAATGGCGGCGGAAACGCCGTTTTCGACGAAAGCGCACGCGCCGTTCCGTCCGCCACCGCTTCGTCGGCCGCACGCCGCTAGGTTTTCCGGCGAAAAAGCCAAGAAAGCAGGATATGTTTCACCGCAAAAAGCCAGCACAAACAACAGCGTGCCGCCGCTGATGAGTTTCATCAAAATTTACCCGATTGCGGACGTACCGCATATCCCGTGCCGATGGTGCAAAAACAGCGGCGGAGTATGCAGATTGCGCCCCGCCCTTTTCAGACGGCCTTTCCGTCGCTGCGGCGGCACGAAAGGCCGTCTGAAAAGACAGAAACCCGCCTGTCTGCCGCATAAGGCCGTCTGAAAAGGACGAAGGCGGCGGTTCGACTCCGCTTTCAGACGACCTGCCCATGCTTGCTACCATCGCCCGCCTTATCCTGGCAGGAGCAGCCGAACCATGATTATCGTGATGCACAAACACGCGCCCGCCGAAGCCGTGGCCGCCGTTACCGACTTTATCCGCAGCAAAGGCCTGCGCGGAACACGTTTGCGCGCGGCGACGAGCGCACCATCATCGGCGCGGTGGGCGACGAGCGCGTGTTCCAAGTGCAGGAAATCGAAGCCCTGCCCCACGTCGAACGCGCCATCCGCGTGCTCTCCAACTGGCGCATCATCAGCCGCGAAACACAGGCCGAAGACAGCGTGATTACCGTGCGCGGCGTTGCTTTCGGCGCGAAACCTGTCCGTCACCGCCCTGCCCGACCGCACCGACGCCAGCGCACTCTTTCTCGACCCCTTCCGCCTGCCCGGAACCCCCTACGCCCGAGCGCAACAGCCGCCGAACGAGAACATCCGCCTGCTGGCGGACACCGCCGCCAACCATGCCGCAGGCCGCCCCGTGCTGGTGCGCATCCCGCGACGTGCGTCAAATCGAAGCTGCCCACGTACGGGCAAAGCCGACATCCTCTATCTCGGCGGCGAACTGATGGCCAACGCGCCCTGCAGGACGAAATAGCCGTCTGAACACCCCGCTCGTGCGGTGCAAAGACAAAACACCACAGCACCGACGAATGGCTCACCGCCGCTGACCGACATCGTCGCCCTCAGGCAACCACCAAATCATCCTCGGCGAAAGCGGCACGCTCAGCTTCTCGCCGCGCCACCCCACCGCCTCGGCACCGACGCCCTCGTCCGCGCCCGCCGCCTCGCCGCCTGCCCGTGCTCGGCATCACCGCCTGCACCTGGCGACATGCCGCAGGAAATCCTACGCAAACTGGCCGAAGCCGCCGGCGCGGAAACGCCGTCGTCACCACTGAACACAAGCATCCGTTAATATCAGAACCGCCGCCCGCGTCAGGCAGCGGCAAACGCGGTTAGCAAAGGCCGTCTGAAAAACGCAGAAAGAGCAAAGGCTTTCCCGCGTTTCAGACGGCCTCATTGCATTTATTTATCACAATCTTTTCACACTGTAAAACCCCCTGCCCTTCGTATTCCTATTTATCGAGAATTGGTCTATAGTTCGGCCACTACTGCAAAACTACATTTGCAGTGTTTCAGAAGAAAACAGCCAAGGAACAATATTATGTTAGAAACTTACCGCAGACCGCCGCCGAGCGCGCGCCGCTCTGGGCATCCCCGCCCTGCCCCTCTCCGCCCAGCAAACCGCCGATCTGGTGGAACTGCTGAAAAACCCGCCCGCCGGCGAAGACCATCAGTTTTTGGTCGATCTGCTCGCCCACCGCGTACCGCCCGGCGTGGACGACGCGTCCAAAGTCAAAGCCTCTTTTCTTGCCGCAGTTGCCGAAGGCAGCGTCGCAAGCCCGCTGATTTCCCCGAGATACGCCACCGAGCTTCTGGGTACCATGCTCGGCGGCTACAACATCCATCCCCGATCGAGCTTCTGGACGACGACAAGCTCCGCCCCATCGCCGCCGAAGGTTTGAAACACACGCTGCTGATGTTTGATTCTTCACGATGTCAGGAAAAAGCCGAAAAAGGCAACGTCCACGCCAAAGAAGTATTGCAGTCGTGGGCGGATGCGGATGGTTTACCGCGCGCGAAAAAGTGCCGGAAAAATCACTGTTACCGTATTTAAAGTCGACGGCGAAACCAATACCGACGATCTTTCCCCGCACCCGATGCGTGGAGCCGCCCCCTGATATTCCGCTGCACGCGCTGGCGATGCTGAAAAACCCGCGCGAGGGCATCAATCCCGACAAACCGGGCGAAGTCGGCCCGATCAAGCTTTTGGAAGAGCCAAAACCAAAAGGCCATCCATTGCCTACGTCGGCGACGTGGTCGGCACCGCTCTTCGCGCAAATCCGCCACCAACTCCGTCATCTGGCACACCGGCCAGGACATCCCGTTTGTGCCGAACAAACGCTTCGGCGGCGTGTGTCTCGGCGGCAAAATCGCGCCGATTTTCTTCAACACGCAGGAAGACTCGGGCGCGCTGCCGATTGAAGTGGACGTCTCCGCGCTGAAAATGGGCGACGTGGTCGATATTCTACGCCTACGAAGGCAAAATCGTGAAAAACGGCGAAACCGTGGCCGAGTGCCTGAAATCGAAGTGTTGCTCGACGAAGTGCAGGCCGGCGGTCGCATCAACCTGATTATCGGCCGCGGCTCGACCGCCAAAGCCCGCGAAGCACTCGGCCTGCCCGCATCCGACAAATTCCGCCTGCCCAAAGCACCGGCCGAGAGCAATGCCGGTTTCACGCTGGCGCAGAAAGTGGTCGGCCGCGCCTGCGGTTTGCCCGAAGGCCAAGGCGTGCGCCCCGGCACTTACTGCGAACCGCGCATGACTACAGTAGGCTCGCAGGACACCCCGGCCCGATGACGCGACGAACTCAAAGACCTCGCCTGCCTGGGTTTCTCCGCCGACATGGTGATGCAATCGTTCTGCCACACCGCCGCCTATCCGGGGAAACCCGTTGACGTGAAAACCCACAAAGAGCTGCCCGAGTTTTATCTCCGCGCGGCGGCGTGGCCTTGCGCCCGGGCGACGGCGTGATCCACTCCTGGCTCAACCGCCTGCTCTTGCCCGATACCGTCGGCACCGGCGTGCGACTCGCACACCCGTTTCCCATCGGCATCTCCTTCCCGCAGGCTCGGGTTTTGCGGCCTTTTGCCGCCGCAACGGGCGTGATGCCGCTGGATATGCCCGAGTCCGTGCTCGTGCGTTTTTCAGGCAGCTCCAACCGGGCGTAACCCTGCGCGACATGGTCAGCGCCATTCCGCTGTATGCCATCAAACAAGGCCTGCTCACCGTGGCTAAAGCCGGTAAGAAAAACATCTTCTCCGGCCGCATTCTCGAAATCGAAGGCCTGCCCGATTTGAAAGTCGAACAAGCCTTTGAATTGACCGACGCTTCCGCCGAACGCTCCGCCGCCGGCTGCACCGTCAAGCTCAACAAAGAGCCGATTATCGAGTATATGCAGTCCAATATCGTGTTGATGAAAAACATGATTGCCGAGCGGCTACAAAGACCCGCGCACGCTCGAGCGCCGCATCAAAGCCATGGAAAAATGGCTGGCCGACCCGCGCTGCTCGAAGCCGATAAAGATGCCGAATACGCCGCCGTCATCGAAATCAACATGGACGACATCAAAGAGCCCATCATCGCCTGCCCGAACGACCCCGACGACGTCTGCTTTATGTCGGAAAAATCCGGCACCGTGATCGACGAAGTGTTCATCGGCTCGTGCATGACCAATATCGGCCACTTCCGCGCCGCCTCCAAGCTGCTCGAAGGCAAGAGCGACATCCCCGTGCGCCTGGCGGATGGCGCCGCCCACCAAAATGGACGCCAAAGAGTTGTCGGACGAAGGCCACTACGGCGTACTCGGCCGCGCCGGCGCTCCGCGTGGAAATGCCCGGCTGCTCGCTGTGCATGGGCAGCCAGGCGCAGGTATGCGAAACGGCGCCACCGTGATGTCTACCTCCACCCGCAACCCCCAACCGCCTGGGCAAAAACACCTTCGTTTACCTCGGCTCGGCGGAACTCGCGGCCATCTGCTCCAAACTCGGCAAAATCCCCACCGTTGAAGAATACCAAGCCAATATCGGCATCATCAACGAACAGGGCGACCAGATTTACCGTTATATGAATTTCAACGAAATCGACGAATATAACGAAAAGCCGAAGCAGTAAACGTTTGAGCGGCAGACCTTTCAGAACGGCCTCAATGGTTGCTAAAAGGCCGTCTGAACACCCGAAACGGCAAACGGAACAACACAGTTTGTTCCGTTTTTTCCTGCCCGCAACATAGCCCAAAGGCCGTCTGAAACGCCCGCACCGACAGGGTTTTCAGACGGCCTCATCCATGCCCCGCCCCGACAAAATCGGGTACAATCCGCAGCTTTTACGACCACCAAAACCGAATTCCCACCATGCTCAACAAAGACCACCTGCCGACAACCACTTCATCCGCACCATCATCGAAGACGATCTCAAAAGCGGTAAACACACCGCCATCCAAACCCGTTTTCCCGCCCGAGCCCAACGGTTTCTCTGCACATCGGCCATGCCAAATCCATCTGTCTGAATTTTCGGCCTGGCCTATGTTTACGACAACCTGTGCAACCTGCGTTTTGACGACACCAATCCCGAAAAAGAAAACCGAGGAATACGTCATTCGCATTAAAGAAGATGTCGAGTGGCTCGGCTTTTCACTGGGCGGGTGAGCCGCATTATGCGTCCAACTATTTCGACCGCCTGTTTGACTATGCCGTCGGCTCTGATTAAAGACGGCAAAGCCTATGTCGATGATTTGACCGCCCGAAGAAATGCGCGAATATCGCGGCACGCTTACCGAGCCGGGCAAAACAGCCCTCACCGCGAGCGCAGCGTCGAAGAAAACCTCGATCTCTTTCACGCGCATGAAAAACGGCGAGTTCCCCGACGGCAGCAAAACCCTGCGCCTGAAAATCGACATGGCTTCCAGGCAGCATCAATATGCGCGACCGGTGATTTACCGCATCCGCCGCGCCCATCACCACAACACCGGCGACAAAATGGTGCATCTACCCGATGTACGACTACACCCACTGCATCTCCGACGCCATCGAGGCATCACCCATTCGCTGCTGCACGCTCGAATTTGAAGCCCACCGCCCGCTGTACGACTGGGTGTCGACAACATTCCCCGCGCCGCACGCCACCCGCCCGCGCCAATACGAATTCTCCCGTTTGGAACTTCTGTACTCCATCACGTCCAAACGCAAGCTCAAACCAACTCGTTTCAGACGGCCACGTGAGCGGCTGGGACGACCCGCGTATGCCCACCATCTCCGGTATGCGCCGACGCGGTTACACGCCCGAAGGCCTGCGTCTGTTTGCCAAACGCGCCGGTATTTCCAAATCTGAAAACATCGTCGATATGAGCGTAGTTGGAAGGCGCGGTTCGCGAAGAACTGGAAAACTCCGCCCCGCGCATGATGGTCGTACTCAATCCGCTCAAAGTGACGCTGACCAACTGATGCAGCCCGTAAAGGCCGAAAGCCGCACCGCGCCCGTTCATCCGAACCATTGAAGAAATGGGCGAGTCGCGAAGCTGCCGATTTCAAACCACTGCTACATCAAGCCGACGATTTCGCGAAAAACCCGCCCAAAGGCTTCAAACGCCTGACCCCGGCGGCGAAGTGCGCCTGCGCCACGGCTATGTGATCGAAGTGCGACGAAGTGGTAAAAAGACGACGCAGGCAACGTGGTTGAACTCAAATGCAGCTTGGACCACGACACCTGGGCAAAAATCCAGAAGGCCGCAAAAGTCAAAGGCGTGATTCACTGGGCTGTCCGCCGAACACGCAGTGCCCGTTACAGTGCGGCTGTACGAGCGCCTGTTCACCGAAATCAGCGTCCTGATGCCGTGCGCGGCGAAGACGGCGAATACCTGCCGTTTCACCGATTTCTCAACCGAATCCATCGCCAGAAAACCACCGCTTACGCCGAACCCGTCGCAAAAAGACTTTGCCGGCATGAAAGCCGTTGGCAGATTCGAGCGTATCGGCTACTTCGTAACCGACCGCAAAGACCACAGCAAAGACACGCCGGTGTTTAACCGCACGGTAACGTTAAAAGATTCTTGGCAGCCTAAGTAATCTGTTTGCAGTTGTTAGACTGAAGGCCGTCTGAAAACTTGAAATCGGTTTTCAGACGGCCTCATTTCTCTGAAATATAAAGAAAAGAGAAATACTTGTTTTGGATAGTTTAATTCTTATTGTCATGGCCTTATTGGCTATGGCCGCCATAGTTTGGATTGCCAGTATTGTGGCAATTGTTAAATCCAAAAATCCGCTGATTAGGAATTCAGCCATTATTTTCAATTTGATCGTGGTGTCATTGTTTGGCATATATATGGTTAAGGTATGGCAAACTAAAAGATATAATGATTCAAGTTATCAAACGGCTAAAGAGGAGTTGGTGATTGATGGTATACGAATCCCGGCAGGCTCGAAGCTGACCGTAGCTCCTCAGGATGGGGTATCGAAAAAGCCTGATTTTTCTACTTTTAGCGAAGTTACATTTTCTCGCCCTGTTGAATGGAAAGGTATCGAAGTTAATGGAATGAATCGTTCTGCGTACCAGACTGGAGATGGTTATCAAGCAACACTTACGATGAATGCTATCGGGGAAAACAGGATGGTTGATATAGAAGGGTGGTCCTGCCGGGGTGACGGAGAGATGGAGTGGCAAGCATTGACTAAAGGTGGCAAGATGCCGTCTAGTCCTGCTGATTATTTTCTATCAAGTTGCACGTTAGACGAATCAGCCGAAGTGTCCCTGCCTGAGTGGTTTGTGGATGGGAAATTATATTTTTGGCGAGTGACGCGCACTGAACGTGACGGTTATTGGGAGGTAAAGATTGCTTCCAATAATCAGCCTTATTGGGGAAACGTCATTCTTGATTCAAATAAACAGTTAAAAAACTTTGAGCTGACATTAACACAGAAAAACTTGCCAGGCTGTGCGATTGATGATGACGGTGTTACGCTGGAATGGGATAGGGATAAACCTGATATAGTTACAGTAGTGAGCTCTGTTGATCTGCCTGAATTGTGCTGGGGTAAAAAAGTTGTTCGGCCCAAATCAAAGGCGGCAGAATAGTGGTAATGAAGGCCGTCTGAAAACTTGAAATTCGGTTTTCAGACGGCCTTTGTTGATAAAAGGGATGAGATGGAACGTTATTCCGTACATTTGAAACTGCTGGGAATGGCGGTATTGTGGGGTGCGTCTTGGCCGATGGGGCGGATGCTGGGGCAGTCGCTGCCGCCGCTGACGGGCGGAGCGGTTCGGTTTGTATTGGCTTCGGTTTTGCTGTTGGGCTGGTTGTTTGCGCGCAGCAGGTTTGCGACTTTGGCGGCTTTGTCGGCGCGGCAATGGCTGGGCTTGGCGGTGGCCGCTTCCGTCGGGGTGTGCGGCTATGCGGTGTTTTTTATGCTGGGTTTGCAGGCAATGCCGGCGGGTAAGGCAGCGGTGGTTGTGGCGGTGAATCCCGTGCTGACGCTGCTGCTGGCGGCTTGGCTTTTCGGCGAACGTTTAAACGCGAAGATTTTGGCGGGTATGCTGTTGGCGGTTTGTGGTGCGATAACGGCGGTAACGCAAGGGCAGCCGTTGACGGTATTGTCGGGCGGCATCAAGGCGGGGAGTGGCTGATTTTTCGGCTGCGTGGTCTGCTGGGCGGCCTATACCTTAATCGGGCGTGCGGTCTTGCGCGGGATAGATGCGCTGACGGTAACGGCGGCAACTTCGCTTATCGGCGCGTTGATGTTGTCGGTGGTGGCGTTGTGGGTCGATGGATTGCCTTTTGAGGCAATGGCGGCGATGGATGCACGCGGTTGGACGGCATTGGCGTGGCTGGTCATCGGTGCGACGGTATTGGCCTATGCGTGGTATTTTTGAAGGCGTGAAGACTTTTGGGGCGCAGGCAGTGCGGCGGCGTACATTACGCTCGTGCCGATTTTTCGGCTGTACTGTCTTCGGCGTGGGTTTTGGGCGAACCGCTGCATATTTCTCTGGTTGCGGGCTGCGCGGCAGCGGTCGGCGGCATGACGACTGATGCGGTATGGGCAGAAGGTCGTCTGAAATTTTTGTTCGGGCATTTTTACTTTTGATTGAAGTGGGTTTCAGACGAACTTCAGCCTTAAAGCAGCCTGAAAAACATCCACCAACCCCATACAAGGAAACCAATATGAAACTTCCCACTCGCGCCTGCCCTGCTCCGGCAGCTCTGCCCTGCTGGCCGCCTGCGCCTACACGCCCCGTCCGCACAAGTCAGCTTGAAAGCCGTGCGCAGCGAAAAACTACGGCAGCTACCCCCAGAAACTACCAACGGCAAATCCGCCAATACCTCAACGACACCCTGCTCGACCCCGGCAGCGCGAAAATCCGCATCGGCACGCCGCACAAAAGTGTTCCAAACATACAATCCCTCTGGCAAAATACATATCCGCCAAAAACACCCAAAGAGTTGAAAACCAACCAATATTACGTAGTGTGCGCAGAAGTGAACGCCAAAAACACCTTCGGCGGCTATACCGGCTGGCAGACCAAAAATCTACCGGTTCGTAGACGGCAGGATTGAAGACGAGGCACCCTCGGTTCCTTTTGGCACCGACTTTGACGGTGTGCAGGAGCCAAGACGAGGGTTTTTATCAGCACAAACAATGTGGGTAACGTGAAAGTAAACATCGTCCCGTAAATCCGCTTTCAGACGGCCTCAAAGCAGCCTGAAGAAGCAACAGGCCGTCTGAAAGCGAAGCTTCAACGGAGTTAAAACCGTTTTGCCGTTTCAGGCAGCCTGAAAAACATTTCCCCAAAACCAGCAAAGGAAACCCGATATGAAAACCAGTCTCCCCACCCGCGCCGCCCTGCTCGGCAGCCTGTTCCTGCTCCTGGCCGCCTGCGCCAGCTCCTTTGACGTCAGCATGCAGGCCGTGCGCAATGCCGACTACGGCCCCTATCCCAAAAACTACCAGCAGCCGATCCGCAAACGGCTGACGGCAACCTGCCTCGATGCCCGCAGCGCGCAAATCAGATTCACCACCCCGCCGCGCAAAGTGTTCCAACTCTCGCGCGCGCCGTACAAACTGAACGGCCGGGCATACTATGCGGTGTGCATCGAAGTGAACGCGAAAAATGCCTACGGCGGCTACACCGGCTGGCAGACCAAACGCTACAGCATTTACAACGGTATTTTGAAGAGCTCACTTTCGACCCTGGTCGGCCTGGACATGATGCGACAGCACGGACGAAATTTATATCACCAGCGGCATCTACAACAAATTCAGGTCAATATCGTGCCGTAAGAGCGCGGCAGGACGGTACAAAACAGTCAAAGGCAGCCTGAAAACATCCACCAACCCCATACAAGAAAACCAATATGAAACTTCCCGCCCGCGCCGCCCTGCTCGGCAGCCTGTCCCCTGCTCTTGGCTGCCCTGCGCCAGCTCGATGGTCGATATCAGCATGCAAAGCATCCCGCAGCGCCGACTACGGCATTTATCCGAAAGACTACCGTCAGCGTATCCGGCAAACATCTGAACAGAACCCTGCTCGATGCCGGCAGCGCGCAAGTCAATATCACCATGCCGCCGATATTTGAAATTACGGGAGACTGGGAACCGCGACGGGGGATTATCTGAAAACCCGCACCTATTATCTTGTTTGCATTGAAATCAATGCCAAAAACGCTTACGGCGGCTACACCGGTTGGCAGACGCAAACTTACGAGTTTGAAAACGGCCGGATGAAATCCGACGCCGTCGTGTCAACCCGCGTGTGCGACAGCAAAGACGATCCCTATATCGATAACCGCGACCCTTATGAGCGGGTGAATATTCTTCCGTAGGGTTCGTTGGCCGGAAAAGCAGCCTGAGAGCCGACAGGCCAGTCTCGAAACCCGCAAACCGTGTTTTCAGACGGCTTTTGCCGATGCGGATGGCCCGCAGCTTCGCATTCGTCAACACCATTCACGCGTTTGTAGCCCGCAGGGATACAAGCAAAAGCGGTTTCAAAGCCCGTCCAAACGCAAACTTCCCCAAATCCCTGTTTTGGGCGGCGGGGTAAAACTGCTATCATCCGCCCTGTTTTCCTATTCGCCGGAACAGCGCTTTCAGACGGCCTCCATGCCGTCTCGAACGTTTTCCGCCAAAGAAAGAACCGCCATGAGAAACACCGTCCGCCTCTCCCTTGCCGCCCTGATACTCGCCGCCTGCACGACAGAGCATCCCGTCGAACCCGTCAGGCAGGGGACCGGAAGCACAAGCAGGCAACGGCTTCGGCCTGCCCACTCGTGCGCAGCGGCGAAAGCCCCGCCAAAACCCTCGACGACTACGCGCGCTACGAAGGCGTGATGCGCGCCGCCAAAGCGGGCGACGACATCCAGCCCGCCCAATTCCTCGCCGTGCAGAGCGCCAGCGCGATGGGCGAAAAACGTTCGCAACGAATGGCTCAAAGCCTGAGCGCGGCGCGGCAGCTGGCAGACCTTCCAAAGCGAATACGCCAAACTCGAACCCGAAGGCCGCAGCCGCGAAAGTGCGCTGCTACGCGGAAAAACTTCGCCGACAGCGGCATGGCGGCTGAACTCGTGCGCGAAACCGGCCGCCTGCCGCAGGGCTGCACCCGCGCTGGTGGAAACACGTGCGGCACAAGGCCGTCTGAATCCCGCCGACGCATGGCGGCGCGTGCGCGGCCCTGATTGCCGCCAACCAAACCTCCGACGCAGCCAACCTCGCCGCCGCCCTCGGCAGCCCCTTGGGCAGCGGCGGACAGGGCGCGCAGGAAAACCTGTTGCGCGACGTCATCGGCGCGGCGGCGCAGAGCGCCCGCAGCGGCGGCAGGCCGTCTGAACGCGCTCGAAGGCAGCCTCACGCGCGAACAGGCAGAGCTGCCTGGGGCGTGCTCGGCCCTACGTCAGGCCAAAAACCAAAAACTTCGCCGACGCCCTCGCCTACTACGCCCGCTCCGAGCGCAAACAGCTCACCGACGAACAGCTTGAATGGTGACGCCCGCTCGGCCTTTGCGCGTGCAGGACTGGCCGCTGCTGGCTTCCGTGATCGGCGATATGCCGGAAAAACTGCGGCAAAACCCCGCCTGGCTCTACTGGCTCGGCCGCAGCCTGGCCGCGCGGGAAACCGCAGCGAAGCGCAAAAACCTTTACCGCCGCGCCGCCGAAAGCGGCCGCACTTTCTACGCCCTCTTGGCTGCCGAAGAAACCGGCGGCCGCGTCAATACCCGCAACACTGCTGCCGCCACGCCGGCACGCGATTTACAGACGCTGGCGCGTGACGGTGCCATCGCCCGCGCGCTCACCCTATTCCAAGCATCGGGCGGCAACATTGCCATGCGCCGCGCCGCTGCAGGCCGAATGGCGCTACGCCACCCGCGCCTTCAACGACGGCGCCAAGCTCGCCGCCGCGCGGCTGGCCGCCGACCACGGCTTTTTACGAAATGTCCATCCACTCGGCCGACAACGCCACAGGCAAGCTCAGACTACACCTGCGTTACCCGCCCCTTCCGCGACACCGCCACCCGCTACGCTGCCGAAGCAGGCGTCGACCCGGCTTGGGTCACGGTCTGATCCGTCAGGAAAGCCGCTTTTATGGTCGGAGCGCAATCGGGCGTCGGCGCACAGGGGGCTGATGCAGGTCATGCCCGCCACCGCCCGCGAAATCGCTCGCAAAAACGGGAATGTCCGACAGCGAGCTCTACACCACCGGCAGCAACATCCGCATGGGCACATGGTATTTGGGCGACGCCAAACGCCGTCTGCAAAACAACGAAGTGATGGCCACCGCAGGCTACAACGCCGGCCCCGGCCGCGCCCGTCAATGGCAGGCCGCTTCGCCGCTGGAAGGCGCAATCTACGCCGAAACCATCCCCTTCGACGAAACGCGCGACTACGTCAAAAAAGTGATGGCCAACGCCACCTACTACGCCTCGCTGTTCAACGAGCCGCAACTTCGCTCAAACGCCGCATGGGCGTTGTGCCGGGGAAAAATGTCAAAGGGCAGCACGAACCGTCCCGTTTCAACAAGCAACCGTCAAAAACCAACCATCTGAATCTGAGAAAGACCATCTATGACCTGGGAAAACCGTAATCGGCTGGAAATCCACGTCCAGCCTCAACACCCAATCCAAAAATTTTCAGCGGCGCGAACACCGCCTTCGGCGCCGAGCCCAACGCACACGCCAGCGTGGTGGAATGCGCGCTGCCGGGCACGCTGCCGGTGATGAACCGCGAAGTGGTGGAAAAAGCGATTAAGCTCGGCTTGGCGCTGAACGCCACCATCAACCGCAAAAACGTGTTCGACCGCAAAAACTATTTCTATCCTGACCCTGCCAAAAAGGCTACCAAATCAGTCAGTTGGACTTGCCGATTGTCGAACACGGCAAGCTGGAAATCGTGGTGGGCGACGAAGTGAAAACCATCAACGTAACCCGCGCCCATATGGAAGAAGACGCGGGCAAATCAGTGCGAAGGCTTGAACGGCGCCACCGGCATTGACCTGAACCGCGCCGGTACGCCGCTGTTGGAAGTCGTCTCCGAACCCGAAATGCGCTCCGCCGCCGAAGCGGTGGCCTATGCCAAAGCCCTGCACGGTTTGGTTACTTGGCTGGACATTTGCGACGGCAATATGGCCGAAGGCTCGTTCCGCGTCGATGCCAATGTGTCGGTGCGCCCCCAGGGCAGGCGGAGTTTGGCACGCGCCGCGAGATTAAGAATTTGAATTCGTTTCGCTTTTTGGAGCAGGCAATTAATTACGAAGTACAAGCGCAGATTGAGCTGTTGGAAGACGGCGGCAAGGTGCAGCAGGCGACCATGCTGTTTGACCCCCGACAAGGGCGAAACCCGCGTGATGCGCCTGAAAGAAGACGCGCACGACTACCGCTATTTCCCCGATCCCGACCTGTTGCCCGTGATCATTTCAGACGGCCAAATGGACAAAGCCCGTGCCGCCATGCCCGAGCTGCCCAAAGAAATGGCGGCGCGTTTTGTCAATGAGTTTGGCGTGAGTGAATACGACGCGCGCCTGCTGACGGCAAGCCGCGCCCAGGCCGCCTTTTTGAAACCGCCGCCCAAAGCAGCGGACAAGGCAAGCTGGTTGCCAACTGGATGAACGGCGAATTGGCGGCAACGCTGAACCGCGAAGGCTTGAGCTGGCGCAAAGCCCGATTACGGCGGCGCGGCTGGCCGCGCTGGTGGGCAAAAATCGCCGACGGCACATTGAGTAGCAAAGCTGGCGAAAAGCCTTTGAAGCGATGTGGGCGGAACCTGGAAGCACAATCGAACAAATCATCGAAAAACACGGCCTAGTGTAAATCACCGACACCGGCGCGATTGAAGCAATGGTGGACGAAGTACTCGCCAACAATGCCAAAGCCGTTGAGCAGTTTAAAAGCGGGCAACGAAAAAGCGCTGAACGCGATTGTGGGGCAGGTGATGAAAGCCAGCAAAGGCAAGGCGAATCCCGCGCAGGTACAGGAGTTGGTGAAAGCTAGCTGGGGTGATGCAGCCCGAACGCCCAAAGGCAGCCTGAAAACGGGAAAAGTGTTTCAGGCTGCCTTGACACAACAATCGGACACGCAATGAACATCGGTTTTTCATGCAACATAGCGGGCAGCGGCGGACACAATTTTGTCCGCCTGTCTTTGCATATCGGCGACACCATACTCGGCGAAGGCTGGGAAACGCTGGGCTTAACCACCGCCGCCCTGCAAGAGGTCTTGGCAAACCTAGACGCGCTGCAAGCCGAGCCCAGCATCACACCGCCGCGCGACATCCGCCCCGACCAAGCCGAAGCATACGTTTTTACCGAACACAACATCCTGCCCTGCGGCTCGTCCGCCTTGACGGCGACCGTCTGCTGCTGTTCAAATCCGAACACCACCGCAAAAACCCGCAAAACCACCGCTACACCGCCCCTTCTGCCAAGCATACGGACAACAGGCGGCCGTGCTCCCCTGATTTCCCGTTTGCCGACTACCAACGCCGGATACGCAGCCTGACCCACCGTCTGCTCGGCATCCAACAGCCGCTGGGCGGCAGCCTGACGATTTATCCGATCGGCTCATCCCCACGAGGGGTATGACTATGCGTTTTCAGGCTGCCTTTTTCCGCTTTATCTGATGGTTCCCGAGATCGAGAAACCCCGTATTTTTCCTCGTTTTATCAATCATATTGTCCGCTGCTGTTAGCATTTGCAAAAGGCCGTCTGAACCCTTTCGACGGCCTCTTGAACGGAAACCCCGCCATGCCCCCGATGCACAACCGTTTCGACGACTGGCTGACCTGCCGCCGGCCGCGCCCCTGATTTGCGCGGCGGGCGGCGGTTTGCTCGTCGAATTTTTGCTTTTTCGTTCTGAAAGAAGCGCGCGCCTGTCTGTTTGCCGGGCTGTTTTTCCTCGCCATAACGCTCGCCGTGCCGCGCGAGCGGACTGTCTCGGCGTCGCCCGCTGGGACGTGCTGCTGGTATTCGCACTGGCGGTTCAGACGGCCATGCTGGTGCTGAAACTGGAAACGTGGGACGAAGTGAAGGCCGTTACCCTGTTCCACCTTGTCGGCTTTGCGCTCGAACTTTTCAAAACCTCGTCAGCCGTCGGCTCGTGGAGCTATCCCGACCCGCGCTTTCAGCAAAATCGGCGGCGTGCCGCTGTTTGCCAGATTTATGTATGCGGCGGTGGGCAGCTACATCATCCAGGCATGGCGGCTTTTCGATTTGAAAATCAAAAAGCCACCCGCCCTATTGGCTGGCGACGCTGTGTTCGCTGCTGATTTACATCAATTTTTCAGCCACCACTGCATCGGCGACTACCGCTGGTATCTCGCCGCCTTCGCCCTCGGCCTCTACGCCCGCACCTCGGTGTGCTTCACGCCCTACGACACTCCGCGCAGAATGCCGCTGCTGCTCGCTTTCGTGCTTATCGGTTTTTATCTGGCTGGCGGAAAACATCAGCACCTTCGCCGGTATCTGGCGCTACCCCAACCAAATCGGCGCGTGGTCGGCGGTGCACATCGGCAAATGGATCGTGGGCGCTCTTGGTGATGATGACCTTCACCATCGTCGCCAATCTGAAACACATCAAGCGCACCATTGCCGTATCGAGGGATTAGGGTATGCTGACATTCAGCTTTGCGAAGCGGTTTTTGAGGAAAAATTCGCGCCTGCAAGGAAAAAGCGCAGCAAGATTGGACATCTTGCGAGCATTTTTGACGCGGCAGGCGTGGATTTTTACCAAAAATACCGCCGCAAGGCTGATTGTCAACACGCCCTAGGCCGTCTGAAAGACTGGAAAGATACAAAAAGGCGTCTGAAACCCCGTTTTCGAATTTCAGACGGCCTCTGTGTTTCGAGACGGCCTAATTTCGGTAATCCAACACAAAGCGCGCGCCTTCGTCCTGCGCCAGCAGCCGCGCCAGAGTCGGCAGGTTGTCGCGAAGCTGTGCGGCCAGCAGATAGGGGCGGGTTGATCAGGAACATGCCGCTGCCGTGCATTCCGAAGCCGTCGGCACAGGCGCGGCGGCGTGCAAGCCCGAGCCAGCAGGTAATTGTCGGGCGACAGTTTTTTCAGCTGTTCGGGCAGGCGGCGGCTTTCCTCGCGGCTGGAGACAGGGATACCACAGCAGATAGCAGCCCTGCGCGAAGCGTTTTTGCGCCTCTTTCAGCGTCTGTACCACGCGCGCGTAATCCCGTTTTTCCTCATACGGCGGGTCGATCAGAACCACGGCGCGACGGGTCGGCGGCGGCAGCAGGAAATCAGACCTTTGAAAACCGTCTTCCCGCCGGATGATGCCGCGCCTTTTCAGCCCCGCCTCACGCATATTGTTTTCCAGCAGGGTGAAATCCGCCGGATGCAGCCGAAAAGGCGCAGCTTGTCGTCTGCGCGCGTTTGCGCCTGCGCCAGCCAGGGCGAACCGCAATAGAGTTTTCCTGCGGCAGGATGTCTTTCAGACGGCCGCGAGACTGCGCCAGCAGCTCGGCGGCACGTGTCCGCCGCCATCAGGCGGGCAAGTGCCGCTACGGTATTCGCCGACCTTCTGCGCCCTCGCTGCCGCCCGTCATACAAACCCGCGCCGCTGTGCGTGTCGACAGCACCAATAGGGCTTGTCTTTGCGGTTGAAATAATCGAGCACCAGCCAGAGAACGAAATGTTTCAGAGCACATCGGCGTGGTTGCCTGCGTGAAAGGCGTGGCGGTAGCTGAGCATGGTGGGGAGGCCGTCTGAAAAAGAAAGTGGCGGATTTTACAGCAGGGCGGCAAAAAGATAAGGCGGATAATAGGCTTGCCGCCGTTTCTGCTACTAAAATGCGCCGCTGATTTTTGATTTTTCTCTGGGACAGCTTTTCAGACGGCCTAGGCCGTCTGAAAGCCGTTTCTCGAGACAAAACACACCATGAAAACCTCCGAACTACGCCAAAAATTCCTAAATTCTTCGAATCCAAAGGCCACACCATCGTCCGCTCTTCCCAGCCTCGTGCCGCGACGACCCGACGCTGCTGTTTACCAACGCCAGCATGAACCAGTTTAAAGACGTGTTCCTCGGCTTCGACAAACGCGCCTGCAACCGCGCCACTACCGCGCAAAAATGCGTACGCGCAGGCGGCAAACACAACGACTTGGAAAACGTCGGCTACACCGCCCGTCACCACACCTTCTTTGAAATGATGGGCAACTTCTCCTTCGGCGACTACTTCAAACGCGACGCCATCCACTTCGCTTGGGAGTTCCTGACTTCCCCGGAATGGCTGAACATCTGAGAAAACTCTGGCGACCGTGGCTGCCGAAGACGAGTGAAAACCTACGACTTTTGAATGAATCGGTATGCCCGCCAGCCGTCGTCCGCATCGCGACAACAAAGGCGCGAGATACGCGTCCGACAACTTCTGGCAAATGGGCGATACCGGCCCGTGCGGCCCATGTTCCGAAATTTTTCTACGACCACGGCGAAGAAATTTGGGGCGGCATTCCGGGCAGCCCTGAAGAAGACGGCGACCGCTGGATCGAAATTTGGAACTGCGTATTCATGCAGTTCAACCGCGACGAACAAGGCAATATGAATCCGCTGCCTAAACCATCCGTTGATACCGGCATGGGCTTGGAGCGCATGGCGGCCGTGATGCAGCACGTCCACAGCAACTACGAAATCGACCTGTTCCAAGACCTGCTCAAAGCCGTTGCCCGCGAAAAACCGGCGCGCCGTTCAGCATGGACGAGCCGAGCCTGAAAGTCATTGCCGACCCATCCGCTCCTGCTCCTTCCTGATTGCCGACGGCGTGATGCCGTCCAACGAAGACCGCGGCTATGTACTGCGCCGCATCATCCGCCGCGCCGTGCGCCACGGTTACAAACTCGGTCAGAAACAGGCATTTTCTACAAGCTCGTGCCATGATTTGGTCAAAGCGATGGGCGAAGCGTGTGTCGAGTTGAAAGAAAAACAAGCGCAAATCGAAGAAGCCTGAAAAACGAAGAAAGCCGCTTTGCTCAGAGCTTTGAAACCGGCGCGGCTTTTGCTCGGAAGAAACGCCTTGACCAAAGGCAGCAACAAATTGGACGGCGAAATCATCTTCAAACTCTACGACACCTACGGTTTCCCAGTACGATTTGACCGCCGACATCTGCCGCGAACGCAATGTCGATTTGCGACGAAGAAGGCTTCAACCGCGAAATGGAAGCCGCGCCCGCGCGCCCGCGCCGCGTCAAAACTTCAAAGCCAACGCGCAACTGGACTACAGGCGCGGACACCGAGATTCTGAGGCTACGAAAAACGCAGCCAAGACACCAAAATCATCGCCTTATACAAAGGCAGCGAAGCGTTGACGAACTCAAGCGGGCGAAGCAGGCGTAGTCGTTTTTGGAACAAAACCCGTTTTACGCCGAAAGCGGCGGCCAAGTCGGTGACGTGGGCTTTCATCTTCGCAGGCGAAAACCGCTTCCGCGTCGAAGACACGCAGAAAATCAAAACCGCCTGCTACGGACAGTCCCGGCGCAGTCGTTTTCCAGGTAGCCTGAAAGTAGGCGATGCCGTATCCGCCGAAATCGACAACGACATCACGCAACAGCATCATGCGCGCAACCACAGCGTTACCCACCTGATGCACAAAGCCCTGCGCGATGTTTTGGGCGCGCACGTCGAACAAAAAGGCAGCCTGCAAAACGCCGAGGCTGACCCGCTTCGACATCTCCCATCCGCAAGGCATCAGCGCGGAAGAAATCGCCGAAGTCGAACGCCGCGTCAATGCCCGCGATTATCGCCAACGTGCCCGTCAAAGTGAAACCATGTCCATTGAAGACGCACAAAAATCCGGCGCAATGATGCTCTTCGGCGAAAAAACGGCGATTTCGTCCGCGTGATTACCATGGGCGACTACTCTACCGAACTGTGCGGCGGCACCCACGTCGCCCGCACCGGAGACATCGGTTTTCTTCAAAATCATCAGCGAAAGGCGGCATCGCCGCAGGCATCCGCCGCGTAGAAGCCATCACCGGCCTTGCCGCGCTCATGCATGGGTACAAAACCAGGAAACTCTGATTAAAGAAGCCGCAAGCGAAATCAAAGCCCAAGGCGCCAAAGACCTGCTCGCCAAAATTCAGACGGCCTTGGCCACAGCAAAGCGCTGGAAAAAGAACTCGCCCGCGCCAAAGCCGAACTCGCCGTCCACGCAGGCGCGAAAACTCTTGGACAACGCCGTAACCATCGGCGCAGCCAAACTCGTCGCCGCCGGAAATCGATGCCGATGCCGCTGCCCTGCGCGACATCGTTACTGACCTTACAGGCAAAGGCGACAACATCATCGTCCTGCTCGCCGCCGCCAACGACGGTAAAGCCTCCCTCTGCGCCGGGCGTTTCCAAAGCCCCTCGCCGCCCAAATCAAAAGCCCGGCGATCTCGTCAAACACGCCGCCGAACAAATCGGCGGCAAAGGCGGCAACCGCCCCGACCTGGCACGGGCAGGCGGCACCGATGTGAGAAAAACTGCCCGCCGTGTTGGATGGTGTGAAAGATTGGGTCGGCGCGAAGCTGGCTTGATGTGGGGAAGGCAGCCTGAAAATTTCAGGCTGCCTTTTGTGTGAAAGCGGTCATTTGAAAGCTCCGTTTGCCGTAGTTTTGGGTCGAGACCCACGAGATTTTGTGAAATATAAAAATGTTGGATCATGCTCCAACCTTGCTAATTATGGATAAAATATAGAGAACTAGAAAAGTCGTTATTTTCTCAGTAGAGTAGTAAAAATTAACTTAACTCAAGAGGATTTAATGGATGCAATCTGCAATCCGGCAATTATAAAAAGTACGTAATCACAAAATGGACTATTACTAATATCGACTGATGGCAGAGGTGACGAAAAATAGGCCCCTTTCATTTTATGAGAATCTAACTTAAATACATGAATGAATCAGTAAGCATAGTTAATGAAAACCAACACGAATTAAATCCAACTGCTAATTAGCGATCGTGCCAAAGCTTCATCCCCATTTGTATACATACCTGAATTTTCTGAGCCTATGTTTTTCTTCATGTATTTAATGAGATTCAAAGTGATGTTTTTCCTAGAAGATTTAAAAATTATAGAAGATTCTCGCAATCTGAGTTTTCATGACCTACTTATCCAATGCGAGGTTGATGCAATTTCAGATTACTCAAAGTTATTAAAAGTTATCAAAATTAAGAAAAATTTTTGAAATCAATGCAAAAGTGTCGCCACCCAATCCATTATTTGGCCCTTTATGGGCTCCATTAAAAAGAATTTTTAAAAGACCGCAGAGCTAGCACATTAAAGATTAATGAAGAGAGTGAAGATAAAAATGGTCTCAATACAGATCTCAAAAATTATAGAGCATGTAAATGAGAATAAGATAAAAGATCTAAATATAAACGTTAGAACTAACAGATGCAGCAATCTTGATGGCTGCTGATGGCTAGAAGGAGAAGTAATCGGAGAAGATATAAATCAAGAGTATATAGAAAATTAAAACAGAGGACTCACAAAAAGTTTTTATTTGATAAAAATCCATTGCCATGAAAATTTAGTACTCAGAGCAAGGTCTGAATTTGAAAAAATTAGTATTGAAAGAGAAATGGAGCATTAGCAATGGCTATTTTTCTTAGAGTTTTTCTTTATAAGTTTTGAATTTTTAATTATTATTATAAGTTTTGGCGTCTACTACTTTTTAGAAAGAATACATCAACATTAAACTAAGTCAAATAAATTTTGATCAGGATATGTTTAAATATTTAATAATGTTACCGCCTGCAATTTTTCTATGGATTTTTAATAAAGGTAATGGTTTTCTACAAAGAGATACTGAAAACCAAAAATATTAGTTCATTAGGGGTGGGTATGCTTATATGAAAAACATTGTTTGCTGTTGGATTTGTTTATGCGGTTATTTTCTTTATTTATGTGCATTCTGTCGGCTCTAACTTATAAACCTAGTGCAGAGTATATAATTACATTTGTTTGTGGATTGTTGATATTAATGACAGTAGCAGTAAGTTTCTATTTTGCAAATGGGAAAAATAAAAAGATATTTTTGCAAAATATAGCAATTGAAGAATTATTTCTCAAGTAATCCCTTATGCAAGCAAGCGTAGGTTGGGTTGATAAAACCCAACGACTTTTTCAGGTAGCCCTCTTAAAGGCTACCTGAAAAACTACATCGACAAAGGCAGCCGTAGCCTGCATTCCCACAAACCGCGTGCGTTGCCATGTCACACACCCTTGTATGTTCAAATCAGCGTACCATAGCAACCAAACAGGCCAGTCGCCTCGGAACGCACCCTAGGATTACACCCGCATCGTAGCAAAAACGAGCGGCTGGCCACCCATCAGCACAACCGAACAGTTGCCACCAACAACCGAATACAAGGAAGGTTCATTGATGAGTACCCAAAACTACGCCGGCATCGACATCGCCAAACGCCATTTCGTCATCGGCATCCACGGCAAGAGACAAGACCAAAACCGAAACCAACAACCCCAAGGCTTTACCCACACCATTGACTATCTGCACAAGCACAACGTCGGTTTTGGTTGTCATGGAAAGCACTGGCGGTTTGGAAATCCCTCTCGCCAAAACCCTACATCGCGCAGGTTTCCAGTGGTGATTGCCAATCTCGCTGCACTCAAAAATTACGCCAACGGCTTTTCTCTCGCCAAAACCGACCATCTCGATGCCAAAATGCTGCTGACTACGCGCAGGCGTTGGAAATCAAGGACTGGTCGCCAATATGCTCTACATTCCGCCCAGCGAAGCCGAAGAGAAACTCGAAGCACTGGTCAAACGTCGCAGCCAGTTGGTTGACATCCGTGCCGCCGAGAAAAACCGTCTCGAACAAATCCATGAAAGCCAACAGCAAAGCGTTGAAGACCTGATTGCCCATCTCGACAAGCTTTATCGCCGAAACGGACAAAGACATCGACAGCAACGCCGACGCATTCGACGGCAGCGCCAAGTGCTAACCGCAATCAAAGGTATAGGCAGCACCACCAGCGCCACCCTGCTATCCATGCTGCCCGAGTTGGGCACCCGTGCCACACAAACGCATCGCCATGCTGGCGAGGTGTCGTTCCGCCGCCAAACCAAAAGCGGCGACACGGATAAGAAAACAGGCTGCATCCGGCGGCAGAATGGCGGTGCGCAATATGCTGTATGGCGGCAGCACTAACGGCGAGCCGCTCGAGCCGAAAGATTAAAGCGTTTTTACGGAGGCTACGCGCCAAAGGCAAACCATTCAAAGTCGCCATCAACGCGTGTGATGCACAAACTTCTGCGTATTCTGAACGCAAGGATGCGGGATTATCTGGTCTCTTTGCAGACGAAATCAGAACGGCAAAAAGCGAACAGCAAAGCGAACAACAACCCGCACCGCCAATGCGCGTAATCACCGAGTTTGGTTGCCCTGCCCGACGGGGTGGGGAACACAGTTGCTACCGGGCGACGCAAACCCTAAGATTAAGGTGTAGGGGTGTGCGGTACGCACGCACGCGGTTTTTGTTGCTACCGAATGATTTCAAACCATGCCGTAATTCGGTCGGCAGCAACGCAGCTTGATCGCATAACCCAACAAAAATCCTCATATCGCCCGTAATATCAAAGCTGTCTGAGAAATAATTTTCAGACGACCTCTCTATCGAAAGCAGCCTGCACTTTCAAAAATCGAAGTGCAGGCTGCTTTTCACAATATGTAGAAAAACGCGCAATATTTTTATACTGTACATCATGTAGTAGGCCGTACCTGCTCCCTGCCAGACTTATTTACTGAACGAACAGGAATAACATGCAGAACCTCTCTTCAGAAAAACCGACAGCCGGTTATTCGCATCCGTGGCAATACTTTCTGCTGGTGTACGCTTTGAGCGCGCCGTTTTGGCTGCTGTCTTTGTTTCTCAAACACAGTCCTCTGCCCTGATAATCTGCCGCTGACCGACATCGGCGCGGCGCTCACTCCGACGGTTGCCGCCGCGTTGCTGCGTTACCGCGAGGGCGGAATGGCGGCAGTGCGCAGTCTGTTTGGTCGTGTGTTTGATTACGGTCGGATAAAGCATTCTGCCTATTTTTTTGGACGGCAATACTGATTTTCCCACTGCTTTTATCTGCTGACTTATGTCGCGATACGCCAAACAGGACAAACCATACCCTGCCTTATCCGTATCATTTTGCGCCGCTTGCCGGTGCGTTCTTCATATTCTTTATCGCGGCAGTTGCCGAGGATTGGGCTATGCCGCCTACGCTACGGAAAGTCTGCAACGGCGTTTTACCCCGTTTCGTTACGGCGCTGATTATCGGGGTACCGTGGGCATTGTGGCATTTGCCGTCCATGATTGCCGTGGGGCAATCTGCCGAACTGATCGCGTGGGGGCTGGCAGGGACGGTTGCCGTGAGGATTATCTATGTATGGCTGTATAACGGCAGTGGCGGCTCGGTATTTGTATTGATTGCGTGCCACACGGTTTGCCAATACCGCACGCACCGGCTTTTTCCAGGCGGACGGGCGGCATATGAAAACGGCGACGGCATGATCCCATACGGAATTATCATCATTGCGGCGGTAATTGTGATGATTTTTGGCGTAAGGCGATGTGTTCATCTGATAGCAGGCAGGCGTAGGCCGGGTCATGTTCAACAAAACCTTCAATCCTGCCAAGATATTGGGTTTATCAATCCATCCTATGACGGCACGCCTTGGGTTAGAATAGAATTGTTTCGTTTGTAACCGGACAGGAGAAAACCATGAGAGTAACGAGTGCGGCCATTGTGAATGGTGAGTTTGAAGATAAATACGGCAAGCAGGGCGGGCAGTTTAGTCCGAACGGGATGCCGACTTATTCGGTGCCGTTTGAAATCAGCGGCGCGCCGGAGGGTACGAAATCGTTTGCGGTGGTGCTGGAGGACAAGGATGCGGTTACGGCGAGCGGTTTTGTGTGGATACATTGGCTGATAGCGGATTTGGAGCGTACTTCGGTGGCGGAAAACGAGAGTGTTTCGGCCAAGGATTATGTGCAGGGGGCGAACAGTTGGGCGAGTGTATTGGGCAAATTTGAGATTGAAGAGGCCTCATGCTATGGCGGGATGGCGCCGCCGAACTGCCGCCATCGCTAGAAACTGATGTGTATGCGTTGGATACGAAGCTGAACCTGCCGCGCGGTTTCCGTTTCAACGACCTGCATTTTTGCGATGCAGGGGCATGTGTTGGCTTTGGCCTCGGTGATGGGGACTTATGATGTGAGGCCGTCTGAAAAACAGGCGGTGCGGCCGCACCATGTTCCGAGAGGCCGTCTGAAAAGGTTTTTCAGACGGCCTCCTGCGCTATAATCGACCGCCTTTCGGCTGTGTGTTTCAGGCCGTCTGAAAGCGTTTCAGACGGCCTCTTCAAAGGAGAAAAACATGATTACCCCCAACAGGCCATCGAACGCCTGATCAGCAACAACGAGGCTTTTTCTACGACGAAATGACCGACCTGATGCGCCAAATCACGAGCAGGCAGGTCGCGCCCGAGCAAATTGCCGCCATCATGACCGGCCTGCGCATCAAAGTGGAAACCGTGTCGGAAATCACCGCCGCCGCTGCCGTGATGCGCGAGTTTGCCGCCAAAAGTGCCCGTATCGGATGCGGAAAACCTGGTCGACGTGGTCGGCACGGGCGGCGACGGCGCGAAAACCTTCAATATCTCCACCACCGCCATGTTTGTCGCCGCAGCGGCGGCGCGAAAAGTAGCCAAACACGGAGGCCGCTCCGTTTCTTCGTCCAGCGGCGCGGCCGACGTGCTCGAAAGCATGGGTGCCAACCTCGGCCTGACGCCCGAACAAATCGCGCAGGGCATAGAACAAACCAGCATCGGCTTTATGTTCGCGCAAAACCACCACACCGCCATGCGCCACGTCGCCCCCGTGCGCCGCTCGCTGGGTTTCCGCAGCATTTTCAATATTTTTGGGTCCGCTCACCAACCCCGCCAGTGCGGCCAACCAGCTTTTGGGCGTGTTTCACACCGATTTGTGCGGCATCCTGTCGCGCGTTTTGCAACAGGCTCAGTTCGCGCCACGTCCTCGTCGTCTGCGGCAGCGACGGCCTCGACGAAAGTACCCTCACCGGCAGCACCCGCGTCGCCGAACTGAAAGACAGCCGCATTCTGGAATACGACATCCGCCCCGCCGACTTCGGTATCGCCGAACGGCACAACCTCGACGAAATCCGTGTGGAAAACAGCCAGGAATCGCTGGCGAAAATGGACGAAGTGCTCGGCGGAGCGCACGGTGCGGCGCGCGACATTGTCCTGCTCAACGCCGCCGCCACCCTCTACGCGGGCAACACCGTTTCCGATATCGCCCAGAGGCATAGAAACCGCCCGCGCCGCCATCGACTCCGGGCAAGGCCGAGCGAAACGGCAGGAGTTTCTGGCTTTCGGCCGGCAGTTTGCTTGATCAATCTTACCAGCGCCCTAAAGGCCGTCTGAACAATTTTCAGACGGCCTTTGGGCTTCAATCTTTGTTTTGCCGACATCTGTTTGAAAGACAAAGAGGCCGCCTGAAACAATATCCGTTCTTTCAGACGGCCTCTTTGGTGCAGATAACGCACGCATTCCCAACATTCCGGCAGCCCTACGGGTTGCCGCCTTTAAGCGTCTGAACAATACGGATTGAGCAGCATGAAAACGAATAGTGAGCCAAAAATAAAAATCTGCGGCGTTGCCGCGCCTTCACTCAAAGAGGGTGAAAAGCACTAGGGCGTGTTGACAATCAGCCTTGCGGCGGTATTTTTGGTAAAAATCCACGCCTGCCGCGTCAAAAATGCTCGCAAGATGTTCAATCTTGCTGCGCTTTTTCGCAGGCGCGAATTTTTCCTCAAAAACCGCTTCGCAAGCTGAATGTCAACACGCCCTAAAGATATGAGATCCGGCTCCGTAGTGCTTGTACTGTCTGTGGTTTGCCGCCTTGTATCTTTTTGTGTTGGCCGACTATAAAGGCCGTCTGAAAGCGCGGTTTTCAGACGGCCTCTTATTCCGATTCGGGTTTACAAACGGGTGACGCGGCGCACCTGCGGAGATGGTGTGCAGGGGCGTGGATGATGCTGTTGAGCTGTTTGAGATCCCTGCGTTTTTGATGCGGAATTTGAATTCGATAAAGCCTTCCGTGCCCGACTGGCTTTGCGAGGGCGTTTCCACGGCTTCGATGTCGGCGCCCCTGCTCGGACATGGCCATCGCCATGGCCGCCAGCAGAGCCGTGGCTGTCCTGCGAGGCGACGAGCAGGACGGTGTGGTAAAGTGTGGCCGCCGATGTTTTCCCAGTCGGCATCAAGCTGCTGGTCGGGATCGCTTTTGAGGCAGGTTGGGACAGGTTTCGCGGTGGATAATCAGCCCCTGGTCTTTAATCAGGATGGCGCGGATGGCGTCGCCGGGTATCGGGTTGCAACATTGGCCGAGGTGGACGCGGCCGGTTTCGTTACCGCTGATTTTTTTATCGGGACTGAGGCGCACTTCGCCGCCCAAGGTGCTGTCCCGCCAGCCGGCAATGTGCGCCAGCAACGGAAACGGGCAGGGTGTGCCCCATACCGACGCTGTACAACACGTCTTCAAAAGCTGGTTTGTTTTTCGGTGAGGTCGGTCAAGATAGGCTGCTTGAGTTCTTCCGACAGGAGGGACGTCGCGCGGCAGACAGGCCGGCGAGGGCTTTTTGCAGCAGGTTTTCGCCCAGTTCGACGGCGTCGCGGCGGTTCATGTTTTTGATGTAGCTGCGGATGGCGCTGCGGGCGCGGCCGGAGACGGCGAAGATTGAGCCAGGCGGCGTTTGGCCGTGCCTGATCGGAGGTGACGATTTCGACGGTGTCGCCGGTTTTCAGACGGGTGCGCAGCGGCACCATGCTGTTGTTGACGCGGGCGGCGGCGGTGCGGTTGCCGATGTCGGTGTGCACGGCGTAGGCGAAATCGATGGGGGTTGCGCCTTCGGGCAGTACGAGGATGCGGCCTTTTGGGGTGAAGATGTACACTTCGCTGGGAAAGAGGTCGACTTTGACGTGTTCGAGGAATTCGATCGGCGTTGCCGAGCGTGCCTGCAAATCGAGAATGTTTTTGCAGCCATTTGTTGGCGTTGAGCGTTGCCCTGATCAGGGTCGGTCGTCGCCCGGATTTGTATGCCCAGTGGCTGGCAACGCCGCTTTCGGCCACTGCGTTCATCTCGCGGGTGCGTATCTGCACTTCTATCGGCAGGCCGTGCGGGCCGGTCAGCGTGGTGTGCAGGCTTTTGGTAGCCGTTGCTTTTGGGGATAGCGATGTAGTCTTTGAATTTTGCCGGGCTTGGGCTGGTAGAGGCTGTGCAGCGCGCCCAGTGCGGCGTAGCAGGCGGGGATGCTGTTGGTGATGACGCGGAAGCCGTAAATATCCATCACTTCGTCAAAAAGCGCAGGTGTTTGTTGCGCATTTTTCTGATGGATGCTGTAGAGGTTTTTCCCGCCCTTTGATTTGCGCTTCGATATTGGCGCCGACGAGGCGTTGGCTGAAAGCGGCCAACACTTTGCCCACCACGTCGCGCCTGTTGCGGCGGAAATTGTTCATCGCTTTTTGCAGCGTGCGGTAGCGCGGCGGGATGGATATTTTGAAAAGCCAGATCCTGCAATTCGCGATAAACGGGATTCAAACCGATACGGTTTGCAATCGGGCATAAATTTCGAGCGTTTCCTGCGAGATGCGGCGGCGTTTTTCGAGCCGCATCGAGCCCAGCGTGCGCATATTGTGCAGGCGGTCGGACAGTTTGACGATGATGACGCGCGCATGTCTTTGGTCATCGCCAAAATCAGCTTGCGGAAACTTTCCGCCTGATGTTCGGTTTGGTTGTCGTACTGCAGTTTTTCCAACTTGGACAAACCGTCTCACCATATCGGCAACGGTTTCGCCGAATTCCGCCGCCATTTCCTCTTTGGTCGTACCGGTGTCTTCCAAAACATCGTGCATCAGCCCTGCACTCAGGGTTTGGAGGTCCATGCGCCACTTGGCCAATTCCGTCGCCACGGCAATCGGATGCGTGATGTACGGCTCGCCGCTTTTGCGCGTTTGCCCGTCGTGCGCGAGAAAGGCATAGGCACACGCTTTTTTCCAAACGCTGCTTGTCTTCCTGGGGAAAGGTAGGAGGCGGTTTTGAACAGCAGGCTGCGTGCTTTCGGCAGTCAGCGGAGTCGTAGGGGGCGGCGGGCTTGAGGCGCAGACATTTTCAGACGGCCTGTTTGATGTTATTTGCTGCGGTTCAGGATGTCGGCTGTAATCTGGCCGGCGGCGATTTCGCGCAGAGGGCGGTAACGGTGGGTTTGTCGTTACGCACATCTTCCACCAGCGGCGCAGTGCCGTTTTCCAGTTGGCGTGCACGGCGTGCGGCAGCAAGGGTCAGGTCGAAATGGTTGGGGATTTTGTCGGAACAGTCTTCTACTGTGATACGTGCCATGTTTTGCGTCCTTATCGATAATAAATTGTTTAAAATAGTGAGAATTAGAAATTTTCGGACAACAGTCGCTTCAATGAAATTTCTTTCTGCCGCGCCTGGGTTTGTCGTTGAGAACGGATAATCGCGCTCAATTGTGCTTCGGCTTCGCCAAGTCGCGGTTAACAACCACATAGTCGAACAGCAGGGATTGTTCGATTTCGCCGCGTGCCTGCCGCAGCCGTTTCTCAATCACTTCCGCGCTGTCGGTGTTGCGGCCGCGCAGGCGTTCGGACAATACGGCAAAAACTCGGCGGCAGGATGAAAAATGCTGACGGCCTCCGGCAGCGCACGGCGCACCTGCTCCGCACCTTGCACGTCGATTTCCAGGATAACGTCGAAACCTTCGCGTTTGCAGTGCTTTGCAGACCGCTGAAGCTGGTGCCGTAATAATTGCCGAACACGTCGGCATGTTCGAGGAATTCGCCTTGCCCTATCATGCCCATGCTTCGAATCTCCGCCGTACCGACGAAAATAATAATGCTCGCCGTTCCTCTCGCCTTCGCGCGGGGAACGGGTGGTGTGCGAAATGGAAACGCGGACATCGGCGTGGGCGGACAACAGCCGGGAAACCAGCGTGTGTTTTGCCCGTGCCCGGAAGCGGCTGAGATGATGAAAGATATTGCCGGGAGTCGTTTGTCGCTCATGATACGTAAAATCGGCTGTAATAACGGTTCTGATTATAGCGCATCCCTCTGACGGAATAGAAAATTTGTTACAATGGGCGCTTTTTGATTTCAGCCACGAGGATACGGCGGTGTTGATTCATCCCGAAGTGATGGGCGTGGAAGCCCTGTTTTGAAAAATGCGGAAAATTCCCAACTGGCCGGAGAAGGGGCATTCTGTTTCACGACATTACGCCCATCCTGCAAAGCCCGCAATATTTCCGCCTGTTGGTGGATCTGCTGGTTTACCGTTACATGGATCAGAAAAGTCGACGTTGTGGCGGTTTGGACGCACGCGGCTTTATCATCGGCGCGGCGCTGGCCTATCAGTTGAATGTCGGCTTCGTCCCCATCCGCAAAAAGGCAAGCTGCCCGTTCGAAAACCGTTTCGCAAAGTTATGCGCTGGAATACGGTGAAGCAACGGTGGAGATGCATACCGATGCGCTGCATAGCGGCGCGCGCGTGCTGCTGGTGGACGACTTGGTGGCCACCGGGCGGCACGATGCTGGCAGGTGCGGAACTGATCCGCAGACCTCGGCGGCGATGTGCTCGAAGCTGCCGCCATTTTGGAATTTACCGATCTGCCGGGCGGACAACGCATCCGCGATGCGGGCGTGCCGCTGTTTACCCTCTATCAAAAACGAGGGCTGCATGCCCGATATCGAAACATGAGGCTTCGCTCTGCGTTACAAAGTGCCGACTGAAAATGCCCGAACTTAAAGACAAAACGCTTTCCAAGCGTTGAAGCAACAAGTTACTCGGTTCGCTACGTTTATATTTACGGTTCGTATCCGAACCGGCATGCAGTCCATGCATCGGCATGCGCCGATCTGAATAAAAGGCCGTCTGAAAAACGCCGCGATAAACGTTTTCAGACGGCCTCTTTCATTATCTAAACAACAGCCGCCGTCTTAAGACGGACGCTGCATCATCCAGCTTTGGATTTTTGCGCGCATCGTTGACGCGGGTGGTGGATGTGGGCGGGTGGAGCAGGACGATGGTAACCGGTTCGCTGCCGATTCGGGCGCGCACGACCATCGAACGACCCGGACTCGCGGATATAGCCCTGTTTTTCTGCAATTCGATATCCCAGAGCCTTCGCGCACCAAGGCATTGGTATTTTTATAATCCTGCTGGCGGCCCGCGCTGGTATACACCGAGCCGTAGGTGGATGTGCTGTTTTCGGCTGATTTGCGGATAACGGCTGGCCGCGGCGGCCAATTTATTCAAATCGGCGGCGGTGGAAACGTTGCGGTAATCCAAACCGGTCGGTTCGTAAAAACGGCTGCTGGCCATACCCAAGCTTTGCGCTTTGGCATTCATGGCGGCCACGAAGGCAGACCATGCCGCCCGGATAAGTACGGCCCCAGCGCATGGGTGGCGCGGTTTTCACTCGACATCAGGCTCAAATGCAGCAATTGCGCGCGTGTGAGCTGCGTACCGACAGACAGGCGGCTGCCCGTGCCTTTCAGCCGGTCGATTTCATCCTCGGTAATGGTGATGACTTCGTTCATATTCAGGCGCGCATCCAGAAACGTCACCATCGCCGACATCAGCTTGGAAATCGAGGCAATCGGCATAACGCGGTTCATGTTTTTTTGATACAGCACTTCGCCGGTACGGTTATTGACAATCAGGGCTGCCTGCGACGACAGCAACGGGCCGGCAATCGCCGCTTGCGCTTCCAGCATATCGTCCGGATTTTCGGCAGGAAAGTACCCAACGGGTCTTGGTCGGATGTCAGGTTTTGTTGCAGAAACTGGCCGAGCACGTCCAAATCGTCGGCCAAAACGGGGGCGGAAGCCAAACTCAGACCGAGGAATACGGCGGCGGCTTTTTTGTAAAACGGTGTAGAAAACATCGGGCTGTCCGTTAAATTAACAAAAAGAAATTCGGAAAGGGGCGGCGGGACTCAAACGAGCCGTGAGGCCGTCTGAAACACAGTTTGCCGCGAAGCGGGTTTATTTTTGGTGATACCGCCATCAAAGGGATGGTTGAGTGCGCCTTGCTTTTGAAGCAAGTCATTATTTTCCTTGAAAAAGCAAACGGTTTGTAAAGCAAACATACGCAGTTTTGCATGAGTTTTGCGTTTCGGCGGCGCCCCTGCCTGTTCCTACCGCACCTTTTGCGGCAAATTGAAAAAAAGCACGGCTGCTTATTATAATCTCCGTTTTTCAGACGGCCTTGGGGCCGATTCAGACAAAGGCACACTCGATGACCACAGAAAACCGCCACTGCTCGTTTTGCGGTAAAGCCGAACAGGAAGTCAAACATCTGATTGAAGGCGAAAGACGCCTATATCTGCAACGAATGCGTGGAAACCTGCGGCATCATGCTGGAAGGCGGGGACGACGCGCCGCCGAAGGCAAAAGGTTCCGCACACCGACGGGGACGGCAAACTGCCCACCCCGTCCGAAATCGTCGCCAACCTCGAACGACCACGTTATCGGCCAGGAGCAGGCGAAAAAGCCTGGCCGTTGCCGTTTACAACCACTACAAACGCCTGCGCCATCCCGAAAGCGGGCGGCGCGGTGGAACTGTCCAAATCCAACATCCCTGCTCATCGGCCCCACCGGTTCGGGCAAAACCCTGCTGGCGCAATCGCTGGCGCGCAAACTCGACGTGCCGTTCGTGATGGCCGATGCCACCACGCTGACCGAAGCGGGCTATGTCGGCGAAGACGTCGAACAAATCATCACCAAAGCTTTTTGGGCAAATGCGATTTCGATGTCGAAAAAGCCCAGCGCGGCATCGTCTATATCGACGAAATCGACAAAATCTCGCGCAAAGAGCGACAACCCCTCGATCACCCGCGACGTGTCCGGGCGAAGGCGTGCAGCAAGCATTGCTCGAAACTGATTGAAGGCACGGTGGCCAGCGTTCCCCGCAAGGCGGGCGCAAAGCATCCGAACCAGGATTTCATCCAGGTCGACACCACCAACATCCTCTTTATCTGCGGCGGCGCATTTGCCGGCTTGGAAAAAGTCATCCGCCAGCGCACGGAAAAAGGCGGCATCGGCTTCGGCGCGGCAGTACACAGCAAAGGACGAAAACGCCGACATCAGCGAACTGTTCGAAATCGTCGAGCCGGAAGACTTTGATCAAATTCGGCCTGATTCCCGAGCTAATCGGCCGCCTGCCCGTGATTGCAACCCCTGGCCGAACTGGACGAAGATGCCCTGATCAACATCCTCACCGAGCCGAAAAACGCGCTGGTCAAAACAATATCAGGCACTGTTCGCCGATGGAAGGGCGCGGAACTGGAATTGAACTGAAGCCGCACTGCGCGCCATCGCCAAACTGGCCATGAGCCCGCAAAAACCGGCGCGCGCGGCCTGCGTTCCATCGTCGAGCGCGCCCTGCTGGAAACCATGTACGCCTGCCGACCTGCCAGGTGAGTGCTCATCACTGCCGACGTTGTCGACAAACAGCAGCCGCCGCTGCTGTTCTTAAAGCGCGAAGAATATAAGGATAAACCGCCACACGCTGAGGCCGTCTGAGGCCGTCTGACCGTCTGAAAAAGGCCGTCTGAAAAACCGTCTGAAAAGAAAGGCCGTCTGAAAAAGGCGTCTGAAAAAGGCCGTCTGAAAAAGGCCGTCTGAAAAGGGCCGTCTGAGGCCGTCTGAAAAAGGCCGTCTGAAAAAGGCCAAATCTGAAAAAGGCCGCTCTGAAAAAGGCCGTCTGAAAAGGCCGTCTGAAAAGGCCAGTCTGAAAAAGGCCGTCTGAAAAAGGCCGTCTGAAAAAGGCCGTCCTGAAAAACCGTCTGAAAAACCGCTGTCGCGGTTTTTCAGACAGACAACAAAACGGATGCGGAACGCGCAAACCGGTAGCCCTATTCCTATTCTGCCACTTTTGCGGCTTGCTCGCGCAGAAAGGCGGCTGTTTGCGGTAGCAGCGGCAGGTGGACGCAGATAAGAGATGGTAAGCGAGCGCGAGCGTTCGCGGCAGGTGAGGCAGCGGTCTTGCGCTTCGGAGAGCAGGCGGCAGGCTTGGCGGCATTTGAGCATCGGTTTTTCCTTGTATTGGGGTCTGTTGACAATCAGCCTTGCGGCAGTTTTTGGCAAAAATACCCGCCTGCCGCGTCAAAAATGCTCGCAGGTGTCAACGCTGTACTTTTCCCTCGCGCATTCGGGCATTTTTACTCAAAAACCGTCTCGCAAGCTGGATGTCAGCAGACCCTAGCAGTCGAAAAATAAAAACCTACGGCGTTGCTGCGCCTGGCCGTACTGCTTGTGCTGTCTGCGGCTTGCTGCCTTGTATCTTTTTCATTTTGACTCGCTATAAATATTACGCGGGCAGGTCGAACCAGCGTGTATCTGCAGGCAGCGGCGCGGGCCGTTGCAGGCGCGGTGGAGGATGACGCAGCAGTTGTCTTTGCTGATGGCAAACTCGCGGCGGAATTTCGTCGCGTCCATGCCCATCTTCAGCGCAGGTAGAAGATGCGGGCGGTGTCGGCGGGCAGGCCGTCCATGCAGTGTTCGAGGATGCGGAAGAAGTCCTGCTGTTCGATGCTGCTTTCGGGTTCGTGCCAGGCGGCGGGGGCGGCGGATTCGAGCCAGTGGCCGTCTGAATCGAAGCAGGCGCGGTAAAGCGGTCTATGGCTTCGTTTTTCTTCCTGCAGGCTGTCGAGGCAGGTGGCGCGGCTGCTGCGGGAAGTGGTCGGTGATTTTGTTTTCAGAATCGCCGCGGCCCAGGTTTTGACGCCAGTTTGCCGCCGAACTGGCTTTGTTTGTCCCAGGCGGCGGCAAAGGTTTCCTGCACGGGTCTTCGGCCAGGGTTTTTGTCGCGCAGTTGGACGGTGGCGAAACGCAGGATGTCGGGGCGCATGGCGGCGAGTTCGCCGCCAGTTTTGCTGGGTCGGTTCGGGTCATAAAAGTTCGGACACGGGAGTAAGACGCCGGCTTCACCATTCGGCAATCAGGCCCGTTGAGGTTTGCGCTGTCAGGCCGTCTGAAAGATGCGGCAGTTTGGCGGCGAGGAGGGAGACGGTGTCGCTTTGCGCTTCTTGGAAGTGGGCGAGCAGGGAAGCGGTCGGCGCCGTCTGAGGGCGCGAGTAATATACCGTGCCGGTCGCGTCGCGCCAAGTGAGGACGGCGGCGAGGGGTGTCCGCGTCGACAGTTTCGGGCTCGGAGGAGACGAAGTCGCAGGGGTGATCTTTCAGGCGTGCGCCCGCCGCCCATTGCAGGACAGTGTCGGCGTTCCAGTGCGGACAACGGCTCTCTCTGTTCGGCGGTTTCGGCGTGCAGCAGGTCGGTTTCAAAAGGCCATCATGTGCAGGATGTTTTCAGACGGCCTTTCTGTCGCGGGCTTGGCGGCGACGTGGTCGAAACTGTTTGGGAATATCGTTGAAAAACGGCGACTGCGGGCGGGCTTCGATGAGGAAGCGCTCTTGCAGACGCTGCCACGGCTTCGGGCGCGATGGGCGCTGCTGCCGCTGAAACAGGTTCGAAAAGCTGCGCAGGTTGTTGAGCAGCAGGCGGCGGTAAACGGCCAGACGCTCGGGGCGATGCCTGCGGGCGGCGGCGGGGCGACGTCGCGGGCGTGGTCGGCTAGGGCGGCCTGGAAGGCGGCGCGGGTTTTTCAGACGGCCTCTCGATGCGGCTATGGTGTTCACGGCGCTCCTTTCGGTTTGCTGTTGGATGGCGGCAATGCGGGCGACTTCGGCTTCGAGTTCGGCGAAGGCGGCGGGTTGTTGTCGCGTTCGAGCAGGGTCCGGCACGCTGCGCGGCGGGAGGCGGCAGACGTCCAGCGAACAAGTCCCACATCGTCGCACGGGCGGCCGTGGGTGTCGATCAACGGCGTCGGCGGCCTCGCGGTCGTGTCCGGCCATGTGCATATAGGTGACGCGGCCGGCGTCCGCGTGGCGATAGTAGTCGCGCGGCGCAGACAGAGCCGTGATTGACGGCGTTGACGTACATAGTGTTCACATCAAGATGGATGTCGCAGTCGGCCTCGCGGCAACGGCGTTGAAACTCGACTTCGCTCATTTCGGCCAGCGGGCTGTGCGCGCGTAGTAGAGGTGTTTTCCGGCGATCGCGCATTTCCAGCACGTCTGCACGAGTGCGGATGCGTGCGGCGGTGTGGCGCACCATTTCCCAGGTGAAGAGCGGCGGCGGAAACGGGTCGTAGCTCAAAAGCCGTTGTGGTCGCAATAGCTCGAGGTGCTCGGGAAAAAGCCGATGCGGTAGCGGCGGATAGAATCTTTAATCTGTTTGAGAAAATCTACTACGCAGCGGATCGCGGCCGCCCAGCGACAGCGACAAGCCGTAGCAGGCAAGCGGAAAACGTTCGGCCACGCTGTCGAAATCGCGCCGCGCCGCCGCCCATCCGCAGCCAGTTTTCGGGGGCGGCTTCGATGAGTGTACCGTCCGCATCGGGCGGGCGGTGGCGGAAATCCCGCCGCCATGCTACGTTGTAGCCGGTCCAGCGCCTTACAAAATGCTCATGTCTGTCTGACAATCAAACATGCTTACTGCAAACCTCTTGTGGTGGCTTGGGATAAACATATACTCGGATTGAGGCCGTCTGAAGGCCGTTTCCATCTTTCAGACGAAGCCTCCATCAGCTTATTTGCTGCCGCATTTGCCTTCGCCGCACTCTGCCTCGCAGCTTTGGCTTTCACCGGCTTTTTCGCCTGTTTTTCGCGGCACCGCATTTGCCCTCGCCGCACTTGCCTTCGGCGGCTTTGCTTTTAGCAGTTGCCGCAGCGCCGCATTTGCCTTCGCCGCAAGCGCCTTCGGCAGATTTTCTGGCAGCGGTTTTCACAGCCGCCTCACCCTGATACCGCGTGGCCGTCATGCGCCACGGCAGCCTGGCTGCTAACAATGCCAATGCACCGGCCAAAGCGGCCAAAAGAAGTTTTTTTCATGGTCATACTCCTGAAATAAAAATTAAAAACGAAAAAAGCGAACGTATGCCGGAGAAGGCCGGCAGCCTGTGCAGGCCGTCTGAAAGAAGCCTCAACGAAGTGCAACCGCTTTGCGCCCTTTTTCAGACGGCCTGTATTCTTTGCGAGCTTGTCTGCCGCCTGCCTGCGCCGCGCCAGCACGCATCGAGCGAGAACCTGCCCGCACCCTGCAACAGCAGCGGCAACAAAAGCAGATAAATGAAAGCCATTTTATAACCGTTGTCACAAACGTTGTAGCTGCCGTTGCCCGCGTGCACCGCATGCCAAGCCACCGCCGTCAGCACCATCAGAGCCGCCGCGCAAGCGCGTAAACAGGCCGAACACCAGCAGCAGCGGCACCAGCGGCTCCGCACCCATCGCCAGATTCAGACCAAACCGGCAGGCAGCAGATCGAAAGGAAACGGAAACGCCTCGCGGATGTCGGCAAACCAGTTTTCGCCGCGCATTTTCAAGCCCGCTTCTCCGAACTCTGGGCGGCAAACAGACGCAGCGCGCAGCAGCGCAACGCCCTGCCCCAATCCCGCGTACTGCAGCACAAACAAGTTTGTTTCATTGCAAATATCCTTTTCGTCACATCATGTACGAGTGAGACGGCCATACCGCCGAATCCTTACGACACATCAGCAGAATTTTTACAACAAGAAAGCAAGCAAATGAATAAAAAGAAAATATTGTTTGATTTCCTGCCCACGAGGAAAACAGACGAACAAACAGCAAAACAAAAGAAAAATGCCGCCATTCAAACCACAACAAACGGCAGCATGACGGATTTTCAGACGGCCTCTTGCCCGCAAAACGGCAAACGAGCGCGTCCCCAAACCGCATCCGCCCCAAACAAAAAGCCCGGGCATTACGTTCGGGCTTGCTATCATTCGGGCAGGCATCAGCCGCCGATGCTGAGCCAGCAGCGCTTTCGATTTGGCCTGGATTTCGCCGGAGGACTCTTCAATCAGGCTCGTACAGCGTTTCGCGCGCCGCATCAGGTCGCCGATTTCGATATACATCTCAGCCAATTCGTATTTGGCTTCAAAAGGCGCGGTCATGCCGACCGACTCGGAAACAAACGCGGGCTTGTCTGCGCTGGCGGCTTTAGTGCGGCATCAAGGCATCCAATCGATAACCAGATCGTCGGCGCTTTCAGCTGGGAATCATCGAGAGGTGACCGTGTCAGCCAAAGCCGATTTCCGCATCGTCCTGCCAATCGGAGGCGGATGCCTGCGGCGCTTTCGACAACGGGTTCGGCCGCCGATTCGGCAGCGGCAAACGGATCGGCCAAAGGCTCGGCTTCGGCCACCGACGGTTTCCGGCTCGATCTGCAGCGCAACTTCCGCCGCAGGTTCGGGCTCGGCAAACGCGGCAAAATCGCCGGCAGGTGCCGCGGCTCACCGAGTTTCAACTGGGCCGAAATCGGGCAAATCGGCTGCGGGCGCAACGGTTTCCACGGTTTCCACAACATCGAATCCGACAGGTCGGCCGCGGGTGCGATGGTTTCCGCAGCTATCGACAAAGGCGAAGTCCGACCACGATCTGCGGGCTGATCGGCCGTCTGAACAGGCTCGGCAGGCGCTCAACCATCAAACGACACTTCCGGCATATCGAATGCAGTGCAGGCTCTTCAACGGCAACGGTTTTCCGCCACTTCTGCCGTTTCTCCCGGAAATGCCGTTTCAAGCGCTTCGTCGGCCGGGACAAAAGTCAAAAACAGGGTTCGGTTACGGCGAAAGGCTTCGGGGCCGGCAACAGAAACTCGACGGTTTCATCCGCTTCGGCAACAGGCTGGACAGCCGCGCTTTCCAAATCGAAATCCAGCGGCGCGGCTTCGTCGGCAGAGGCCGCCGGAACCGTATCCTCAACAAACGCGACAGATGCGGGTTCGGCTGCGGGCCTGCGGCTCGACAGCAAATTCTTCAACGGCAAAGGCCAGGGGCTCTTCTTCGACAACAGCGCGCCGTACCCGCCCAGAAACGGTTTTTCTATCTGCGGCGCCCGCATCGACACAACGGGTTCGGTCGCAAATGCGGGCAGTTCGGTTTCAAGCGGGGCTTCGGGCGGGCAAATCCGGCAGTTGCCCAGAAGTGACGGCAGGTTTTTCTTCGCGGGGCTTCCACTGCGAAAGATTCCGACTCGAAACTTTGCGCTGCGACTGTGTCGGCTGCAGGCTTGAGCAAAACCGACAGCCTCGGCCCGCCACAGCAGGTTTGGCGGCAGCGGGAGCAGAGTTCGACGGGCTGGAGCGGGTTCGGGCTTTTGACGGCAAAGCTCGTCCGGGCTCGAACACACTTTCGGTCGATCGATGCTGTCCCCAATCGGCATTGGCGCGACGGCGGGTTTCTTCGTCGTCGGTCACCGCGCTGCTCATGATGCCGACCTGCTGCTGATCGAGATCGAGTGCGCCGAGATTCAGATCGAATCGGCCTCGCTTTCGGTTCGGCTGATGTCGCCGCTGTCGGTGTTGCTCGAAGAACACAATATCGTCTTCGACATCATCATCTGTAAATTCTTCTTCCGCTGCCTGGTTTTTGGTAATCGGCGCTTTCGGCTTTCGGTTTTGGCAACGGGCTGGTGCAGACGGATGCCGTCCTGCTGCGGTCGAAGGCGATTCTTCGTCTTCCGCTGCAGCGGCTTTGGCGCTGACTTTGCGGTTGAGCAACAGCAGCCAGCAGCAGCAAAACGAGTCGAGCCGGGCCGCAGCCAGCACCCATTTCCACAGGAAGCCCCGCCTTCACCCTCCTCTTCGGCTTCGGCGAGACTCCTGCGCGGCAGGCTGTGCGCTGCGCGTCTTCGGCGGCGGAGCAGGCTCGGAAGAGTCAGGTTTGGCACTCTGCTGTCCGTCGGTTCCGGCGCTCTGCACGTCCTGATCCTGCGGCGGTACTACGGTGTTCCGTCGCATCCGGAACGGCTCCGGCTCGGGTTTGGCCGCTTCGGGCGCAGCTTCTTGAGGCGCTTCCGGCTGAGGTTTGGCTCGAGCGGGCGTTTTTGCCGTTTTGATTTCGACGTTTTCGGACGGCATCGGCAGGCATGGCCGCAGACGGCTTGAACCCAGCAGGCAGGGTCAGCACCGATACCAGCCAGCAGGCGGTTGGGGTTGCCGCCGGTCGGGTTGGCCTTAATCAGCGCGCGCAGCAGCCTGGTCGAGCGACATATTGTCCGGCCGCGGCTGGTCGGCAATGATAAAGAGGGTTTCCTCCGGCCGAACGGTATGGCGGCCGGGTTCTGCCATTTTCGCCGCAGCGCTTTGTGGCTCGGACGGCTTTTCAGACCGCCGCTGTGCTTACGCCTGCTCGCTCGGCGCTTGTCTTTCGGCTGCGGCTTTTTCTTTCTCTTTGCTCTCTCTTTCGCGCAGGTTTGGCCGCTTCTTCTCTCGTCCTTTTTCGCCTGCGCAGCCACGGCGGCTTTCGCTTTCGGGCTGGCCGGATCAAGCACGGCGGTGTACTGCGCGACTGGCCTTTGACGCTCATTTGGAAGACGATAACAGGATCTTTTGATGGCGGCAGCGGGCGAGGCTGACCACGGCATCGTTGCGCCGATTTGCGCATTGGCTTTCAGACGGCCGTCTGAAAAGGCGGCTTGAGTGCCTTTGAGGCAGCTCTTTGGCTTCTTTGCCGGTGACGGTGACAGTGCCGGAAAACGGCTCGCCCAAACCGGAATTGACGCGCAGCCCGCCCCAGCGCGGCCGGGGCTCCCGATGATGCCAACAGCGATACGGACAACGCTATCAGCTTAATTTTACTGTTCGCTTTCAAAATTCATCCCTCTTTAAGACTGCGGCGCGATTGCGGCCGCGTGGCTTTCACAGCCGCGTATCATAGCTGATTGCACATTCTTGCCATTTAACACGCCGAAAAATAATGCTTTATGCCTTTTTCAGCATGGCTATCATGCGTTGTTTGCCCACGCATCTTTGCCGAACAGCCGTTTTTCCGTTTCGGCTGCAGCCAAAACAGGTGCAGGCGCGGGTCTGTATGATGGCGGTTTTCATTTTGCCGCCATTTTTCGCACATGAAAGCAGCAACCGAGCTGATTGCCGTCATTCTCTTTTCTGACCCTGCATCCTCACCACATTATTTTGGGCGACAGCCGTCGCCATACCCGCAGGCATCGTCGAGGCAGCGTTTTTATGGTGGAAGTTCGCCGCCTCGAAACCATGCGGTGGCTGAGCCTGCTGCTGATTGTTATCTTCGGCGGCGCAACGATACTCACGGGCGACCGCATCTTCATCATATGTGGAAAACCCACCCCGCTCTGGTGCGGCGCGGCGGCGATGGCGGCAGCGGCGCTGATGCCGAAGAAAACGGCCTGCGCGCCCTCTTGGGCAAGCGCGAAATCGGAGCCGTCGACGCGGTGTGGAAAAAGCTCACGGCGCATGGATTGCCTTTCTGGCCACGATGGGCGCCATCAACCCTCGCCGTCGCCTACCCTCATTTCGGTCGAACGCGAAGCCGCTTTGGAACAACCGCTAAATTCTTCGGGTTCCTACCAACTGACGTTTCTTTCTCTTTCTGGCACGGGCATCTACCTGAAGACCGCCACCTCCGCCGCAGGAACACGACCGAACAATACGTACATGGTCACCGCCTGCGACGAAGACGTTGCGCGAAGCGGCGCCCAGCCCGCCCCGCCCATCTGGCGCGGCTGGAACGAGCTTCAAAGCCGAAGGCTGGCCGCCTGCTCACCGCCGGCTCCCAACCCCACGCCCGACGATCCCGACAGCGCGCTTTCCGGCGGCCCGATTACCGCCGCTCTCTTCAGATCTCGCTCGATGCCGCGCAGGAATGTGGGCAGAACAAGACCCCTACGTCCGAAAGCGGGCGTTTGGCGCCGAAGAAATGCTCATCATCGCTTCCCGCTGCGCCGTTTTCAAAATAACGGGGCGGGCATGGAACAGGAAATTCAGACTTGTGCCTGCAGCACCTGTGCGTCGGACGCGATTCAGAATTTACCGACGAAAGCCACCTCCACGCAGCACGCCGGCGACACCGGCGGCGGCCACCACCGCGTCCTCATCGTCAGCGCGCGCCGTTTCGACGGCGTGCCCACGCCCAAAACGCCAGCGCATGGTCGTTAGGCGCTCGACGACGCCTCTTCAAAGCAGGGCCGCATCCACGCTCTCGCCATCCACGCCCTCACCCTCGACCGAATCTCGAACTGACCCACCCAGCGCGAAAACCATGAAACCCATATTGCAGCGACTGCTCATATCGCAACCCTCTCCGGCAGCCTGGCTCGCGCAAACCCTGGTAACGGTAAACGGCACCAAAATCGACGGCAGCGAAATCGACCGCCAGATCAAACTCATCCGCGCGCAAAACCCAGTGCCCGACAGCCCCGGAAATCCGCGACGGAGCCGTCTCCGGCGACACCGTCACCCGCATCCTGGTCGCCCGTTAAGCACGCCGTCTGAAACTCGACCAGAGGCGCCGCATCAAAACCGCCTCCGAAAACGCTCGCAAAGCCGCGCAAAAAGTCGACGATGACATAAAAGCCGGCTTCAAACAACAATGGGAAGACTTCCAAAACGAGTCGCTCCAGCTAAGCCTTCGCCGCCCACATCGGTCCAAACCTGGCCTGTCATGCGAAGCGGCTTGCTCCTGCAAATTTGGCCGACGAAATGCAGTGCTACTACCAAAGGCAGCGGGAACAAAATCCAACCTCGGCGAAATCATGACCCCGAAAGCGGATGCCGAAACTAAGCTGTTAAAGACCTGAAAGCGACCCTTCGCCGACACCGCCCGCAAATACTCCGCGAAACCCGCAGCCAAACAAAACGGCGGCATCAACAGCGAATACGACGCCGCTCAGAAGACCTCGAAAAAGCCGCACCGCCCAGCGTTTACGCCGCCGCCGTCAAAGACCTGAGGGCCAGTTCACCGCCGGTCACCCGTCAACGGCAGCACGGCGCATACGGCGTCTTCTACATCAACGACCGCCGCCCCATCGCAGATTCCCGCCTTCGACAAAGTCAGCCGGCATCACCCAAAACATGATGCATGAAACTCGAAAACGCCGTCGGCAGCCTCTACCAAAAAGCCACCATCACACCGGCCAAATAAACCCAGGACACACCATGAAACACAAACCGTAACTCACCCTCATCGCCTGGCCGCCGCCGGCATCGCCATCGCAGCCGCCTAAATCGACGGCGCCCATCGACGTCTCCTCCTCAGAACAAATGACCGAATGGCGCCCGAAGGCCTGTGGGCAAACCTAAACATCCGCGCAATCGAAAAAAAAGCCTGACCGCCGACAGAAGTCCTCAAAGCCAGCGAAACCCTTAAGCCGGACTCGACAAACAACCCGGGGAGTCCGCGCCCGCTGGCAAAACGCCGAAGCCCGCTTCTACGCCGACCAATACGCCGACTGCCTCGCGCCACCGTCACCGTAGACGACGCCGAACTGCGCGCCGCCTACGCAAACAGACCCGCGCCGTCAAACTGCAACAGGTCGGTTTCCCCACCGAAGACCGAAGCCCTCGCCTTAACAGCTGCTGCTCAAAGGACTCAGCTTCGAAAAACTGATGGGCATACCCCAACCCGCACAGGCGCAGCTTGCCAAACCCGTCGCGCCCTGGCGAACTGCGCCCGGTTGGCCGCCGCAGCCGCCAGCGCGGCGAAGAAATCGGCCACTGCGTGATCGCTTCAAGGCGGCTTCTACCTGCTGAAAATCGCCGCCGTCAGGCAGGCCGCCGACGCCCCTCCCTTTCGACCAGCTCAAAGACCAAATCGCCGCCCTGCTCAAGCCAGCGCAAAACACAGGAAAAAATCGCGCCCTGCCCAAAGAACACGGCATCGATGTAAATCCGCCGCAGGTACAAAAGGCCGTCTGGTACCCGTTTTTCAGACGGCCTTTCATCTGCCCGGAACGCCTCGCCAGGCCCAAAAACCCGCGTGCGTAACTGCTGCGCAACACGTCCTGCCCGCTCTCGCATAAGCCCGCATATTCCCGAATTTTGTTTTAATTTGTTAAGTTAGGCGTAAGTAACAAAAATGGAGGCTGGGGATCCCCGCAAGCCTTTATCCTGTAAGCGCTTTAAAAGAGATCAAAGGCTTTGAATACAAAAATGCCCTTTTTGCGACTCAAAACAAGTCAGCGAACGCTGCCGAAACGGCAAAACAACGCTACAAAATGCCATGCTTGCGGCGAGACGGTTTGATGGCGGCAGCGGTCAATCCGCAGAAAATATGGCAGGCATACAGCGAAGGCAAACAGACCGCCGCAATAGCTCGCCACAAAACTTACGGATGCAGTCGGCAGACTAGTCTGAGGCATCCAAAAAGTTCAAATTAAGGTTGCATTTCTATTTCTCCCGCAGCAGCCAACGTGGTCATGGACACGCGCTTCGAGACGAGTCGGCGTCGTGGTTTTGATAAATGAGCAGCATCAGCAGCAAAAAGCACTTATCCGTTAGCGAAGTCAAATACGAAACCAACGAACAATATTTCACAGCAATAGGCAGCCTGAAAACAAAGACATTGAAATACAAAAGAATTGTTGTTTGTGATGAGCGACGCGGTCGGTACAGATGTTTCCTGATATTCGGCCTGGCTCTGTCAATTCCATCAGGTTAAAACCGTCCAGCTCGCTCTCGCAACGCGCAATCCCAAAACAGAAGCAGGCAAAGCACTTTGGCGATTGCGCATTGACGTTGAAAAGCGGTAAGCAATCCGACTTCGAACACGATCTGCAAACGTGGTTTGAGCAGCATCAAAGCTATCTGAACGAACGCACCTTTAAACACCAGAAACGGGCAAATCGCATTTACACACATGTAAGAATATCAGGAGTGCGTATTTCAGCCTAAAACGCAATTTGCTGATTATCTGTTTGTGTTTGAGCGATATCACTGATTTAAACATCCCGACATACAACCAAGTCTGTTTAATGCACATTCTCGGACATGAGATGACTTTTAGCGTGCCATCACGGCATGAGTAGGGAGAATAAAATTAGGTTTAGTAAGGATTGTTATCAATTAAATCTTAGGCTCCAGCCTCCATTTTGTTACTTAGGGAGAATGTTCTCCGAAATAGCCTCCATTTTGCACTGCCGCCTTAAGTTAAGTATAATCCACCGATAAAAATAGATCATACTGATTCGCGTATTTAAAACCGTTGATTCTGCAAGGACAATCTGGCGGACAGTGCCTGCTTTAAAAACCCTCGCCGCCCGTGCATCGCCCTCTTGGACACATCCCACGCCTTTGCTGCGACAGAAAAGCCGCCGACGCCGCAGAATCCTCCGCTCGAAACCGTTATCGTCAAAGGCAACCGCAAACAAACACCAAACCGGCCGCGACCGCGTTTACACGCGCGACATGGTGAACCCTCACAAAGGCAAAAGGAAGAGTCGAAACCTTCAGCAGGCAACACCGTCTCCGACCTCTTTAGCGGCATGGTCGGGCGTGTACAGCGGCGATTCGCGCAACAGCGGCGCGCTTGATCCCAACGTACGCGGCGTGCAGGGACAGGGGCGCATTCTTGTCACCATCGACGGCACCGAGCAGGCGATTACCGTTTGGCGCGGTATGGCGGGCGCGAGCAACCGCAACTACGTCGACCCCAATATCGTCAGCAGCGTTTATGTCGAAAAAGGCCCCTCGTTCAACAGCGACAGTGAAAAGCGGCATCGGCGGCTCGGTGGCCCTTGAAAACCATCGACGCCGACGACATCGTGCCCGAAGGGCAGAAATACGGCCTCGAGGTCAAGACGAAGACTCAACCAACTCGATTTCAGCACGCAGTGCGGTGTACGCCGATCAAACGTCGATTACCGCACCCGCCCAATCCTGAATACGCGGCATGCGGCATGGCGTTTGTTTATGCCGACGGCACCGACCGCCTCGATCGCGTTTTCTGCGGCAAACACAATTTTCGGTAAAGACAACGCCTCATCCGCATTGCCGCCGCCGCCAAACAAGACAACTTTCGATGCCATGATTGCCTACGCCTACCGCAAAAAGGCAATTGTTTCCGGCACCAAAAGGCGGACGAACGTTACGGCTACTCGCACCCGCGACAACAGGAAGACATATCATCGGCTGCTCGAACGCGATGCTCGATCAGCCGATGCGTGCGCATTATCGGCGTGTTCTACAACCGGGCGGCGAAGTGGCCAACACCTCGCTGGAAACCAAATCCTAGCTGGGCAAAACCACCTACCGCCTGCCGGGCAACCAAAGCATCGAAACTGGGCATCCGCCACACCGACACCACCTTCGGTGAAAGTGATGCCCTCGCGCATCTTCAGCGGCAGGATCAGGGCAGCAGTACTCCGAACAAACAAAATCGCTGAATGGCCGCAGGCATGGGTGAGACAGCGCGCCTACAACATCGACTACACCTGGAACCGCAAACAGCATGGATCGATTTGCAGGCTTCTCAGTTGAGACAACGCGCACCAACTCGCCAAAACCAACTCGCCGGCGGCGTGCCGGGCGACATCGTCTGGTTTGACATACCGTGGTCGAACCGAATACGACAGATGGAAAGAAGGCTCGCGGCCGAACCGCCCCGGTCTCGACGAGAGCCTGCCCAATCCGACGACCGCTTCAACACCCGACAAGGGCAGGCGCTCTATGCCAAAAACGACCTCACCGGCCTCTTTCCCCAAAATGCGCCAAGCCGATTTCCGCATCAACTACTTCCACACCACCTCAAAACATCATCGACCGCAACGACAACTCGAATTCGAGCAATACGACAAACAGCTGCGTACCGGCGCGGAAATCTCCGCCCCGCTTCGACAGCGGCCGCTACTACGGCAGCCTCGGCCTCATCCGCACCATCCGCAACGAAGTCTGCCACGCCACCGCCCAAGTCGAAAACCACACCCTTACCGGCCACCTGATATCGGGCGGCAGCCAGCCCCCTGTTGAAAATACTAATGCGTCCCCGGCGGCATGGATTTCAACGGCTATCCATCTCATGCAGCAGCCGCGCTGGTCGGCGACGCCGAACTGGGCACCCGCCTGCTGAACGGCAAACTCGACCTCGGCGCCCCGCCTGCACTGGCACAACGACGTCCCACCAAAACTGCATCACCGCCTTCCCGCGACTTTATCCGCGACGCCAACAAAATACGACGATGCGAACCTGACCTACGAATCCCCCGACAATATGCGCTGGGCGGCCACCGCCGTTGTCGATGCCTGCGTCCGCTACCGCATCGGCAATCGCCGCCGAACTCGTCGGCACCAACCTCACCAACCGCTACTATGGACCCCTTCAGCCGCTCCTTCATGCCCGCACTGGGACGGACGTTTCCGCATCGGCCCTTACGGAAATGGTGAGCCCGTCTGAAACCGCCAATCCCATCGCACATCTACTCTCCTGCGCTTGCGCGGGGAGAGTCGGGGTGGGGTGGCAGTTCGCAGAAGCTGCGTTTCGCTGATGTCCTGCGAAAGTCTGCCGCAACGGCGGGAGAGGCAACGCTGTTGCCGACGGGTTCAGGCGACCTTAAATCAACCTGAAATCCGAAAAGGCCGTCTGAACCGCCAATCCCAGCGCATCTGCCCTCTCCTGCGCCAAAGTGCGTACAGACCGGATACCTGCACCCGAAGGCCGTCTGAAAGCCGAATCCGAGGTTTCAGGCGGCCTCTTCTATCGAATCGCGTATAATCCGCCCGTTTTGTCCGTTTCCGTCTGTCCTGTCATGAAATCTACCGAACCGTTCTGTTTTGTTGTATTCCCTGCTCTCCGCCGCTGCCCTGCGGCTGCGTTTTCGTTCGCCCAATAGTGATGGGGCTGAACCCTGTCCGCTGTGCATTTTGCAGCGCGTGGCGGTGCTGCGGTGCTGGTCAGCCTCGGCGCTCGCGCTGCTGCTGCCGACAGCCAAAGCCGCCGGAGCGCGCCGCCGCCGCTCGGTCGGCGCACCTGCGGTGTGGGGCTGTATGTCGCGGGCTACCAGGCTCTGGCTGCAAAGCCTGCCCGCCGAAGAGCAGCCCAGCTGCGGCGCACCGTGGACGTTCCGCCTGAAAGAGTGGCCGCTGTTCGATTACGGCGCTACGTCGTCGATGCTTCGGCAACTGCGGCGTGCGCGGTATGTGCTGGTGTGCCGCTGCCCGTGGAGCCTGCTGTTTTCGCTGCGGTGCTGCTGGCGTGGGGCATGCTGCTCGCGCTGCGCGGGCGTTAAATGCCGCATCAAGGCCGTCTGAAAGGTTTCAGACGGCCTCCTCCGCTTTCAAGCGATAAAAACCATGCGAAAGCAGTTTTTACCCTTCTCCTTCTTTTCCTTTCTCTACCTGCCGCCGCGCTCGATTTGGGCGGCCTGCGTCCCCGACGAAGCCGCCGTGTAGCGTGCGCAATCTGCAAACAGGCGAAGTGATTGCCGAACACCGCGCCGACGTGCCGGTCAACCCCGCCTCGACGATGAAGCTGGTTACCGCCTTCGCTGCCCTCGCGCGCGCTGGGGGCGGATTTCCGCTGGCAGACGGCATTCAAATCCGCCGCGCCGCTGCGCCCCGACGGCCTGCTCGACGGCGATCTCTACTGGGTCGGCAGCAGCGATCCGTGTTCGACCAAAACGGCCTGTTGGAAATGCAGGCGCAGTTGCGCGACAGGGCGTGCGCCGCATCGGCGGGCATCTGGTGCTCGACCGCAGCGTCTGGCCGCACACCGGCAGCGCCGACGGTTTCGACGACGACGCCCACCGCGCCTTCACCACCGCACCCGACCCGCAGATGCTCGCCTACAAAGTGGCCGCCGTCACGCCCGGCTACGCCCTCGCCAACGCATCCGCCCCGCCCGCGCTCAATCCGCCCCTACCCGACGTGTTGGTGACAGCCGCGCCGTCTTTACGCCCTCACCCGCGCCCTGTCACAACCTCGCGCTTTTTGCGCGGCCGCTACGCCGAAGGCGTGATTACCGTGGAAGGCCGCGCCCCTCGCGCCTGCGCCGGACGCGAAATCTACGTCAACATGCTCGGCGCGGCCGGAATTCTGCCTCGGCGCAGCTTCGCCGCACACTGGCGGCAGAACGGCGCAGCCTCGCCGACGGCCTGATGCGGGGCAAAACCCGCCCGCCGCCGCACCCTCGCTCAGCCGCGTATCGACCGCTGGGCGAAGTGCTCGCCGACATGAACAAACACTCCAACAACATCATTGCCCGCACCGTTTTTCCTCACGCTGGGCGAACGTTTCGGCGGCAGGGACGACGCAAGACCCCGATGCCGCCGTACGCGTCCGGTCATGCTCGCAGCATCGACACCGCGCCCCTGGTTTTGGAAAAGCGGCTCCGGCCTGCTCGCGGCGCGAGCGCGTGTCTGCCCGCATGATGGGCGAAATGCTCGCCGCCGCCTACAAAAGCCCCTTCAGCCGCACCTTCGCCGCCACCCCTGCCCGTCGCAGCGGCGGCGAGGCACGCTGAAAAACCGCTTCCGCCACATCGGCGCGCCGCTGCAGCGCTGAAAACGGGCACGCTCGAAGACGTGCGCGCGCTGGCAGGCTATTACACGGGCGGCAACGGCGCCGCCCCTGGCCGTCGTCTCGTCGGTATTAACAGCCCGCGCGCCGAAAAACTGCTGGGCGGGTGGACAGGCTCACCGAACGCCTGATTTTCGCGCCCGCCCGCTTTCAGACGACCAAACGCCCAAGTAAAGCGCAGGCCGTCTGAAAACCGTTTGAAAAACCGTTTAAAACCCCACCGAAAGGACAACCCGTGAACATCGAAAAAGGCCGCCGCGTCGGCATCTTCTACACCCTCACCGACGGCGGCGGCCGCATGCTCGACCAAAGCGAAAACGGTAGCCAGCTGCTGCGCTACACCGCCGGCGCAGGCGAGGTATCGGCCTCGACCAGAAGCCATAGCTTAGCCGCGCGGCAGGCGGGCAGACAAGCACAGCCGACCACCGTCGCCCCCGCCGACGGCTACGGCGAACGCGACGACAATCTGTGGTGCGCGAAGTGATCAAAGCCTATCTCGCCTCGGTATTTGCCGCAGATGGAAGAAGGCATGGCGATGAAGCCGACACGGGCGACCGGGCGCGTGGTGCCACCACATCCGCGAAATCGGCGGCGAACGCGTCACCTCGACGCCAACCACACCCGCTGCGGGCATGACCCTGCATTTCGACATCGAAATCGCCGATGTGTATCGAAGCGGGTAAAATCCGCGTGGATTATTGGGGTCTGTTGACACTCAAGCCAGCCTTAAAACCGTAGCAGCCAGATAAATGTTGGCAGCAAAAGATTCATCCGTCTTTTCACAACGCATCGCAATCTTTTAGACTCCTTTATCCGGCAGAAAAAGTTTGGGGCTGTCTGAGATAACTAGGATAAATTATCTGTACCAATTGTTTCAAAATGGAAATTTGAACTTTTATTTCACTGTTGTTAAAACGCCATTCGCACTCCACTCAAATACAAGCTCAAATGCTCTTTTCGGGATGCCCGTTAAATTTACACAAATGCCAGTTTTGCCTGACTCAAAAGTTCTCAGATTCCGTTGATGTGGTTTTGTTTTTCAGCAAAATGTGTGCGGTGGTTGATACGGAAATGGTTAAATTCGCTCACATCAATACGTCATAACCCTTGTGGTAATCCGTATAAACAATGCTGTCGGGTTTAACCTGCTCCCGAATAATCGGCAGCAGGGTTGCCGTCTGCGTATTGGGTACGGCAACGGTGTAAACCTTGCCGTTGCGCTTCAACGGCGAATACCGCGTTTTTCCTGCTGCGCCACGACCGCGTTTGCCTTTGTGGTGTCCGCCAAAGTAGCTTTCGTCCGCTTCCGCTTCATCATCAAAACATTTCCAGATGGCTGCTGTTTTTCGGTAAATGAGCAGGCGTAGGCGATGGAAGTAATACGCAGCCGTGCTTTTGTTGACATTCGCCAATTCGGCAGCCGTGCGGGCGGTTACGCCTGCTACGAATAAGCTCAATCAGTTTGTTTTTGTTTGTACTGACTCAGACGACTTTTTCTCGCAGAAAATTCTAACTTAAACGGAATCTCCTGAGTTATCTAGGACAGCAAAAGTTTTCAATCAGATGCTACCGCCATTTGTGTTTCCCACGGTCGCATAACACCTCTCCGTGCTTGCGACGACGCTTTGCGTGGGGGATAACGGGCTCCGATGCCAACTCGTGTCGATTCGCTCAATCAGCCAGTCTGCATCAAAGGCTGTCGGCTGGCGGTGCGCCGACTTTTATCGCCAATCGGTGATAGGACGCCGCATAATGTCGTTGCGCTGTCCGGGCAGCGAGTATGAAATCGCACAGGTGCCCAAAGCATCGGTCAGGGGCAAGAGTTTTGAGTCGTCATCCGCCTTTGGATCGGCCGATTGCCTGTTTGAGCGTCGCTTTGCGCCCTGGCCGTGCCGATGGGTTTTGAGCAATGGTGCCGTCTATCGTGTGGTGTATTCATAGTCGGCATTTGTGTTCAGATATTGACGAAAATATGAAAACATCTAATTGCACGCCACCGGCGGTAGCGGCGGTAAACGCTGTTCCGGTGCCGCGAACTCCTGTGGCGAATCGGCGCTCACGGACTGTTAATCCGCAGGTCCCTGGTTCGAGCAGCCCAGGTCGCCAAATTCAAACCATCTAAACAAGTGTTTGGGTGGTTTTTCTTTGCCCTCCGTTTTGCTGATTTTGCCCTATGTGTCGATTGTGTCCAAAAACATCGCGTGTTTGAGCGGGTTTTCAGACGACAGGTGGGCGTAGCGCTCAACCATCTTGGCATTTTCCCAACCCCCATTTCTTTCAAAAACTGAGCCATCGGCACGCCGCGCTGGATCAGCCAGCTTGCCCATGATGGCGCAGATCGTGCCAGCGGAAGTTTTTCGATTCGGCCTTCTCAAACACTTTCCAAACCTTGCTTGATACTGTGCAGACTGCGCCCGTTAGGCTGCACAAACACATAACCGTTCGGGCGCATCCTGCCTGATAGGATCTGTAAGGCGGTTTGATTCAGCGGTACGGCAATAGCCTGCCCTCCTTTGGCTTGGTCTGCTTCTATCCATGCGGTGCGGCGGTGCAGGTCTATCTGCTCCCATTTTAAATCCAGCACGTTGCGCTGCCGCAGCCCGGTGGCCAGCGAGAAGGCGGCCAAGTCGTGCAGCAACGGATAACCGTCGGCCAGTACGACCAGCAGCCGCTGCGCTTCTTCGGGTTTGAGCCAGCGGATACGCTTTTTCGGTTCGCGGTACAGCGTCAGCTTCGGAGCTTTGTCTATCCACTCCCACTCGCGTTCGGCCTTGTTGAGAATGGCGCGGATAAGGGCGAGATAGCGGTTTTTGGTGCTGTTGCCGCAGGGCAGTCGCTTCCACTGTCTGCATGATGAAAGCGGCGGTCGAGGCTGCCCAGTTCCCTGCCGCGCAGGGCGGCAAGAATGACGCAGGCGGGCATATGTCGATTCTGATGCTCTTTTTCCCTCCTTTCTCGTGTATCCATTTGACGGCAGCTTCGTCCCAGAGGCGTTTCGGTTTGACGCCGTGTCTGCTACTGCAAACAGCTCGTGTTTCTGGTTTGGCGCAGCAGTTCTTGGGCTTTTGCTGCTTGTCTTGGTGCCAGCAGTTCGTCTAAGACGCTTTCGCCGCCTGCGGTCGGATGTCAAAGATACCAGATGCCGCCTCGTTTGATAGATGCTGATCTTGGGCATTTTTGATTGTTTGGGACATAGTTCACTCCTGCTTGGGAGTGATGCCTGCACGGCTTCATTCTCTTTTTCAGTCAGAAAAAGCGTCAAGTGCGCTGTAGCGGATAACGAAACTGCGCCCTACTTTGACGGCAGCAATTTTTGGTCGTGGATCAGGCTCGCACGGTCTGCGGGTGGACTTTGAGAAAGGCTGCTGCTTCCTCAACGTTATAGGTTGGCTGTGCCAATGGCTGCATGGTTTTCTCTTGATAAAAGGCAGCCTGAAAGTTTCAGGCTGCCTTGACGATTTGTTCTATTTCGCCGATATCGTTGTCATCAAAGATAACAACGTATCGGGTAGCCGCTTGATGGCTTCCCACTCTCTGCGTTGCAGTCCCGATGCTCAAACAGTGAAGCGGGGAGTAGCCGCCTCTGCCGTGAACAAAGCCGAGTATTTGTGCTTCGGCCAGTGCAATCTGATGTTCGCCGCCTCATCCGGCTGCGGATTACAGAGGTTTTTCAGTTTGGTCAGGATATGGTGTGCAGTCGTTCGCCGCCATCGGCATTGTCGGCACGAAAAAGGCAGTATGAGGAGAGTTCTCGTAATCTGCGTTAAAAAAATCCACCAAAAACGGCGGTTTCTTGCGGGGTGAGTTGTTCCATATTGTTCACTCTATTCACTTCCCTTTATTTCCCGGATATCCATACGACAGCAGATAAAGACGTATCTGTGCCGTGACGGGCAGCACTCCCGCCTGTATCAGGCATCTGCGGATTCTGTCCAGCAGATCTTCCGTATCGGCACGAAACTGTTTTGGATTTTCAGCCCCTGCCGATCCGGAGCAGCTTGTCTTCAATTGCCGCTATCTCTTTACTGTTGGCGTTCATAATCTCCGCCATAATGATTTGGCGGTTGTTTTCCAGTTCTTCGGCAGATTCGGCGATGGCGGCAGCGGTCTTTTCAAACCGCTCCAAAAATGCCTGCATCTGTTCCGTCTGTTCCTGACGCCATTCTTCACGGGTTTTGTTCGAGATAACGCCGGTGGACGGCCAGTACGGCTACCAGCGGATCGTCGGTGTCGACTTTTGATGCCGGTCTCCGACAAATACGGCGTCCACTGCTTCTCAAAATGACTGATGCAGATCTATCAGGTTTTATCCGGCATGGACGGCATCACTCACCCAGACAGCAGCGGCAATCCGTCCAACTGCCGCCATACGTCTTGTTTGACACGGTGCGAGACGGCTGCGTGCCATCACTTTGAAATCGGGATGGGCGGCCGCTTCGGGCAAAAATCAGGATTGCGTTCGGTCATTTGCGCAATATCTATACCGAAGGTATCCGGATTACGGTTTTTCAAGGCGGACGATGCCAAGGATGGCGTCTTTGTGCGTTTTATAGACTTTGTAGTCGTAAAACTGCCTGCCGTCCTGTTCCACTTTTGCCTTTGAAGTCATTCAGCCATACCCACAAACTCTGCTTTGATGCTGTTCAGGGATTGCAGCAGCCCGCCCATGCAGTCATCCAACGCCTGTCCGCCGTTCAGCGGCACATGAACCACCGTGCGTACGCCTGCGTCACGCAGCAGTTCAGTACTTGGTTATCGGCCAGATAGGACATCAGAGGAACAAAGGTTGCCGCACCGTTGTCTACTACGGCTATGCCCTCCTTCGATCAGCTCTTCCATCAAACCGTCGAAGCGGCGGGTGTCGATATGGTTGGTTTTCCGTCAGAATGTTGACGGTTTGGGGTTACAGTTGCCGGTAACGGCTGAATGTTGGATTGACGGGGTCTGTGTCAACAGTGCAATTCTTCCCCTGCGTTTCTTTCATGCAAATACTGGGCAATCAGCGATGCGATGAACGATTTGCCCTACTCCTCCTTACCTTGGGCAATAAAATGGACTTCTTTCATAAGATGAATTTTTCTCTGTAATTGAGGCCGTCTGAAAATGAAGTTTCAGACGGCCTCTGTGAATAAAAAGACCCGCAGATTCGCTGCGTGCGGGCAAGCTGTTCGGGCGCACGCACTCAAGCAGAAGTGAAGCGGTTTTTCTTTCAGCGTCCCACCCACCGGCCGCCTTTTCCGGCGTACCCTTCACAGCGCATTTTGCCTTTGTCCATGTCCGTCCACGGATGGTTAAAGTATGCGCTACAGTAAGACTGACGGCAGTGTTACTGATGCGTATTTCCTTGATTTCCTTACACTCGTTGTAATATCCTCTACATACCTGTGTTTCTACGACGTATTTCAGCATTTTGTTGAGCGATTTCGCATCACACCGTCCCGGCTCCGTTTGCCAGTGCGCCAATCAGATCCGGACATCCCCTCCTCTTTTGCGGCGGGACAAAGATTGAGAAGTGAACCGTGCTCTAGATGGTATCGCCCAGCCGTTTTGGCGATTGATTGAGAAATAACGCTGCAGGAACGGGCACACTCGCCCGGACGCTCGCTGCTCGACAAACACAGAATGGCCTCGCAGGCCAGCCGGTATCCCCGTCGGCTCTTTTCGCCCCAAATCACACTTTGTCCAGGCTGCAGCCTGAACCGGCAAAACGGCGGCAACAGCGGCGGCGGCAAACAGAGTTTTTGATTTTACTTTCATAATTGACTCCTAAATATCCGCCAAGGGCGGAACAATCAAAAATGCCGCCCGATAGTGCGGCAGCATCCTTCTTTTGTCAGATAAAAACCGGATAATTGCGGCCTCTCACGGCGTGATTACCCTGTTTTCACCGATGGAGAAAGCCGCTTTTGCAAAAGCGGCTTTTCATATATTCTGACAACCCGCACCGCCCATCCTTCCGCGCATCCTGCTGACGGATGCCGCCCGAACGCTGCCGGACATCAGTCTGTCCACCAGCCGCAGGGCAGCAGCCTGCGTCGGATAAACGCCCGCTTCGGTAACTCGCTTGCGGTTTGGGTTTGTTCTTCATAAAAAGTCATAGTCAAATCTCCTGATTTGGTCTTAGAAAAAGCAGCCTGAAAAACGATTTTCAGGCTGCCTAGAAGAGAATACCGGCCTATTCATGCGTTAATGCCCCGGCCAAAGACAAAAAGCTGCAGGTGTCCCAAAGTATACGGTAACGACAGACCACACCTGCGCCGCTGCGTCCTTTCCGCCTGTACTGCCGGTGGAAACGACAAGCCTGCCGTTAGAGTTAGGTTTGATTTAATAATGTTCTGCTTTTTTGCTTATCTCCCTGCTTGTTTTATCAAAAAAAGGACAATTCCCCAAACAGAAGCCTGCTCATGCCCCTGCACAAGCAGGCTTTGAATTTGGATAATGTTCAGGCCGTCTGAAAAAGACGGCTCTATATATAGACGGGTCAAACCCGTTTGCCCGCAGATGCGGGTTTAAAGTCAAATTGTCGGTGGGGCTTGTCCGTAGATTATCGCCCCGCATCGGGGATACGCCCCGATTACAAGATACGTCCGGCTGCCGCCTGTTACCGGACGCGAACGCGCCACCCGGATGCACGGCATTTGCTTGCATCGGCCTGTCGGATAAGGCCGGCAGCCCTGTTAACGCTTTCCGATTGCTGGGCGGCTGCAGCGCTGACGGATGTTAAGGGATCAGGTATTGCTTCAATGTTTAGCCAAGTTTATCAGTATGATAAATTTAAAGCAAGTGAAATTTATCATTTGATTTATTTTTGTGGGATCTAAGGGACAATGGAATTCGCCGAGTAATAACGCTTTTGCATTTTCATTTTGGCTTATTAAGGAGCAAAATGCAAAACTCCCCCTTTTTGAATGATTCCGACTTCATATATGGTTAGCAAACAAGGCTTGGATTATTTCTATTGATGACGATAGTCAAATCAATATTAAATTGTTGAGAGATGAAGCATTTGTTGTAATCCTGAACAACTTCCTGAGTTGGTGATAAATAGGTTTGATTAGCAAAGAGATTGCGATAGCGATATACATAGCTTTATCAACCCAACGAACTTGATAAATAGGAAAGCAGCCTGACACACGTTAGCTTTCAGGCTGCTTTTCCGTGGATTGGTCTCAAACCGGTTATGTGACAGACTACCTAAAATTTCAGAATCTTGTTTTTAAAAATAAATTTCTCAGCACTGTAATTACACGTCCCCACAATCCCAATTCGCCCATTTAGAAAAGGAATAATTAAATCGGGGAAATAATGCTTTATCTGTACTATCGCTGAACACCTAAAGCTCATCCCCAATTAGTCTAAAAATCGCTTCACATATGAGGCGTCCGTTCATACAAACCAAAACACATTTGCATCAACCCATTCATTTTTTGTGTGGCATCAACAATCAAACGGTCGTTAACTATCAGATTGGGCGACATATTATTATCGCTAAAATTATATTCAAACACTTTTCAGATGATACCCCGTTGTCTAACAGCCATTTTTAGTCAAAAGCACCATCCGCAATAGTTCGAACGAATTGCTGTTTGAACTAACGGAGACTTCAATTAAAGGAAGGTAAATAGACGTTTCAAGCGGAAATGCGTTTTTCCGATAAGTGCACGGGAAGGCTGGTCTAAAAACCCCGTCTAAACCAAGATCCGTTCAATCTTTCGACGGCTGTTCGCCCAAATTTCGAATGGGGTTCATGCCAATAATATGACTCAACTGGCTTGGAACAATCTGCTTTATCTGCCAATGCGCGCTGTCCGCTGCTGTTCAGCCAAAAAGGCGCAGATTAGTCGTCTGATTTCTTTGGTATCCAGGTTAACGAATCTACCAAGAATAGAACGTCGATAAAACGCGCAACAGATAAACGAAAACATTGCTTAAAAAGTTTATCAAATGATATATTGACTGCCCTAATTGTAGGAGCTTTCATGAAATTATCCGATTATTTTTAAAAAGATGCCGCGTGGCACAAAGATTGACTTTGGCTGATCGGTTGCCACCCTGTACCTTACTCATATATCTACAGGGCGTAGGATACCGTCTGCAAAAATGGCGATTGATATTGAAGCTGCAACAGATGGAGCAGTCAGTCGCTATGATTTACGATGATGCCTTAGAAATTTGGGATAACACTCAAAAACGTATCTAAGCCATGCTCATCCCTGATCTCAAACCCCACCTGACGCAAGCCTTCTCCCCGCTGTACACAGACTTCATTCCGCTGTGCGACGGCAATATGCAGGCGTGCGAACTGCTGGCCAACCTGTTCCACTGGACGGAATGGGCAGAACAGCAGCCAGATTACCGCGAGCGCTGCGGGTGGATTTACAAAACCGCCGAACATCTGAAAGCAGAGCTGGGCATGACCCGGCGCGGCTATCAGAAAGCGCGTACCTGTCTGCTGGATTTGGGCATCATCCAATACCGGCGCGGCGGCGTTCACGGCAAAATGCACTGGCTGTTGAACGTGGCCAAACTGGCCGAGCTGATTTACACCAAAGTGCGCGGCCTTCCCGCGCCCGCATTCAAATCTGGCGAACAGTTCGATGCCGACGGTTTCAGGCTGTCTGCCTTTGTGCCTTTGGATCTATGGAATGCCTATCTCAAAATGCGTGCGGAAAAAGGCAAAGCCCTGACTGCTGCGCAGAAGAAAAACCTGCTCAAAATCCTGACCGGCTTTCATAAGAAAAAGCTGGATCTGTCCCTCATCATCACTAATGCCATCAACGGCGGCTGGTTCGGCTTCTACGCCCCGGACAAACCGCCCCAAAGCCCGCTGCCGCCAAAGACGGCAACGCCGCTATGATGGCCGAGTATCAAAAACAATGGCCGAAAAGGCCAAACCACCGCCCGATCCGCCGCCCCGCAATCCCCCGACAACGAAGCCCGGCGAAAAACGCTGGATCTTCTGAAAAAATGCTGAAACGGCTGACTTTACGGTACAGCCGCTTTCAGGCTGCCTGCAAACCGTAAAACCCGGCCGTTTTTCCCTGCCCAAACCGCCAATTCCCCGCCCGAGCCGTTAAAAAAAGCCGCCGGCGAGATGCCTGCGAAAACGGCCGGTTTTCTCCGACAAAACGGTTTTTTTCCTGATTTTCGGCCGTTTTTCGCCTGTTAAAATTTCCCTTTTTTATCATGTCTTTGTACAAATCGGACAAAGTACACTGCACAAAACGGTACAAGCTCTTTGCTCAAAAAAGCCGGACTCTATACAGAGATGACTTGCAGAGACGACAGGCATAGAAAAAGCAGCCTGAAGGCTGCTTTGGCGAGGAGTTGTTTTTGTTTTTCAGGAAAAGAAGATACCGTTTTTAAGCAATCTCTTTTCTTATATAACATAATGCCTTATCCCCATTTCTTATCAGGTATGCACAGATTCTGTGGATAAGCGGCAAAGGCTGATCAATAGACCTCTTGCGAAAAGTATCCTGAAGATTTACAATTTCCCAAATGAAATACGAAAACCCTAATCCAAAAGAAGCGACAGGGAATTCAAACGGCTCACAGGTGTAACGCCCGTCCTTTTTCACGAAATGCTGCAAGTCACCACGAAGCAGAAAGCCGGAAGGTCAAGTCGGGCAGGCCGCATACGCTCGGTTTGGCAGACCAACTGCTGCTTACCCTAAGTTATCTGCGCCATTACCATACCCAACTCGGAAATGGCCGCTATCTACGGCCTTTCCGAAAGTAATGTCTGCCGCACCATCCGTAAAACCGAGGACACCCTCGTCCGTTGCAAACGCTTTTCCTGCCAAAACACAAGAATCCGGGCGATCAAACGGTCATCGTGACGTTACCGAAAGCCCGATTGAACGTCCCAAAAAAACAGCGGCAGTATTACAGCGGCAAGAAAAAAAGCGACACACGGTTAAAATCCAGGTCATATACGGCAGAGAAACTGAAAAATCATCAGTATCCGGACGGGGATGGGTGCTCAACGCATGACATGCGTTTAGCCAAGAGGCACCTTGCAGAGCTTTTATCCCTACAAAAATAGTCATTGCGGATAAGGGTTATCAAGGATTGGCTAAAAACCGGATTACAGACCCCGAAAAAGAAATCAAACATCATCCGCTGGACAAACAGGATAAAGAGGCGAACAGGCGGTTAGGGCAAACTCAGAACCGTCATCGAGCACATCAACAGGAAGCTGAAGATATTCAAAATCTTGCCGCTGCCTTACCGCGACAGGCGGAAACGGTTCAGGGTTAAGGGTAAATCTGATTGCAGGACTGGTTAATGCGATGGGATGAATATTTTTCGCAAGAGGTCTAATCTTCAGACGGCCTCTGTCATATTGCGAGGCCTTAATCGATGCCGATGTCCAAACAGACGATTTCGCCGCAGTATGTTTTACCGCTTCCGCCCAGGTGCGCCGGTTTGTAGGCGGCGAAGGTGTAGGTTAAATCGGCACGGAAGGTATCCGCATCCGCTTCTCCCGTGTCGCAGTTCAGTCCGGTAGGGATGTCCAGCGCGACTTTCAGGCCGTCCGATTGATTCAGCAGGCGGCGGGATTGCGGCGATGCCGGCGGGCAGCCTGCCGCAGAAGCCTGTGCCGAAGATGCCTTCGATAATCACGTCGTAATCCCGTTTTCAGACGGCCTGCCAAGTCTTCGGCGGCAATCAAGCCTATGCCGTCAAACCTTGCAGCCGGCCGCGGTTTAATTCCGCCAGTTCGGATAGTTTTTCTCCGGCGGCAAACAGGATGTCCGCCCGCCAGCCGTGCGCCTGCAGTATCCGCGCCATCACTCAGGCCGTCGCCGCCGTTGTTGCCTTTGCCGCACACAATCAGCACCCGCACGGTCTGGGGCCGCCTTCGCAGCAGGTCGGCGGCTGCGGCTCGTCCCTGCGTTTTTCCATCAGTTGCTCGAAAGTCGTGCCTTTATCGACTGGCCCATTTGTTCGTGCTCGCGCATTTCTGCGGCGGTGTAGATTTTCATCATTTGCTCCTTTTTGTCTCCACTGTTTTATGAAACATCAAAACGGAAATCCCATCAATAGTGCTTCCCCTGCTTTTTCCGACGAATCATTCCTTTTTGATTTACCGCAAGACCGTCTGAAAACAGGGTTTTGGCAGCTCTTGGTTTGATTTTTATTAACAAGATTTATTATCATAGCGAAATCAAAGCAGCAAATAATTAAAAATTATCTCTTTTTGCGGGAGCGGGCGGCGGGATATATCCTTATCCTTCCTCGCGTCGGATTCGTCTTTCCAGGCCGTTTGTTTTTAATCGACACCGAAAGTAAACCCCTATGTCTACCATACCTTTATCAAAACTCAGTAAAGGCGCGGTTGCGCACATTGATTCTATTGTCGCCAATCCGATTTTTCGGCGAACTCGACCCGCTGGTTACGCGCCGCCTTGCCGACTTGGGCTTTTCAAGCGGGATGCCGTTGCAGGTGATTGCCGTCGGCGGATTCGGACGCGGCCCGTTTGCCGTGCGGTTGGGGCAACCAGTCGCAATTTTCGTTGCGGCAGGGAAGAAGCGGGAAAAATTATGTGCCATGTGATTGACGGCTGACTGCCGTACACAGGCGAGGCTTCGTACTCCGAAAATGCGGGAAGGGTAAAATCAATTTGATTGTCCCCATCCTTTTCAGACGGCCTTAGGCCATCTGAGAAACACAATTTCAAAGCTTTTTCCCCAAATCCGACTTCAAACTTATCAAACAATCAAAAAGGAGAGTTCAATTCATGGAACTAAGCTATTTTGCCTTGATTGGCGCGCTAAACTGCGGCAAAAACCGTTTTTGTTCAACGGTTTGACCGGCTCACATGCCAAGGTGGCCAATTATCCGGGCGTAACGGTCGATAAGCGCGAGGGCGCCTTCTCGACGACGAGGCCGTCCGCATTATCGACCTGCCGGGCACATACAGCCTGCGCACGACCAGCCCCGACGAAGCGGTGGCGAAAGATGTAATGGTAGGCAAGATGGGCATTCCGCCCGATGCCATCATTGCCGTTGCCGACGCGACCAACCCTGCGTATGACCCTGCGCATGATTTTTGGAACTGAAAAACGCTGGGACTGCCTATGGTGGTGTCGCTGAATTTGAGCGACGTGGCCCGCAAAGGGGCTTGAATATCGACGCGGCCAAACTGAGCGAGTTGTTGGATGCACCTGTTTTTGGAAACAGTTGCAGTGAGCGCGTCGGGCGTACAGGCTGTACGCGAAGCCGTGGCGAGCTGCCGCGCAAACGCTCTTTCCCCGCAAGCCCCGCCTCTGCCGAACGCACGCTCGATGCGCTGGATAGCGACAAACTTTATCAAGAAGTCGAGATCGATTTTTGGCACAGTGGTACGCACCCAGATGACGCTGCCCGCATGGCACAAAAAACTCGACGACATCGTGCTGCACCCCGTCTGGGGCATGATTTTGCTGCTGGTGATCCTGTTTATGGTGTTCCAAGCGGTTTACACTCTGGGCGGCACCGATTATGGATGCTATCGAAGGCGGTTTCGGCTGGCTGGGCGAATGGGTGGCTACGAACATGGAGCCCTGGTATCCTCAACGACTTGATCGTCAACGGCGTACTTGCCGGTATGGGCGGCGTGTTGGTATTCCTGCCGCAGATTACGATTCTGTTCGCCTTCATCCTGCTTCTGGAAGATTCCGGCTACCCTGCGCGCGCGCGCGTTCCTGCTGGATAACGTGATGGCGAAAAGCGGCCTGTCCGGACGCTCGTTCATCCCGCTGCTGTCCAGCTTCGCCTGCGCCGTGCCCGCCGTGATGTCCGCCCGCACCATCCACGACCCGCGCGAACGCCTCGTTACCATCGCCGTCGCCCCGCTGCTGACCTGTTCCGCGCGGCTGCCCGTGTACGCGCTGATTATCGCCGCCGTCATTCCTGACCGCACAGTAGGCGGAATCTTCAATCTGCAAGGGCTGACGCTGTTCGTCCTCTATCTCGCAGGCATCCTGTCGGCTGCACTGGCGGCATATATCATGAAACGCTTGGCACGAGTCAAAGGCAACGTGCAGCAATTCCCTCTATTGATGGAGCTGCCGACCTTCCGTACGCCCAACTTCAAACACATCATCACCAGCCTGTGGGACAGGGTCAAAGCTTCTGAAACGCGCCGGTACGATTATTTTCGCGCTGACCGTGGTTTTGTGGGGTTTGGTCAGCTGGCCGCAACCGCCCGCAGGCGCAACGGGCGCGGCAATCGATTACAGCCTTGCCGGCATGATCGGCAATACCATCCAGCCGCTGTTCGCCCCGCTGGGCTTTACTTGGGAAATGTGTATCGCCATGATTCCGGGCATCGCCGCGCGTGAAGTCGTCGTTGCCGCGCTGGGTACGGTCTATTCCGTCAGCGCGTCGTCTGAAGACGCGGTACAAAACGCGCTGATTCCGATTGTGCACAACAACTGGGGCCTGCCGACCGCCTTCGCCTTCCTGGCTTGGTATGTGTACGCCCCCGCATGTGCGCCGCGACATTGGCTGTGATTAAACGCGAAACCAAATCCACAAAAAGTATGGTGATGATTACCGGCTATTTGTTCCTGATGGCTTACTTCGCCGCATTTGTGGTTTATCAAGTTACTAGTTGGATACTAAAATCATGACTCAATATATTATCGTCGGCGTGATTATGCTCGCCAGCGTATTCTTCCTCTTGCGGAAAATTCGTATTCAAACCGAAAAACGCGATTGCAGCAGCGGCTGCGGCAAATGCGGCGGTTGCGGTTAAATAAAGAGGATTAGAAAGTAAGGCCGTCTGAAACCGTTTCAGACGGCCTTTTTCATATTTGGGCTGTGGTTGAAACAACAGGAATATCGAATATGCCGCCGGATGTCCAGTAGTCGAATCGGCTTTTCAAAACGAACCCTAAGCGTGAACTTCAACAACCCAGGCAGCCCATCTAATCATTAGACCTCTTGCGAAAGTATCCTGAAGATTTACAATTTCCAAATGAAATACGAAAACCTAATCCAAAGAAGCGACAGGGAATTCAAACGGCTCACAGGTGTAACGCCCGTCCTTTTTCATGAAATGCTGCAAGTCACCACAGAAGCAGAAAGCCGGAAGGTCAAGTCGGGCAGGCCGCATACGCTCGGTTTGGCAGACCAACTGCTGCTTACCCTAAGTTATCTGCGCCATTACCGCAACTTCCGGAAAGGCCGCTATCTACGGCCTTTCCGAAAAGTATGTCTGCCGCACCATCCGTAAAAACCGAGGACACCCTCATCCGTTGCAAACGCTTTTCCCTGCCAAAAACACAAGAATCCGGGCGATCAAACGGTCATCATTGACGTTACCGAAAGCCCGATTGAACGTCCCAAAAAAACAGCGGCAGTATTACAGCGGCAAGAAAAAGCGACATACGGTTAAAATCCAGGTCATATACGGCAGAGAAACTGAAAAAATCATCAGCATCCGGACGGGGATGGGTGCTCGGCATGACATGCGTTGGCCAAGAGGCACCGCGGGCTTTATCCCTACAAAATAGTCATTGCGGATAAGGGTTATCAAGGATTGGCTAAAACCGGATTACAGACCCCGCAGAAATCCAAACATCATCCGCTGGACAAACAGGATAAAGAGGCAGAACAGGCGGTTGAGCGAAACTCAGAACCGTCATCGAGGCACATCAACAGGAAGCTGAAAGATATTCAAAAATCTTGCCCGCTGCCTTACCGCGACAGGCGGAAACGGTTCAGGGTTAAAGGTAAATCTGATTGCAGGACTGGTTAATGCGATGGGATGAATATTTTCGCAAGAGGTCTAATATATCTCTTCCTTATTGATTTCAGGCGGCCATTTGAATTTTCCTTTTTCTGCATTATCGAAAGATGACGGTGGCATCGTTGGTTTTGACGTCTGCGGAATTTTTAGCCGCTTGCGAAACCGGTTCGGCTTTGTTGCCGATCCGTCTTCCGCAGCTGCACGCAGTTTCATTTGGCGGCGGATAAAGCGGTTAAGGTTTTGCTGCGAGGTCGTTACACCGTTTTCCGCTAGGTATTTCAAGATGACTGCTTCCGTGCTAGCCTTCTTTTTCAAAGGTGAGAATATCATCAAGAAAAGGGAGCCAAGACCGTCCGCGTTTTTCGTCTGCTGCCTCTTCACAAATTCGTTCAATGGGATTTTTCATTTACAACCTCCTACAATAGCATAATCACTTTACAACCTATAACAATACTAAAACAACAAATTTCACAACTAAAAACAACATTAGACAATCATCAACAACGTTCAACAATGATGATACATCAATTAAACAACTCATTAAAACAAGGTATACAACTAAAAACAACCTTTAACAATATAAAAACAACACCATACATCGCGCGTACAACAATCCTGACAACAAAAAACAACTTCATGTGTTTTGTAACGGACTTTTAGACTAGACGCAGGATAGGCACGAGGTGCCAAAAACAGCGTGCTTTTACGCTGTTTTATTCCGCCGATGGCGGAAACGCCGCTGAGGCGGCTGTGAGGGTGGGTGGCTTTTTCAGATATGGTTAGTGGTTTGACTGGATTATTGGGCAATCTTTACTGTACAATAATAAGTACATATATAGATGGAGATACGAATTATGGATGTGATGAGCTATACCGCATTTCGCGCAGAGTTGGCCGGAACATTGGATAGAGTAGCAGACGGACATCGGCCTATTTTGATTACCCGACAGAACGGCAAGCCTGCTGTTGTCATGAGTTTGGAGGATTTCCATTCCTGTGAGGAAACCGCCTATCTGGCTGCCAGCCCGAAAAACGCACAACGTCTGACTCGGGCAGTGGGGCAAATCCGCCAAAACCGCGCCATCACGCATGAACTGGACGAATCATGATTTTGGCATGGGCTGATGATGCTTGGGATGATTATCTTTACTGGCAGGCTCAGGACAAAAAGACTTTGAAACGAATCAATCTGCTGATTAAAAGATGTCATGCGGCATCCGTTTGAAGTTTGGGAGAGCCTGAACCGTTGAGCTATAACTGGCAGGGTTTTTGGTCAGAAGAATAGATTTGGAACACAGGCTGGTCTATCAGGTGCGCGACGATACCTTGTTTGTTGCCCAGTGCCGGTATCATTAGCTGATACGGCAGACGCAAAAAGCCCGCCGCCATGCCCCGTTTAACGAGGTATGGCGGCGGGCTTCTATGCTGCTTCGTGTAAAACAAGTTTGTCCGGCTGGCGGTTTACCGTTCCGGGCTGTTGTCCGCTTCGGGTTTCGGGCGGACGGGTTCAGGCCGTCTGAAAGACGGTTGCAGGCTGTCGAACTGTTCTTGCATTTTGGTGGTGAAACCGGTTTCGGCCAGTTGCTTCTGCAACTCTTTCAACATCCGCGCTTCGGTTTTGTGTCCCATTTTGTCAGAGTTCGTGGGCAATCAGCCCGTATTCTTTGGCAATTACCCCGCGAGTGGCCAGAGCCTGATACAGAAAAAGGGTGGCTCGGCCGCTGTCCGTTTTTGACTGCTGCGGCCAGGCTCCTGCGCCCAGTGCCGGTGGCGATGGGGCGTTTGGCCGCCAGTTGCGGATAGCGCGTATTTGCGATTGCTCGGCTTTTTGCGTTTTTACCCCTATGCTGGCGGCGGGTGGCGGCACCTGTACACCCTTCGTCGCGCAGTTTTTCGGCAAAGCGCACCCGCCACTCGAACAGGGTCGTTTTTGCGCGGATTCAACCGGCGGCCGTTTTCGTCGCGCATCAGTACGCAAAGATGGACATGCGGATGCTTCGGTTCTCCCTGTAATTCGCTTTCATGATGGAAGCCCAAAAACGTACTGGTGACCGTCGAACTGTTCGGCGGCAAACCTCGCGAGGCGGCATTGAGTACGGCCTGCGGCGGCGTACCTTCGGGCATGGACAGTACGATGTTCAAGGCTTCGCGGCGGTGGCTCTCTTCGGCAATGTTGAGTTTCTTCCAGTCATCCAACAGACTGCGCACCTGCTTTTTGCCGTTGAGTTTTTCTCCGTCCTGTGTTTCAGCACGACTTCACCGTTGCGGGAAACGTAATCCAAATAGTTTGCGGATGCCGCGCATGCCTTTGCTGTTTGCGCCAGTGCCGTTTGGGAATTTTGACCATCACTTCGGGATGTTTGCGGGCGGCCGCCGTCAGGTTGGCCAAAAGCGCTGCGGTTTGATCGGGTGTTTGGAACGGCTAAACAGATCCCGTCTGCGGCCGTTGACGGCGCGGGTCTGATAGCCGAGAAACCAATCGTCCAGAGATTTGTGCAGAGTCATGGTGATTCCTGTCATTTGCGCAAATGAAGCGGCCTGAAACCGGATTCGGTTTCAGTCCGCTTGCTAAGAGATGTCTGTCGGCCAAACCGCCTACTGCCGCCGGTTGTTTGACAGTACGCGGGCGACGGTTTCGGTATGGGCGTCGATAAAGGCTTTCAGATCGAGAATATGGCGGGTAGTGAGGGGAAATATGTTTCCCCGGTATTCAGTTGGCGGGCGATTTGGTTGATGTTGCGGCCGATGCGCAACAGTTGGGCGTTGGATTGGTAAAGTGCATCCGCTTCCCGTTGTGAGACGAAGGGATGGCGGCGGATATGGGTCTGGATAATGTCGCGCACGGTGTCGTTGACGCTGCCGTGCTGCTCTTTCGCTGCGGCATACAGATGGCAGCAGTCCCGCGCAGGCAGGTTTAGGGTGATGCGCCGGGTGTGTTTGCCCGACGGATCAGGGAAGGCTGTCTGAAACAGGGTTCTAAAAGCAGCCAACATCTGCTGTAAGGTTTTTGGCTAAAAAACGATACACTGGCTTTACCGTAGCGGTCTTTGGCCAAGCGGCGCAGAGCTTAGATTTTCATCGTCTGTCAGGCCGTAAAGGCCGATTTTTCTTTTCATAACTGCTCCTAAAAACGCCCGACGGATATTTTTCGTCGGGCGGTTCGATTAACGGTCGATCTCGTGATCGGTTTCATGTCCGGCTTTTACCGACGGAGCAGGTGTGGCCGTAGCGTTCTTCTGCTCCTGCGACGGAATCTGTGTCGGACGCGGCATATCAAGGTGGCTGCCTTTCATCCGTTCGGCAGTGCTTTCGTAATAGCGGGTCATCGCCGTTCGAGATCCGGGCCGTCGAGATGGCCGGAATACGTCGTTCATGTTTTTCGTAGAATGCCAGTTGCGCTTTGGCGGTTTTGGACAGTTTTTCCGCTTTCTGCATATAAACCGCGCGTGCCGACTGTGGGCTGCGGACTCCGGCTGCCGTTCGCGGTTGGCGGCCGCCGCCTGTCCGTGCAAGCCGTTATGGCGTACGGTTGCCATATTGGCCTCTCCCTGCATTTGTTCCGATCGTGCGTATTCGGCAGGCGTGTCGGCAGCGGCGCGTGCGCTACTGCGGCCGCCGACTGAACGGCTGCGGTGTCAGTTGAAGGCAACGGCGCATCGTCGTCAAACACCCGTTCCCAGCCGCGCGGCGAGTTCTTCTTCCTGCGACGGGCTGTCTGCCGTTTGCGTGCGTTCGGGGTCGGATTGCCTTTCAGACGGCCTCTGCACCGCTTCTCCCGTCCGGCTGAGTCCGCCTGCTTCGATGCTGTTGCGCTCCCGCGTTTCACGCATCTGGTCGCGCATGGCCAGATCCTCTTTGCCGGTGAATAACCGCTGTTCGGGATGCCGCGCAGCTCGGCTTCCAGCCACATCTGCCGTTTGAATTCATGGCTGCCGGAAATGCGGATGCTGTCCCAGTTTTTTGGCTTGAGCGGTATCGAGCATATCGCTGATGGTCTGCCCGTCTTCGCGGGCGGTTTTGATTTTCGCGCCTTTGTCTTCAAACAGCACGGTGCGGGCGTTGTTCGGATCGAGATAGCGGCCGTCGTAACGGACATAGCGGGCATCCAAACCGGCGGCGGTTTTCGTAGTTCAAATCGAGTACGGGTTTTGGGCTGTAGTGCGCCTCTTCATGCTGCATTTCGGCAGGCGGGTTTTCAGACGGCCTTCCGGTATCCGCCCGCGCTTCTCTGCCGCTGTCCACAGGTGTGCCGCGTGCGTTTTTCAGACGGCTGCTCCCGTGCCGGCCGCGCCTGTGTTTCCGGCGCGGCTTCGGATGCGGATTGCGGCACGGCTCTCCGCCATAGCGAATGCGGCGCAGGTTTTTCCTGCACTTCGGCGACGGTAATAGTTTCCGGTTCGGGGCGGGCGGCATCCTGTGTGCGGCTGCCGCCGTATTCGATAGCCGTTTTCCTGTGGCTGAGGATGGTGCAGGTTGCTCCTGCCTGCGGCTTGCCGCATCGACTTTTTCTGCCTGTTTGTCCATGTCTTCCATCAACTTGCCGGCGGCGTGTTCGGCTACCCTGCTTGCTGCAACCAGTGCGGCCGCGCCGACAAAAAGTTGCCGGTAGCCGCTCCTGCGGCAAGGGCGGCGGCATCCATAATGTCGCCTGCGGTATCGAGGGCTTTGGCCGCTTTTTCACGCAACTCGGAACGGCCGGACTTGGGGGTCTGGGCGGCAGTTTTGGGGATTGGTTTTCAGACGGCACCCCGGGCTGTTTGGCCGGGTTTTGTTCCTGCACGGGCTGCGGGGTCTGTTTGGCAGCGCGGGCGGTTTCGGGGCGATGCCATGCTGTTCCAGCGCACCGGCCATGTGGTCGGCGATGTGTTCGCGCTGCGGGTTGAAGTCGCCTTTCGTCCACGATACGTCGGTGCGGAAGGGAAAGCTGTACTCCTGTCCGTCGCGGGTGTAGGAAACTTCGATGCGGTTTTTGGAGTAGCCCTGCTGGCGGTCGAAAATCGGCGGTACGGTAGGTTTTTCAAACCACTGCTGCAACTGATCGAAATTGTCGAAGCGGCGGTCTTTGTCTTCGCTGCCTTCGCTCCACACAAGGGTGATGCCGGTAATGCGGGCGGGGTTTTTCAGACGGCCGCTCGGGCTGCACGGCGGTTTGGGTCTGCTGTGCCATGTTTTGCTCCTGTTCGGCTGTAGATGCAGAAACCGCCGCTTCCGGTGTTGGAGCGGCGGTTCGTGTTTCGGCAGAGAGTGTGTGTTCCGCCTGCTTCTGTGTGCTGTTTTTCGGCAATGGGGCGATCCCGCTCTTCTCAGATAGGTTTCGGCATGTGCCAGTGCCGCATCCAGACTGTTGGTATAGAAATAATCCTGCTCTTCTTCGTTTTGCTTCAGGGTTACGGTAAAGTCACGCGGTGCTTCGTAAACGGATGCGCCGCCATGGTTTTTAAACTCGCCGTCGATGACGGCGGCGCGGCCGTCCAGCTCTTTTTCCGCCTGAAAACGTCCCAATGAGGCATGACGGGCTTCGATGTGCGTAACGTAACCTTGTTGTTCCGCTTGGCGGTTGAAATCGGCCAGCATGGCTTCGGTCAACGGTACACGGGCTTCCCAGTCGTCGGCATTTTGCCGCACTTCGGCATCGTAGGCGGCATAGGGATTGTCTGGTGAATAGACGGGGCGGTTGTCTGTTTGCTGTGCCATGTTTTGACCCTGTTCTGTCTGCTTTTCGTTCGCGGCAGGCATGGAAAAAGCCGCTGTATCGGGTGCGGCGGCTTGGGTGGGTTCGGATTGCTTTAATTCATCCAATATTTCGGCTACCGATTTGCCGTAATCTGTCAATCTGTATGTTGCGGGTATGCGTTTTTGAAGAAAATTCGATTTCCACCGGTTTTTCCTTCCGGAGCGTTAACAAACAGATATAAGCCATTGTAATCGTCTCTGGCGCTGAGATAGCTACCGTCTGCCTTCATAAATACCGGAAACGAGGGGTTGTTCAGAAAGTCTCCTTGCTCAAGTTCGCTTTTCAAACTGCGGACAAAGTCTCTGCCGTCGAAAGCGGCCGTATCGGCTGTTTGTGCCATGTTTTTCTCCCTGTTCTGCCTGCTTTGCGTTTTCGGCAGGTAGAAAAGCCGCTGCATCGGGTGCGGCGGCTTGGTGGGATTCGGGGCTATTCCGTCGGGGCCGTTCTTGCTGCCCGGGGGATAGGGGTTGAGTTTGTTCATAAGTGCGAGCGATTCCTTGAATTCTTGCCTCTGCAATTCGATCTCTGATTTGCTCAACATCCCGAGCGGCGTTGAGGTGGCCGGCTTCTCCTTGGGTGAGTTGGTCGATTCCATATCCGAATTCCTCTCTCAGTAATTGTCCATTGCATTCCCGTGTTTGCGGGAAATGTTGTCTATCATAGCCTGTTTGACCGGCAGGTTCAATGCGCCTTCGTGTGCGGTCATCACGCCTGCGCCGACAACATGCCCGCCCCGGTTTTCGATGTAGCCGCGCAGTGCGCCACCGTTCCGCCGACGGCCAGCGTGTCGTCCACAATCAGGTAGTCTCTGCCCGCCTCCACATGGCCGTCGAATACCGGCTGGAAGGCTAAGCGGTGGTCGATGCCGGATCCGGTTCGGCTTACTTTGTTGATCTGCTGGATATCGGTATCTACCGGCAAATCCAGACGGCTGCCCAGTGCCTGCGCCATGGCTAACGGGATTTTGTTGCGTCCGGCACTTTCCGTGGCCGATACGGAAACAATCACCGGCTTTCTGTCGCCGATCATTTCGCGGAACTGCTGCACGGTCTCTTCTTTCAGCAGTTTGTTGACCAGACGTCCGGCTTCCGTACTGTCGCCGCCTTTTTGCCGCCGCGTATTCCGACTCGTTTTTCAGGCTGCCGAGCCCGCCGTTGCGGATAACAGGCGGAAAGTCGCGCCACGGGGCGCGTTCGGCGCGGCGTTCGCTATCCAGCCTGCGCTGGTCGGCGACGGTCTGTTCCCACTCGGGATCGGCGGCCGGTGCAGCGGGTTCGGCCGGGGTTTCAGGCTGCTTTTCGGGTTGCTGTGCCATGTGTTGCTCCTGTCCGGTCTGGCCTGCATTTGCGGCAGGCATGGAAAAAGCCGCTGCATCGGGTGCGGCGGCTTCGGGCGGGCGTTTCGGATACTTGGGCGGTTTCAGGCTGCCTACGGGCATTTTTGCCATTGCGCCAAATCGCTTTCTGTTTTAATATTGCGACTAGAAAGTTCGGTTTTAGACGTAATATCCCAATGCAATTGAAGCGGATGGGTAGTCAAAAATTCCCGGACTTTCTTTTCGTTTGCATACAGCAAATCATTCTGAAAAGCGCGTTCCAACTGTGTATCGCTTCTGCCGTACACACTCACCACGTCGATTAAATCCGCCCCGTGTTTGCCTTTGCCTTTACTCAAAGTGCACTGCTGCGATCATGGGTTTTTCTTTGCCATTTTCACGCTCATACAATTGGATCAGCACCACAAAGGAATTGCTTTGCGTGCTTGATTTGAATACCGCTACCGGGTCGTTTATTTCGCCAGGCAGCAGCTTTAAATCTTCAGGGTTCACCGCATGGCGGTTTTTATCGTAGGCATTGTGCCGGTTCAGGTAATCGGCCACGGATTTTTCAATCGTGCCGCCGGAAATGCGGACTTTACCTTGCGGTACGCCCAGCATCTGCAGCACGTCGGGTGTTGTGCCCAGGCTGATGTAGCCGGCGGGCACGTTGCCCGATACCACCTTTGTCCACCTGCCTGCACGAACGGGGTGCTGCCGGTTGCCGTCAGATTTGCCTGCACTGCGGGTTTTTGTCGTTTCAGGCTGCCTTTCGGGTGCGAGGTTGTGTCCGTACTCGACGGCCTGCCGTACGGCATCCAGCCGCCAGAAGATGCAGGTCGTTGAAGTCGCTCGGCAGCGGCGGAGTACCGTCGCCGCTGTGGCCGCGCTAGTGAGTCGCGGATCTGGGTCATGGTGAATTCGGGTTGGACGGCACGGGCACGGCTACCCAAAAGGGCGGCAGCTTCACGGGCTTTTTGGATGCCGGTTTGCGAGGCATCGTTATCGGCGGCAATGGTGACGGGAACGTTCTGCGGCAGGAGTTTGCGCGAGTTTTTCCGCAACGGCAACCATATTGCCGGCATAAAGGCGACGATAACGGGGCGGCCGGTGGCGGCATGGATGCTGGCTGCGGTGGCAAAGCCTTCGGCAATCACCAGTCCTTTTGCCATGTCGTCAACGCTGCCGACAACGCTGCTAGCCCCCTTTTACCTCGTCCGCCGTTGAGAAAGCGTTTGCCGCCGTCCGCCCCTATGGTTTGGATGTTGGCCAGCCTGCCTTCGTGATAGACGGGAACAACCAGGTTCAGACTGCCCTTGTATTCGTTTTTGGCGGATGCCGGAGAGCAGGACGGGATTGTTTATTCCTTTGCTTTTTCAGATAGGGATGGGAGGGGTCGGCGGGAGCGGCTTGTGTCCAGATGTATCCGGCCGTCCGCCGCGCTTTTTCACGCTGCTGTATTTCCTGCCGTTCTGCTTCTGCCCGACGGGCGGCGTGCGGCGGCCTGACGGGCGGCCAGTTCTTCGGCAGTGGGCGGGGTATAGGGTTTTTCGGGACGGTAGCCGTTTTTCGCGGGCGTGGTAAAACAGGGTGTTGATGCGGATGTGTCCGGGTTTCGAGGATTTCCATACGGCCTTGGCGTCTGACGGTTTGTAGCTGTCGGAATGGCGCGACCAGTCGTCCCACAGGGTAAAACCTTCCTCTCCTGATGGTCTTTGATGGCCGCACCGATTCTGATCCAGAAGTCGCGGTCGTTGGGATCGAGATAATTCAGTGCGTTGCGGATGTTGTCGTAATCGCTCGCGGAACTCCAAATTAAAAAGGCCGTCTGAAAAACGGGTTTCAGACGGCCGTCAACTACACTTCAGATGACCGTTATCCGGATTGCGGCCGGGACAAGGCGTCCGCAGCAGTCCGTTTTCAGACGGCCTGTGCCGCTGCCATCAGTTTTGCGACAGTCGGCTTGTCGGCAATGCCCCAGCCTTTGGCAACGGCCGAGGCAATTTTCACGGTATTCTTTGCTGTCGCCGGGGCGCAGCAGTCCGGCCAGCATGGAGATAATCAGATCTTTGGCGTTGGCACAGTCCTGCCGGTCGGTCTGTTCCAACTCTTCGTCGGGGACGTACTCCGCATCGGGTGCCTGCACTTCCCGTTTCGGGTGCGCCTTAATGTCGAGGACGGCGACTTCGGGCAGCGGCAGATGAATGCGCGGCTTGAATACTTCGTCTTTCCAATAGACGATTTTTCTGCGCATAGACGGGATGGCTGCCGGCAACGTCGATCACGCAGTCTTCCAGCGGCATCCGTTTGATTTCGTCTGGGTTCATCACCGCCCGCGCCTGATCGCTGGTACTGGTGCTGCGGCTGCTTTTTCCCGCGCGAAACGGACTTGGCCTTGAAGGTTTCGTTGCCGATGATACGGCTGTATTCTTCCCGCTTCGGTCTGGTCGCGCGGTGTGTAGAAAAATGCGCAGGGTGAAGTTGGTGAAGAAGGTGCGCATGTTTTCGCGACCGTAAACCGCTTCCACCTGCGAAGGCGCCTGTATGATGATCAGCAGGCGCAGACCGTAACCGGCGATATAGGACACGCCGTGCTGGACGGCGGGTATCGGCCAAAGTGCGGTGAATTCGTCCATCAGCAGCAGGCATTGGTAGGGAAGAGGCCGGGATTGTTTTCCGGCGGTCCCTGTTGGACGTTGACGTCTATCGAGTTGGCTGAAAAACAAATTGGTCAGACGGCTGAATGTATCGGCCTCTGTCGGTACGATACCCATATAGACGGTCATCGGCTGCGCACATCATCCAGCCGGAAGTCGTCGCCGGAAGTGGCCGCTTCCACTACGGGATCGAGAAAGATGCCCAAAGGCGCGGTCAATGAGGCGAGAATGTCGGCGCCTGTCTTGGCATTGCCGTTGGCAAAAGCCCAACAGCAGAGGTGCGGCATTGGTCACTGAGAGGGGTATCCGCTTGCTCCCGCCGTTCCACTTCGTCTTTAATCCATTCAGTCAACGCTTTGCCGCCGGTAGGAGTGGTCAGCCGGAACAGGTTGGTCAGCGTCGAACGTTGGCGGTAATCTTCAAGATCGCGTTCGTTTTTCGGTCTCAATCATGTAGAGTGCGAGGCCGACAAACGGTTTGCGCGAGCTTTCAGTAAAGAAGGTGGGCTGCCGGAATCGCGCGGCGACTTGGGCAGCAGAATGCCAGCCATATTGGACAGGTCTTTATAAGTGTAGAGCGGGTTGCGCCGGATGTAGGTGAACGGATTCCATTTGTCGGGAAACCAATGGTGCGTTGGGATTACGTTCGTGTTCAGGCAGGCGTCCGCCGGGGTTGAACAGAAAAACCTCCTGTCCGCATTTGGCACGAAAGCCTGCGCTGATCAGGAAGTTTTTCCAGTTTCGGATCGTAAACCACCATGCTGTGCCGGTAATGCAGGCAGTTGGGAATCACAATCCCCACGCCTTTTGCCGGAGCGGGTGCGGGCGGACAGATAGCATGAATTCGTTGCCTGCCCAGCGCAGATGCTGCCCTTTGTACTGCCCCACCAGCAGATCGGGCAGATCTTTCTTCGGATCAAACTTTTTGTTGATCAGACCCAGTTTGGCAATTTCCACCGCATTGGCAAAACGTGCCGAACCGTGCAGCTCCCGTTTGGGTTTCAGCACGGCAGCCACCAGTAGCATCAAGGGCAGAACCAACGTTACAGCCGCTGCTGCGGCTGTCGATACGCCCAGCGGCAGCGTCATGCTTTCCGGCAGATTGGGATAAGACCAGTAACGCGGCAGCATGCCCTATTGCGGGAGATGCTTTCAGGGAAAGCCAGGACACGAACAGCCACGAGCCGAGATAAAGACCGCCTGCCGCCGCCGGAGGTAGTACTACGGCCAGCAGAATCAGCGTGGGTATGAGTTTGTTGTCTTTTTCATCGCTCCTCCATCAACCGCCCTATATAGTCGTGAATGCCGCCCGATACGGCGACACCCGCATCATCGGGGACGGTTTCGTTTTCAGACGGCCTCCTCGCCTTGGTCTGGATAATCTGCAATTCGTTCGCCTTTACTTCGCAAACCGTGCGCTCAATGCCCAATCTGTCAGTATAACTGCGCGTCTCCAGTTTGCCCCATACCGCCATGCAGTCCCTTTTTGAGAAACTTTTCCACCGTTTCCGCCAAGCGGCCGTAGAGCGAGGACGGTAAACCAATCTGTCGCTTCTTGTTGCTCGCCGGTGGTTTTATCCTTCCATTTTTCGGTATAGGCCAGACTTACTTTGGCAACCGGCGTGCTGTTGGACAGATAACGGATTTCCGGGTCTTTTTCCCAGATTGCCCATCAGATAGATTTTATTGGCGTATGGCATAATTCGTCCCTTTCTTACAGGTTAAAATCAATGAAAAATCAAACAGAAAACCGCCAGTCAGAAGAGCCGGCGGTATTAAAAGCGGAAATTCAGGCAATGGTCGCCTATTTGGAAACGCTGACGCTGTTTGCGGCGGAAACGCTGCTGTCGGCGGAAATGGGAAGAGAACAGGCTGACCGCATACACGCGCTGATATTGGCAGCGGACAAGTTTTATGGGCGGTCGGAAGCGTTCGGTCAAGACACCTTTTGGGAACGGCTCAACGATGCATTGACCCGCTACACAGAGCGGTTCGGCGAGTTACCCAAAAGATCCGATTCGGCGGGCGGGGTTGGAGCGGATGACTGACTCTCCCAATATCGCCAAAACCCGCAGGCGGGCAGGATTGTTTGGATTTCTACCGGCGGTTTCAGGCTGCTGTTGCGGGCACGGCTGTTGTCTAGGTTCTGGCAAACGGTCGCGGATTTGGCGCAGGGTGTGCAGAATTTCCTGCAGGATGTCGTTGTCGTTCATGGGGTTTCCTTTTACGTTTACTTGTTTTGAAATACACAAAGGCCGTCTGAAAAGTTTCAGACGGCCTTTTGTGTATCTTATTGAAATATGGATATTTCTGACCGGTATGTTTTACGTTGAGGATAAGCACATATTCCGCAGCAATTTCATAAATCACAACATAGTTTTTTGTGAATCACCAGTTCGCGGGTATGGGCTACTCTGCCGTATCTGCCTGCTCCGGGCATTTTTCCAAAATCAGGACGGACTGGCGGATCAGGTCATCCATTTCCAAAGCGGCTGCAATGTTGTGTCCGGCAATGTAATTGACAATGCCCTCCGCCTCGGAAACAGCCTGCTCGCTCCACTTAACCCTGCATTTTTATGCGTTCCAATAGTTTTGCTCGGTTGGCATCCAACCTGTCCATTGCCTGTTCGTTACTGAGAACCGGCGATGCTTTTGGATTTTTGTACCTCGCCTTCCAGCCATTGCGTGTAACTGTCGGAAGCGGCTTGGTTTTCAAATTCGTAAATCCGTGGATCAAGTGTCAAAAGTGTTCATCGTCATTCTCCTGCTGTTTGATTTATCGTGCCTGTTTGCCGGTGCTTTTGTCAATCGAAGGCCGTCTGAAACTTTTCAGACGGCCTTCGCCGATGTTGAGAAATCTTTACGGATATTTTCTGCTGCCGTGCAGCACACGCAGAATCCGCAATTCGTCCAAAAGCCACCTTTGTAAAACCAGAATGTAGTTGGGATGGGCAACAAACTCACGGATGCCCGCCACTCTGCCGGTACGGCCGATATAGGGCATCTGCCCGAGTTTTTCGGCAGTCTCGAACAGGGTTTCGGCAAGGTTGGATGCGGCAAAAGGATTGTCGGCGGCAATAAATTCCACAATGTTGTCCAAATCGCTTTTGCGCTTCGGGTGCCCAATCAACCTGCATTTTTATCATCTCCGCCAGTTTGGCACGTATGCGGGCAACCACTTCGTCGTGCGGAACCGGCGGTTTGCCGCTGTTCAGGGCTTCTTCCACTTTGGCACGAAACCATGCGTCGTATTCGGCAGCTTCCTGCTCGCTGGCAAATTCGTAGGTCAAGGGGTCGGTTTTCAGTACGGTATTCATTTTGCTGTCCTTTTGCATAAAGGGTTTGTACGATACTGCCTGCCGCTCAGTGCTTTGTCAATCAAAGGCCGTCTGAAACCTTTCAGACGGCCTTCGATTCAGTTCCTGCCGCTCAGTGCCCTGAATTTCTCCACCGGGTTGTAGTACAGCTCGGTCATATAGGTTTTTGTTGAAAAAACAGACAACGTCGATGGTAGCGCGTACGGTATTGAGGATGTAGTTGTAATCCATGGTTTGGCCGGTAGCGGATTCTTTGGCTAATTGGGCGATGCGGTAGTGGACGCTGCGGGCGTCGTTGGCGTGGACGGAGGTCAGGCCGCCGGGTGGCCGGTGTTCAGTGCAGACAGGTGGTCCCACGCTTCGTCGCCGCGCGGCTCGGTGAGAAGATGCGGTCGGGTTTGAGGCGCATGCAGGCGGCGATAATCTGTTTGGCGGTGATGTGTTCCTTTGTAGAAAGAGATGGGCGTGGTTGGGATGCTTGGGCGGGCTTAATTCGTGGGTGTCTTCGATGGTCAGGATGCGGGTGCGCGGGTCGATACGGTCGGCAATGGCTTTGGTGAAGGTGGTTTTGCCGGAACCGGTGCCGCCAACCATGCAGATATTCAGTTTGTGTTCTACCGCCAGATCAAAGAAGGTTTCCATATCGCGGTCGTCTTTGGCTTCGAGCATTCGATATTGCCAGTCGGCCAGCGGCACGTCGTGCGGCAGACCCATTTTGTCGCTGATGTCGCGGAAACGGCTGCCGTCGATTTGCGGCCGTTCGGATACGCCGTCGGACGACGAGTCGGTAAAAATTTTCCAGACGGCCGCTGCCGATATAGTCATCCAGACTGAAACGGCTGTCCGACGGTTTGCGGAAGGCGAGACGATGGTGCCGGTTTCACAGGACGGCGGCAGCATGATGTGGCCCGCGTTCGCCGTCGGGCAGGGTGACGGAATGGATGGGGTTTTGTTCGCTGATGTGCTTGTCGTTGTAAATGGCAGAATGTTGGCCAGATTGCGCAGGCTGTCCAGAGTCAGCACGCCGCTTTCGATGCGCTCGAAGCCGGCGGAAGTTTCGATAAAGCATTCACCGGGACGGTTGATCAGCACTTCGGTTACGCCGGAACGGTTCAGCAGGCTGCTGATGCCCAGTTGTCCAGCAGGTTGCGGGCGGATGCGTCGTTGCGGATTGCATGGGAGTGTAAGACATTTTTCCTTCTGCGGCGTTACAAAGGCAGCCTGACAGGGCTGCCTTTGTGCCTGGTGTGATTAATCAGACGTGCTGCGGATATAGGGATTGACCCGTTCGTAAACCCGGCTGAAATCAAGGTCGCGGGCAACCATGATATTCAGCAGCGACCCGTGGTTGATATACCCAGTCGGCGGAATGTTGATGCTGTTTTTCAGGGCTTCGGTCGCCATGTCCCTGTGCGGCATCTGTCGAATTTTTCAAAGGTAATCTGCTGCCCGTTGTTGCGGCTTTGGCGGCGGTTGACGCCTTCGGCAAAATCGCTGATCAGGCTGATCATGACGGCGCCGCCGAAACGCTGCCAAAAATGGTGGTCGACTTTGGCTCCCAATCCGGCTTCGCCGAGTTGTCCGGCTCGGGGCTGGCCAAAGCGGCTTTGATGCCGGCCGGTGTTTCCAGTTCGTTCCACAATACGAATACCCGTGCCTGTCCTTGCAGAAGGGCAGATGTCTGTTCGCCGGTGATTTTGCTGCCGCGCTCGATAAGCAGCACTTTGCCGTTGGCGGAATAAATGTCTTTGCTGACGATGCAGCGGGTCAGTCCGGGCTGCGTGGTGACGATACGGGTTTCCAGCGTACAGGCGATATTGGTGCCTTTGGCCAACAGATAGGTCAGATCGCCCCTTTTTGTGCCGACACGGCAGCAGTGGCCGTCGGCCGCAGACGGTCGGCAAAATTCGGCTGCCATCCGCTTCCTGCCTCTTCCGGCGGCACGTCGGGAACGAAAGGGGCGGAGCGGCCGCCGCTTTCACTGTTGTCGGCCTCTGCGGACGGAAGACTGTCCGAGCCGCTGTTGAAGGAAACCAGTACGTCTCCATTCAGGCGTCGGTCGCGCGGGCTTTGCGGCTGCGAGGCGGCCGTTTCGGGCGAGTGGTGCGGTGTTCTCCTGCCTTACATTCTGCCCTTCTGCGGACTCAGTACCGGATGCGGACTGTTCTTCCGTCTCAGATGCCGCTGCTTCGAGGCTGCGGCCTGCTGCGCTCGATGTCCGCCTTGTCGGCGGCGAAATCGTAGGACTGGCTGCTTTGTACTTGTTCCGTTTCTTCCTGTTGTGTGCTTTCACCGGTGCTTTCTCGGAAAAATACATCATCAGGCCGGAGACAATCAGTCCTGAAGCAAACAGCCCAGCGCCGACAAAACCCAGCACTTTCATGCTGCGGTTGCCGCCTTCCTCCTCCAAGGTGACAGGAATGCCGCCTTCGATTGCCTTGTCCCCGACAAGTTCGGCCATATCCTGCTGTGTGTCGTGCCTGTTCCTGCGTGCCGCCGTCATCCTGCGGCATGTCTTTCCGCTGCCTTTTGCGCAGCCATTGTGCAATGATTCCATAGGTTTCCTTTATTTCGTAAGACGGACGCTTTCGCGGTCATCCGTTCCCAGTACGGTTGAACCGGCCGTTTGCACGGTAGCCCCGGTTTTCCACACCCAAAACCGAACTGCCCAGCCGAAGAACAAAGCGGGCGGCGGTTTCGTGAATGACGACGGTGTTGTCTTCCATGTGCGTATTGAGCAGGGTTTCCGAGTTGTCGGCTTCTTTACGGTAAACGGCGGGCATGGTGCGAGCCGTTATCAAACACGGAGTAGAGTGAAGCGGCCGTTGTCGTAGGCGGCGGTGGGTGCCAGTTCACGGCTGCCCCGTCCCCAGTAGTTGCGGTTTTCAGACGGCACGGACAGGCCGCCGGCAGCATCCAATTTGGCCAAGGCGGCGGCTCGTTTGTCCTCTGCCTGCCGTTGCGCCCGCTGCCGGCTGTCCGGATGATCGAAGCGCATCACATAGGTCGGCGGATGGTTTTTGTCGGCCATTTTCAGATCGAAGACATAAGTCCGGCGGTCGGACACAATAATCATATTGGTCGCAGGCTTGTCGGCGGTGGGTTTGAAAACGATATTGTTGCCGCGCACGCCGACTTTCCAAGCATCCGCGTCACCCATACCCAGCGTTGCGGCATCGCCTTTGAGCCGTTCCCCGTCTTCCAGCTGGACGAGTGCGGCACGGCCGACTTTGGCGTAAATGCTGTACACCTTCTGCGGGCTGTACGTTTCGGTTCGGATGCGTGCATCGGCAAAGGCCGTCTGAAAAACAAACGACCGCGCAAACGGCGGCCGTCAGATGTCGGATATCCGTCCTTATCACGATCATGGCGTGGTCTCCCTGTCTACGCGGTAGGACGTTACACTGAAGCCCAGCGGGTTGACCAAACGGTCTTTTTCGTCCATCGGGGCGTTTTATATTGGTGAGGCAATGGTGGCAATGTAGCGTTGCGGCGGCAGTACGTTTTTATCTCCGCCCAGCGCAATCAGCGATTTTTTCAAACCGCACCTGCGCCATATTGCCGACAAAAGCGATTGCATTGACGCGCACGTTAATGCGGAATTTGTCTTTCAGGATTTTGTGCGGTGCGTCTTTGCTTTCGCGGTAGAGTTCGGCGAACTGCTGCTGCACCGGCGGCGCACTCAGCAGATTGGTGGCATCGAAGGTGTCCTGAACCGTTTCCCAGTCGTAACCCTCCCTATAACGCACATACTGCGCCAAAAAATACTTGTCGGTTACTTCACCGTAGCTTTTCTCCGATTTTTTCAAAGTGGTAACGACATCGGTCACGCCGTGTTGTTGTCTACCCTAATAACAAAGGGAACGGCGGTCTTCAGCGGAGTGAGCCCTGCCACCGCGCCGACGGCCGCACCCGTAATCAGCAGACAGGCGGCGGTGATGCGCCATGCTGTTTTTGCCATCCTGCGGGTACGTTCCATATCGGCGGTATGGAATGCCTGTGCCTCTTGGACAAACCTCAAAGCCTGACGGTTGGTTTGGTTTTTGGATTGCTGACCCGTACTCATTTTCCGGCCTCCGCCGTATGGTTTGCCGTTGATGGGGAAAGCCTGTCCGCGCGGTTCGGGCGGCAGGCTGGAACAGAGCGGCCATGCACAGTGCCGCACGCAGGACGATTAATGTTTTTCATCGGTGGAATCCTCAAATAAAAAGCCTTCCGAACGAGGCTTGCATAAAGGTGGAACGGGTCAGTGCCCGTCGTAGGGGCGGCCGTTGGAACAGGCTGCCAAAACGAAAAAGATAACGGAAAACCCTGTCATCATCCCGAAAAACTGCCCCAGCTTTGTGCCGTGGAAGAAATAACCCAGCACGGGAAACGACAGGATGATGCACAGCAAAAGACGTGACAACATGTGAAACCTCCCTTAAGGTTGTTTGAATTAACGTCGGCTGATAGAGCCGCCGGTGCGTCCGCGGAACATTCCGCCTGCACCGCGCTCCCATCCGGGTCAGCAGGTTGCTCTGCGATACCGCACGCACCAGACCGGCGGTGAATCGCTTCCATGCTTGCGCCGCCCGTTAATGCGGAAGCGATTCCCGGTATCTTAATTGCGGCCAGTACGAAGAACAAGGTCATCAGGAAAAATATCGGCGGCAACGCTTCTGCCGCCACCAGGTCTGCGGCGATATTGCCGGTGATATATTTGTCTATCCGACTGTCGAAATAGGCCGTCTGAACCATGCCCAGAATCGAAAACAGCACCACCGTTACCGTATGGTTCAAACACTGGCCGATCCAGTTCATACCGTACTGCCGTGTTGCCGGAAACAGCATCATGCCGACGAACAGAGGACCAATCATAATGGTCATCGCCAAACAGATTTTGGCAACCACATAATAAGCAAAAAGACATTGCCAGCATCAGGTTGCCGCACAAAAGACGACCAGCCAGATTTTTGGCAGTAATGTTGATTTTGAAACCGACGCCTTCGATGCCGCCTTTGCTGTCAGCCAGTATGCTGATTTTAGCTAACAGGGTATCCAACTTCTGCGCACTGGCATCAAACGCGCTTGCATCAAAAGCTTTGTTGCCGAACAGGGACGCCATCCCTTCGGGCAGCGAGTAAACCAAATGCGCAATCTTGGTGTACTGTGCGGCATTGAAGGCGCCAGGCAATAACCAGCAGCCAGCCTATGCACCGTTTGGTCAGATCAACGGCGTTTTCATCGAAGCCGCGGTTATAGGCGTTTAAAATCACCATTAGTATGTAAATCCCGAAACCGGCGGGCAAACAGCGGGCGAGGTCGGAAATGAAACTGCCGACTGAAGAAAACAGATTTTCTCCCAGTTTGGCGACAAACTCTTTGGACAAATCGGTAAAAGATGCTACCGGCCATTTTTACTCCTCAAAAAAGGCCGTATCTTTTTCAATACGGCCTCGCCGGATTTAACGAAGTGTTCAATAGTCAGTTGCTTTGGGATGTGCCTGATTCTTGCGGGCAATCATCAACTTTTCCATCCGTGTTTTTCGCACGGGCACATTTATATATTTGTGCGCATTGGCCTTTTCTTCTTCCAACTGCCGTTTCAGTTCGGAATCGGTAGAATTTCCACCACACTGCGAGTATGGAAGCGGCAACTGCGCACAACAGTAAAGTCCGTATAGTTTTTCATATTTAACCTTCCTTAAATCAACAGCCGTCGATTTTTCCAGTATGCTTCTTTTGCCCTGGCACATTTGTTGTGCTGTGCAAAGTTGCGCTCGTCGATTTCTTTCTGCATTTCGTACAGACGCGCCATTGTATCAAGATTGATTTGGTTTTGCTGTATTTTCGCCTGCTCACCGGCAATACGGTTCTGTAAATCGGCTGCCGCTTTGGCATCCCTGCGTCTTGTCTATTTCGTCGATCAGGGAACGGATGTTGTCCATCCGCAGTTGCGAATCTTTGATTGATTTCAGCGTCATGTCGAACTGTTTGACCAGTCTCCGTCACTGCTTTTTGGCGTTATATCCTTTGCCCTGAAAGAAGATCTTTTGCATTGCTGCCGCCCTGTTTTTCGCTGCCTCGTAAACGGCCTTCCATTCGTCAGGCAGTGCTTCCTGTGCTTCGTTGCGCAACAGTTTGCCGATATTACGGCTGCCTGTCAGAGCCTTGACTTGGGCTTTGAGTTCTTTGATTTGTTTGATCTGGTTTTCAATCTGCTTGCCCAGTTTGACCGCCTGTTCGGCAGCCTTGAATACCGCCGCACTATCGTAGGGTCGGAATGCCGCCGGCAGTCGCAGGCAGTGATGCCGCCAAGCAGCCTGCAAGTACAGCCGCTGTCAGTTTGCGGATAAGGGTTTTCTTTGTCGTTTTCTTAATATGATCCTTATGAGATAAAAAGCCGCAGGATGCGGCAGGGAAAAAGGCCGTGCAGGCCGTCTGAAAAAGCTGGTGGGTACCCGTCCGGCTTTTTATTGTTTATCGCTTGCTGCCGTTCCGTTCGCGGACTGCTTCCATAAACGGCTGATACCAGTTGTCTGCCGATTCACCATATTCGTCCATCACTTGGCGCAGCAGTTCGATGTTGTTACTGGATCCTGACAAAAACGGCCATTTCGTCTTTGAATCCGAACAGATCGAGTTTGGCGAATGCCGACTGTTTTCGGACTGTTTAATCAGGAAGGTTCGGCTGTCCAACGACAGTTTGACCAAATCGTCGTATTCCTTGCGTGTGATGCCGCAACGCTCGTAGCTGCCTTTCGTATTCGGCGTCGGGGTTGGGCAGGAAGATTTTGGTCGGCGTTTGTTGGACGATGGCGGGAGAAAATGCTGCTGGCGATTGCGTCTCGGGCGATTGTGATACCAAAATCAGCCAACCGCCGCGTTTACGGTCGGTTTGAGGATTTTTCAGCATCAGTTCTTCAGTGACCTTAAACCGCGCAGGCCACCAGAGTTCCTCAATAATGCTGGCCAGTATGCCGTCTTCTTTCGCCACTCTCTCCATCATGATGTCGCGCAGGTGGAACATATAGCCAGCACCCGGACCTGTCGGCGGATATTTGTCTTTCAGGATGTCGGTCAGATCGAAGCCGACACGCCAGAAGGTTTCGGATCAAACAGGTTTTCCGGGTTGTCCAAACACCATGCGAAGCGGCTGTTCTCACTACGGCACCATTTTTCCAAACGGCTGCGCAGGGAGTTGGGATCAACCGATTTTCGGTATGCTTTGCAACAGGGTGGCTGAAAATGGCGCATTTCCCAATCCAAATCAAACAGGGCATCTACGGCAAATTGATTTGCTTGTCTTCCTCTGCAGTGGTTTTGCTGTTCTGTCTTCGCCGCACATACCCTACCAACGAATCAAAGGAATTCTCTGTTGTGCGGGGTGTCGGGCGGTTGGAAGGATTGAGTCCGGTAGGCACGCCCGCTTCCAGTGCAAAATAACTGCCGCCGATGGCGCGGATGAAAAATCTCCATGCCCCGGTCCAAATCGAGGGCGAACAAAAACGGGTTGAAACGTTCGGTAAAGGCCATCAGGAGGTTTGCAGGGTGGTTTTGCCCGTACCGGTGGCTCCCTAAAATCAGCGTATGCCCAGCGATTTTTCTCCGACGTTGTCTTCCTTCGGATTGGTGAAATGGAAATTGAAGTCGAAGATGGTTTTAGAGCGGGTCTGCAGAGGCATTACCGCGCTGCCGTCGCCCAAGGGGTTACCGTTTGTCTTGCCGTGCGAATAGTTGTGAATACCGAAGGACGCAGCCAGATTGCTGGTGGTTTTTCGGGGAAGCTGCGCGGTTTTTCCGCACTGCCGGGCAATTGGCTGAAAAAAAGTGGACGGAGCGGACAATCCGGCTTTTGGCAAAACGGTAGCCGCCGGAATTGAGAAAAAGTAGTATAGGCGCGTGCCGCATTATCCACGGTCTGTTGCGGTGTATCGCCGTACACAACCAATGCGGCATGATAGTCGCCGAACAGTAGTTTCCTCCTGCCGTCAGTTTGCCCATCCCGCTTTCCAACTCGTCAATCTGTTCGACGGCCAAATCGCCTACCGACTGCAGGTTGTTTATCTGCTTGCGGATTTCTCCTGCATGGTATAGGGGTTGATAAAAACCATGCTCTGAGTCAGGGTGAATTCGCACGGCAGGGTCAGAATATCAAGGAAGATTTTCGGTTTGCTGACGCCGTAATCCTTCAGATCGTAAAACATGGCGTACTTTTTTCCGCCGCGTTCGGGTCGGATCTCACAAATATCGGTGCCGAAGTGCAGGGTTGGCAGCGGCAATCGTCTGATAGGCATCGACTGTGGATAATGGAATCGGTTCGTTGACGCCATTAATCAGACTGCCAAAAAATTCATATACTTCAGAAAACAATATGCCGTTTTGGTTCTGATACGCCGTCAACAGCGTGGGACTATAAGGTTCGAGCGAGCGCATCATTACCTGAATCTGCTCTTCCGCTTCTTTTATTCCCATCTGGATACTGCCGCTTTTGATCAGTACCGTCAGGTAGAAAACGTTTTCAAAATAGTCTTCTTCCTGAAAGCGTTTCAGATATTTGTCGGAAAAACTGCTGACAAAAATTCCGATTTGAAGCGGTAGTTGCGGTTGAAGTCGATCTTGCGCCGCTGCAAAGTCGTCCAGACGGCGGCGCGGTTACCCAACGATTTGCCGATGCCGGCCAGCAGCGAACGCAGTCCGACGTAATGGGCAAACAGGTGTTTGTCGTCCACGCCGTCAAACGGCAACCCTTCCATACGGATGACAAAGCCGTAATGGCCGCTGTGGTAGTAGACAATGTTATTGGTAACGTGTTGGCAGATTTTCGGCATAAAGTCCGATTGTGCCGGCTGTCCCTTGAGCGCCCTGCTCAAGAAATCGCTGATAATCACTTTGCTGTCTCCCGTATTTGGTAGCCAATATGGTAGAAGTGCCGCCGAACAGGGCGGCGTTCTTGCGCCGTATGAACCATTTTGGCTTCGAGCGCGTAGATTTTGAATGCCTGGTCGTCGTTTGCACTGATGGTGCGCAAGCCGAGAAATACCGGTATGCCCATCGCCAGCAGAAGCAGCGCCTTTCCGCCGAGGAAAGACGCTGCCAACAGACTGGTCATCATCAGCGCAAAACCGCATACGGCCAAAGGCATCAGAGGAACACCCAGCACCATTGCCGACCGGTTAAAGGCCGTTGTAGGTAGGTTGTTCCATGTTGATGTGTTCGGATTGCGTTACGGTTTGCGTCATGATTTTTCCATCATCAGAAAGTCATGCTGCCGCCTTTGGTGAACAGCCAGGTTGCCATCGCAATGCCCGCACCCGCGCCGACAATCCACAACGACGTTTCCAGAATATCCGTCCACTGTTTGCGGCCGCCCCAGCCCTGCACGAACTGCCACAGCAGGCTCAGTCCGGCCACCACACCGACAACGGCGTAGATACCCGTACGGATTTGGGTAATCATCGCCTTGCCGTCAGCGGCGAAACCGGCAGCGGACGCACCGGCTGCGGCCAGCATCATGATGGCAAACGCAACGGTTTTGACCGTTTGCCCCGTTTGTTTTTATTGACTGCTTTCATTATTGAAACCTCTTAAAAATAGAGAAGATAAAAACCGGCCAAAGGCCGGGCTGAAACCTCCGACGGCACAGGCCGTCTGAAAGTTTTAATCAGAACTCGCGGAATACGTCCCACAGGCTCCGCAGGCGGGCAACAGGCGTATTAGCTGCAGGTTCGAAACAGAAAAGAGTTGCAGGAGCATTGGCATTGCCCATCAGATAAGTGCTGTTTTCGGATGAGCGGGCAATATCCCCGCTGTTGCGCGGTGGCGGCGAAAGTTTTGCACTGTCTGATGCTTTTGACTATCCCTTGTGCGGACTGTCCTGCCTTGGCAGTCAGATTGGCTGCCGCCGACGGATTCACCGCCGGTACGCTGTAAGCCAGCATCTGGCCGGCATGGTTTTGCCGTGCGGCATTGAGGATTTTGACCACTACGGCGGTTGCCCTTGAAATCGGCACGGAAACCGGTACGGAAATTACCGCTGTAATAACAGGAAAAGGCTTTTTGCAGATCGGTCTGTCCGTTGCCGCCCGCCCGTTTGAAGCAGTCGGCTAAAATGGCCGCGCCGGTGCGCACATTGGCGCAGGGATCGAACACCGTGCGGTAGTCCAGCCCGTAGCTTTTCAGGTTGTAACGGTTTACCTGCATCAGCCCCATACTGAAATTCCTACCCTGAGCGTGCAGCATTTTGGCCGCTTCAACCGCTTCGGCCATGCTGCGCGGCTGGCGGGGCAGCGCACCTTTCACCACGCCGATGGCATAGGGGTTGAACTGGCTTTCGACACGGGCAACGGCCTGCAGGGTATCGGGATGGACGTCTTTGCCGCACTGCTGTGCCAATTGGGAAAACAAAACCCGCTGCGAAGTGGCAGCGGGTTGGGGCTTGGCGACAGCAAGTGCCGGTATGGCGGCCAGTGCGGCCATCAATACAACTTTTACAAACATTGCTTCCATTCCTTAAATTTTGCTTTTGCAAAAAAGAAAAACGTAAAAATCCGCATGGATGTTTACGTTTTTTGTTCTTTACAGAGTTGGGGCTGATTTGTGCCTGAATGTGGCTGATTAAAACCCCATTACACTGCAAATGATAAATTTGTGCAGGCATCATTTTCAGCGTTATCAAATGGTTATGTTTTAAATAAAATAAAAAGGTTAGCCTGCCGGTGCGGACTATCCACAGTACGGCCTCAAGAAACAGGCGGTTGTCTTTGGCGGTTTTACCCGGGTCGGCTTTTTACCCGGACAAAGCGGTTCGATGGCTGCCCACTGGGCATCGGATAGGGTATATCTGGTCATATCTGTATGATACTGTGAAAAATTGAATGTCAACAGCCCCTAGGGCGTCTGAGGAAAAGGCCGTCTGAAACCCGTTTTAAGGTTTCAGACGGCCTTTTATGTAAACAATTCCGTTTGTGTCTTATCAAATTTTTACAACTACCGTATAATCAGCAAAAATTAACTAAAAGTAGCATTTTCATTCGTAGCATTCGGGCAGATTTTTATAGTGAGTCAACACAAAAAGATACAAGGCAGCAAGCCGCAGGTAGTACGGGGCAGGTTTTCTTGGCATTTTTAATACCGTAGAAAACCGCCCTCTTCGAGCTAAGGCGCAGCAACGCCGCAGATTTTTGTGTTGGCTCACTATACAGGCCGTCTAAAAATCCGCCCGCCTCACGACACACGAAAAGGAGAAAGCAAATGCAAGCCTGCCGTTTAAACACCATTGCCGCCTGCCTCGGCCTGCTGTTCTGCATGCCCGAAGTGTGGGCGGCCGACAGCACGCCCGCCGCCAACACCGCCGAAAGCGACAACCTCGACACCGTTACCGTCCGTGCCAAACGGCTGAGCACCGATAAAAAAGGCGAAGCGGAGCAATACAGCAAAAACGTTTCCAATGTCTATGTCGGCAAAAGAATATCTGGAGCGCTACCGCATCGACGCCGCCGGCGACATCCTGAAAGGGTTGAACGGTGTTTACAATATGAACACCCGTACCGCCGGCGGCGCCATCACGCCCAATATCCGCGGCGTGGCCGGCAAAAGGGCGTATCCCGGTCACCATCGACGGCACCGAGCAGACTGTGGACGTGTGGATGAACAACTACGGCGTCAGCGACCGCAACTATGTCGATCCAGCCCTGTTTCGCAGTATTGCCGTAGAAAAAGTCCGGCGATGACGCGTGGGGTCAAATCCGGTGTCGGCGGCTCGGTGAGCATCCGCACCATCGAACCGTCAGATGTAGTGCCGGAAGGGCAGAAATGGGCAGTCGGTTTCCGTACCGGGTTGCCGACAACACCATACGCCCGCAATACACCCTTAACCAATATATCGGCAAAGACTACCGCACCATCGGCGGTGCCACCGCCGATGGTGCGGCAGCGGCGTTGATCCGTGGACCAATGAAGTCAGCGGTTACGGCGTTATTCTCGACGGCGCCCTCAACCCCAGAAGCAAGGGCCGTTTTAAAGACGACCGCACACATATGGCGGTAGCGGCATTCAAAAACCGATTTAACCGACGGCCTGGCCGCCTACAGCTACCGCAACAAAGGCAATTACATCTCGGGGAAAAAGGTGAATCGGGCTACCTAAATAATCCACTCAACGACTTGCAGCGCTGCTACGACAATGGCGGCAAAACCACAGACTGCCGCCCCAAAGCCGCCTTTTATCCCCAATATGGCACGGCTGTTTCCCGGCGGCAAAGAAGTGATCGGCAGCAATACCGAAACCAAAACCCTGCTGCTGAAAAACAACTGGTATCTGCCCGACAAGCAAAAATCGGTCTGCAGTATATGCGCACCAATGTGCGCTTCGGCGAGCTCAACCCCTTCCATACCATGCTGTCCTTGGGCAATTACGAATACAACCAAGATAATCCCAAATACCGCAAACAGCCGCCTTCGCAAAGTACCGGTATGGATTCCACCATCCGCAGCGATACCCCAGAAAATCAGCTACGAATGGAAACCCCAAGGCAATTCCTGGGTCAATCTGCAGGCCGATGTGGCGGGTAAAACCCGCAGCCGCCGCCACCAGTCTGGCGGTCCGGCATTGATGGTGAGCTTTCCCGATATCAGCCACGACTATTGGCATTGGTGCATCAACCGCAAGCAGCAGCCGCTTGGTACTGATGAAAAATTGCGAACAGTTGATAAACATGGGTTATTTCACCCCAACAGCAAATTGCAAGACTTTCTCGATAATGATGCCAATAGCGGGCTTCCACCCGAAGCGCGCCGCATCCAATCCGGTGCCCTGCAGAAAACCGAAGTCACCCGCACCGGTTTCAATATCAGCAACCGTTTTACCCTAAGCAACAGCTTGGGCATGGTGGTGGCCGCCGACTATCAGCGCGAAAAGCTGGACGAATATACCCGCATTATCAATTCCGATGATCTGTTCAATCTGTACGGCATGGTCACCTCGCTGGGCGCCATGGCCGGGCCGCGTAGCGCCCACCGCAGCGAATGGGGCGTTAATCTTGGTTTCGACTGGCATCCCACTTCCCGTTTGAACGTCCAAGCCGGCATCCGCTACCACCGCTTCCGCGGCGTGGACGATATGCTGCGCCGCGAGCGCCGCAACCGCAACGAACGCTACGCATTCGGTGGTGCCTCAGCCCGCAGCACCCATTCCAGGCTCGTTTATTACCGGCGTACGCCCTGCCCTATTGGGAGGCTGATGGACAAAACCGCCAGCGATGCCTGGCGCCAAGTAGTGGCGACCGACGACCGTCTCACTCAGGCACGGGCGGACTTTTTAAACTGGTACCGCAAAAACCGCGATCCCAATGCCCAAAACTGGCATGAAGGCAAGAACGAGCCCGAATACCGGCAGTATGTGCAGCCGCTGAAGATCGCTTGAATAATCTGAAACAATCCTTTACCGCCAATCACGGCTTGCAAGAAGATATGGTGCGCGGTGTCAAAGCCAGCGGCGACAACTGTATCCACGATCACGAATGCGCCTATTACCGCGTACGCCGGCGCGATGTAATGATGCACAACGGTAAGCTGGTGCCGGATGGCGATCTGCCCTTTAACCAAGCCATGTTTGAGCAGCGCACCAACAATCCGCAGGGTCTGCAGGGCAGTTTTACAGTTACCTGCCGGGCGGCTGCCATCCCTACCGATGCTGTTCCTCTGAACTTAAAAAGATATGAACACATGCGACAACAAACCGGTCAGTGAGGGCCTGTCACCTTACCGAAAAAGATTACCGATGCCGAAAGGTGGCGCGAGCCGCCGGAAATGCGCGAATCGGCCTGGGCGCCGATGCTGGCAATCAGCTACGACTTAACCGACAAATCGCGCCTGTTTTTGCGCTACGCCCAAATGACCCGCTTCCCAGCCTGTATGAAATGAGCGCACACGATGTGGCTGTTCTGGGCAATATCCCCCGCCCCGAATACGACGTCAAACCTGAGCGCAGCCGCACGGGAAGTCGGCTACAGCTTTAATTTCGCCCCCTACTGGAGCCGGCTGCGCGAAGGCGATGTGCGCCCTGACCTATTTCAACAACTCGATTAAAAACGTGCTCGACAATACCGACGACAAGCGCATCACCCAGTACGACCGCAAAAACACCACCGGCATCGAATTCCAAAGCCGCGCCGATATCGGCCGTATTTTCGCCTCACTGGGTATGACCTACCGGCTGAAACAGGAAGTGTGCGATTCCAGCTTCGCTTTCAGCGCCGACCTTTACCGCCGCCGCATACCCGACTGCATCGAAGGCGGCTTCGGCGCCACCCGCTTTTACCAGGCCATGCAGCCCAAATACTCGGTCAACTTCGATGCCGGCGTGCGCCTGTTTGGCGAAAAGCTGGAGACAGGCTTGCGCACCATCTACCACAGCGGCATCAATACCAAGCAGTACGACCGTCTGCTGGAACAGGGTTTGGACAAGGTCTATACCAGCACCGGCCAGCCCTACCACTGGCGTCCGGTTCTGCTGGCCGACCTGTACGGCCGTTACCGCTTCGGCAAAAACATGAGCGTCAATTTCAGCCTGACCAATCTGAGCAACCGCTACTATCTCGACCCGATGTCCAACGTGCCCGCTCCCGGCCCCGGCCGTACCTTCAGCATCGGCATTCAGGGCAAGTTTTAAGTCTTGCGGTTTTCAGACGGCCTGAAAAACCGCCAATCCGCAGCAAACACCAAAGGAGTTTGACGATGAACCACGATTTGTTCCCCGCTTCGCCCCGCGCCTGCTGCCGGTGCTGCTTGCCCTCGGTCTGTTGGCCGCCTGCAGCAGCAGCGGCGGCGGCATGATGACGAATGGCACCGCCGCTTCGGCAATACCCTTAGTGCCGCAAACCGCCCCTGCTGCAGCAGCTGGATGCCGCTGCATGCCGGCACCATGGTAGAGGGTTTTTCCGACTGGGAATTAAAAGATGGCTTTGCTGCCACGCTATTTTGGCCGCCAGCCCGGCATTCCTATCGAAACGCCCGAGCTGGATTCTTATGGAAAGCATAATGCTTATAATGAATTAAATACTGGTTATCAGGAAGCCTGGCAAAATCCGGTCGGCCGGCTGACACCGCGCAATACCGGTCAGGCCTGCAATGCTGTCCTGCAAAACGGCGAGTGCATATCGGCCACCATCTGAGCCCCTTGGAAGATATCGACAGTGTTACCACCACTTCGCCGATTTCGCCGCATAATCTGACTGGCTCGCAGGTATGGAATAAAAACGGCCTTGTGGCATCCCAAGGTGAAACGGTCAAAATCATCAACCATATGGGCAATCAAGCGGAGAGGCATCCCAGCTATCGCAATGTGTACGATATTTGGGCTGGTGTCTTTCGATAAATCAGCCTACGACTACTATCGTATTGACCACAATAATATCTATTTATTAATGCAGAACGAATCGGGTGTCCACGACAATGTTGACGGCAAGGTGAGATGGCAGGTTGATATCCGTGGCAAAGGTTATGGCGATGTAAGCCGCACGCTGACCGAGTACGACAAAACGCATAACAATATCTATCTCAACCGTGCCGGCGAATGGGCGCGGCAAATCAGTGTCAGCCAAGATACGCCGGTATCGGCTGCCGATGCCGGCAACCGCACCGATGTGGTCGATGCTGCCGGAAAACCGGTTGCCAAAGACGCGCAAGGCCGCTATCTGCTGGCCAAAGGCGAATATGCCCTGATCCAACAAACTAACGGCCGCCTGCGTATTGAGCCGTGGAACGAAGCCAATTTCACCTATTTCAGCGGCAAAAACGGTGACCATGCCGGCTATTCGGTCTTTGCCGGTATTGAGAATGCGGCCGGCGAGGGCGCCTTTGCCGACAAGCGCGTGATTGCCAATTTGTTTTCCGCCACCCAACACGAAACCGATCTCGAACATCGCGCCCTGCACAGCTACGATATTGGCCGCGCCGGCGGCTACAACCAGGCCTATCTCTCGCTCTATACCTGGCAGCTTAAAGACACCGAGGGCAATTATCCCGCCGCCGGTGCGCCCTACAACATCGGTGTATTTAACCGCGTGCCCAACAATGAATTTACTTATCAACAGCGCTATGGTGTCGAAGGCGAAAAACTGGACGTTTCCTACCACGGCGTGGCTTTATTCCAGCCGCGACGGCAAACAGGACGGCGTACTGGATATGAGTGCCCACTTTAAAAACCAGGTTGCCCCTGGGCGAACGGGAAAGCCTGCGCCATGACGCCGGTAGAACCTACGGCGCCATCGATTACACCGACTTCAGCTATGAAGGCAAGATTACCGGCCGCCGCCACGACGGCGGGCGCGACATTTATTTTGCCAGCGGTAATGTGCGCACTAGCGACGGCAGTATGCCCGAGCACCGCGGACAAAGCATAGGTTTGCTGTCGGCTACAGCAATGGGCAAAATTACTGGCGACGACAAAAACCACCGTCTGGATGCAGGGCGATACCGCCAAAGGCGAAGACAAAGTGGTTTACGGCAGTGGCAGACTCACCTTTGCCGCCCGCATGCGGAAGAAGTCGGCGGCATGATCAATATCACCACCCACGAAGGGCCGAACAATATCGGCTTTATCGGCAAACGCCGGTAGCCTGCCCCGGCCTTTCAGACGGCCTGTTACAGGTCGTCTGAAAGGCTTTTTCCTCTTCAAACACCCAATCGGACACCCGATGCCCTTTTCCCGAAAACTACCGCTGATACCGATGCTGCTGGCACTGACCGCAGCCGCAGCAGGCGAAACCGTCACACTGCCGGCCGATGCCGCCGATTACGAAGCCGAACGCCACATCCCGCAGCAGGAGCCGCAATACCGGCTCGGCGGCGAGACGTTTGCCCGCCCCGGCAATGCAGAAACAAACGCCGCACCGGCAACAGACGCCGCCGCACCGTATCCCAGCCTGCAGATGACCGAGCAGCTGCTCAATCGGGCACTGCTGCTGCGCCGCTATGACGATATCCCGCCCCTGCTGGCCGCCTACCGCAACTGGCCGCAGGCCGATCCCGTTTTAACCGCTTTCGCCCAAGGTGCGCTTTACCGCCATCAGGGACGGCACGGCAAAGCGGCCGCACTCTACCGCGACATCCTCAAACAACATCCGCAGCTGCAGACCGTGCGGCTGGATCTGGCCGCCATGCTGCACGAAGACAAACAGCTGCGCGACTCCGCCGCCGAATTTGCCCGCACCGTCGAACAGGGTCTGCCCGACGACGTAATGCCGCGCATCCGTGCCTATCTGCATGAAAAACAAGCAGCAGCAGGCCTGGCAGTTTTCCGCCACACTCGCCTATACCGCCGATAAAAAAACGTCAACAACGTCTCGGCCGAAGAAATCATCTATGTGCCGCAGCTGCCCGGCCTGCCGCTGCGCAAAACCCCGAATACCATGCCGCAGCAGGCGCACGGTTTCGAATACGGTTTGGCCGCCGCACGCGATCTCAATCTGGGCGGACACCATTACCTGCACTTGGGCGCCGACTGGCGCGGCGTCAGCTACTGGGACAACCACCGCTTCGACGATGCCGCGCTGCGGCTGAACACAGGCTACCGCCGCCGCAGCCTCGCGTGGCGAATACTCGCTGATTCCCTTTGCCGAAAAACGCCGCTACGGCGGCGAAGCCTACTACAAGCGCTACGGCGCCGAACTGGCCGCTTCGCGCTGGTTCGGCCGCCGCTGGCAGCTTTCCGCCCATCTCTCCCGCGCCCGCAAAGACTGTGATGCCGGCTTTTAAAGGCCGCGAAACCGGCGGTGGCGGCGGTTTCAGCTATCTGGCCGGCAGCAGCGGCTATTTCTTCGGCGGCCTGTACGCCTCGCGCGAACAATACGGCTATGGCTACCGCAGCGGCAGCCGCCGTTTCGGCAGCTATGCCGGCTGGGGCAAACAATGGAATTTTTGGTTTGGGCAGCCGCATTTCCGTCAGCCGCTATAGCGAACGCTACGACGACCGCCACTATATCTACACCGACCGCCGCCGCACCGACCACACTACCGGTCTGAATCTGACCCTGTGGCACAAGCGTCTGCAGTGGCGCGGCATCACCCCGAAGCTGAACTGGCGCCACACCCGCACCGACAGCAATATCGGTGCACTCTACGGCTACCGCAAAAACCGCCTGTTTGTCAGCTTGGAAAAAGCTTTTTAAAAGCGGCTGCCAACCCGGTTTCCCCAAGCCCGCTGCCGATTGCCAATACAGGCAAAGGCCGTCTGAAAACCTCTTTTATAGTGAGCCAAAATAAAAAATCTACAGCGTTGCTGCGCCTTGCCGTACTACTTGTACTGTCTGCGGCTTGCTGCCTTGTATCTTTTTAATTTTGACTCGCTATATAGTTTTTCAGACGGCCTTTTCAGATCTTTCAGACGGCCCTAAATATCCACTTCGGCGGTATCGCCCTCGCGCTCCATCCAGGGCGCGGCGGGCGGCGGCTTCGCCTTTGCCCATGAGCTTAACGAAGATGTCGTAGGTTTCTTCGCCTGCGCCCTCAGGGATTTCGACGCGCAGCAGGCGGCGGGTGTCGGGGTGCATGGTGGTGTCTTTGAGACTGGTCGGGGTTCATTTCGCCCCAAGCCTTTGAAGCGGCTGATGGAGTATTTTGGACTCGGGTACGCCTTCTTTTTGCAGGCGTTCCAAGATGCCGTCGAGTTCGCCTTTGGTCGAGCGCGTAGAATTTGCGCGCGGGTTTGCTTTTGCCCTGAGCATTGACATCCACGCGGAACAGCGGCGGCTGGGCAACATAGATGTGGCCGTGGCGGATCAGGGCGGGAAATGGCGGTAAAACAGGGTGAGCAGCAGCACTTGATGTGCGAGCCGTCCACATCGGCATCCGACAAAATGGCGATTTTTGCCGTAGCGCAGGCCGGATAGGTCGGGGGCGTCGTTTTTGCCGTGGGGGTCGACACCGATGGCGACGGCGATGTCGTGGATTTCGGCGTTGGCAAACAGCTGGTCGGGGTGGATTTCAAAGCTGTTGAGCACTTTGCCGCGCAGCGTGAGGATGGCTTGGGTGGCTTTGTCGCGCGCAAGTTTGGCTGAGCTGCCGGCGGAGTCGCCCTCCACCAAAACAGTCTCGTTTTCGCGGATGTCTTCGCTTTTCGCAGTCGGTGAGTTTGCCGGGCAACACGGCCACGCCGCTGCCTTTTTCTTTTTCGATTTTTACCGAGCGCATCCGCGCCTGCGCCTGGCGGATGGCCAGTTCGGCGATTTTTTGCCGTATTCGACGTTTTGGTTGAGCCACAATTCGAGCGGGTCGCCCGATACGGCGGCGACGAGTTTGAGCGCGTCGCGGTTGGTGAGTTTGTCTTTGGTTTGGCCTTGGAACTGCGGGTCGAGCACGCGGGCGGAAAGCACAAACGCCACTTTGCCGAACACGTCGTCGCTCTGCACTTTCGCCGCGCGGCAGCAAAGTTGTGCAGGTTGATGAAAGTTGTTCACGGCTTGGAACACGGCCTGTTTCAGCCCCTGCTTCGTGCGTGCCGCCCAGCGGGTGGGAATCAGGTTGACATAGCTTTCATTGGCGCACGAGCCTTCTTCCAGCCATGTGAGCGCGAAGGCCGCGCCCTCGCCTGCGCTGAAATCGCCGCTTTGGCCGTCTGAAAGATAGTTGGCGCAGGCAAACAGCGGCACGGCTTCCTGCGCGTCGCTGATGAGGTCGGTGAGGTAGCTTTTGAGGCCGTCGGGGTAGTGCCAGGTCTGCGTGTGCGGCGCGTCTTCGCCTTTTACGGGGCGTGTGAGCGATACGGTTCGCCCGGCAGCAATACGGCTTTGGCGCGCAACAGGCGTTCGAGTTCGGCGATGCTGTAATTCGGGCTTTCAAAGTATTTACCGTCCGGCCACACGCGCACTTCCGTACCGCTGTCTTTCACGGCGCATTTGCCCGTTTCGTGCAGCGGCTCAATCACATCGCCGCCGGAGAACACGATGCGGTGGATTCTGCCCTCGCGTTTGACCGTTACTTCCAAGCGGGTGGACAGCGCGTTGGTTACGGATACGCCCACGCCATGCAGGCCGCCGGAAAAGGCATAGGCGCCCTCGCCGCTTTTCTTGTTGAACTTGCCGCCCTGCGTGCAGCTGCGTGAACACGAGTTCGACCACGGGCAGGCCTTCGGTGGGGTGGATGCCGGTGGGAATGCCGCGCCCGTTGTCGCGCACCGACAGCGAGCCGTCGGCGTGGATTTGTACGTCGATGCGGTCGGCAAAGCCGCCGAGGGCTTCGTCGGCGGCGTTGTCGATGACTTCTTGGCAGATATGCGTGGGGCTGTCGGTGCGGGTGTACATACCCGGGCGTTCTTTAACCGGCTCCAAGCCTTTGAGTACGGTGATGCTGGATTCGCTGTATTGGCTGCGTTGGTTCATGGCGGCGTGCGTGTGGCAAAACGGCGCGCATTTTAACAGAAAGGCCGTCTGAAAAAGCTTTCAGACGGCCTTTGTGCCGCTGAGGCAGGATGTACCGCCCCGCAATGCACGCGGTTTCGTTTTTGCTGCAAACCGCAGGCAGACCGTGCGGACATCCAAAGCAAAAGGCCGTCTGAAAGCGGGTTGCAACAAAGTGAAAAACCGGTTGCCCGTTGTTTCAGACGGCCTACCGTTTATTCCGAGGCTAATATACTTATTGATTCTAATTATTGAAATCACGGTTGCTTGGATGTAAACTCCTGTAAATTTCTTTTTTTCGTCAAATTGTAAGGAGATTCAGATGAGCATCAAACCCCTTTCCTGCTCGTTGCCGCCGCACTCTTGTCCGCCTATGCCCGTGCGGCAGATCGAAAACCCCGACCGCCAATCCGCAACCTTCCGCCGAAACAGTTGATGCGCGCGACAGCGTCAGCGCCGTCGTCGTCCGCGCCAACTGCAACACCCCGCGCCAAAGCAGCGACAACTACACAGTCAAAGGCAGCACCTCCGCTACCAAACTCGATTTGAAACTCAAAAGAAACCCCGCAGAGCATCACTGTCCTCACCCAGCAGCAGATGCAGGATCAGAACCTGCGTAACCTCAACGACATCCTGGAAGAAACCCCGGCATCACCGTGCTTCACGATTCCGTTCCGGGCGTCAGCGACTCGAATACTATTCGCGCGGCTTCCCCGTCAACAACTACCAGCTCGACGGCGTAATAGTTAACCGCGACATGCTCGGCAACCGCACCATGCAGGACAGCTTTTTCTACGACCGTATCGAAGTCGTGCGCGGCTCGACCGGGCTGACAACAGGCGCAGGTGATCCTGCCGCCAGCAGTAATTTCGTGCGCAAACGCCCGTCGGCCGAAAAAGCGGGCGCGCTCAACCTCAAATACGGCTCATGGGGCGACAAGCGCATCGAATTTGATTACGGCGGCGCACTCAACCAATCGAAAAACCCTCAAAGCCGCTTCGTTGCCACCATGGGGCACGGCGGCAGCTTTCTCGACCGCGTGAACAACGCTCGCACGCCGCATACGGCGTGCTCGAATGGTCGCCCGACGACAAAAATTTCTCACCTTCGGCCACCGCCACCAATACCAAATCGTACGCGGGGCGCCGCGCAAAGGCGTTTCCCGCTATTCGCGCGTTATGCTCGGACGCGATCCGAATACTCTTGAAGAAATTCAAAAATGGATTGATGAGCGCGATACCCCGCCGAGCTTCAACAACGGTGCGAATTGGGCGTTTGACAAACAGCAGACCGAAAATTCCTTTATCGAATACAAACACTTCTTCACGCCGAATTTCTCCCTGCAAGCCGCCTACAACCGCACCCGCTACCAAACCAAATTTCTACTGGCGACATCGGCACGCTGGGCTATGCGCCCGCATACAATGCCGCCACCTACGAATGGGGCAGAGGCAACCACAGGTTTGACGGCGAAGCTTGGATATATTTGCCGACGGCAAATTTCAAACTGTTCGATCAGGAGCAGCAGGTTATCGTCGGCATCAGCGGCGAACGTGTCACCGCCCGCGGAGGATACTATCCAAGCGAAGCGACCGAAGATTTGGATATCAGAAACATCAAACCCGACGGCATTAGTCTGAGGGGTAACTATTACACCAATAACAGATACCTTGTTAGAGCCATGCCCCTCGACTACTGGAATAACGGCGATTTCCCCATGATGGCGTGGAGCCCGCTTTTCTTATTTTTGCCCCGTCGGCCCCGAAGAAACCCAAAAGCGGCGGCTGAAAAGCAAAAGTCCGACAGTTCGGCCCTTATTTCTCCCTCAAATTAAAACCGCATAAAAATTACTGCTGTTTTGGGGCGGCCGCTGGCTGAATTGGAAAAGGCAGGGCGGTTCGGAATGGACTGACCTTAACAAACTGATTACACACAAAATGAAGGATCTAAATACAAAACCGGCGGACGAAATATATGAATACCCCATCAGCAGCGCATCTTTCCGCAAATTCGTTTCCCTACGAGGCCCTGATCGTCGACATTACTCCTTCATTCACCGCCTATGCCAGCTATACAGGCATCGCCAAACGCAACGATGTGTTTGGCGTATCCTATTTCAAACGCCAGCCTAAAGGCGGCGGCGACTTCCCGCCGATTACCGGCAACTCGAAAGAATTCGGCATCAAAAGGCGGCCTGTTTGACGACAGGCTGAATTTTCTCCCTCGCCTATTTCACCATGACGCAAAAACGGCTACCCCTACTTTCGAGCCGATCGGCTGGGGGCCTTGCGAACGCGACCCCGCCACCGGCGAATGCATCAACCGTCCGCTGGAATACGGCATCACCAAAGGCTACAAAAGCAGCGGCTTCGACATCAATATCGCCGGGAAAAATCACCCCGAAATGGCTGATGCAGGCGGGTTTTGTCAAATTAAAAATGAGAAATCGCTTTGACGACCAACCTTCCTTCAACGATACGGGAGACGACCTTAACCTTGATTACGGGGAAAGCTATTTCCCCCGACAAAACCTTTAAAATTTTTACCCGTTACGATTTCACTCCCAAATTCAGCGCGGGCATCGGCATGAGATGGAACAGCGGCGTCAAACCCAGACCTAGGGCGCATACGGCATGGAAGATCGGTGTAGCGGACAAACCACGTGAGATGTGGCAGCCGTCTTACTCCGTGTGGAATGCCATGGCCTCTTACAAAATCAACAAGAATGCAGCAGTAGCCGTCAATATCGGTAACCTGTTCAACAAACGCTACTACACCAATGCCGCAGCAACTTCTCACGGCAAACCGCGCAATATCGCCGTGGCGCTGAAAAATGAAATGGTAGGCCGCCTGAAACTGCAAATGCCGCAAATTCAAAAATTTTGATAATTTACATTATTTGCACTTGTATTTAATTACCAAAACGCTTAATATCCGCCTGACAATCATTTTTCCCAAAGCCGCCGTAACTTTGCGGCAGACAACAAAAAGCGGCCTTGCCGCATATTTCGAACACTGAAAACCGCCATCATGGATTTTTCCGCAGTGATGCAGGAAAAACCGACCCGCCGCTGACTGATTTGACCATTGCGAAAGCGGCGGATCAGCTAAACCCGGATACGCATCCGCGTATCTTTTAACCTTCGATCTATATGAAAGGAAGTATATCATGATGCGAGTTTCATCCATAAAAGCAGCCCCTGCTGCTGGCCGGTTTAGCTGCCGCCCAATCCGCTTTTTGCCGTGGACTGGAAGGTCAACCTCAGCAGCCATTCGCCCTACGATAAATCCGTCGACGGCGTTTATGCGGGTTCGTTTACCTATGGCGGGCAAACCTACGGCCCTTCCACAGCCGTACAACCGCCCTAACAGCCCTGCAGTCACCCAACACACCGTTGATCTCGGCAAATTTGCTGCCTACAAAATCCATAATGCTGCTCCTATCAAAGCGCAGGACAACAGACAAAACCAAGCTCGGCAATAACGGTTCGGCAGGCAATTATTCCAATGTGGTCTACCGCATCTACCGTCAAAAGATACTCGGGTGTTATCGCCAATGTCACCAAGCTGAAAACCGACGGTACCAAATACAAAAACCGCAATTTCGTCAAACACATTGTCGGCGACAACACCAAACTGTCAGCCCCTGCCCCAGATCAGGACGCTTCAATTATCGCGGCGTAGCCTTTACCAACTTCCCCGAAGGCCAATTCAACTATCAGATTGATTTGGCAAGCAAACGCAGCAAAGAGCAGCTTCACCCTGAACAACCTCCTAGTACCCGCCGCCTGGATTGCCCAAGATACCAGCGGCAAATTGGCCCGACAAAAAGACGGTCAAAACAAATTCATCAATATTGCAGGCACATTGCGCGAAGCACCGATTGTCGCCAACCGCAACGGTACGCTGGGCGTAACCGACGGCAAGGTGGATGTGCGCAGCACAGCCAACACCACACAGGGTAATGCGTCAGTTAACAAGGCCGATTCCGCCCAAGCAGCTTATGAGTTGGTTGCCAAAAATCATAAAAGCAAATGAATACGGCAACCTCAATCCGCGCTACACCCTCAACGTCTACGGCCCCAGAGGCGAAGAAGTGGCGGGCTTCGTCAACAGCCTACCCGACCGCATCGGCGGCGTGGCCATTATCGGCAAACGCTGACTTTGCACATCCAAGGCGGGTTGCGGCGCGCAATCCGCTTTTTCACCGCCCGTATTTCAGACGGCCTCTGTTTCAGACGGCCTTTTTCCGTCAGGCCGTCTGAAACATTCCAGCGCCTCTGTGCAAACCATTCCTCTGCAAACGATTCCCGGGGATTCCCATGTATCGGACACATCCGCCCGCTCAGCCTTTCCCTCCCTCCTGCTGCTGACACAGCAAACCGCCCTTGGCCGACGATCCGTCAGCCAAAACAAGCATCCGCGACGATTTCGGTATTTTTCCGCGACGTGGGCGGCGATATCGGCGATCGGCAGCAGCAGATCAGAGCGCAACGACAGCCTGCGCAGAAAAATACCGACGGCGCACAGGAAGGCGACACGCCTGATTTAAGCGACGAAGATTTGATCGAAATCGCCAACCACATCCTGAACACCGCCATGCTGCGCGAAGACTGGGACACGCTGGAACACATCATGGGTTTCTACCGCGACATTCCAGCCACGATCCCGTTATGTACGATTTTGTTCAAGGCGCGCTTTGGCGCGCTCAGGGACAACACGGCAAAGCCATCAAAACCTATCGCAAAATCTTGGACAAACAGCCCGATTTGAGCTATGTCCGCCTCGATTTGGCGGGCATGCTGTTTGAAAACCGTGCCTATCGGGATGCGGCAAAAGAGTTCGGGCAGGTAAAAGGAAGACATCGAACCGGAAGCCGCCGCACAAGCCGACGCCTATTTGCAGGCCGTGAAACAGGCCAATCCGTGGCAGTTCAAACTGCGCGGCGGCCTGCAATCACAGCAGCAACACCAACAACGCCACCTCCAACGACTACTTCCCGTGGCCGTTTGCCGTTATCGACGGCGTAACCTATTACTACAAACCTGCCGCGCGATCCCGAAAGCCTGCCCCGTTCCGGCCATGGCTACAGCTACGGTGCGCAACTGCAAAAGACTTTTAACCTCTCGGGCAACCACAACATCAGCTTCAACATCGAAGCCGACGGCGTGCATGTATCCGAGCCGGCACGAAGATAACGAGTTTTCCCTCTCGGCAGACGCGGGCTACAAATACCAAAACCTGAACAACACCTTCACCCTCACCCCCTTGTCTCCGCCTCGTGGCTCGGCGGCAGACCGTACAGCCGCAGCATCGGCGCGGCAGCATCCGTCAGCCGCTGGGTCACGCCCCGCCTGCAACTCTCAGGCTCGTATTCCGCGCTGCGCAGAAAATACCGCGACAGGCGTTACGAAGGCTACGACAGCACCGCCAACAGCCTCTCCTATCTTCCGTCTACGCCCCTGACGGGCAACTGGTTTGTTTTCGGCGGCGCAGCTGTACAGCGCGAAAAACACCGCGACAAAGAAGAAACCTCCACCCGCCGTTCGCTCAGCCTCGGCACACTCTACCGCTTCGACAACGGTATCAACTTCCGCATCGGCGGCCGCCACGTCTCCCGACGCTTCGCCAGCCGCCACCCTCTCACGGCGGCGACATCCGCCGCGACAAAGAAATTTATGCCGATGCCTCGGTTTTGGAAAGAAAAATGGCTGCCCCGGCGGCATCACACCCAAGCTGGAATTTTCCTATCTCAAAGTCAAAAGCAATATCTCACGCCTTCCCCGCAACAAAAACAGGTATTGCTGACTCTGGAAAAAGAATTCTGATTCGGCACCCGCCCGCCGCAAAGGCCGTCTGAAAAAGCAGTTTGAGGCTTTCAGACGGCCTGCAGTCCAGTAGAGTGTGTTGCGCAGCAACGCACGCGGTTGCAGCTTTGAGGGAAGCACGCAGGCATACAGAGGCCGTCTAAAAACTCCAATCCGAGGTTTCAGACGGCCTTTTTCAGACAGCCTCCTGCCGCGCAGACACGTTTACACCGCCGAATCCGCCCGCTCGCCGGTGCGGATGCGCACAGCTCTTCGACGGGGATGATGAAGATTTTGCCGTCGCCGATTTTTGCCGGAGCGGGCGGTTTCGATAATCACGTCCACCGCCTGGTCGACCTGCTCATCGCGCAACACCGAAACCGATTTTCACCTTGGGCAGGGAAATCGACGGCGTATTCCGCGCCGCGGTAAACCTCGGTGTGGCCTTTCTGGCGGCCGAAACCTTTGACCTCGGTAACGGTCATGCCGGTGATGCCGATGTCGGTGAGCGCCTCGCGCACGTCGTCGAGTTTGAAGGGTTTGATGATGGCTTCGATCATGGGAACACCTGTCGGGTCGGACTTTCAGACGGCCTTATCTCCTGCAAAGGCCGTCTGAAAGCGGAGTTTGAGGCGGCGAAAGTAACACAAAGCCACATGCGCTTCAATCGGCGGCGCGATCGGAAAAGCTGCCGACAAAAGCCGTGCGGCGGCATCCGGCCGATTGTCTGCACTTTACCGTCGCACCGCCCACGCAGCGCCGCGCCCGTCGTATAATGCGCGCCTTTTCCAACTCCGTTTTTGAAGAGCCCACCCATGTCCGTCGTCCTCCCCCTGCGCGGCACCCGCGCCCTTTCCGATTTCCGTGTTGAAAACTGCTGCAAAAGGCCGCTGCGCTGGGTTTGCCTGCGGCTCAGTTGTCCAGCGATTTTCTGGTATTTTTGCCGCGTCCGACGCGCCTTTGGCGGCGGATGATGCGGCGAAACTCGAAAAGCCTTGATCGACGCGCAGAGCGTGGCCGCGCCGCAGGTTTCAGACGGCCTCAATCTGTTTTTGATTACGCCGCGCTTGGGTACGGTGTCGCCGTGGGCATCGAAGGCGACGGACATCGCGCACAACTGCGGCCTGTCGCAGATTACCCGCATCGAGCGCGGCATGGCGGTGTGGGTGTCGGGCCGTCTGAACGAAGACGAAAAACGCGCGTGGCGGCGCTGCTGCACGACCGCATGACCGAGTCGGTTTTGCCCGATTTTTCAGGCTGCCGAAAAAGCTGTTTGCCCACCCCGAGCGCAAACCTTGCCACGGTAAACGTGTTAAACGGCGGCCGCGACGCGCTGGTGCAGGCCAATGCCGAGTTGGGTTTGGCACTTTCGGCCGACGAAATCGATTATCTGGTGGAAAACTATCGCGCGTTGAACCGCAATCCGTCGGATGTCGAACTGATGATGTTTGCGCAGGCCAACTCGAGCATTGCCGCCACAAGATTTTTCAACGCCGATTTTGTGTTAAACGGGCAGGCGCAGGCGAAATCCTTGTTCCGCATGATTCGCGACACTCACGAGGGCGCACCCGAGGGCACGGTGGTGGCCTATAAAGACAATGCGTCGATTATCGAGGGCGCGAAAATCCGGCGTTTTTATCCGCATGCGGCGGAAAATCAGGGCTACCGTTTCGCCGAGGAAGACACGCACATTCTCGATGAAAGTGAAACCCACAACCATCCCACCGCCATCGCGCCTTTTTGCGGGCGCGGCCACCGGTGCGGGCGGCGAAATCGCGATGAGGGCGCAACCGGTCGCGGCGCGCGGCCGAAAGCGGGTTTTCGACCGGCTTTACCGTGTCCAACCTCAATATCCCGGGCTTTGCGCAGCCGTGGGAGCAGCCCTCACGGCAAGCCCGGCCATCTGGCTTCCGCGCTGGATATTATGATCGACGGCCCCCATCGGCGGCGCGGCGTTTAACAACGAGTCGGCCGCCCGAATTTGCTGGGCTATTTCCGCACCTTCGAGCAGGAGTTTGACGGCCAAATGCGCGGCTACCACAAGCCGATTATGATTGCCGGCGGCTTTGGGCAATATCCAAGCGCAGCAGACGCATAAAAACGAAATCCCCGAAAAGGCGCGTTGTTAATCCAACTCGGCGGCCCGGGATGCTGATTGGTTTCAGGCGGCGGCGCGGCATCTTCGATGGACACCGGCAGCAACGATTCCAGCTTGGATTTCAACTCCGGTACAGCGCGGCAACCCCGAAATCGAACGCCGCGCACAGGAAGTGATCGACCGCTGCTGGCAGCTTGGCGAGGCCAACCCGATTATCGCCATTCACGACGTAGGCGCAGGCGGCTTGTCCAACGCGTTCCCCGAATTGGTGAACGACGCAGGGCGCGGCGCGGTGTTTAAGCTGCGCGACGTGCCGCTGGAAGAACACGGCTTAACCCCGCTGCAAATCTGGTGCAACGAAGCGCAGGAGCGTTATGTGTTGTCGGTGTTGCCGGAAAATCTCGACACCTTCTCTGCTCTGTGCGAGCGCGAACGCTGCCCGTTTGCCGTAGTCGGCACGGCCACCGACGACGGACATTTGCAGGTGCGCGACGATTTGTACGGCGACAATCCGTCGATCTGCCGCTCAACGTATTGCTCGGCAAACCGCCCAAAACCACCCGCCGCGATGAGGACCGTAAGGCCGTCTGAAAAAGCATTTTCAGGCAGCCAAATCGACCTGAAAGAAGCCGCCTACCGCGTGTTGCGCCCTGCCTGCCGTGGCCGCTAAAAACTTCCTGATTACCATCGGCGATCGCAGCGTCGGCGGCCTGACCGCCCGCGACCGGATGGTCGGCCGCTACCAAACGCCGGTGGCCGACTGCGCCGTAACCATGATGGGCTTCGATACCTATCGCGGCGAAGCGATGGCAATGGGCGAAAAACCCGCCGTTGCCCTGTTTGACGCACCCGCCTCGGGCAGAATGTGCATCGGCGAAGCCATCACCAATCTGGCGGCGGTGAACATCGGCGACATCGGCAACATCAAACTCTCCGCCAACTGGATGGCCGCCTGCGGCAACGCGGGCGAAGACGAAAAACTCTACCGTACCGTGCAGGCCGTATCCGAAACCTGCCAAGACTTGGGCATCAGCATTCCCGTGGGCAAAGACTCGCTGTCGATGAAAACCGTGGCAGGAAAGACGGCGGAACAAAGAAATCCGTAACTTCGCCGCTATCGCTGGTGATTACCGGCTTCGCGCCGGTGGCCGACGTACGCAAAACCGTTACCCCCGAGTTGAAAAACGTCGCCGACAGCGTATTGCTGTTGGTCGATTTGGGCTTCGGCAAAGCACGCATGGGCGGCTCGGCGCTGGCGCAGGTGTACAACGAAACCGGCGGCGAAGCGCCCGACATCGACGCAGGCAGCCTGAAAGCGTTTTACGATGTGATGCAGAAGCTGGTGGCCGAAAGACAAAGCTCTGGCCTCACCACGACCGCAGCGACGGTGGTTTGTTTTGCCACGCTGGCGGAAATGGCGTTTGCGGCACGTTGCGGCTTGGATATAGATTTAAATTTATTGCTTGCACAAACATTTATTACCAACCATACCGCTCGTCTCAATCATTGCGGACTGAAGAGGTAAAAGCGTTGGCTGAATGGCAAGAAACCATTGCCCGCACATTATTTAATGAGAGTTGGGTGCTGTTATCCAAGTTAGAAAACAAGATGTTGCCGATATTATCAATTTATTCTATCAACAACAGGCTGCATCACAATGTTCTTTGAAATCGGTACGTTAACTGATGAGAACACGTTAATCATCCGCGACGGGCAAACGCACCTTATTTCTGACAACCCTAATCAAACTGCAACAAACCTGGCAGGAAACCAGCCACGCCATCCAACGCCTGCGCGACAACCCCGCCTGCGCCGACAGTGAGTTCGCCCTGATTGGCGACAACGACCGCAGCGCATTGTTTGCCGACGTGAAATTTGACGTGAACGAAGACATCGCCGCGCCGTTCGTCAACAGCGGCGCAAAGACCGAAAATCGCCGTGTTGCGTGAACAGGGCGTCAACGGCTAAGTCGAAATGGCCGCCGCCCTTTCACCCGCGCGGGCTTCGATGCCTACGACGCGCATATGTCCGACCTGATGGCAGGCCGCGTCCACCTTGCCGACTTTAAAATGCTGGGCGGCCTGCGGCGGATTCAGCTACGGCGACGTACTCGGCGCAGGCGAAGGCTGGGCGAAATCGATTCTGTTCAACCCCGCGCTGCGCGAGCGTTTGCCGCCTTCTTTGCGCACCAAGACACCTCGCGCTGGGCGTGTGCAACGGCTGCCAAAATGATGAGCAACCTCGCCGAAATTATCCCCGGCAGCACAGGCTGGCCGAAGTTCAAACGCAACCGCAGCGAGCAGTTTTCGAAGCCCGTTTGAGCATGGTTGAAGTGGCCAAATCGCCCTCGCTGGTTCTGGCCGAAATGCAGGGCAGCCGCCTGCCCGTGGTCGTCACAGCCACGGCGAAGGCCGCGCCGATTTCGCCCACTTGGGACGCGACGGCAATGCAGTGTCAGACGGCCTTAACATCGCCCTGCAATACATTGACGGCACCGGCTCAGTAACCCAAACCTACCCGCTCAACCCCAACGGCTCGCCGCAGGGCATCGCCGGCATCACCAACGCCGACGGCCGCATCACCATCGTGATGCTGCACCCCGAGCGCGTGTACCAAACCGCGCAAATGGCCTGGCAGCCTGAAGGCTGGGGCGAGATGAGTGGCTGGTATCGGATGTTCGCCGCCGCGCGTAAAGCGTTAGGCTAATAAGAAGGCCGTCTGAAAACGCTTAGGCCGTCTGAAAGAGTGCTTTCAGACGGCCTTTTGCAAGCCCGCAAATCGGGTAGCAACCGTTTTTCCGCAGGCTGCGGCAAAAGCGCCGTCTGAAACCTTGTCCGACAGGGTTTCAGACGGCCTTTTGCCGACGCCACGCCGTTTTTCAGACGGCCTGTTGTTTGAAACGGGCGATCAGGGCGGCGGTGGAGGCATCGGTGCGGCCGGGACGCCGTTTTCCAGTTCGGCGAGTATGGTTTTGGCCAGCACTTTGCCGTATTCCACGCCCCATTGGTCGAAGGGGTTGGTGTCCCACACGGCGGCTTGGACGAAGACGCGATGTTCGTAGAGGGCGATGAGCATGCCGAGGGTGAAGGGGTCGAGGCGTTCGGCCAGCAGGGTGTTGCTGGGGCGGTTGCCCTCAAAGCTGCGGTGCGGCTCACTGCTGCTTTTGCCCGTCATCAGGGCTTCAGCTTGGGCGAAGGCGTTGGCGGCGGCGAAGGCGCGGTTTTCCTGCGGGTAGGGGGTGTTGGCGGGGACGATGAAGTCGACGGGAATCAGGCGCGTGCCCTGGTGCAGCAGTTGGAAATAGGCGTGCTGGCAGTTGACGCCTTCGCTGCCCCAGATGATGCTGCCGGTGTCGCAACGGGCGGGGCGGCCGTCTGAAAGGGGTGTGTTTGCCGTTGCTTTCCATATCAAGCTGCTGCAAATGGGCGGGCAGGCTGCGCAAAGAGGTGGGTGTAGGGGATGACGGCGTGGGTTTGCGCGCCGTGGAAGTTGTGTACCACAGGAAATCAGGCCGAGGAGGACAGGATGTTGCGGCGCAGCGAGGGTGTTGAAGAAGTGTTCGTCCACGGCGTGCGCGCCGGCGAGGAAGTCGCGGAAGTGCTGAACCGACGGCGGCCATCAGCGGCAGGCCGACGGGCGACCAGACGGAGTAGCGGCCGCCCACCCAGTCGGACATGGCGAAGCGGTTTTCTTCGAGCGATGCCAGCGCGCACAGCTTCGGCATTGGCGGACACGGCGGCAAAGTGGCGGGGAATCTGCTTTCGGCAAGGCCGTTGTCCAGCAGCCAGGCACGGGCGGCGCGGGCGTTGAGCAGGGTTTCGGGGTGGTGAAACTTTTGCTGGCGACGACGAACAGGGTTTGCGCGGGCGTGCAGCGCTCGAGTACGGCGGAGAGTTCGGCGCCGTCGATATTGGCGGCAAAGTGCACGTGCAGCCTGCCGTGATAGGGGGCGAGGGCTTCGACGGCGGTGCGCGCACCGAGGTCGGAGCCGCCGATGCCGATGTTGACGAGGTCGGTGAAGGGGAGGCCGTCTGAATTGGCGTAGGCGCCGTCGTTCAGGCTGTCGGCAAAGGCAAGGGCGCGCGCCAGTTCGCCGTGCATGGCGGGCAGGACGTTTTCGCCGTGCACATACACGGGTGCGGCATCGGCGGGCAGGCGCAGGGCGGTGTGCAGGGCGGCGCGGTTTTTCGCTGGCGTTGACGGCGTCACCTCGGCGCATGGCCTGCATTTTCCGGCAGGCGGGCGGTTTCGGCGAGGGCGCACAATGGTGTAGGGGTGTCTTCGCCGATGCGGTTTTTGCTGTAATCGACCAGCAGACCGTGCAGCTGCCCGTGCATGCGTTCGAAGCGGTCGGGCTCGGCGGCGAAGCGTTGGCTGATGGTGAGGGACGCGGTGTCGCGGCGGTGTTGTTCGAGTGCCTCGCCAGGCGGCGGTTTGGGTGATGGGCATGGTGGAGAAACGGCGGATAAAGGGGGCGATTATAAGCCATGCGGCATAAAAAGGCCGTCTGAAAACACAGCTGGCGGAGCCGAACCCCGTCCGCCCGTTTTTCAGACGGCCTTTTGCCTTTTCAGACGGCCTTTGCCTTTCAGACGGCCTGCACTCACGGCTGCGGCAGCTTTCGGTGCGCGGTTTGAGCTTTTGGTATTCTGTTGCACGCGCGGTAAAGGTCGGGATAGAGCGCGGCAAAGTGGGACGAGCGGTGGATTTGCGCGGCACTACTGTTTTCATCGAAGTCGGATAGTAGCGGTAGAGGCGGTTTAGCCACTGTTCGGCGGTGTGGCGGTTGCCCGCACGGTATTGGTAGAGGCCGTATTGGACGGCGGTAGCGTGGGGGCGGTGGCGCAGGGCGCGGTTGGCGGCGGCTTCGCCCACGGTTTGACCACGTTGTCCGACGGCGAGGCGCGGCGGGTGAGCGAGAGTTCGGCGTAATAGGCCAAGAGCGGCTCTTTCGCGGCGATGGCGCGCAGGCCGTCGATTTTGCGGTAGGTTTCCATCGGGCTGTCGTCTTTTGCCGCGTTTGTCGAAATACACAAGGTCGGCATAGGTGAAACCGAGTTTGACGATACCGGCGGCAATCACGACGGCAGCAGCGGCAGGTAGCATGGCAACCAAGCCGAAGGCCGTCTGAAAAGGCGGCCGCCGGGTCGGCGCGAGCGACATCATCAGGGCAAACGGCGTCAGGAAATAGACATACCACAGCGGATATTCCAGCATGCTGTGGCACAGGCTCACCGCCATCAGCGCTAAAGGCAGCAGCGCGGCATCGGCGGCAGGCCGTCTGAAATACGGCCACACCGTCCACAGCGCGCCGCCAAACACCAGGAGCGTGCCCGCCAGCCCCATCTCGGCCAGAAGTTGCAAGACGATATTGTGCGAATGGGTAAACAGCACGCTGATGCCGTTGGGGCTGTAGCCGTGGGGAAACTCGGCGGCCAGGAATCCTTGCAGGGAAAAAGCTGTCCCAACCGTGCCCCCACACGGGCGCGGGAAAGGAACACGCGCCAGGGCGTCGCGCCATTCCAAATCGCGCGCCGACATGGCAAACGAGCTGCTTTCCACGCGCTGCAAGGCCGTTTCACCTGCCCCGCGCCCAGCCAACCCAGCACCGTATTGAGCGACAGCTGCACGGCCACCAGCATCGCCAGCGAAAACAGCATCGTCAGAAACAGACGGTTGCCCGCCCTGCCCCTGCCGCAGCCGCCACAGCGCCGCCAGCGCCCCCGCCGCCAGCACATAAAGCAGCATGGTGCGCGAATTCACCAAGCCCATCGTCCCCGTGAGAAACAACACCGCCGGCAGCGCCACGTGCCGCCGCCAGACGCCGCTGCGCCCACAGGTACGACACCGACAGCAGCCCCACATCAGATAATGTCCCAAATGGTTGCGCTGGCCGAGCTGCCCCGTGATATTCGACGCCGAACCCCGCGCCAGATAACCCGTGAAATGCGCCGTCCAGCCCAAATACTGCATCAGCGCCACCGCCGCCTGCAAACAGCCGCCGACGGCCAGCGCCCAAGCCAGCGCCGCCACCGCCTTCTCCTGCCCCAGCGACAGCACCCAGCCGCGGCACGCCCACGAGGCCGCCGCCAGCACGACAAACGTCCATACCGCCAAGTCCGACAGGCCCGAAATAATCCGCGCCCACCACCCGCGCGTGCACATGCCAAAACAGCGCCAGCGTCAGAAAAACACCGTGCCGCGCGGCGCAGCACGTTCAGACGGCCAAAAGCAAAGGTCAGCAGCACCAACAGCAGCGCAAACGGCAGCGAACCGCTCTCCAAATAAAAACTCGGCAGCGGCCCCACCGCCAAATCGACAGGAAAGGCACAACCGCAATCAGGGAAAAATGCCGCCAAAAGCAGCGCGAAGCCCCACGGATCGTTTTGCCGTTCAACGCGCATCGCAGCCTCCGCACCTGCCGCACAAACCACAGACAGGGACACAAAAATACAGCGAACTCAGCAACACCGCCGCCGCCGCACACCCAGCGGCTGGCCGCCGACACGTCAAACAACCGCATCACCGCCTCGGCGAAATACAGCAGAATCATCATGCACGACCACTGAAAAGAGTGTGCACCGCCCCTTCAACACCCCGCCAGCAGGGCACAGCGGCAGTGCCTTCAAAAGCCAGCCACGAACCGCCCCGGCCGCAGCGGCGCAAACCCTGGCTCCAGGCCGGACACAGCGCAATCAGCGCCAAAAGGAAAAACGCCGCCAGCCTCTGCGGCAGCGCGCCTTACCGACATCCATGCAAAAACACCTCGCAAAGGCCGTTCCCGCCTACTCGCAGGGGCAGCGTTTCTGAAAGTGGAGTTCAACAAAAATTAAAAACCCGTTTACAGCGCAACACGCTTCCTTTTCAGACGGCCTCAAAACAAAATACAGGCCGCAACAGCGGCCTAAAACGGTGCGGATTATAACGCAAAGGCCGTCTGAAAGCGCCCGCCGCAGATCCGCCGTTGAAAAAGCGTCCGCGAAACCGTAGCATCAGTACCTTGCCGCCCGCCGCCATGACCCCCCTGCCGACCTCCCCTCTTTCTCGCCGCCCTCCACCGCCACGCCCCCTGCGCTGCCTTAAACGCCCGCAATGTCAGCATGGCGCGGCACTGCGCCCGTTTAAAGAAACCGCCGTACTCGTCGGCATCGTTCCCCGACGCGGCAGGGCGCGCGGCTTTGCTCACCCGCCGCACCGACGGCCTGCGCCACCACGGCGGCCAGATTGCCCTTTCCCGGCGGCCGCCAAGACCCTACCGACGGCGGCAGCCACACCGCCACCGCCCTGCGCGAAGCCGCCGAAGATCAATCCCACCCCGGCTGGCAGACCTTCCCGCCGCTCGCCCCCTTCTACACCCCGCAGGCTACGCCGTCCGCCCCGTTCCGCCCCTGCACACCGGCGGCACTGGCGCGCCAGTCCCGGCAGTGGCGGAAATCTTCCTCATCCCTCGCCACCGCCCTCAACCCCGCCAACTACCGCTTCCGCCCCCTGCCGCAAGACCCCGCCGTTTCCGTCCCCGCACTGCCCTATCTTCACTACGACATCTGGGGACTCACCCGCCGCCGTTCTCTACCACATCGCCCAAGCGGCGGAGGCCGTCTGAAAAACACCGGCGGGCTTTCAGGCTGATGCCGTCATTCCCGCTTGTGACAAAAGGCCGTCTGAAAACAAAAATTCTGTTTCAGACGGCCTTGCTTTAATACGCGCCTTTCTTCACAAACATTTAACCAAACCGCCGCGACGGTGCAAATCGGCATCGACCTGGGCACGACCAACAGCCTTGTCGCTAATTTCTCGACGGCGAAACCCGCCTGATTCCCAACCGCCTCGGCCATTTCCTCACCCCTTCCGTCGTCAGTGCCGACGACGCGGGCAATATTCTGGTCGGCCTCTGCCGCCCGCGAGCAGCTGCGTACCGCGCCGCAGTCCACCGCTGCGGCGTTCAAGCGCTTTATGGGCACGGACAAAACCTTCCGCGTCGGCAGCAAAACTTCCCGCGCCGAAGACACGTCGGCGCTGGTGTTGGCAACAAAGAAGATGCTGAAAGCCTTTTTGGGCGAAACCGTAACCGACGTTGTGATTACCGTGCCCGCCTATTTTCAACGCCATCCAGCGCCAGGCCACGCGCAACGCAGCGCAAATGGCGAGGGCTGAACGCGCTGCGTCTGTTAAACGAACCCACCGCTGCCGGACTGGCCTATGGTTTTGCAGGAGCGGCCGGACGACACCGTTTTTCTGATTTACGACTTGGGCGGCGGTACGTTTGACGTGTCCGTACTCGATTATTTCGACGGCGTAGTACGGGTATCGGCCAGCGCGGGCGACAACCATTTGGGCGGCGAGACTTCGTGCAGGTACTGCGCCACTGTTTCCTCAATAAATGCAATGAATTAAGCGACAGCGAACGCGCCAAACTCGCCGACAGCGGCGAAAGCTGTGGCGGGCATTGGAAACCGCCAAGCGCAAACTCGGCGACGGATGCAGGCCGAAATCGCCATAAATATCAACGGCCGCATGGTGTCGGCAACCATCACGCGTAACCGAGTTCCACGAAGCCGCCAAGCCGCTGATGGCGCGCCTGCGCCGCCCGCTCGAACGCGCCCTGCGCGATGCCAAACTGCGCCCCGAGCAAATCGACAGCATTATCCTGGTCGGCGGCGCCACCCGTATACCGCTGATTCGCCAGAGCATCGCCCAACTGTTCCGCCGCATTGCCAACGTATCGGTCAATCCCGACAGAAGCCATCGCCCGCGGCGCGCTGGTGCAGAGCAGCCTTAATCGCCCGCGACGGAGCGTGGAAAGAGTGGTGCTTACCGACGTGATGCCCTTCTCGCTGGGCGTGGAAGCCGGCATCCCGCTGGAAAACGGCGGCCGCATCGAAGGCCGCTTTTCGCCGATTATCGAGCGCAATATGCCGGTGCCGGTGTCGCGCGTCGAACGCTACATAACCGCCTTTGACCAACAAACCGCGCTGGCATTCGAAGTATTCAGGGCGAATCGGCCGTTGCCCGCGAAAACCTGCATCTGGGCACGATGGAAATCAAAGTCCCGCCGCGCCCCGCCGGCGAAGTGTATGCCGACGTGCGTTTCAGCTACGACATCAACAGCCTGCTCGATGTGGACATCAGCAACGACGAGTTCGACATCCGCGCCAGCAAACCTTCCGCCACAACAGCGCCAACCTCAGCGAAGCCGAAATCCAAGCCTCGCTGGCCAAACTCGCCGCGCTCAAAGTGCACCCGCGCGAGCAGCAGGGAAAACGTTTATCTCTTGGAAAAGCCAAACGTCTGTACGAAGAATATCTCGGCGACCAGCGCCAAACCATCGGCCACGCCCTCGCTGAGTCGAGCGCGTGTTAGAAACCCAAGACCCCGCCGCCATCGCCGCGCACAAAAGAGTTCGGAGATTTCCTCGCCCACTACGACGGCGGCTGGCTGCTGTAAGGCCGTCTGAAAAGCAATCTCTGTCTGCAAAAGGCCGTCTGAAACCAAAAATGCTGTTTTCAGACGGCCTCCCACCGAAAAGCCTGTTATGTCCTGCTGGCAAATCCTCCACATCGAGCCGACCAACGATACGCGCGCCATCCGCCGCGCCTACGCTAAACTTTTAAAACCACCCGTCCCGACGACGACGCGGCCGCCTATCAAAAACTGCGCGAAGCCTTCGACGAAGCACTCGCCATCGCGCCCTATCTGGCAACCGATGATGAAGACGACGACTGGTCGTTTGACAACGAAACCGACGCAACAGGCCGCGCAGACGGCAGCCGTTTTCAGACGGCCTTAGCGAAGCCGACGACACGGCGACGCCGTCTGAAAACGCCGACCGCATCATCCGCCACATCAAAACATTCACCACGCAAGCGGGCGGACGCGGCCTGCTCAAACTGTAGCCGCCGATTGCCCACCGCATCGCCGCGCTGACGAATACGAGGCGCGGCGAAGTGCTCGGCTACTTAGCCGGATGGCTGCAACAGCCCGGCGGCCTGCCGACTGCAAAAACGCTGGCAGAAAGACTACGGCCTGCCCGCCGGTCAGGAATATCAGGAGGCCGTCTGAAAACCAAAGAAGACGACTTTTTGCCGGACTGTTTATTGTCGAAGCCGAGCGAAGCGGGCGTGGACGCACAGGGAAAGCGTGCGCGCCCTGTTCAGCCAGATAGACCGCTGGTACGACAACGGCGGCATCCGCCCCGTGCTCGATCACGCCGACCAAATCGAAGCGGCATTTGCGGAGTTTTTCCCTCGAAGACACGGGCTATCTTGCCTACCACTGCCTGCAATGGCTGCGGCGGCGGCAAATCCGCAACCCGCACCTTTGGCTCTCGTGGGCGGAATATTTCGGCTGGGGCGACTACAACCGCTCCTTCCTGGCGGGCAACCGCCTCAGTGAAGAAGAGCTGGAAAACCTCGCCGCCTACCGCCAAGACGCCCCTGAGCCCCCGCGCCGCCGCCACACGGCCCGCGAAAGCGAAAGCAGGAACTTTCAGCGCAGGCTGGCCGCGCAGTTGGAAAACTGGTTTGCAGAAGGCGGCGATAAAAACTGACGGAATGCTGGCCGCAAACGCGCGACCTGTTCAACCGTTTCCCGCTCGGCTCGGCCGACAGGCTCTCGCGCCAATGCGCCGCCTTCCCTGCACAACCGCGTCGGCGCGCCGCTGGTGTAGCAGCGCTGGGCGAAAATATTTCAGCTGGACGGCCGACAGCTTCCCCGACCTGTTTTCCCCCGAAGAAACGCGCCTGCTGGCCGCCAATGCCGATGCCGAAACCGTTCCCGCCGATCCGTCCGCGAGCCTCTTCGCCCTGCTCGACAAGCTCGCGGCAGAAGGCGGCAGCGCCGCCCTGCTACAACAGCGCACGCGCATCGAAACCCTGCTGCACGAGATACCACCCGGGCAATCGACGCCGTTTCAGACGGCCTTGCCGCCTTTTTGCGCGAACGCGGCCTCGACAGCCTGCGCTGTGGCTGCTTTTCGCCGACAGCTTCAACTGGTTCGCCCGTTCTACCGCCATCTTTTTGGACGCAGGCGAAGCGGCGGAACTCGAACACTGGCGGCGGCTCGAGCGCAGGACTTCCCCGCCGCCGCCCTCCTCTCCCCCATCGTGGCCGGAAGCCGTGTCCGTACGCCGCCGGCCTGATTCGCCGCATCTGCCGCACCTATTGGCGGGAAGGCGGCGGCGGCCTGCTGGTGGCGTGGCCGCAGCTTGCCCGCAGAACTCGAAAAACCCATTACGAAGACTACGACACCGTCACCGCCTTCCTCTCCTGCTGGCCACACCCGCAGCGCCTGTCGCGCCGCCTGCTGCTGCTTTGGCAGGAACACTGCAGCACGCCCATACCCCGATGCCGACGTGCCGCGCCGCTTCGCCGAAACGGAAGAAGACGGCGCAGACACAGAATACGGCGCAGACGGTTTTTCAGACAGCCTCGGCTTTTTCAGACGGCCTCGAAACCGATCACATCTTCGCTTTCCTGCAAGAATGCAACGACAGGGCGGCGGCAACGCGCTGGTGCAGGCGTGGCCGCACATCCGCGCCATGCTCGACGATTTGCCGCTGGGCGGCGCCGACGAAGTTTCGCCGCATTTCGCCGACTTCCCTGCGCCGCAGGCACATCCCCATCCGCTGCTGTGGGCGCGGTGGGCGGACTATTTCCGCTGGCACGAGGACTTCCGCAACCAAAATCCTCTCGCCCCACGGAATCCAGACGGCTCGCCGCCTACCGCCGCACCGCCGCCCTTTTTGGCAGGCATAGGCGCAACAGGTGCGGACGATCCGTCTGCCCAAGAAACCCTTTCAGACGGCCTCGGCAGCCGCCCCGCGTCATGCCCCTACACCCGCGCCTTCGCCCGCTTCCTCGGCCGCAGCCCCGGTTTTTGGCGCAGCCTGGCCGCTGCCTGCGCCGTGATGGCAGATCTGGCCGGAAGTCAGCCGCGAAACCGATCCTGCCGAACGCGACGAAACCGCCGCCTTCCATCCCTCCCTCTACCGGCTGTTTTGAATGGGGCGGCGAGTGGCGCGGCGCCTGGCTCATCATCATCCTTTCCGCCTGCATCACCGCGGGCATCTGGTTTTCGCCGAGCGGGGCGGCCAGTCCCTGCCGTGGGGCGTGCTCGTGGGGCTGCTCACCGGCGCCGTCGTCATCGCACTCTCCATTGTCGGCTCGGCCTCCTGCTCAGTATGCCCGTCCATGGCTGGACGGTTGGATGCAGACCAAATGGCCGCGCATCAAATACCACCCCAAAGCCGCGCCCTGTTCCTCATCACCCTGCCCGCCCTGCCGTCCGTGCTGGCGCACATCACCCGACGGGAATACAGCGCCTGATTACCTTCTGCTGCTTCGCCGCGAGTGCCTTCTACTGCTTTCCCCACTGCTTCGGCGACAGACAAACCGACGACAGCACATGGAACTGGAACTGGACGGCCGCCCTGCTCAGCCTCGCCCCCACCGTCGAATGGATGGCGCAGGCTCTGCCCGAAAAATATGCGGCTTGACGCTTTGGCCGTCGTTTTGCTGTGGCTCAACGCCAACCTGTTTCTGTTTTTCGACCGTCGGGCGCGTTTCGACCACATCGCCGCCTTTATCAACCGCGCCGCCCGTTTTCAGACGGCCTCCTGCCGCTGCGCCCCTTTGCCGCCATAGCAGCGGGTGTGTCGTGGCTGCTGATGATACCCGCCTACACCCTGCGTACCGCCATGAACAGGCAATACGGCCTGATACTCGAAACCGCCGTCATCGCCGCCGTATTGATGGTTCCCCTGCCCGAAAAGCCTCCACCCGCACGGCCTGCTGCTCTTTTACCCCGCCCTGATGCTGGCCGCTTGGCTGCATCTGTTACTCACCCCGCACCGCCCTGCGCCTGCTCGAACGCTTCCCGCCGCATAAACGGCAAGGCAGAAAGGCCGTTCCCGCCTGCGCGGGAATGACGTTTCTGAAACCGAAAAATCCCGCCGCGCACCCTGCTCCCTGCGCCCGCGCGGAGGAGGGAACTCTGTTGCCCGACCTGTTGACTACCTCAACGATAAAGCCGTCTGAAAGCGCAGCTTCAGCGCAGCAAAACAGGCCGTCTGAAAACGGGCGTCTGAAAACGGAGGCCGTCTGAAAACGGAGGCCGTCTGAAAACGGAGGCCGTCTGAAAACGGAGGCCGTCTGAAAACGGAGGCCGTCTGAAAACGGAGGCCGTCTGAAAACGGAGGCCGTCTGAAAACGGAGGCCGTCTGAGAAACGGAGGCCGTCTGAAAACGGAGGCCGTCTGAAAAGCGGAGGCCGTCTGAAAACGAGCCCGCGAAAAACCTGCTTCGCAGGTTTTTCGAGACAGCCTCTTTAATTTGCGCTCTGTCGGCGGGCTTATTCGGCCCAGCAGGTCTTCGGCTTTCACTTTGTCGCCGTAGACGGGTTTGAGGGTTTTTTCGTAGGCGGCTTTTCAGACGGCCGTCCTGTTTTCATGGCGGCGATTTCGCCGTTTACCCAGTCAAGCGGTGCTTGGTCGCCTTTTTCACGGCGGGGCGATGACTTCGGCCGGGCCGATGTTGCCGATAGCGACTTCGTAGCAGGGTTTTCTTTTTCGCCCATGCCCACAGGAGGGCGTTGTCGCTGAGGGGCGACGCCACGGCCGTCTTTGAGGGCGTCGAAGGTTTCGGTGTTTTGGTCGAATTTCAGCAGTTTGACTTCGGGGTGGTTTTTGCTGAAGAAGGCATCGGCGGTGGTGCCTTTGTTGACGAGCAGGGTTTGGTCTTTGAGTTGGGCGACGTCGGTTATCTGTTTGCCGGCGGGGAGACGACGCCGAGGGCGACTTTCATGTAGGGGGCGGCGAAGTCGACGGCTTCGGCGCGTTCGGGGTTTGGGGTGAAGTTGGCGAGGACGAGGTCTACTTTGCCGGAACGGGCGTATTCGACGCGGTTGGCGGCTTCGGTGAGGACGAATTCGACTTTGTCAGGGCTGCCGAGCAGGTCTTTGGCCATTTCTTTGGCGATTTCGACGTCGAAGCCTTGGTTTTTGCCTTCGGCGTCGACGTAGCCGAAGGGGGCTTGTCGCCGAAGACGCCGATGCGGATGGTGCCGCGCTCTTTGATGGCGGCGACGGTGTCGGCGGCAGGGGCGGCGGGTTGGCCGCCGTTTTGGGCGGTGTCGCCGCTGCCGCCGCTGCCGCCGCAGGCGCGAGGCCGAGTGCGAGGGTTGCGCCTGCGAGCAGGGCTTTGAGATTTGCTGTTGATATGCATGGTGTTTTCCTTTCGGATGTTGGTGGGTTGGTGGGAGGCCGTTCCCGCCTCGCGGGAATGGCGTTTCGGAATCGGGTTTTGCGGCTTCGGTTTGTCCGAAGACGTGCTTTCAGACGGCCTTTCAGGGGCAATCAGTTGGGATTAATAGAGCGGCAAAAGCGGTTTGCAGCCAGGCCGTCTGAAAAAGGGGTTTGCAGGGGTTTCAGACGGCCTTTGAAGTTTAGTAGTCCATACCGGCGAGGAATTGCTGGCGCGTTCGGTTTGCGGGGCGGCGAAGAAGTTTTTCAGGGGCTGTTTTTCTTCGACGATGGCGCCTTTGTCCATGAAGACGATGCGGTCGGCAACTTTGCGGGCGAAGCCCATTTCGTGGGTGACGATGAGCATGCTCATGCCTTCGCGGGCGAGTTCGAGCACGACTTCGAGCACCTCGCGCACCATTTCGGGGTCGAGGGCGGCGGTGATTTCGTCCAATAAAAATGACTTCGGGGTTGAGGCACAGGGCGCGGACGATGGCGATGCGCTGTTTCTGGCCGCCCGGAGAGTTCGCGCGGGTAGGCGTTTTTGCGTTCGAGCAGGCCGACGCGCGCGAGGAGTTTGTCGGCCTGCGCTTCGGCTTCGGCGCGGCTGCGTTTTTGCACTTGCAGGGGGCCGAGCAGGATGTTGTCGATGACGGTCGTATGGGCGAAGAGTTCGTAGCTTTGGAAGACCATGCCGACTTTCTGCCGCGCGGTTTGCCAGGAGACGTCTTTGCCGAATGTGCCGACGCCCGTCCATGACGATGTCGCCGCCTTGGTGTTCTTCGAGGCCGTTGATGCAGCGCAGGAGGGTGGATTTGCCGCAGCCGGAGGGGCCGAGCAGGACGATGACTTCGCCCTTTTTGCAGGTCGAGATCCAGCGAGCTGCAGGGCGGTGACGCTGCCGTATTCTTTGTGCAGCTTGCGCACGCTCAGTAGTGCCATGTCAGTGTTCCCATTGATTTTTCCAACCGCGCGGCCAGCAGCGACGGCGGCCAGCAGCAGAGGAAATACAGTATAAAAATCAGTCCGTACACCCCAAAACGAGGCGTTGGGCGCGGTGAGCAGCGAGTTTTTCGATAATCTGCTGGCCGACTTTCACCGCTTCGATGACGCCGATCAGGGCGGCCAGCGGCTGGTTTTCACCATGCGGGTGAAGAGGTTGATGGCACCGGGCAGGACGCGGCGTATGCTTTGCGGCAGTCTCGATGTAACGGAAGACCTGCCAGCGGCTCAGGCCGAGAGCGAGGGCGGATTCGACCTGGTGTTTTTCGATGGAGGTGAGTGCGCCGCGCACCAAGTCGCCCATTTCCGCCACGCCCCACAAGGTGAAGACCCACACGCAGACCCACAGGCCGTCGATGTGGATGCCCGTCCAGGTGGAGAGGCCGAAGTAGAAGCCAAAGAGCCACACGAGTATCGGCACGATGCGGACGGTTTCAGATAAAAGCGGCTGACAAAACGGATGATGCGGTTGTCGGCGCGCAAAAAGCAAGCCGAACAGTGTGCCGAACACGCAGGAGAGGGCGACGGAAAGCAGCGAGATTTGCGCCGTCAGCAGCAGTCCTTTGCCGAGGCGGGCGGGTTTTGTCCTTCAAAAAGCCAGTCAAACGCCATATTTCGCACTCCGCACGCGGTTTTTCCGCCCAACGCGCCAGCAGCGACACCGGCAGCAGGATAATCAGATAGCTGGCAAACAGCAGGAACAGGGCTTCGTTGGTTTTGTAGTCCATGCCGATGATGTCTTTGGTGACAAACAATAATTCGGCAATGCCCACCGCGCTGACGACCGAGGTTTCCTTGATTAAAACAAAATGTTTGCACCAACGGCGGGCACGGCCACCGCCCACGCCTGCGGCGGCTCGACGTAGCGGAAAATCTGCCGCCGGCTCAGGCCGATGGCTTTGCCCGCTTCGATTTGCCCGGGCGGCACGGCGAGTATGCCTGCGCGTATCGCTTCGACCATATAGCTTGCGCCGAGAAAAGTGAGGGCGATAACGCCGCAGGTGAAGCCGTCCCATTTGATGCCGACTTTGGGCAGGCCGTAGTAAAGAAAGAAAAGCTGGATGAGCAGCGGCGTGTTGCGCGACAGCTCGATATAGGCGCGGGCGGGCGCGGCAAACGGTTTGATTTTTGTAGGCCGTTACCACCGCCACGGCCAGCCCGAACAGCAGCGACAGGGCGATGCCCCACGCCGACAGCGCCAGCGTGAGCTTGGCGGCTTCGGCGAATTTTCGGTACGGCATTTATCAGATAAGACCAGTTCATCGGCGCGGCGGTGCGGAAAAAGGCGGCATTGTAGTGATTTTTGTCGGGCGGGTGCGCAAATAACGGCGCGGAATAAGCGGGACAGGCAAAAGATATGAAAGAGGCCGTCTGAAAACCCTGTTGTGGGTTTTCAGACGGCCTCTACTGCAGCGGCGCGTTTATTGTTTCTTACCGGCCATGCCGATGCTTTGGTTGGCAGCACGGAAATGCACGCCGCCTGCAATTTTCGGCGGCTTCCGGGCCGTAAAGGCCGAGTGAGTAGCGACCGTCGCCGAAATCTTTTTGATTTGGCATGGCCTTCAAAGCCAGTGGAGTTGTCGGGCGAGCGCCCGGCTGCGCCTGTTCGAGCGCGATGTCTTGTTTGCCCGGCAGGCCGGTAATGCTGCCCTGGCCTGTTTTACTGGCGAAATCGACGGTGTAATCGAGTTTTGCCGTAGTCTTTTTGCCGTAGCCTGCTTCGGCAAACGCGCTGCCTGTTATAGTTGGCCGTGCCGGTTTGCGGAATGTTGGTGGCGCGCTGACCCTGAATGCTGGCGATCTCCAATTTATTGACTACATCGAGGGCGGTCGTTACCGGCGGCATCTTTCGCGTAAGTCGGAACCAGCCCGACAACGGCAGAATAGTTTTGTTTTATAGAGCGAAGTTTACCGCCGTCGGTGCTGCCACTGCCCGTTTTGCGCTCATAGGCCAACTCAGTAATCAAATCCTGCTTTTTGAAACCGATGTCAAATTTATCACCGGAACGGTATGTTTTGCTGCGCTCAGCGCCTTGTTTTTCATCGTCGGTAATCGTAATGGAGGATTGGCTGTCGGGCAGCAGGGTATTAGACAGCGATGGCTTGAACTCCAGTTCCTATAATTGCCGTTTGCCTTCGGTTTGAGCGGATCAGTTATCGCGTCAGCCAAACCTTCGCCTGTGCTACTGCAACCGGCTAATGCCGCAAAGCAGCAAGAATGCAGAGAATATGGCGCTGTTTATGTTGTTTCATGGCATTATCCTTTCATACACCGTTAAAAACGGCTACATTATAACGACGATAATAATAAAATATTGACACCGTCTATGACCAAATCGATTTTACACAATAACCGGCTGATAACAAATTCAAAATATTCGATATAAGACACAAATCCTGTCAGCATCCGCACCTAATAATGCGCCCTCCCAGAGGCCGTCTGAAAACCGCAGCGCCGCCTTTCAGACGGCCTGAGTTTTTGATTTACAATGCCTGCCGAATGTTTACATTGGACACAAAGCCGCAATGACATCGAAAAACACAAAACGACCGCCGCGACTGGCGCGCGCAGGAAATGCTGCTGCTGCAACAGGTTATCCGCAACCTCGGCCGCGACGACGGCGCACACGACACCGCCCTGTACATCATGCTGCAACTGATGAGCGAATTTTTTTCGGCCTCAACCAGGGACGCATCGTCCTGCAGCACCTTAACGACGAAAACGCCTCCATCCGCCACGCCTACGGCATGTCGCCGAACAAACCGCACGCGGCGTTTACGCCCCCGGCGAAGGCATCACCGGCACCGTCCTCAAACACGCCCACATGATAGTTGCCGACAACGTGCGCGACGACCCCCTCTTCCTCGGCCGCAGCGTCCTGCACAGCGACATCCCCGCCGAACAAACCATGTTCATCGCCCTGCCGGTTACCGCGCACAACCGCACCTTCGGCGTCCTCGCCTGCCTGCGTGCCCGCTACGGCCCGCGCGCCCTGCGACGACATCTCCCTGCTCAACATCCTCGCCACCCTCACCGGCCAGCTCCTCTACATCCACGAAAACAACGAAGCCCGCCGCCTGCAACTGCAAAAGCCAAAACCGCAAACTGCGGCAGACCCCTGCAGTCGCACAGCCGCCGCTACGGCATCGTCGGCTCGTCCGCCCCCCTGCTCAACGCCGTCAGCGAACTCGAACGCGTCGCCCACAGCAACGCCAACGTCCTGCTGATAGGCGAAAACGGCACCGGCAAAGAAAATGTTCGCCCGTACCCCTGCACACCGCCGGCCGCCGCGTCGGCCAGCCCTTCATCAAAGTCACCTGCGGCGGCCGCGACGAAGCCGAATTCAGCCGCGAAATCTTCGGCGAGGCGACACCCCGGCCTGCTCGAACAGGCCGACGGCGCTACCATCTTCTTCGACGAAACCGCCGCACTCACCGCCGACCAGCAAACCCGCCTGCTGCACGTTTTGCAGGAAAAACGCCGTCCGCCGCCTCGACGGCGGCAAAGCGCAAAACCAACGTCCGCATCATCACCGCCACCTGCCGCGACCTAGCCGAAGAAAGTCGGACAAGGCCGCTTCGACCCCTGACCTCTACTACCGCCTCTACGTCGTCCCCATCCACCTGCCCGCCCTGCGCGACCGCCGCAGCGACATCCCCGAACTCACCGCCTACTTCATGCACCGCATCAACCGCGACAGCGGCAAAAACGCCAACCTCAGCGCCGAAGCCGTCGAACAGCTGCAAAACCACAACTGGCCGGGCAACGTCTACGAACTCGAACAATTCCTCACCGAACTGGCACAGCAGAGCGACAACCACATCATGAGGCGAACAACAAGTCTGGCGAGCTCCTCAACCGCCGCACCGGCAAAACCCCTGCCCGTCGCCGCCCCCAAACCCGCCGGCCGTAGCCGCACCGCCTTCGCCGTACAGGGCAAACCAAGCACGCCCCTACCTCCAGGCCGACTCGCACCCGCTGGAAAAATCGAACAAACCCTAGCCTACTGCCGCGGCAACAAAACCCAGGCCGCACAAATGTTGAGCTTTGTCTACCCGCCAGCTTTACTACCGGTTGGAGAAACTGAAACAGGAACGGGAAAAGAAAAAGGCCGTCTGAAAAACGGCGGATGGTCTGCACGCAATCCGATATGGAAAACACATGGAGACATCCGCCGGATTTTTGGCACAACCGGTAACGGTTGGAAATATAGTGAAACAACACGGAAAGATACAAGGTAAGCAAATCGCAGACAACAAGGACATATTGGGAAATTTTCTTATCATTTACAATATTTTATTAAACCACCCTCTTTGAGCCAAGGCGAAGCAACGCCGTGGATTTTCTATTTTGTTTCTCCCTAGGGCTGTTGACATTCAACTTTTTGAAGCAGATTTTGCGGCAGAAAATGGCAGATGCAAGGCAAAAATGCGAGCCTATGCCGTCCATAGGGCGAGTGTTTTTAACGCAGCGAGATGCCGTTTTAGAACGAAAAAGCCGCCAAAAATGTTGATTGTCAACACGCCCTAGGGTCTGTTGACATCAAGCCAGCCTTAAAACCGTAGCAGCCAGATAAATGTTGGCAGCAAAAAGATTCATCCGTCTTTTTCACAACGCATCGCAATCTTTTTAAACTCCTTTATCCGGCAGAAAAAGTTTTCAATCAGATGCCGCCATTTGTATTTCCCACGGTCATAACACCTCTCCGTGTTACGACCTTTGCGTGGGGGATAACGGGCTCGATACCCTTTTGTGTCAATTCCTTAATCAGCCAGTCTGCATCAAAGGCTTTGTCGGCAAGCAGTGCACCAAAGCTTTTATCCTAATCAGTGATGGGACGCCGCAAATGTCGTTGCGCTGTCCGGGCAGCATGTGAAATCACATAAATTGCCCCAAAGCATCGGTCAGGGCAGGGTTTTGGTCGTCATCCCGCCTTTGGATCGGCCGATTGCCTGTTTGAGCGTCCCCCTTTTGCGCCCTGACCGTGCCGATGGGTTTTGACAATGGTGCCGTCTATCATGGTGTATTCATAGTCGGCATTTGTGTTCAGATGTGTGAAAATATTTTTGAAAACATCTAATTGCACCCACCGGCGGTAGCGGCGGTAAACGCTGTTCCAGTTGCCGAACTCCTGTGGCAGATCGCGCCACGGACTGCCGGTGCGGACTATCCACAGTACGGCCTCAAGAAACAGGCGGTTGTCTTTGGCGGTTTTACCCGGGTCGGCTTTTTACCCGGACAAAGCGGTTCGATGGCTGCCCACTGGGCATCGGATAGGGTATATCTGGTCATATCTGTATGATGCTGTGAAAAGTTGAATGTCAACAGACCCTATATAAAGGGGGAAGCACGAAATATCACAAGATACAGAGACAAAAAAACAGCCGTTTGGAACGGCTGTTTTTTAATTTCTGGTCGGAGTGAAAGGATTCGAACCTTCGACCCCTTGCACCCCATGCAAGTGCGCTACCAGACTGCCCACACTCCGACTTGGGAGCTGCGCATTATGATAGAACTTAACCGTTTCCGGCAAGTGCTTTTTCGATTTTATCCGACAAAGCAGCCAAAACCTGTTTTGATTTCTTCCGCCGTAGCGGCAGGGCGGCCGTCCGCATCCAAACCGTTATGGTTGAACGCATCGACAAAGGGCGCGAAAGTGTCCCGCAGTTTTCTAGTTTTCACTACATCCGCACGGGTGTAGTGATCCGCACCGTAGCCCACCACAATGCCATGTTCCTGCTGCCATTGCGCGAACTGCTTCGGACTGATCTGCGCCAACTCGCACAACTCAGCCAGCTGAAATAACGTTTCGCAGGAATCGGGGGTAAATCAACGTTGGCGCTGCTTGTCATAATAATGCTCCACCATGCCTTTCAATTTTTGGCTGGCATGAAAAGTCACCACGCGACGGGCACTGATGGGTACTTCCTCTCCGGTTTTCGGATTGCGGCCGGGACGCTGCGGCTTGTCGCGCAGCTGGAAGTTGCCAAAACCCGAAATCTTGATTTCCTCACCGCGCTCCAAAGTGCTGCGGATCTCTTCAAAAAAGAGTTCGACGATTTCTTTGGCGTCGTTTTTGCTTACATTGCTTACTTTATCGACCAAAATATCGGCCAATTCGAGCTAGTCAGTGTCATTGCACCTTTTTATTGTGACGGACGCGGATTTTACCAATTTCCGCGCAGATTTCAAAACATATTCAATAGATTAAGCACGCAATTGCGCGCCCACGGCTGCCGCCGCGTCCACCAGCTTGGCCATCACGGGTTCGACGGCTTCGTCGGTGAGCGTGTTTTCCATGTCCTGCAACACTACTTTCACTGCCATGCTCTTCATGCCTTCGGGCAGGCCGGTGCCGCGGTAGACGTCAAACAGCGCGATTTCCTGCACCAGCGGGCTGGAAACGGTTTTCAGGCTGCTTTCGAGTTCGGCGTAGGATACGTTCTCGGGCAGTACAAAGGCTAAATCGCGCGCACGGCTTGATTTGGATACCGGCTGATAGCGGGTTTTGTCGCGCTGCAACACGGCTGCCATATCGATTTCAAATACCAGCGGCGCTTGCGGCAGGTCGTATTTTTGCAGCCATTTGGGGTGCAGTTCGCCGACAAAACCAATCACGCGGCCGTCTGAAACGATTTCGGCGGCGCGGCCGGGATGCAGCGCGGGATGAGCGGTTTTGGCAAACTCGATTTTGCTGTTTTTCAACAGATTTTCGACATCGGCTTTGATGTCGTAAAAATCGGCGTTGCGCGTTTTCGCCCCCATTGCTCGGGCATGGCGGCGCCGTACCTAAGGCCGCCGATGCGTTCGTTTTCGCGAAACTGCCGTCGGCGTTTTGGCGAAACACGCGGGCGATTTCAAAATGCGCGCGCGGTTTTGCTTGCAGTTTAAGTTGCTTTTGCAGGTTTCGACCAGGCCGCCCACCAGCGTCGAGGCGCATCACGGCTATTGCGCCGCCAGCGTGCGAGGCGGATTGGGTTGGCGTTGGCAACAAAATCGGTTTCCCGCTTCATCGACAGGCGTAGCTGGCCGCTTCGCGGTAGCCGCGCGCGCTGCCATTTCGTTGTACACGGCAAAGCGCGGGCGGCGGAGGTTTCCAGGCAGCAGCAGCATTTTCAGAGCTGCCTGAAGTGGCGTCGTCGGGGATGTTTTTCGTAGCCGTCACACGGCCGATTTCTTCGATTCGTCGGCTTCAATTTCGATGTCGAAACGGAGGCTCAGCGAAGCCGTCTGAAAGCCGTCGGCGGTTTTCAGAGCTGCCAGGCGGAGCGTGCGCAAAATGGTTTCGACCTGTTCGGCGGCAATGTCCGCCCAACACTTTGCCCACGCGTGCAAGGCGCACGGACACGCATTTTTCAGACGGCAATGCGCCCAGCGCTTCGACCATCTCGCCCGCCCGGCCGCCGCAGACTTGCAAAAACCAATTCCGGTGGCACGCTCGATGGCATCGGCCTGCAAACGGTAGTCCACGCCGCGCTCGAAGCGGAACGAAGAATCCGGAGCCAAAGCCGTATTGGCGCGATTTGCCCGCAATCACGGCCGGCGCGAACCACGCCGCTTCCAAGACGATGTTGCGCGTAGTCGTCGAAACCGCGCTGGTCCGTGCCGCCCATCAGGCCCGGCAAGGCTCAACGCGCCTTTTCGTCGGCCACCACCTAGCGTGTTGTCAGCCAGCGTAACGGTTTTTCGTTCAAACATTCCAGCACTTCGCCGTTTTCGGCGCGGCGTACGATGATGCTGCCTGAAAATTTTGTCGGCATCAAACACGTGCATCAGCTGGCCGATTTCCAGCATCACACAATGTGCCGATGTCCACCAGCGCCGAAATGCTGCGGATACCGCTGCGTTCGAGACGCTGGCGCATCCACGCGGGCGTGGCGGCCTGCGCGTTCACGTTTTCAATCACGCGGCTGACAAAGCGGCCGCAGTCGGCCAGCGCATCAATACGCACCGGCTGGGTTTTTGCCACGTAATGGATGCCGTCTGAATTTCGGTCGGCGCAAATTCACAGCCGGTCAGCGCCGCCACTTCGCGGGCAATGCCCTTGATGCTCAGGGGCAGTCGGCACGGTTCGGCGTAATTTTCAGCGTGAACACCGTATCGTCCAAATCCAGATATTTCGCGGATGTTTGGCACCGACGGGAGCATCTTGCGGCAGAATGTGCAGGCCGTTCACGCCGTCAGTCAGGCAGACCAGAGTTCATCGGTAGAACACAACATCCGTTCGACACCACGCCGCGCATCTTGGTCGGCTTGATTTTTGAAATTACCCAGCAACACCGCACCCCGGCAACGAACACGGCACTTTGATGCCCGCTTTCGCATTCGGCGCACCGCACACAATCTGAACCAACTCACCCCGTGCCCGCATCGACTTGGGTAACGTTCAGAACGGTCGGCATCAGGATGTTTTTCAACAGTTTTCACTTCAGCAATTCACCACACCTGTAAACGCAGGTGCGGCTTGAGTCTCCATGGCTTCTTCCGCTCATGCCGGACATGGATTGCTCGATGTTCCAGCTTACGGCGGGAAAGTTCGGCGGTATCGGCTTGGGTTTTCGGCCATGGTGGGAGAATTGCATGTGTACGCAGTGTCTCTCAATCAACGATTAACTTTTATCGATTTTGTTTCCGGACATGGCCCTGTTGCTTGCGAGTGCAGACTGCTTTTTAACTTCGTTTGGGCTGTTGTTTCTGGTGGCCTTTCTGGGCCTTAAGCAATCAAATCAATCACCGGAGTTGCTACCGAACAACCACGCCAAGCGCATGCTATAGCTGAGGTGACACTCATAGCAAACGCCACGCTCCCAGCTTTTAACGCGACATCGGCAACTACCGATCGCGGTGGCAAAACGGGATACGGCGATGCGGTAAATCCGTAATTCCCGAGCCACCTTATTGCACCTTCCACATCGTCGCCGGTCAGAGTTTTCAAATCAGCCCAACGCCAAAGAGGCGATTTTCGCAATAGGGCTGACAGTTCTTAACCACGGTACAACAGCAAACACACGCTTGAGCGGATGCGGGCGACATAGCGTTTCATGACTCGGCTTTCGGGTAAACAAAGTTTGATGCCTCATGACGGCATGCCGTTTTTCAAGTAACCTTTATCTTTATCGTGCTATTTCAGCGTAATTTCTGCAAAACGGATTCAAAGGCAATGATTTCCGCAGCCACTCGGGGTCGGCGATATAGCCGCTGTATCCGCCAAAAATACTTTCTGCGGGGCTTTGGCGATATTCACATGAGGCAAGCTCAGAAACAATACATCCACTTCAGCTTCGCTGACCGACATTATGCGCCATAGCGTAAAACGCGAAAAACCGCTGCCTGCCACTGTACCTGCGCGTCTTGCGCTAAGGCCTCACTGCTACAAACAGAGCAAACCGCAGCGCGCGCTTTCTGTTTCACACTGCAATGTTTTCGTGCTGTCCACCGTTTCCTGCACCACCCGAATATGTCTTGGTACGGCGGGAAATAACAGAGGTCGACTACGACGCCGGGCGTGATGTGGTTAATATGCTGTCCAGCACGTTTTCTAACACTATTCTGGTTTAGTAAGCTCAGTATGCTAGGCACCACCCGATAATCCGCAACGTGGATATAACTAGCGTTTGAGCAGCTGGGCCGTCGCAAAACTACCGGTTGGATACTGCCTTTCAAGCTGGCTGAAACTAGCTCCCGTTTGCTTTTGCATTTTCTAGCAGATACCTGCTCCAATCTGCGACCGCCCCCGAGGCGTTTTTCGCCCAATGCGAGCCAGTCCGATTTGTTCATTGCATAGACTTCCAACTGTATGTATAGCTTTTCTCAACAATGTATTCCCAAATTTCCGTTACCGTAGTGTGGGCGGCTCAATTCCTTCGCAGCCAATATAGAAAGTTCTAAACCAAGCTTAATCATGTGTGTGCTTTCAGTGCTGACCTGAATTTCGATTTTCCCATGCAGAAATTGTTGCGAAACTCTTCCGAAGCCATTTGCCCAATCGACAGCCATCCACTTTCAAAGGCAAATCGGAATGGGAAAAATCTACTGAGACCAGCGACTCCGCCCGATTAAAGGGATTGTTACCCGACCACAGCCAAATGCCAAATCCGAATGAGGCTTCGCCGATGCTTTTTCACACGCAGAGCCAGATGCCAAACTGTCGCTTCGAGGCACGTTTTTCTTTAAAACAGCTTGAACGATTGCTAAGTGTTCGGGGCAATATCAATCGGTTCACGCAGTTGAAGATGCTCCTGCAAACGTTGCCTGCAGAAAATTGAGACTTCAGCTCAAGAACTTTTTCAATCCCGTTGACTGACTGCACTTGCATGGTAGCTTCATCACCTCACAAAGCACGGCCATGGTGCGGCTTCGCATTTTCCCGATACTGCTTCAGTCGTTCCAATTTCCTGCCAGCAAAGCCTTGTTCATTGTGCACGTGCGAGATCAGGTCTTGCACGAAGTCCATAGCATCAAAGGTAGGGTTGGATTGGCAGATGTGTACTTCTTGTTCCAAATAGCGTGTTTTGCTGTGGCTGACTTCGCCATAAGTAAAGCTCAAACCGTTGAATCAATCCGTCACGGATTTGCTCATCATCCTGCTCACGTAAATAACGCTGCCCGGCCTTCGTCCAAACGGTGTTAATGGCGCGGGCAAGGCGGTTTGCCAGATTGAATGTTTCCATCACCACTCCTCACGAGGCGGCTGAAAAATTTCAGGCGACACTTACCACGACTGCTTCAAAACGCTAAGTCCGTTTAGCTCACAGGCGCTAAAGTCGTTTTACCGCCATGTAGCTGCGACATGGCGAAACGGTCGAGGCCGATGCCGAAAGACGAAGCCGGTGTATTTCCTCGGGTCGATGTTGACGTTTTCAACACGTTGGGACCTGCACACCATGCCGCAGCCGCCCACTTCCAGCCATTTTGCCGTTTTCGCCCGCCGATGTCGATTTCGGCGGAGGTTCGGTGAGAGGAAGAACGAGGACGGAGGCTTGTGCTGCCACGATCATCGCGCTCGAGCGGCGGATAAAGTCGGTGAACACGGCTGAGGTCGGCAAAGGATTACGCCCTCTTCTGCCCTGACCTTCGGCTTGGTGGAACATTGAGCAGAGATGGGTCGCCGTCGCTATCCCACGCGATGGAGCTACGGCCGGGGGCGATGACGATATGCGGACGCGGTTCTTCTTTGTATCGAGCATGTAGCGCGGATTTGGATGGGCGAGGTGTGGGTGCGCAAAAGCGATCGCCGTTTTTCGACGCCAGTGTCCTGCACGCGCGGGCAGGGTGGTCTTGCGGGATGTTGAGCGCTTGGAGGGTGGCAAATGCGTCCTGGGTTCCAGGGGCCGTCGGCAACGATCGAAACCGAGGGCCGTGGAAGAGTTCGACCACGCGTTGCAGGGTCGTAACGGGATGCGAGGCCGCCTTGCTGCTTGGCTGCGGCCGGGCAGGGTGTGTCGAGGCGCTCGGCGGCCAGGCGCTGTTGCGGCTTGGCTTCCGTTCAGCACGCATCGCGCTTGGCGTCGCCAGGCGGCCTGAAAACGGTGCACTCGTTGATGTGCGCGCCGACAGTGGTTGCGCTCTTCGGGCGACATTTGTCGAAGCTGCGAGCAGGGCGTTGGGTTCGCCGGTTTTACCGATGTGGGCTTTGACAAAAGTTCAAGCGTCTGCTGGTCGGCGGCGGCTTCGATGGCGGCGATGCCTTCAGCAACGACCACGGTTTTGCATTTTTCCATGGTTGTTTTGCACTGTATTTGGCGGCCCGCTGACGCTACAAAATCAGCAAAGGCCGTCTAGGAATGTTCGGACGGCCTTATCATTCTTTGCTACGGCCGCTCCGCTGGATATTGAATGGGCGCTATTTTGGCGCAAGCGGCATGCACTCGAAAGAAAACAGATGTTTCGGAAAAGAATCAAATACATAAACAGGAAACCGGTTTCCCTTTTTGTTTTATACAGTCAAAAGCAGTTAAGCAGCGAGCGGCTTTTGCTTTTCTACCAATGAGGCAAAACGGCTGATCAAATACAGCCAAATCCAGCCAATACTTTACGGTCGATTTCGATGGCGAGACGCGGTTTGAGGCCGTTCGCTCGATTTGCTGTAAAGACAAACCGCTTTCGCGCACCGGCGCGATACGGACGATCCTACGATTGGCTGATTGACGTTTGCGCTGACGGCGGTCGCGGTAGGCATATTGGCCTGCTTTCGCGGCTGCCTGTTTGGCAATGACCGGTGAACGTTTTACGACGGCCGCGATAGCGCTGCAGCCAATGCTAATGCGTCTTTGCCAGCGGGCACGTGCGGATTTTCACCGCGTTTTACGCGTGGCATGGTTCCGACCTCAACTGTAGCGTGCAACTTGTTTTGGCAACGGAAGCCAGATCGCGGTCGTTTACCATGAGGTGCCTTTCGCGCAAAACTGGCGTTTGTTTTGAGTGAGTTTTGAGGCGGGATATGGCGTTTGAACGCATGGGCGCGTTTTACGCCGCCGTTACCGAGCACTTTAGAAAGCGTTTTTCAGCGCTGGACTTGGTTTTCATTTGGGCATGGGAAAACTCCATTCGTTTTTAGATAAGGCATAAGGGGTTTGAATCTCTTTTCAAACGCTTGACGCGAATGCCACGGTTTTGCTACCGCTGAAAATCAAACTTGCCTTGCGCGGCGGACCAGAGCAAAGCGGCGGATTATAGTTTTATTTTTCTTGGGCTGTCGCTCATCATGACTCATTTGGCGACTTCCATTTTCAGGAAGGATTCTATTTGCGCCCGCTATCGGCGGCCAGTTCTTCTTTTAACGCGCTCCAAAAGCTGCGCGCCATAGCTGCTGGTGCGCCATTTCGCGTCCGCCCGGAAACGCAGGGTTACCTTACCTTTGTCGCCGTCAGCCGATAAAGCGGTTGATGTTGCGCGGTCGTGGTAATCGCCTTCGTCCGTACCTGAGGCGGAATTTGATTTCTAATCTGCACCTGCTTTTGGTTTTCTTGGCTACGTCGTCGTTTTGGCCTGCTGGTATTTATACTTGCCGATCCGCCCAGGCTTGCACACGGGCGGTTTGGCGGTCCGGGGAAATTTCCACCAAATCGACATCCTGCTCTTCAGCCATAGCCAAAGCTTCCACGAGACGGACACAACGCAAGCTGTTCGCCTGTACCACTGATCAATCGCACTTCTTTAGCGGTAATTTCGCCGTTGATTCGTGCTTCGCGTTCTTGAGCGATGGTAATACTCCTTTTAACAATTAATAATTTACTGAATCTCGGCGATTTCGCTTTCAAACGGGGAGATCTAAAGTCGTCGAGATTCAATATGAACAAATCTTCCTGCCTTGCGGCGTACAGCCACTTGGCCGTTTTCCTTTTCTTTATCGCCAACCACAATCTGATACGGGAAGCGGTATTGGCTGTTGTCACGGATTTTGTAGCCGATTTTTTCGTTACGCAAATCCAATTCAACACGGAAACCTTCACGCGCAGTTTTTCAACCACTTCACGGCAGTAATCACCTGATTACTCGGTGATATTCATCACCACCATCTGAACCGGTGCCAGCCACAATGTGAACGAACCGGCGCCGGTTTTTCCAATCAGAATACCGATGAAAGCGCTCAAGAACCCAAAGATTGCCGCGGTGCAGCATCACCGGACAGGCGCGGTCGTTGTTTTCAGTTACATACTCGGCATTCAAACGCTCAGGCGAAACAAAATCAAGCTGCAAAGGTGCCGCACTGCCAAGAACGGCCGGTGGCATCTAACACGTAATCGATTTCGGTGCGAGCCATCGCTTGCGCACCGGCAATTTCCTCACTCCACGCCGCAAGCAGTCAGCGCATCGCGCAAAGCCCTGCTCGGCCTTATCCCAGGTATTCATCGGAACCGGCGCGCTGCTCGGGACGCAGAGAGGTTTCCCCAGCCACATCGTTAAAGCCGAACTGGCGGTAAATCCGCACCAAAAAGCTCGTTAAAACGGCGGGCTTCATCAACAATCTGCTCTTCAGTACAGAAAATATGTGCATCATCCTGCACAAAGCCGCGCACGCATCAGACCGTGCAAACGCGCGCCGGAAGGTTCGTTGCGGTGGCAGAACCGAATTCAGCCAGGCGCATCGGCAGATCGCGATAGGAGCGCAGGCTGTTGTTGAAAGATCTGGACATGGCCCCGGACGGTTCATCGGCTTTGACGGCATATTCGCGCTTTTTCAGACTGGTGGTAACAAACATATTGTCTTTATAGTTTTCCCAATGGCCGGATTTTTCCCCAGAAGGTTTTGTCGAGAATCTGCGGCGTTTTGACCTCGCGGTGGCCGGCGGCATCGACTCTTTGCGCTATGCTGCTCGATGGCTGCCACAGTGCCCAGCCGCGCGGATGCCAGGAACACCATGCCGGGCGCTTCGTCTTGCACTAGATGGAACAGAGTCGAGCTGTTTGCCCAGGCGGCGGTGGTCGCGTTTTTCCGCTTCTTCAATGCGCGTTGGATGTAGGGCTGTTTAATTCGTCTTTGCTTGCCCATGCGCGGTGCCGTAAATACGTTGCAGCATCTCGTTGTTGCTATCGCCGCGCCAGTACGCGCCAGCCAAGCGGGTCAGCTTGAAGTTTTTCAGGAAACGGGTATTGGGGAACGTGCGGCCGCGGCATCGTATCGACGTATACTTGGTGATGGTACAGCCCATTTCCTGTACATCAGGGCATATCGTCAATCAGGCGCAATTTGTAATCTTCGCCGCGCTCCTGGAAGATTTTGACGGTTTCGGCACGCGGGGTCATGATTTTGACCACATCGTAATCCTGATTAATCAACTCTTTCATCCGCGCTTCGATGGCGGCCATATCTTCGGGCGTAACGGTTTGCGGTGGCGATGTCGTAATAAAAGCCGTCTTCGATTACCGGCCCTGATAACCATTTTGGCATCGGGATAAAGCTGTCGACGGCGTGTCCGACCAGAGTGGGCGCAGGAGTGGCGGATGATTTCGACGCCTTCTTTGTCTTTGGGCGTAATGATTTGGACGAGCGTCTTCGTCCATGGGATCGAGACGCATCGACCAAAGCGCAGTTACCTTGCCTGCCACCGTCGCTTTCGCCAGACCCGAGCCGATAGACGCGGCAATCTGTGCCACGGTAACGGGGGCTTCATGCTGGCGGACGACGCAAAGTCGGGCTGATATTCAGCATCAAAAACTCCAGATTTATTTATAAAAATAACGGCATAAATACCGTTTGGAAAATTTAGTGAGCACGATTGGACTCAGACCGCGACTACCATGTCAAGGTGGTGCTCTAACCAACTGAGCTACGTGCCTGTATTTAGGGAAAGCGCGGATTATATTGCCGCGCCGTGCGTTTAGCAAGCGGGCGGATGTTTTCAGACGGCCTCTTGTCGACTCTTTTGCGCCGCATTTCTGTTTTCAGACGGCCTCTTTGTTTCCATACAGGGGCCGTCTGAAACACTAAACCGCCTGTTTTCCCCGTTTGCCGAACCAAACGAAACCGGCCGCGCCAACACCAGCATCGGCAGGCTGAGCCACTGCCCCATCGACAGCCCCAACGTCAGCAGGCCGAGGTAGTCGTCAGGGCTGGCGGGCGTATTCGGCGACAAAGCGGAACAGGCCCGTAACCGGCGAGAAACAGCATGGCCATCTGCCCCGTCGGACGCGGCTATGGAAAACAACACACAATGACAAACAGCAGCACGCCCAGCGCAAAGCTGGTAAAGCTGCGACGGATGGCGCGGCAGCGCACCGTATTGCGCCAACCACTGCGCCCACTGCGCGTTACCGCCGCCAAGCGCGCGTCGACATCGGCTGCGAAAAGCCCATCGCCCAGAAGGCGGCGGGATCGGTTATCCGTCTACAATTCGCCGTTGATGAAATTGCCGGTGCGCGCGAAGCCAGGCCGAGCGGCACCAGCGGCGCGATAAAAGTCGATGCCTGCAACCACTTCAAACTGTGTTTTGCGGGCGAACAGCCAGCTGCCGCCACCACCGCCGAAGAAAGCCGCCGTGAAAAGACAGCCGCCGTTCCACACCTTAATAATATCGGCCGGGTGCGACAAATAATATTCCGGCTGGTAAAACAGCACGAAACCGAGCCGCCACCGAGGATGACGCCAGAGCACGCCCAGGTGAAAATCGTCGAGCATTTCATTGGTAAACGGCGTGCCGCCCTTTTTGATGCGGCGGCGGCCGGGCCGCATAAAAGGACAAAGCCGACAATATAGCTGAGCGCGTACCAGCGGATGGCAAGCAGCGGCGAGTTGGAGGCAACGGGATCGAACTGCAGGTGGATAATCATGAAAGCACCTGAAAAACAAAAGGCGGCGTATACGCAAAACCCGCTTTTCAGACGGCCTTTTCGGCTATAATCGCGCGCTTTTCAACCGTTTCCCCGCGATTTTGCCATGCCTCCCTGAAAAACTGACACCTTCCTCCGCGCCCTGCTCAAACAGCCCCGTCGAATACACGCCGATTTGGATGATGCGTCAGGCCAGGCGCTACCTGCCCGATACAAAGCCACCCGCGCGCGCGCCGGCAGCTCGGATTTGTGCAAAAACACCGAGGCTAGCACCGGTGACCATCCAGCCGCTGGACCGCTTTGGTTGGACGCGGCGATTTTGTTTTCGACATCTACCGTGCCGACGCGATGGGCTTGGGGCTGTGTTTTGCCGGGGCGAAGGAGCCCCAAATTCGAGCAACCGCTGCAGCACAGACCGACATCATGAAGCTAGTACCCGACATGGCGCGTTTGCGATATGGTGTTTGACGCGGTAACGTCCATCCGTCACGCCAAACGGCCGCGTGCCGCTAATCAGTTTTTCCGGCAGCGTTACCGCTGGCCTGCTACATGGTCGAGGGCGGCGGCGGTAAAGGAATTCCACTATCAAAACCATGATGTACTCGCGCCCCGATTTTGCTGCGAAAATTTTGGAATCAACGCCCAAAGCCGTTACCGCTTACCTCGCGCACAAATCGACGCAGGCGCGCAGGCTAGTCGCAGTTTTCAACACGCGGGGCGGCGTGTTGGCGACGCGGCCTGAAATTCAGCCTGCGTTATATGGAAACAGATTGTCGCGCCGGCCTCAAGCGCGAAAACGAAGGCCGCCGCGTACGCCGCAATTCTGTTTGCCAAAAGGCGGCGGGCTGGCGAGCGGCGATGGCCGAGCGGCGCGGACGCGCTGAGTTTGGATTGGACGCATGCAACATCGGCGACGCGCGAAAACGCGTAGGCGGCAAAGTGGCCTTGCAGAGACGATTTCGACCCCTTCGCACTGTTGGCACGCCCGAAGCCGTCCGCGCCGAAGCGGGCGGATTCTGACCAGCGGCTAGCAACGGCAGCAGCCATGTGTTTAATCTGGGACGGCATCAGCCGGTTTGCCGACCCCGAACACGCCAAAGTTTTGGTGGACGCTGTGCACGAACTTTCGCGCCAATACCACGCCTGAACAACATCAATCACGAATAAAGGCCGTCTGACCGTTTTTCAGACGGCCTAAGACTAATTTCCAACACCTGCCGCCAAACACCCTTTCGGCCGCATCCGCAAAAATCACTTGCCCACCGTTACAATATAACTGAATCTTGTTCATAATATGCCAACAAACAAAAGAAAGGTCGTCTACTGGCGTTTCGCCCGCCACCCGCGGCCTCATTCCCCATAATCGTTAACAAAACATCATGGGCGGAAATGCGTCGCCGTCATACAACCCCGCGCCTGTTTGCCGAAACACGGGAAATCATCGCCGAACTGGAAGGCCGTCTGAACGCCCCCGCTTCTGTGCTATTGGAACAGCAACGGCGGCGGCATCTGCCGCAACGACGTGCTCGCGCTCTACCGCATCCTCGAACGTCGACCAGCACGACACCGTCCTCTTCATCAAAAGCGACGGCGGCTCGGGCAAGAAGCCCTGCACCCGATCAACCTCATCCGCAGCCACACCGCAGCCTCGTCAGCCTGATTCCCCCTGCAATGTGCCTCCGCCGCCACCGCATGTGGCCATCGGCGCCGACGAAATCAAATGGGGCCGATGGCCTACCTCAGCTCGGTGGACACCTCCCTCACCTGACCTCTCGCCCATCGACCGCGACAACGACCGCGTCTCCGTCAGCCTCGACGAACTCAACCGCGTCGTCAAACTCTGGCAGAAAAAACACCCGAAGACACCGGTTCCAACCCTACAAATCCTGTTCGACTACGTCCACCCCTCGTCATCGGCGCGGTAGACAGAGCCGAGTCGCTGTCGATCAAACTGTGCGGGCTGCTCTCCTACCACATCAGCGACCCCGTGCGCGCTGCACAGCATCGCCGAAAATGCTCAACTCCGGCTACCCGCCTGCAGCTGCCATCCTCACAAAAAGCCCGCGCGTCGGCCTCAACGCCCGCGCAGCGACGACCACCAACGACCTGCTGCTCATCGCTCAACGCCCAATCAGCGAAATGGGACAGCGCGCCGTCACGGCTTCGACGACACCCGCTCGCACTCCAACGAAATCCTCAACATCCTAAGCGCGCAACATCAAGTCTTCTACCAGAACGACAAAAGAATGGTTCTACCGAACCGAAAGAGCGCCGCTGGCTCACCCTCAACGACAACTCCAACTGGCGCGTCACCGAACGCCTCAACGGCGAAATCTGCCACTCCATCCTGCACCTGTATCGTAAAGGGTGCAAAAGGCCGTCTGAAACCCGTTCAGACGGCCTTTCCCGTATAATCCCCACCCCCAACCAGCCCGTTTAGCCATGCACACCCTGGACGAAAGCCCTCGCCGGCGAAAAAACAAAAGCCCTACTTCAAGCCATCCTCGACACCGTCACGCGCCGAACGCGCCGCCAGACACACCGTCTACCGCCCGCTGCCGACGTCTTCAACGCCTTCAAAGCCACCGGGTTGGCGGCGTTAAAGCCGTCATCCTCGGCCAAGACCCTACCACGGCGCAGGCCAGGCACGGCCCTCGCCTTCTCCGTGCGCGAAAATATCCCCGTGCCGCCCTCATTGCAAAACATCTACAAAAGAACTCGCCGACGACATCCCCGGCTTCACCGTCCCCGCCCACGGCTGCCTGCAACACTGGGCCGATCAGGAGCGTACTCCTGCTCAACACCGTCCTCACCGTCCGCCGGACGAGCCCCTCCAGCCGCCCTCGGCTGAAAACCTTCACCGACGCCGTCATCCGCCGCCTCGCCGAAGAACGCGAACACCTCGTCTTCATCCTCTGGGGCAGCCGCGCAAAAAGGCGCGTTCATCGACCGCAGCCGCCACCTCGTCCTCCACCGCCCCCACCCCCTCCCCCTCTCCGCCTACCGGGGCTTCTTCGGCAGCCGCGCCCTTCTCGCGACCGCGCCTATCTTGCGGCCCACGGCCAAAGCCCCATCGACTAGCGGGTATGAGCCGCGAATACAAAAGGCCGTCTGAAAACGCAAAAACCCGTTTTCAAACGTCATTCCGCGTTTATACCCCGAAAGTACTGGCGGGAACAGCCTCGAAGACAAAATGCCCCGCGCCGCCGTTTTCCAGTATCATCCCGTCTTTTTCGCCAAGCCGCCCATGAAACGCCGACGCCACCTTCATCCTGCGCCAACGCTCTCGCCCTCCACTTCGACAACCAATCCACAGCAGCCGAAGTGCCGTCGAAAACCAATTCCGCCGCTGGGCGTGGCAGGCGTCAAACAACAATACCGCCGCGCCGAAAGTCTCCGTCGTCCTCCTCGACGAAGAAAGAAAGCCCGCCTGCAACCGCGACTACCGCAGCAAAGACTACGCCACCAACGTATTAAGCTTCGCCCTCGACGGCGAAACCCTCCCCCCTTTCAGACGGCCTGCACGGCGACCCTCATCTGCCCGCAAGTCGTCCTTAAAAACGAGCCGAACAAGGCAAAACCCCCGAACAGCACTACGCCCACCTCACCGTCGGCGTCCTCCCACCTCACGGGCTACAGCCATCGAAGAAACCGAAGCCGAAGAAATGGAAGCCGTGAAACCAATTGCTGCATCGGTTAGCATACCCCCGACCCATACAAATAGGAACAAACACAATGGACGACAGCCCGTCGAAACCCAACCTGCTCGAACGCATCATCCACCGCCTCAGCGGCAACGCGGCGACACCGCCGAGAGGCGCCGCACCCCTCCTGCAACAGGCGCACGAACAACAAGCCTTCGACGCCGACACCATGCAGCGTCTGGAAAAAGTCTCGACTTTTCCGACCTCAATAGCGACGCCATGATCACCCGCTCGCAAAGTGAGCGTCGTCAAAAGCCGGCGACAGCCTCAGACGCATCATCTACATCATCGAAACCGCCACTCCCGCTTCCCCGTCATCGACGGCGACAAAGACACCATCCTCAGTATCCTCCGCCAAAGACCTGCTGCGCTACATCAGCGGCCCCGAAACCTTCGACCTCAAGCATCTGCGCCCCGCCGCCTTCGTCCCCGAAGGCAAAAGCCTCAACGCCCTACGAAAATCTTCCGCGAACAACGCCTGCACGCAGCCATCGTCGTCGACGACGAATACGGTGGCACCTCCGGCCTCGTGCTTTACCTTTGAAGACGTCATCAGACAAATCATCCGGCAATATCGAAGACGGAATTCGGCGAAGGCAGCTCACGCCGTAAACATCTTCCCCGATACTCATCCGAGCGCTGGCGCATCAACGCGCCCCAAACCGAAAATCGACGACATCAACACCTGCTGGCGCGATTCTCCGGCGAGAAGAAGCCGACGGCATGGGCGGCCTCGTCATCCGCGAACTCCGGCCCGCCTGCCCGTGCGCGGCGACAAAATCGCCACCCCCTGCTCTTCACCGTCGCCGCGCCGACCCCGCCGCCTGCCACACCCTGATGGCGGTGAAAATCAAAACGGCAACAAAACCAGAACCAAACTGACGAAACAGCCTTGGCATCACCGCCAAAGGCCGTTTCGGATTCTGAGCCGTCTGAAGGCCGTCTGAAAAACCTGCTTCGCGGTTTTTCGAACAACTTTTAACATGCGGTACATCATGCCGCCTGCGGGCAAGGGCGAGCAGTACGGCAGCAGGAAGACGCTGCCGTAGCCCCCAATGCTGCGCCAGGCGCAGGGCGGCGAAAACCGGCGGCGGCGTAGCTGCCGGTGAGGATGACCGGAAAATTGCAGGCTGCTGTCGAGGGCGGCGGTTTTCGGCTGGATTTTCTCCATCATCAGCGCAAGCAATACGGGCATCAACAAAGGTGTAGCCGAGACTGGGGCAACCATCAGCGCGGGCTGACCCGCAGGGGGCGCCGGTGTATCCGACCGCGGCGTTGGCCAGCAGCAGCGGCAGTTGCAGCGCCAAAAAGCAGCGGCATCGGGCTTTGAGGGAGCACGGCTGCGGGCGGGCGGCCTGCCAGCGGGAGTAACAATCAGGCAGGCAGCAGGGGATGGCGACACGCGAGGATGTTGCCGGTTTCTGAAGCGCGTAGCCCGCGTCGACGAGCTTGGTACGAACACGGCGGCGCAAGGCGTAGGGCAGGGTGGCGAAAAACAACAGGGCAAATCCAGCGCCACCCCGTGTGCGGCTGCCGCCAGAGGCAAACAGCCGCGCGGCAAGCTGCGCCGCGCGCCTGCCGCGCGCGACTTGCAGGCTCGCGGTAGGGCAAAATCAAAGGCAGCAACGGCGGGGTAAAGGCCAGCACGAAGGCGCAGGCCGTCTGAAAGCCGTGTTGTGGTGAAAGCCACAACACCAGCGCGCCGCCGATCATTTTGCCGCGCGTGCCGCCATGGTTTACCACGCGCAAGCCGAGTTCGCGCTTGGGCAGGACGATGCAACAGGCCGAGCATGGCGCAGCCGTGAGGCGTGCCCGATACGCTTGACCAAACACAAAAGCCAGCAGCAGCGGAAAATGCGGGCTCACGTCGGCAAAACGCCATCACGGCGAATGCGGCGGCCAGCGCCAGCATCGCCGCGTCACAGCACGGACAGGAAGCGCCCGCGCGGGCGTGTCGGGCAGCCGTCCATCAATTGCGGCAAACAGCACTTTAAACGCTTCGATGCCGCCGATAAGCTGCAGGCTCAACTGTTTCAGGCTGCTAGCCGCCGTGTTTGAGCACGGTCATCAGGGCGACGAGGGTAAAAAGCCGACGAGGTGGTGTAGGTGCTGCCGAGCGCGAGCAGCAGCCAGTCGCTGCGGCGCGGGGCGAGGTGTTCGCGGATTTGCAGACGGCTAGTCATGGCGGCTCCTTTTTGTGGCGGGTTTGTCGGCCGGAAAGCGGGCGGTGTGCGAGAGGCCGTCTGAACGCGCGGATTCGGGTTTTCAGACAGCCTGCATGCCGCGCTGCCGCTTCGGCAGCGGCCAGCGCGGCAGCTTCGCTTGCTTCGACGATGTGGTTGACGCCCTAGCGACGGGGCGAAGTTTGTGCGATTGTTGGCGCATCAGTTCGAGCTGGCTGGTCTGGCTCAACCAGCAGCATGGCGGCGCAGCGTTCGGCAGCTGCGGCTGATGCGCCTTAATCCACGCCAGATGGTTTTGCGGTCGGCGGTGCGCTGTTCGTCGCTTTTGCGAGGCGCATGGGGGCGCAGACGGTGGCAAACGGTGCGCGTGGGCGTGCTGGGGTTTCAAATTCGGCAAAGCCGATCGGCGAAAATCTGTGCGACGGTCAGGTCGGTTGAAATAAACCGTGCCTTCGGGCAGGGTTTTGATTGGGAGTGAAAAAGGGCATGGCGGAGTTTCCTTTGCAGTTGGGGTTTCAGACGGCCTTTTGCGGTTTGTACGAGCGTTTGTGCGGGCGGGCAAGCAGTTTTGCAGCTACCCACACCCGACCCTCCCCGCGCTTTTGGCGCAGGGAGGTGAGCTGCTTTTGCAGGGTGTGCGGTACGCACGCAGCTGGCAGGGTTGTGGGGTGGCAAACGGCGTGCGTGGCAAAGCCGCACACCTACAGCGCGGAATTCAGACGGCTTTGCGGTTTGGGGCCGCTGAAAAGGCTGCCGCGTTGTTTCAGACAACCTCAAAACCGCCATTCGACTTGCTGGCGCCGACGCTGCTGCGGAGCGTTGGTAGAGTGACGTCTTGGCGGTCGGCGGTGGAGATGAATAAGGGGCGGCGGCTGTTGAAGACGTTGTCGGCATACAGCGACACACGGCCTTGTTTGAAGTTGTAGGCGGCATACAGATTGGTGTGGCTGTAGCTGCCGATTTTGCCGGTTTCGGCGTTGTCGGCGGCGGGTAGTAGCCGCCGGAAAGAGCGTATGTCGCCGCCGGCTTCAAAGCCGCTCAGGTGCAGGTATTTTGCGCCGAGATTGGCGGTGTATGTTCGGTGCGCGGCCGAAGCGGTTGCCTTCGATGCCGCTATTGGGGTAGCGGCTGATTTTGCTGTGCAACAGGCCGACGGCGGCGGTAAGTTTGAGGATGTTCGGCAGCCTGCCGGTCGGCGCGCAGCTCCGCGCCGTAGGTATTGGGCGGCTTCGGCGTTGCGGATAACGACGGAGTTGGTGCCGAGATAAAACGGCAGCTGCATGTCTTCTATAGCGGCTGTGGAACAGGTTGCCGCTCAGCAGGCGTATGTCGGGCTTTTTCAGCGGGTGTACCACTCGAAGTTGTTCACATACTCCGGGTTCGTAGGCGTAGGTAACGACAGGGCGGCCAGAGGTGATACCTGCGCCGCCGGGGTTAGTAGCCACGCGCGGTTTGAGGGCCGGTAATCCATTCGCGCTGTCGGTTTTGTAGGCGATGTCGATTTTGGGCGGGAACACGGTTTTGGCCTCTGTCGAGATCAAGATGCAGGCGCGCCGCTGCCGCCTTGGCGCTTGTGCGTTCTTTTTCGATGCGTCCGGCGAGGGGTGATGTCCCATTGCGGAGTTCGGGCTGAGGGTGGCTTCAGCAAACGGGGCGGAAACGCGGTTGCTGTCGTCAAACGTGTTGCGGCCGCCGACGCTGCGGATGTCACGCCCATTCGTCCTGGCTGCTGCGGAAGTAGATGCAGCCAGCCGGAGCCTTTCAGACAGCCTGAGTCGGTAGTGCCAGTGCAGCGTAGGCTCTATTTGGACTTCATGCCCTTTCAGTTTCGGCTGGCACGCCCTGCGGTCGGCGCTCATCGGCAGGTCGAGCGCTCGTTGTGGTAGCGGCTGTACGCCAGCTTGTTTTCAGCTGGATGTGGGCGCGGACCTGCCCGGATGTCGGATGCGAGGTCAGTTCGGTAACAAATACGGGTTTTCTTTGAAAAGCGAGCGGCTGGCGGTATTGCCCGAGATTTCGTTTTTCGCGGGCGCACGCGAGCGGATGCGGTTGACGGTGGGGCGGCTGAACAGGTCGGGATGCCTCGGCGGGGGCGCAGAGCAGCTTTGAAAGCGGATATTGGTGTTTTCCACGCGGCGCGGGTGTTGCCTGGTGGGCTCGTAGTGAAATAAGAGGCTCGTAGCTTTCGCGCTGCTGGCGCTCGGCACTGTCAGGCGGAAAGACAGATTGTCTTTGACCAGCGGCCCGGAAATCACGGCGGCGGCGTTGCGGGTTTTCTGGTTGCCCAAAGCCCAAACGCAGCGCGCCCTCCCATTCCCGGCGTCAGGTCTTTCGAAGCGCATCACCACCGCGCGCAATGGCGTGCTGGCCGCGCCATCGCTTTGCGCCCCGCGCAGGATTTCCACCTGCTGCATGTCCCAGCGACTGCGTGCCGAAAGGCGTATTCGTTGTAGGTGGCGGAGCGCCCGTCGATGAGAGGTTCAGGCGCGGCCGCGTGCCGGCGAAAAAGGCCACCGCGCCCACCGCCACTGAGCCGTCCACGCCGCGCACTGTGGGCAGGTCGTGCCGCTGCCCCAAATCCACGGTGTTCACCGTCTGCTTGAGACAGGTCGGTGGCGGAAAGATTTTAGTGGCCGCTGCGGTCGATGTCAGGCGTGGTGAAGACTTTGCGGCTGGTGCCGGTGGCGAAAAGCCGCTGCGTTTTACTGCGCTCGCCGGTAACGACGACTCTTCAAGGCCGTGCTTTCTTCGGCTTTTCGGGCGTTTGGTCGGTGTCAGGCGCGGGCAGGGCGGGCGGTAGCCAGCGCAAAAAGCAGCGGCAGGCGGCGGGGTTCCGGACAGGCACATTGTTCTCCTTGTTTTCAGACGGCCTTCAGGCAGTTTAATGTACCATAGATTTACATTAAAATAGCGATGTTGTAAATTTTAGTCAGCCAAAAGAAGAATACAGTGCCTTTTATCAGGAATAGTTTTAGCAGGCATCAGGCCGTCTGAACATAAAATCCGCCGTATTAAATTCTGCAGAGAAAGCCACATGAACACAAACAAACGGCAAATCCTCGCCGACACCGCGCCTGACAATCTGCCTTTCCGCCAACACGGCTTTGCCGCCGTATCCGTTGACAGAATCTGCCGGGGCTGCCGTCAGCCGCCCGACGTTTTCGTATACTTTCAGCGGCTTAAAGCGCCATCGTGCAGGCGGTGGTTGTCGAACAGGAAAACCGCGTGCGCGCTGGAATTGGTAGCATGCATTGGCGCACGCGGCACATTGAGCATTGCCGATACCTTTTGGCGGCTGCAGCGCGAGATCGTTTGCCGAGCTGTATTTCCGCCGCCGCCTTTTTGCGCTGACATGACCGACAACGCCGAGTTGAGCGCTGGAGCGTTTTCAGCGAATTAAACGTGAAAAGCACGTCTTTTGCGCGGCTTCTTCCACACCCTGCAACAGCGCGGTCTGATGCGTCCGGACATTCCTCGCCGAACTGGTCGGTGGCCTGTTCGTCCGCCACGCCGACATATTGGCCGAACAGGCGCAAACGCTGCCGCGGCTATAGCGCCGAGCGCAACGCCTGCTCGCAGGACACATTCTCGGCCCGCTGCTGCACGGACTGGCGGGTGAGGCGTCTGAAAATATGCGCGTCCTGAAAATGGCCGCCCGAAAATCGCCGTCTGAAAATGGCCGTCTCGAAATGGCGCCCTGAAAATGGCTGCGCGAAAATGGCCGTCTGAAATGGCCCGTCTGGGAAAAGTGGCCGTCTGAAATGGCCGCCTGAAAATGGCCGTCTGAAAATGGCGTCTGAAAATAGCCAGCTGGTAGCCGTCTGAAAATGGCGTCTGAAAATGGCTGTGTGAGGTCGGCGTCTGAAACCGCTTTGCGGTTTTCTGACGGCCTTCGTGGCTATCCGCTTATTGTCATCGCTGCCCTAGGGTCTGGTTGACGATTTCAGCTTTGTGACGGCTGCTTTTGGGTATGCCCTGAATGCGAGGAGCGCGGCTTGAGGTTGGGACACCTTTGCGAGCATGACGCAACGAGCGGGTGGTTTTGCTCACACCGCTACGCAAAGGCTGATTGTCAGCAGACCCTGCCACAAGGCTGCAAGAAACTGCGCCGAGTGCGGCTGTTCCGCCAGTGCCAGATGGCAGGTAGTTTTCAGGCGGCGGATTTCCTGTTCGTATTCGTCGGCGTCGAGGCGCGCCGCTCATCAGGCGGAAGCGCAGGCACATCAGGTGCAGGTGTTGGCGGCGTCGGTTTCGCAGTAGTCGCGGATGCCCTTTCATGACGGCCTGCGTGATAAGCCTCCCACACTTTAGCCGCCGTCCATGCCCGAGTTTGCCGAAGCCGCAGAGTTTGGCCATGTCGTCGGCGGCACGGCGGCGCAGGGCTGATAGGGCGAGGCAAATCCATCAGGTCGCAATGGCGGCTGTGGTAGCGGCTGATGAGGTTAGTTCCATTTGAAGTCGCGGCTGTCGCCGAAGTCGCCCCTCGCCCGTGTCCCAGTAGCGGGCGGCGGTGATGCCGTGGATAAGGGCGCGGTAGTGCAGCACGGGCAGGTCGAAGCCGCCGCCGTTCCAGCTCACCAGCCTGCGGGTGTGGCTTTTCACCCGCATCGAAAAAGCGGGCGATAACGGTTTCTTCGTCGTCGCCGATGTCGCCGATCGTGCCGACGTGGATTTTCTGTCCTGCCCCAGCGCATGCAGCAGGAGATGGTGACGACTTGCTGCAGGTGCAGGGCGTGAAATCGCTTGCTTTTGGCGCGGCGTTGCTGTTAGTGCGAATTCCACCACTTCGGCGTCGAGGAGTTCGGCGGGCAGGCACAGTAAAAGGGTGCGGATGCCGCGCACGTCGAACACAGTTTCGATGTCGAAGGCGAGGATGGGGATGCATTACGCTTTTCTGTCGGACATAAAACGAGCGGATTGTGCGGCAAGCCGCGGTTTTTGTCATGCGCAAATCCTCAGCAGCAGCGGCGGTTTTTCGGCATAATGGCGGCGTTTGCGCAACTAAAACGAAATAACAGCCATGAAGAAAAAGAAATTCTGCCCGCCCTCACCGCCGCCGTCCTGCTGCTGGCCGCCTGCGGGCAAAACGAACGCAGGTCAGCAAGCCGGCCGCCAAAGCCGCTTCGCAGCGGTCTCTGCCGCAACAGGCGGCAGAAGTCGATACCGCCGTCGAAAAAGCCATCCGCACCAGTCTGGAAAAAGCCCATGCCGAGCAGCGAGCAAGTACCAAAACTCGATGCCACGCCGATGGCGGGCGTTTTCGAAGCCATCTGAGCGGCAAAAGCCGTGGTTTATACCGATGCCATGCGAATATATGCGATCGTCGGCGACCTGATCGATATCAAAAACCGCAAAAAGCCTGACCGACGAGCGCAATGCCGAGCTGAGTGCGGTGGACTACGGCAGCCTGCCTTTCGATATGGCGGTTGGGGAAGTGCGAGCAACGGCAAGCTGCAAGTGGCGGTGTTCTCGACCCCGACTGCCGTTCTGCACTGGAACACAGTTTGCCAAAATGACCGACATCACGATTTACAGCTTTATGATGCCTTGGCGAGCCTGCATCCCGACGCGGCGCTGCAAAAGCCGGAACAAATCTGGTGCCAGAGCGACCCGCACCACAGCGCTTCGGATCAAATGGATGCGCGCGAGGCAAAATGCCGCCACAGTGTTGCCGTGTGCGACAAACCCTGTCGCTGCCGAAACCACCTCGCGCGAACGTACCGGCTTCCACGGCACGCCCGCCCTCATCATGCCCAACGGCAAAACCGCGGCCGGCTACGCAACGCATGCCGCAGCTGGAAAAATTCATCAAAGACAACCAGAAATAAAGGCCGCACACAGAGGGCGTCTTGAAACCGTCCCGGTTTCAGGACGGCCTTTTCAGACCGCCTGGCAAAAACCGCCCGCACAGACGGGACAAGCGGATGAGCCGTCTGAGAGCTGGTCTGACTCTGCTTCGCGGGTTTTCAGACGGCTTTAAGCTTATTGATCCTTCGTCAATCCAGCATCGGATAATCAATATGAGCGCCACGCCGCCGCGCCGAACGCTGGTCGCGCGGTCGGAAAAGTGTTCACTGCGCCCCAGTTCAAAGCGGCACGGCACAGGGTTGGCAAGGAACGCCGCGCCGTAGGCAATCAAGTCCGGCGCGCCGTTTTCCAGCGCTCGCTTCGCCTGGGTTTTCGGCGCTAAAGCCCGTGCCGCACCGCCGGCTTTTGCCCCTGCACCATGCGCCCGAACAAGATCGATTTCGTTGTCCTGGCGGATAGTGCAGCAGCAGCAGGAACATCAGCGCGCGCTGCATGATTTCTAAAGGCCAAAATCCAGTTTGTTTAACTCGTTGATTAGATATTGATAAGTAGCGGCAGAATTCATCAAGGCGATGCCGGCATGCAAAGTGCAGCAGGCTGATTTTGATCTCGCGCGCCGCCGCCCACCGCGTCGATAATCGCGCGCATGGCATCAACTTTCAATGAAGCGGGCTTTATTTTCCACGCTGCCGCCGTATTCATCTTGGCGCAGGTTGGCGGGAATCGGATAAAAACTACTGCGACAAATAGCCGTTGGCGGCGGCTCTACGCCGTCAAGCCTGCAGCGATGGCGTTTTAACGGCAGGCGTAGTCGGCGATGATTTGGCGGATTTCGTCGGCGGAAAGTTCGCGGGGTTTCAAAATCTTTCGCGCCTTGCGAGGTAAATGCTGCATGCGTCGATTTTCCTGCGCTGGGGCGCGGGCGGATGCGTTTCTATCCGCGAATGCGCCACGCGCCCCGTGTACGAAGCTGGGCGAAAATCAGCCCGCCTTGTTCGTGCAGCCGCGGTAACTTTCACACCGTAATCTGCGCGGCGGTAAACAAACCGGGCGTGAGCGGGCTGCTTAAAGGGCTTTGCATTGGGTTTACAGCATTTTGGTAAAATTTGCGGCTGCCGCGTCAAAATGCTCGCAAGGTGTTCAACCTTGCCGCTTTCATCCGCGTTTTCTCAAACTGCTTCTGACTAATGCAGCCCCCGTCAGCGGAAATGTTGACAGCTTCGGACAAAATCAAACCTGCGCTGGCGCGTTGGGCGTAATACTCGGTGTCCGCCGACGATTGCCGTCTGGATTGACGGCTGCGTCATCGCCGCCATTACCATACGGTTTTAAGTTTCAGGCTGCCTAGGGTCTGTGCGACCATTGTGCCAAAACCATGTAGCCAGATAAATATTGGCAGCAAAGTTCATCAATCTTTTCACAACGCATCGCAATCTTTAAACTCCTTTATTCGGCAGAAAAAGTTTTCAATCAGATGCCGCCATTGTATTTTCCCACGGTCGCCTTTTCGTATTTACACGACGCTTTGCGTGGGGATAACGGGCTCCGATACCTTGTGTCGATTCCTTAATCAGCCAGTCTGCATCAAAGGCTCGGTGTCGGCCAGCAGTGCACCAAAGCTTTTATCCTGACGCGATAGGACGCCGCAAATGTCGTTGCGCTGTCCGGGCAGCAGTATGAAATCACATAAATTGTCAAAAGCATCGGCTTCGTGGGCAAGGATTTTGGTGGTCATGCCCGCCTTTGGATCGGCCGCTGATTGCCTGTTTAGAGCGTCGCTTTGCGCCCTGACCGTGCCGATGGGTTTTGACAATGGTGCCGCTCATCATGGTGTATTCATAGTCGGTGCATTTGTGTTCAGATGTGTGAAAATATTTTGAAAACATCCCTACTGCGCCCACCGGCGGTAGCGGCGGTAAACGCTGGGTTCCAGTTGCCGAACTCCTGTGGCAGATCGCGCCACGGACTGCCGGTGCGGACTATCCACAGTACGGCCCTCAAGAAACAGGCGGTTTGTCTTTGGCGGTTTTACGTGGTCGGTTTGTTTGCGCGACCAAAGCGGTCGCTGATGGCTGTCCACCGGGCATCGGATGAGGTATATCTGGTCACATTCAGCATGATACTGTGATTGAATGTCAACAGATCCCTAGGGCGTAGGGTTGTAAAGAGTTTCATTTGGGATATCCGGTTTGGGCTTTGGCTGAAAGTGCTGCCAGTATGCAGGCGCGATGCGTATTCGGATAAAGCTGGTGTAAAACGGATAACATTTATCCGAATATGGAATAATTTTGATAAAAACAGCCACACGCCGTCTGGAATCCGTTCAGACGAGCAAAAATAATTTTGAGCAATTTTAGGAACTGGAGATTTGTTGGTTTTTAATTTTCATTTGCACGCCAACTAAATTCTGATCTGTTTTACTATAAATTGCAATAATTTCTACTTGCATTCACTTTCATCATCAAAATCTTGTAGGAGATATGTAACAGAATACATCCTCTACAAAAGCAAAGCTCATGACGTTTCAAGCAGCCTGAAATTATTTTATATCTTCATTTTCAAAAATGAAACATCTATTTGTGGCTGTGCTAATAATATTTCTTGCGTTTCTGATTGTACGCCGTGTAAGCCACACGTTATCTGCATATTTGGCAAACTCTCCTTGCCATAGCTCCTGCATTGATGCTGACATAGCTATTACGATTAAAAATATCCCAATCTTATTGTTTCTTAAATTTCTACTACGCTCGTTTCGTTTGCTCTGCACAATCCCATAATTGACCATGTTTCACGAGACGTCGATGTGCAGAATAGTTTGTCGTCCATCGCTAGCTTTTTCCGATTACTGCCAAAGCGAAAACAGCTGTCGACTGAAAATATACGCCTTCTTTTTGTTTCTGTACCCCACAATTGAAATAGCTTTCCTTTTTCATTAGGGCGGAAAATAAATTCGCTAGTGGATTCTTATGCATCTGCTGGCAAAGGTAAAGAAGTGAAAATACCGTCATCGAAAATTAGCATCACGTCCTGTACATCATCAAAACCTTAAAACTGTAAAGCTTCAGGGGCATATTGTTGATATTGTTTTGATTAATTCCTCATTGGACAGTGCATTCTCAGGAGAATACTCAATCTGCATCTAATAATTTTTGTAAGGCATCGCCTATTTTCCAGTCCATGCTGTCTCACGAATATTCCTTCGTTTTGTAGCACTCGCGTCGCTCCAAGCTGTTTCCATTTTGTTCTGCCAGTAATTGCGTGCTAAATATCTGAAGTGGTGCTGACACTGGAATTGGAGGTTTTTGGCAACGCACTGTAGAGCCTGACAAAACATGCTTTCAGCTAAATCAGGTGGCTCTGAAGCTACAGAGTTGCCCTGCTGCCATAACCAGAATTCTTTATGTTTATAATGGAGGATAACCCTAAAGAAGTTTGAGCAGCTTCTTGATGTTTACCCAATTGTTTAAGTAATTTCACTCTCATCCCAATCCAACCGTCAAAACATCATCACCAACTGCAACCGAACGGGTATTCTCCAGCCATCACAATATGTTTCCACATCTGCCGATGTTGCCTGCTGGGAGAAAATGACGTACTCCAGCTGCCAAACCCGAGCAATACTCGTAAAACGACAGGGAGAAAAACTGCGCTTCTCGCCAGTATTCGCCAGCTTGCCCAATCGTCATCCGAATACCATCAATCTGCACTCACGATCGATAAAATTCAAATAATCAGTGCGAATACGCAGATAACTTTGGTTAATCCACGCAAGATATTAGAGCAAAGACGAGATCTGCCCGACGGTTGGGTAGTTTTGCATATTCTCGTGCCGTATCATAAATTTGTTTTGATCTTGAGTACTAGGGCGGGGCTTGTTCCAGTTTGTAGTACACACTCGGCGACGCCTGTTGCTTAATCAGACCATAATATGCCCGAGGTGAGTTTGAATCAATACATAAAAATCATTGATATATGCCTGCTCCCGCCCAATGGCAGCCTGAAAATTGCCCGCTTTTCGTAATGCTTTAATATGCCTCACTTGGATTTTTGATAATTCACGATAGCTTTTCTCTTACTACATCAATCAAATCAAGATCAGTAAACAGCATGGACATGCACGCTGGATACATGACGCTCTGTTTGTCAAAGTTAAAGGTGAGTGGATACGTTCCTGCCACTGCTTCATTAATACAATACTTAGCCGGTAATCATTTTCAGGAATAACAGGAAACTGGTTTCCAATCAGGTAAATTTTAGCAGATATGAGTTAAAAGTACTTGCTGAGTGAAAAGTATGGAGATTTTGCCACGCACTCAACCGCAAATTAATCAATACACTATATTGACTTCTTTGCATTATGTTGCCATTTTACCAATCCCGATGGTTGCCTTTATGACAATCTGCAAAACCAAATCCCTCCCTGCCCTGTTTGAACACAATACTTTTCCAAATAATGGTGTGATGATTGATGAGAACCAAACGGCACTGACAACATTCGGCTATTTGATGAAGGTATTCTTTTCAATTTATTTGAGTGCGTTTCACTATTTTCAGGCAGCATCCAACCTGTTCCTATTGCAATTTGTTCGGCAATTTGTTCCGCTTGATTATTTTATTTTCCAAATTTGCTTTGCAAAAGGCGTTACTGGTGGAAATTACAAAATCGTTTTTCAGTGCTAACAGTTAAAGCCGAATACAGCCAACGGAAATAACCTTCCGAATGCTTCCCTGCACTATGGGCGACAGTTAATATAACAAATATCACGATCCATTCCTTGTGCGTGATGTACCGTAGCAGCATAGCCGTAGCGTAGCAAAGCAAGATTAACTCTGTTTTTCTCCTTTTGGTTTTCCAAGCTTTTACAGCAATTGCTATATCTCACCTAATCTAGGTTTTTCTATTAATCAAAAATTCCACTAAAACGGGGTTGTTTTGATTTGATGGCTAAGGTAATATCTTGTAATTGGAATGAAATAGGTTTATCACGCCCTTTTAATGGTTGCTTAATTTCTTCTGTTGGTTGAGTAACTGAAATACGCTCAATATTTCCAGAATATATAGTCCTATTTTCATCATCTTGCCAAACATAAATCTCTAACCAATCACCAATTGACAAAAATTGGACAATCCTAATTTTGAACGCAACCATTGGCTAAACCGCATACTTTGTTCATGTGTTTCAGTCAAATACCAAACAGGCTCATCATTTTGATAATGCGATAAAATCTCTTGAGCAGCGATGGATTTATCTTTTTGAGCAATGTAACTTCGAATCAGGAAAATAAGGTAAAGAGGCAAAACTATGTTGTTGTAGTGCATGAGCTAAATGTGTTGCCATTTTAAAGATCCCAAAAGATTTTGGAGTATCATTGTCCAGCAACGGCAAAGGCGTAACTGTCTTCGCATCGACTCAAAATATCATCGCAAGAATTTGATAGGGATCTCCAAAAATATGGCTTTACGTTTACTTCCTGAAAAATCAATGAATTGAAATAGATCATCTAACAGTTTACCACTGCCATATCGTTTACCATCTGGTGTAGTAAAAAAGCAGTATTGTCAGCAAATGAGCATCGTCTAGCAAATAAATACAGTTTTTAGAATCTAAATTCGCATTTCCAATGGCAGAATTTCGAGGAGGTGGTCTCTTATTGCCTATTAATTGAAAAATCTTCAATTTCCGAAGTAGTGCAAATCTTTAGTTTTTGAGGAGATGAATACAGATGTTGATAAATACTTTCACCATTAGAACCAGACTAAACGCATATTAGGGTGTAAAATAATGCACTCTCTTCCGTTTTTAGATAAATTTTCCAGCAAGCTTATGCAGTAACATTGTTTTCCCCGTTTTTGTCATACCTGCTAATGCAGATGTATGCTTAGAGCTAAAGATAAAATCTAAAATATATTGTAAACGAATGTTGCATATTTATGACTTCCTGATTTGACTTGGTAGTACAATCAATTTGTAAATCAATCAAAATATTTATATATTATATCCATTTAATTAAATACTAATAAAAATATTTATAATTAGAATAAATATAGGCAGTAGTTTCTATTTAAAAACCCAAAAATATAAAAATGAACATATAATTTCACTCATCCTGAAAATTTTGTTTATTTTGTATCTAATTACTCTGGCATTACTAGTGAAATTAGATAAATAATGCACAGTTACGGTGCGACAAGGCAGCCTGAAAGGAAAAACGATGGATTATTTAAACGAAATAGCATTATTTGTCGAAGTCGCCCAGCCAACGGGTTGCAGCCGCGCCGCCGCTCAAGCTCGGCATGCCGCAGTCCACCCTGTCGCGCCACATTTGCGCGCGCTGGAAGACGCGCTCGGTTTGCGCCTCGTTCAACCGCAGCACGCGGCGCTGGAACTCACAGGCGCGGGCGCGTATTACGGAACGCGCCCTGCCGATTGTTACCGAAGCGCGGCTGTTGCACGGCACGTTGGACGATATGCGCGAAAACGTGAAAGGCGCGCTGCGCGTGTCGCTGCCCGTGGATTTGGCGTATCAGATGGTTAGCGCCGCTCTTGCCCGAGTTTGCCGAACGCTATCCGCTGCTGCGCCTTGATTTTGACGTAACCCCGCGCAAGGTGGATTTGGTGGCGAACCGTTTGACTTTGGCAATCCGCACGGGCACGCTGGCGGATTCGGACTACATCGCCACGCCGCTGGCAACGTTTTCAGGCTGCCTTTACGCCGCGCCAGCTATCTGGCGGAGCGCGGCGAGCCGCAGTCGCCCGACGGTTTGGCGGCGCACAGAATGCCTGCGCTTCGGTACAGACGGTGCAACATGGACGCTGCACAACGGCGACACCTGCGCCACGGTGCAGCCTGAAAGCCGCTTCGGCGCCAGCAGCGGGCATGATCCGCCAAAATGGCGGCGGCGGGCTTTGGGCATCGCGCTGCTGCCTGAAATTTTGGTGCGCGAAGACATGGCGCAAGGCCGTCTGAAAGCCGTATTGCCCGACTGGCAAAGCGAGACTCGACGCCCGTCCACGCGCTCACCGCCACGCGCCTGCTGACGGCGAACGTGCGGGCGTTTGTGGGTTTTGCGGGGAGGTGGGCGGAATAGCCGGTTTGCAGCGCATAGGCCGGATACTGGTATCCGACGTTTTCAAACCGGCAAGCAGCCTGAATGGCGCGGGTTTTCCCTTTGCGGGAAAATGTCGGATTCGGGAATCCAGCCTACGCAAAGGCAAAAACATCCCGGGTTTGCTATCCGATTGATAAAGGCCGTCTGAATCCATGTTCAGACGGCCTCCCTGCTTTGCAGACAGCCCATAATCCGCCTCTTTTTCCCAACCGCAGGAAAACCCCATGACCCCTTTGGCCAAAGGCGTTGCCCTGTGCCCTGCTTTTCGCAAATCCTGTTTGCCGTGCTTTACCTGTTCAGCCACTGGATGCGGCCGATAAACGGCACCGGCGTGTTCGCGCTGCGGATGCCCGCGATGGCGGCGGGGGCTGTGGCTGATGGCGCTTTACGCCGTCGGCGCGCGCGCGATGGCGTCTTTTGCCCTACGCCCGTGCGCGGCGGTTGGGAAAACGCGGCTGCTGTTTCTAACCGGCACGGCCGACGTCGGCAGCCAGTTTTGGCTGTTTAGTGGGCGCCGGTCAACGGCGAGGGCGTGAACGGCAACGGCTTCTTCTCTTTCCGCTGGTGATGGTGCTGGTCGGGCGGCTGTGGCGCAGGAGCGGCCCAGCTGCCTGCAAAGCGCGCCGCCCTTGCCTGCGCGGCGGCGGGCGGGCGCACGAACTTGTGGGCGGCGGGGTCGTTTTCGTGGGCGACGCTGTGGGTGCGGCCTCATCCCGTATTACGTCAGCCGCGTGGCGATGAAAACGCCCGCCTTTGCAGGGGCTGACGCTGGATTTGACGCTGCTGGCGCCGTTTGTCTCTGTGGCTGCTGGCGCAGGGGAAACACGCCCGCGCTGGTGGCCGCCGAGCCGCGCTATTGGCTGTTGGTGCCGCTCCTGGGGCTGTTCAGCGCGCTGGCGATGTCGGCCAGCCTGAAAGCGGGCAGCTTCTGCCCGTGAGCCTGTTCGGCATGCTGAGCTACGTCGAACCCGCCCTGCTCTTTCTCGCCGCCGTGCTGGTGCTGCACACGCCCGTGCCGCCCTCGTCCTACCTCACCTACCGGCCTGATTTGGGCGGGACTGCTCCTGCTGGCGGCACACGGTTGGAAAAAGTTTCAGACGGCCTCCCCGTGCAGGCATAATGCCATCTGAAAGCCGATACGGCAGCGGAAGGCAAATGAAGGCCGTCTGAAACCCCGGAAACGGGCTTTTCAGACGGCCTTCAATCTTTATGCCGCGCCGCCGAAGGGCTAAAATGCGCGCTTTTTGGCAACTTACGCACGAGAGCCCGCCGCCATGAGCAAAAACCGTCCATTATCTGAAAGACTACCAAGCCCCCGCCCATTCCGTTTTCGCAAAACCGATTTAACCTTCGACATCGGCAACGATTACACCGAAATCACCGCCCGCCTGTCCGTGCACACCGAACGCGCGGTGCGCCGCTGGTGCTCGACGGCTCGGCCGAACTCGTTTCCTTCAAAAATCACACGGCGCGGATGCCGCCTATGTTCTCGAAAAACGAAAGCTCACCGTCGCCGCGCCGCCTGCGGGGATTTCACCGTGGAAACCGTTACCCGCGTGCGGCCGTCTGAAAACAAAACGCTGATGGGTGCTAGTAGAAAGCGGCGGCAACCTTTACACCCAATGCGAGCCTGAAGGCTTCCCGCAAAATCACCTTTCTATCCCCGACCGCCCCTGATGTGATGGCGGCGTTTACCACCACCATTGTCGCCGATACGCTATCCCGTGCTGCTGTCCAACGGCAACAAAACCGACGGCGGCGAGCTTGCCCAGACAGCCGCCACTGGGCGAAATGGCAGGATCCGTCAAAAACCCGAGCTATCTGTTTTCGCCCTGGTTGGCGGCGATTTGTGCACGGCCGACCGTTTCACCACCCGCAGCGGCCGCCAGACGTGGCGCATCGAATTTTTCACCCGCAAGGAAGACGCGGGCAAGGTGCGCTTCGGCATCGAGTCACTGAAACACGCGATGAAGTGGGACGAAACCCGCTTCGGCCTCGAATACGATTTTGGACATCTTTCATGGTCGTGGCCGTGGGCGACTTCAACATGGGCGCGATGGAAAACAAAGGCTGAACATTTTCAACACCGCCTGCGTTTTGGCCGACAGCCGCACCGCCACCGACGCCGATTTTCGAGCGCGTCGAAGCCGTGATCGCCCACGAATACTTTCCACAACTGGACCGGTAACCGCGTGACCCTGCCGCGACTGGTTTCCAGCTCTCGCTCAAAGAAGGCCTGACCGTATTCCGCGACCAGAGTCTCCGCCGACCGCGCCTGCCCGCGAAGTCGCGCCGCATCGAAAACGTCTCCCTGTCTGCGCGCCTTCCAGTTTTCCCCGAAGACGCCGGCCCCATGGCGCATCCCCGTGCGCCCCGCCAGCTATGAGGAAATGAACAACTTTCTACACCCATGACCGTCTATGAAAAAGGCGCGGAAGTAGTGCGCATGTATCACACCTTCCTCGGCGAAGAAGGCTTCCAAAAAGGCATGAAGCTCTATTTCCAACGCCACGACGGCCAGGCTGTTACCTGCGATGATTTCCGCGCCGCAATGGCCGATGCCAACGGCTTCGATTTCGAGCAGTTCGCCCTCTGGTACAGCCAGGCCGGCACGCCGACGCTCGACATCACAGGCCGTCTGAAAGACGGAAACTTCGTGCTCACGGTCAAACAAACCGTGCCGCCCACGCCCGACATGGCCGACAAACAGCCCATGCAGATGCCGCTCAAAGTCGGCCTGATCGACAGCGCGGGCAAGTCCCTGACCTTCACATACGGCGGCGACCCCTGACCGAGGCCGTCTTAACCGTCAGCCGCGCAGAAGAAGAATTCGTCCTCGGCAGCGTGGATACCGGGCAGCCGTGCCCTCGCTCGTGCGCGGCCTCTCCGCCCCCGTCCACCTGCAGGCTACTCCCTACACCGATGCCGACCTCGGCCTGCTGCTCTTCGACCCCGACCCTTCGCCCGCTGGGAAGCTGGACAAACCCTGTTCCGCCGCGCCGTGGCTCGCCAACATCGACGCCCTCGCCGAAAACCGCCCGCTGCCCGACCATGCCGCCCTGCTCGAAGCCGTCGGCACGCGTATCTCCGCCGACATCGACCCGCTCCGCACCATCCTGCTGTCCGTGCCGCCCGAAGCCGAGCCCTGTGGGCGGACATGGAAAACATCGACCCCCTGCGCGTCCACCACGCCCGCGAAGCCCTGTCGACCTGATTGCCGCCGCCTTCCGCAACGAGTTCGCCGCCCTCAACCAAGAAGCGCGCGCGCAGGAAGAACAGTGCCCCCAACCCCTACGAATACGCGCGCCCCAACCCGCAGGCTGGCGCGCCCTGCGCAACGTCTGCCGCGCCTTTTATCCTGCGCGCCGACGCGCGCATATCGAACAGGTGGCGCAAAACTACCCGACATGGCGAAAAACATGACCCACGAATGGGGCATTCTTTCCGCCGTCAACCACAACCCCAGCCCCTGCGCGACAGCCTGCTCGACAACTTCGCCGCTAAGTTCGCCGACCAGCCGCTGGTGATGGACAAATACTTCTCGCTGATTGCCCTCCCCGCCGCGTCGACACCCCGCGCAACCAGACGGCCTTGCAGCACCCCGGCTTCAACGCGCAAAACCCCAACAGCAGCGCGCGCTTATCGGCGGCTTCACCCGCAACATCCCGCACTTCCGCCGCCGACGGCTCGGGCTACCGCTTTTTGGCCGACAAAATCATCGAAGCCGACCGCTTCAATCCCCTCGCTGGCCGCCGGCCCGCCTGCGCCTTTTCAACATCTGCCGCCGCCTCGAACCCGGCCCGTCAGGCTCTGATGCGCGGCGAACTCGAACGCATCGCCGCCGTGGCAAACCTGTCGTCGGAAAATCCGGCGAAATCGTCGGCAAAATCCGTTTGAGTTTTCTGACAAATATGCGCAGAAGCCCTGCCGTGCAAAAAGGCCGTCTGAAAACAGCAGCCCGCAAAGGCTGCTTTCTGTTGCGCGAAATTTAGTGATCCGACGCTTCCGCCGCGCGCTGATACCCGTCATCGAGCGCACATACTGGGCGTCGAAACCGGCTTTGTCCTGCGCGGCCTGCTCGGACTTGTCGAGCACCGACACAATCCACGATACGATAAAAGCGAGCGGGATGGTGAACAGGCGGGGTTGCCGTAGGGAAGATGGCGCTTGTTGCTGCAGCACGCCCACCCACACGGTGGGGCCGAGCACGATAAGCACCAGCGCGCCGATCAGTCCGGCAAAACCGCTGGCGACGGCGCCGCGCGTGGTCAACCCTTTCCAGAACATGCTCAACATCAGCACGGGGAAGTTGGCAGACGCGGCAACGGCAAAGGCGAGACCGACCATAAAGGCGACGTTTTGGTTTTCAAAGGCAATGCCGAAGACGATGGCCAGCACGCCCAAGCCCAAAGTGGCGGCGCGGGAGACGCGCATTTTCTTCTTCGGCTGCGCCCGCCCTTTGCGGATCACCGACGAATAAATGTCGTGGCTCACCGCCGATGCGCCCGACAGGGTCAGATCCGGCCACCACCGCCAAAATGGTGGCGAAGGCAACGGCGGAAATAAAGCCCAACAGCAGGTTGCCGCCGACGGCTGCCGACAACGCACCGCCGCCATATTGGTGCCGCCGATCATTTCGTAAACGGTTTTGCCGTCTTTTGACTACGGCTTCTGAAAAACTCGGGATTATTGGTCAGGAAGATAATCGCGCCAAAGCCGATGATAAAGGTGAGCAGGTAGAAATAGCCGATAAAGCCGGTGGCGACGATCACCGATTTGCGCGCCTCTGCGGCGTCGGGCACGGTGAAAAAGCGCATCAGGATATGCGGCAGACCGGCGGTACCGAACATCAGCGCCAGGCCGAGCGAGACGCGTCGATCGGGTCTTTTCACCAGGCCACCGGGCGCGAGTATCGCCTCGCCGAGCGTGTGGTATCAACCGCTTTTGAACATTGTCTCCATGCTGAAACCGCTGGCATACAGCACCATAAACGACATAAACGTCGCGCCGCCCAGCAGCAAAACCGCTTTAATCATCTGTACCCAAGTGGTCGCCAGCATGCCGCCAACAACACATAGGCCACCATCAGCGCACGACAATCAGCACGGCCGACAAATAATCATGCCGAACAAAAAGCTGAATCAGCTTTGCCCGCGCCCACCACCTGCGCAATCAGATACAGCATCACCACCAACAGCGAACTGAAGCCGCAAACAGGCGCACCGGCGTCTGTTTCAAAAGCGGTAGGCCGCCACATCGGCAAAAGGTAAACTGCCCCAAGTTGCGCAGCCGCTCCGCCACCAAAAACAGCACCAGCGGCCAGCCGACCAGAAAGCCCGTCGAATAAATCAGGCCGTCGTAGCCCGGTGGTGAACACCATCGCCGAAATGCCCAGAAAACGACGCGGCAGACATAAAATCGCCCGCAATCGCCAGCCCGTTTTGAAAGCCCGGTGATGCGCCGCCGGCGGTGTAGAAAATCCTGGGTGGAACGGTTTTTCTTTCGCCGCCCACTTGGTAATCCACAGCGTCGCGCCGACGAAAATAAAGAACATCACCACAGTCGTCCAATTGGTCGCCTGCTTTTTCCACCTCGCCGGTAAACGCATCCGCCCACAGGCAGCCTGAAAACCCGCGCGCCCACGCGGGCAAAACAGAAACTTATGTTTTCCCATCATTTTTCTCCTTCTTGCGTTTCCTGCACCGCTTTTTGCGTCATCTCCTCAAAATTTGCCGTTGGCCAGCCACATATAAACCAGCGTAATTCAGGAAAGAAAAACACAACTCACAAACATCCCGATCCAGATGCCCCAGGTCGTAACCTCCCCGGATTCACGCTTTTCGCCGCCAGCGTTTGCGGCGACGTGCCGATTATCCAGATATAGGGCTACATACACCGCGAACACAATCGCGGAAAAACTCCAGCCCAGCCAGGCCTTCTGCCGCGCCATATCGAGCGGAGCTGATGCGCCAGCACCCGCTTTGCCCGTTCCTTTTCCGCAGCATGGTTTCTAGTTTGCGCTTTACTCATCGGTTTACTCCTCTCTTTATCGGTTTTCGGATGGTTTGGTCGGGGAGGCCGTCTGAAAGCCCCGTGTCCCGACATGCGCGGTTTATAAACAAGCACACCCGCCGCAGGCTAATCTGATGCCCCTGCATCCGCCGCACAAATACCTTATAAATATCTTTTGATTTCATTTTATTTCCGCAAACAGGTCTCGCCATTCCGCCGCCGTTTTTGTTAAAAACGAAAAAGCGGGCAGAAAAAGGCCGTCTGAAAGATGGAAACAAACCTTTCAGACGGCCAAAAACCCGATGGGTTTCCCCCGTCGGGTTTTGCATGCGGTTTCAGTTTGGACGGCCTTACTCCGCTTTGCCCACGCCTTTGTCCAAGCCTTGGGTCAGGCCGTTGATGTCGCTGCCGTTGAGGCCGAGTTCTTTCAACAGGCCGTCAACCAGCGGGGCTTGGCTGCGGTAGCGCAATGCACTGTTAACCATTTGGTCGGCGAGGCTGCCTTGGGTTTGGCCGTCTGAAACGCCCTCGCCCGCCGCGCCAAGCGCGCCACCCAGGCCGTTGACCTGCAGAATTTTGATGCCGTCGATGTTTTCCATCGGGCGCACGGATTCGCGGATGATGTCGGGCAGGTGTTTCAGCAGCGCGAGGCGGATTTGCATCTCGATTTGCTCCACGCTCAACACGTTGGCCGCTTCGTTTACCGCGCGTTTGCCCTCTGCATCAACCTTGTACTGCTGCTCCTGCGCCTGCGCCAGCAGCACTTTGGCGTCGGCTTCGCCCTTGGCTTTCAGGCGGGACTGCTCGGCTTCGGCCTCGGCGGCAATGCGCAGCGCTTCGGCTTTATCCTGCGCCGCCTGTTTTTCTGCCCCGGCGGCCACGGTTACGGCGATGGCTTCGCGCTGGGCGGTTTCGGCGGCGGCAATCAGTTCCACCGTCTGGCACGCTCGGCGCGCTCGGTTTCGCGCACGGTAATCACGCTTTCTTCCTCGCGCACGGCGGCGGCGCGGGCTTTGTCGGCTTTCCGGCTTTTGGCTTCCGATTCGGCGCGGGATTTTTCGGCGACGGCAATCGCTCTGTCCTGCTCGGCCAGTCTCGATGGCTTTGCGCCGCTCGACTGGCCTGCTCCACGGCCTGCGCCTTGCGGATGTCTTCGTTTTTAATGTCGCGTTCGGCGGCGATGCGTTTCAAATCCACTTCGCGTTCGGCAGCGATTTTGGCTTCTTCCGCTTCACGTTTTTCTGCGCTTCCTGCTCGGCGATGCTGGCTTTCCTGTCTCGGCGCGGCGCACGGCGATTTCGCGTTCTTGTTCGAGTTTGGCGTATTCTTCTTCGCGCGAGATTTTCAGGCGTTGCTGCTCGGCTTCGAGGCTTTTTGGTTTTAATCGCCAAATCGCGTGTCTTGTTCGATTTCGTTACGTTTTTTGCGGCGGCCTTCGATGGTTTCGGTCAGTTTGGTCAGACCTTCCGCGTCAAACGCATTTTGCGGGTTAAAAACTCAAAGCTGGTCTGGTCGAGGCCGGTCAGGGAGACGGTTTCGAGTTCGAGGCCGTTTTTAAACAAGTCTTCGCTCACGACTTGTTGCACTTTCTGAACGAAATCAACACGTTTTTCGTGCAGCTCTTCCATCGCCATTTCGGCGGCAACGGCGCGCAGGGCATCGACGAATTTTCAGCCTTCGACGAGGTCTTTCAATCTCGTCGGGCGACATGGTTTTCATACCCAGCGTTTGCGCGGCGGTGGCAATGCTCTCGGCGCTGGGTTTGACGCGGACGTAAAATTTCCGCCATCACATCGACGCGCATCCGGTCGCGGGTAATCAACGCCTGCGCCAGCCGCGCGGCGCACTTCGAGACGCATGTGTGCATGTTGACGGGGATGATTTCGTGCAGCACGGGCAGCACCATCGCTCCGCCGTTCATGATGACTTTTTCGCCGCCGAAGCCGGTACGGACGAAGGAGACTCTTTGCCGCGGCGGTACAGGCGGGTGAGGATGAGGCTGAGTACGAACAGCGCGACGAGTATGACGCCGGCGATGATGCCGATGGAAACTAAGTTCATGGGTTTTCCTTTCTGGAGAAGGTTTTTCAGACGGCTTCCTGCCGCCTGAAACAGGTTTGGAGAAAATCAAACAAAGTACAGTGGATTCAAACAGAGATACCTGCATCGTCATTCCTGCGCAAGTGGGAATCCAGACTTCGGATTCCAAGGAAACATTCAAAGATTGCCACAATTTAAACCTCTGGATTCCCGCCTGCGCAGGAATGACGGTATGGGTATTTTTATCTGGATTTACATTAAGGCGGCCTATAGTTTTCAGACGGCCTAGGACGGCTGAAACGCGTGCGGCCGAATGCACCGTACAGCACCAATTCCCCCGCCGCCGATGGAGGCAAAACGGCGGCAGGGTCAAGCCGAACCACCAGCCTTCCGAGCGTTTCAGGCCGTAGAGCAAAACACACACGCCACCGCTTTTTGCCGCCCAATCGTGCACCGTCGGCATCCGCTGACGGCGGGGAAAACCAACAACGCGATAAAAGACCAATAGCAGCCCCGTTACTAAAGGCATAAACAGCGTGCCCCAAAAGAGGTGGGGCAAATGCGTTCGTCTGCTCTTCGCGCCGCACTCCTGCCTGCGGTTGCCTGCCGAGGCCGGGCCCAAGATACCGAATCGAATCGCCGTCTGTTGCGGTTTTGGCGGTAGCGCGATTTTTACGTTGTTTGCCCATTATTGTTTGCCTTTTGTTTTTCAGACGGCCTTTTCGGATGGTCTCGATATATTCCAGCAACGGCAGTCCCGTGGCGAGGCTGATTTGTTTGGCCGTTTATCTCCGCCGTCTGCCGGTTGTCGCGCAGCAGCAAAATCCGCCTCCAGCAGCCGCACATCTTTGCCGCCTTCTTTGCCCGCCAGCCAGATTTCGTCCAAGCCTCACACCTCAATCCGCTGTATTTCACGCGGCACTAAATGCCCGCAAAACCCCGATAGCGCATAGCGTTTTTCAGGCAGCCACTTTGAAACCGTGCAGGCGGTACACGGTCAGATTCGTCTTCCCAGCACGCTGTAGCGTACCTTGCGCAGGTATGCCAATCGGTGCGCCAGCCGCCATGCGGCAAACAGCAGCGCCGCCAGCCAGAACAGCCGCCAGCCGAACCCCCGCCCTCCGCTCCACACCATCCGCAGTGCAAACAGCAGAAAACGTGATGCGCGAGAGCAAAGTGCCGAGCGAATACACGGCAAATTCCGCTCTGTCCAAGAGCTTCGGCGCAGCGCGTTCCAGCAGCTTCGGCTGCAGCTCATGTTCCGCCTGCCTTGCCGCCGCCAGCGCGGCTTTTGATTTCTGAGGGCTGCCGCCAAGCCGTTTGTGTTTGCGCTGTTTTCCGCAGCGACACGCACGAAACACCCGCGCACTTCCGACACCGCCACCGCCAACAGCCCTGAGCGCCAGCAGCCCCGCGCCGAAATACAGCGGCTTGGGCAGGCCGCCGCTGTGCCAATCCGCCGCCAAACGCAGCAGCCAGACCGCCAGCCAAGTCCACAACCCGGCTGCTGCCAGATTCACCGCCTGCCGCCACGCAGGCAGCGTTTTTCGCCTGCAGGGGCTGCAACTGTGCCGGATTGGCCGCCGTCTCCTCCGCCGCGCGGATTATCTGTGTTGATTACCGGCCGTTTGGCCAAAATCCCGCTGCCTGCGCGATATGGCTCTGAATTCTGTCCAATCTCGTTCAGCGAACCCTTATGCGGCAGGAAATTTTCCTCCAGCACCAAATCGTTCCGCCCATCCGCCGATTCCAGCCACAAGCGCCCGTAGTAGCCGCGGTAATCGTCCCGCACCTTCTCCGCCGCCACCGCCGCAAACATCGAAAGCGGATACTCCCACTGCGCCTGCCAACCCCAACGCCAGCGCCCTTGCAACAGCACGCCGCGTTCTGTGTCCAACCGCAGGAAAGTCCCGCGCCGTGAACATGCGCCAATACAGGAAACCAACCAGCGCCGCACCGCCAAAAACAGCAGCACCATGGCCAAACGAAGCGCCGTATCCACCCTGTCGCCGGAAATATCCGACAGAGTATCCAGCCCGATAATAAGCAGCAGCAATACCCCTGCGCAGACCACACCGATTTCCAGCATCAAATCCTTAGATGTAGCCGGATACAGCATCACGATTTTGCTTTTTATTCTGTTGCATGGCTTCCTCTTTATATTACGGCAGGCTACCTGAAAATGTGGGTATCGGTTTTTAGCACTGCAGAAATTCGGCTGCTATTTTTCAGCTAGCCTTTAATCCACCAAACTCCCGCTCGGATTCAAAATCGCCTTAAACGTGTTCCCTCCAGCGACACCAAAAAGCACCGCCCTCGCCCCTGCTTCAGCACGCCTTCGCCGTCGGGCTCGGCCATCACATAATGCGTTTGGCCGAAGCTGTCTTTCACGCGCACTTTGGGCAGGGCTGCCGGTGCGGGCCGGCCGATCACAATCACGCCGACGCGGCCGATTAGCGTGTCTTGCGACACGGCGGTGGTTTCATCTTTGGGCAGGATTTTTGCACAGGCCGCCGGCAGTGGCGCGCACCAGCGGCAGCGAAAGAAACCATACGGCGACGGCAGCCAGCGTGCCGTTCAAATACGCGCCGAACACGGCGGCAAAGGCCGTCTGAAACACATAGCCCACTCAGCCCGTACACGGCGAGAAACACCACCAAGAGCATCAACACCGGCACTTTGCCGACATACAGCCAGCTTAAAAACCGCACCACCACGCCGTCGGCCGCGTCCAGCCCCACTTCGGCGTGGGCGCTGTCGGCCAGGCTGTCGGGCGGCAGGTTGTCCAGCTACCGCTCGCGCCGCCCAACAGCATCGACAACACTTCCAACACGCCCAACAGCAGCATCAGCGCCAGGGCAATGCCGAAGATTTGGTTTTCAGGGCGGTAATCAGATTCCACATCGGCGGTTTCCTTTATGGGTTTAAGACGGCCTTGGGTTTTTCAGGCAGTCTGAAAGCGGCTTCGTGTGTTTGTCGGATTCAAGAATCCGACCTACGTCTGCTCAATCGCCGCTCACATTCAACACCGGCGCGGCGTTTTCTTCGGAAAGCAGCACGGTCATCATATTGGTTACCAGCTTGGCTTTTTCGCTGTCGCTCATTTTCACGATATCGCGCCGCTCGAGCCTGGCGGACGGTGCCTTCCACTACGCCGATGGCGCCGCGCACCAGCGCGTAGCGGGCGGCGATTACCGCTTCGGCCTGCTGTTTGCGCAACATGGCTTTGGGCGATTTCGGGCGCGTAGGCCAGGTGGGTGAAACGGGCTTCGTCGATGCTGATGCCCGCGCGCTCGACGCGCTCCTGCACCATGTCGCGGAACTGCTCGAGAATATGCTCGGAATGGCGGGTCAGGCTTTCGGTATCTTCGGCGGCGTAGGGGTGGTGGTGGCCAGCGCGCGCAGGGCGGACCTCGCTCTGCACCTGCATAAAATCGTGGACGTTTTCCACATCGAGCACGGCGGCGGCGGGGTTGCTGATGTGGTAAACGATGGCGGCGGCGATTTCAATCGGCGTACCGGCGGCGTCGTTCACTTTCAGCGTCGGGGTAACGATAGCTGCTCGAGCGCAGGGAAACGCTTTGGGTTTGGTAAATCAGCGGAATAATCCAGAAAAACCCGCTCGGACAAAATGCCGGAATAACGGCTGAAACAGGTGCTCACCAGCGCGGTGTTGGGCTGGACGATACGAAAGCCGCTGGCGGCCAGCACAATAAGACAAACAGCGGCGCGGCCAGCACGCCGACGGTGGAAAAACAGCGCCATGGCAATCAGCACGGCGGCACCGGCCAGCATGGCGGCGGCGAGCCAGCCGTTGAGATAGAACATATTGTGTCTGCTACTGGTTTGGTTCATGACGGGGTCTCCTTGATAAATGGCGGAACGGGGTTTCAGGCTGCTTTCAGGCTGCCTGAACGGGGCAGGTTTCAGTTTCAGACGGCCTTCGATTTTGCGTAGGTCGGATTCTCGAATCCGACGTTTTCCCACAGGGAAAAATCCGCGCTGCCGGTTTTTAACTTTGCTGAAGCCTCCGTGGTTTTCAGACGGCCTTTGGGTTATTTCAGGCAGCCTGAAAGCCGCTTCGCGTTTGTCGGATCTCAAGAATCCGGCCTACGGAACTGACGCGAATCAGTGTTTTTCCAATTCTTCCCGGCACATGGCGGCGTTTTTCGCGGCCGTTGTCGGTATTGTTGCTGCCGCGCTGCTGCCATCAGGCGGCAGCCTTTTTGCGGATCGGCGGGCACACCGCGCCCTTCGGCATAGGCCACGCCCAGATTGTTCTGCGCCTTGGCGTGCCCCCTGCGCGGCGGCTTTTTTTCATACCACGGCACCGCCAAATCCCAACGGTTTTTGCCGCATATAGTGGCCGCCTGCCTGATACTGCGCTTCGGCTTCGCCCGCTTCGGCACGGCGGACAATTTCCCGCAGGCGGCGGCTCGGCTTCGGACTCTGGCAAACAATTTGCCAAACGGCGCGGCATTCTGCCAACCGCCGCGCTCATCGGCCTGCTGCACCAGCCACACCAGCGCGGTGGCGGCGGCCAGCACAACCATCATCGCCAGCAGCGGCGCGGTCAGAGCATTGTCGTTGTTGCGTTTCATCGCGTCGTTTCTTTCTTCAGACGGCCTTCGATTTGCGTAGGTCGGATTCTCGAATCCGACGTTTTCCCACAGGAAAAATCTGCGTTGCCGGCTTTAACCTTGCTGGAAGCCTTTGGTTTTCAGACGGCCTTTAGTTCTTTTCAGGCTGCCCTAGCGTCAGCAGTTGGCGGATGCGCTGTTGCAGGCGTTCGCGCTGCTCGGGCGGCCGTCGGGCAGAATCTGCGCCCAGTCGGCGTGTGGGGTCAATGCGCCCGCCGAAGCCGCCGAAGCCGTGCATTGTCAGACTGCGCTTTTTTTCCAATCCAGAGTAAAAACGGCAAGGCGCGGCCCGGCAGTCAGAACGCTGTTGATGCGCTTGAGCATCCACAGGGCAAACATTCCCATCGACACCGCCATCAGCAAAAACGGCAGCGCGTTGGCGGCTTTTGAACGTGCCGTCGCTGTGGAAAAACAAATCGGGCAGCATCCGGTGCAGAAACAGAACCGACAGCGGCACGGTAAAACACGAAGCAAGCATGCCGAAACGCATGATGTTCACCGATTTTTCGATCGGCATCGCTTAGGGAAACGGTTTTACGCCAAGTCAGCGGACGGCTGCTGCTTTTGCGCGGCGGCCCTGCAGTTCGGCAAGCGGGGTTTCGGGCTGGGACATGCTTTTTCCAATAATCGGGGCGGGGTTTTTCTTTTCAGGCAGCTTGGGGTCTTTCAGGCTGTCTGAAAGCTCTGTATTTTCGTCATTCCCGCGCAGGCGGGAATCTTTTTCAGCTTGGTGATGGCGTTTCTGCCGTTTGCCGAAGCACGCAAAAGATTCCCGCCTGCGCGGGAATGACGGTAGTTTTTATTTTTCAGACGGCTTTGCCAAGCAGCCTGAAAGGCCGTCTGAAAGCCGCTTCGTGCGCTTGTCGGATTCAAGAATCCAACCTACCGCACTCACTTCTGCGCCTTCAAAGCCGCCAGCCGTTCGGCGATGCGGTTACTGCGGCTCAGGTCTTCCAATTCTTTCAACTTGGCCAGCCGTGCCGCGTCGCTGCTGCTGTGTACGGCGTTTTGCCTGCCCATCACGCGGTCGAAGGCGTTGCCGCTTTTTCGGCGTTGCGGGCGATGCGCTCCAGGCCGCTGCCGCCTGCGCCGCCGCCCGCTGCCGCGTTTTTGCTGCGCGGCGCGCCAGTCCTGAGCTCGCTGCTGCATTTCGCGTTTTTCGCCTGCAACGCGGCGATAAAGCCTTCGAGTTCTTTTTCTTGCGCGGCGCAGTCGGCGATGGTGTTTTCGAGCACCGGCAAACGCGCTTCGATGTCCATCTGCTCGGCGATGCCGCTTTCGGCCAAATCGTCGCGCGCGGCGGACACGGCGGCGCGGATTTGGTCGGACAGCGCTTCGTGGCGGTTGCTCTCATCGGCCATTTTTGGCGGCCAGATGTTTTTGCGCCAGCACTTTTCCCAACTCGGCGCGCACTTCGTCCACCGCGCGCTCGATTTCGCGGATGCTCTCGTTCATTACCGCTTCGGGCGCCAGGTTTTTCGGCAGCGTCAATCAGGGCGTGGAAGCCGCCGCTCACCAGGCGGGCCGACACGGCGGGAGAGGGTTTCGCTCATTTTGTTTCTCTTTCGTTTCGGGTTTCAGACGGCTCTGCGCTAACCTCAGACGCACGGCGCACGATATCGGCCAGTTTCAAAGTGTTTTCAAGCTGTTGCAACACGGTATCGTCGTAGGCCGCGCCTTTGCCGGTAACGGCAAGCTGCAAAATGCTGTCGGTCAGGCGCACGATGCGCCACATCAGCTCGCGCTCGTATTTCTGCAAATCGGGCTGCGCGGCCTCTTCGGGCAGGTCGGCAGCCAGCGTGGCGGCCAGATCGGGCAGCTGCTCAAACAGCCGCGCAACGATATGCGAATGCACGCCCGCCTGTTTTTCGGCGTTTAACACGTTGCGTCTGGCCGTCTGAAAAAACTGCTCCTGCGCCGTGAGCGCGGATTCGTAATCACGCGTCTGCGTGTGCGCGAGCCTGGCCTGCTTCAACAATTCACGGATTTTTTCCGACGGCGTATTCGCGCCTTCGATTTTCAACTCTGCAATAAAATCAGCGTCTTCCTGCGAAATACGCACACTCACGGGAATGCGGTTGCCTGTATTCATATTCAAACTGCTCTTTCCGTATTCATTTGAATACGAATATGACAAAATCCGTTTGCACAGCGCAAGCGGACGCTGTGTTTTTATGTAAAGACGTTTTTGCTCCGCCTGCTCTCGCTATCATCGCCGCATTTTCCAAGCCGAAAGCCAACCATGCCCCGCACCCCGAGCGTGCGGCTGCCGCTTTGGTGGCGGCTGCTGCAATTCGTACTGTTTTTTCCTTTATTGTGGACGCTTGCCTACGGCTTGGCCGAGCTGCCCGGCGAGCATTACGCGGCGGGCGACACGCCACACCAAAAGTTTCCGTTCTCGCCGCAACCGGCAGGTCGGGCATTGATGCCCGACATTTTGCAAACAGCCGCGCAGGGTGTGCCCGCAGGCACGCACGCGGTTGGCGGGTTAGCAGCCACGGCCGCCCGCCCCTGCTATCTGCGTGCGCGGCAAAGCCGCACACCCTGCGCGGGATACGGAAACCTGTTTTTCAGACGGCCTCAAAGGCAGCCTGAAAAACAAGTTCCCAAAAACCAATCCAGCAAGGAACTCCCCATGTCGCCCCAACTTCCTCCGCCCTGATGTGCCTGACGGGTGCACTGTTTATTCTGGCCAATTTTTATATCCCTGCTGGCTTTGCGGCGCGGCAAAGGCACTTCTGTTCGCCCCATTCTTCGGCGCGCTTTTGTATGGTGTGCCGGCATAAGCGGCATCCAGAAGCAGCACGACATTTCCGATTATTGGTATGCCGCAGCCTTGCTGGACATCGGCATCTGGCTGCTGCCCGCAATGGTTTGGGCGCACTTGGACGACGCATGGCGGCATTCGTCTTTCCGATGCGTGGCGCAGTTTGTGCGCGATGAGGGCGGCACACATTACTGCTCTGTCTTTCTACCGCAACGGCGATGCAGTGCTGCTTTACCAAGAATCTGACCGGCGCGGCAGCCGCCTGTGGCATTGGGAACGGACGGGCAGGCAATGGCATATCAGCAGCCTGGATTGCAAAATCACTGCCGAACAGCAAGGCAACCGCTTGGTTTTTGCCGACCATGCGGCGCAGCAAGACAATATGTTTCCAACACATTATCGGGTTTTGAATACATTATCGGGCAGACGTTTGTACAGAAATAGCTTTCAGGCTGATTTTAGCTTCGCAGAAGCCCGTAAACGCACTTTCAGACGGCCTCAAAGCAGCCTGAAAGCGTAGGGTGGGTCTTGACCCACCATAACCGATGCCAATCACAACACGACGGGTCGAGACCCGCCCTGCATTGCTTTAAAATCCGTCCCGCCTGTTTCAGGCTGCTCCCCACCCCAAAAAGCAGTCTGAAAACCCCACCACACAAGGAACAATCAACATGGCAAAAAGCTCCCCAAAACCATCTACACCTGCTCCGAATGCGGCGGCACCACGCCCAAGTGGGTCGGCAAATGCCCGCATTGCGGCGAGTGGAACACTTTGCAGGAAAAGCCTGGCTGCGCCTGAGCCGAAAAACGCGCGTTTCCAATCGTGGGCGGCAGACAGTGCGCAAGTGGTGGATTTGTCGCAAGTGAGCGCGGTGGAAGTGCCGCGCCAGCCCACGGGCATGGGCGAATTGGACCGCGTGCTCGGTGGCGGCTTGTGGACGGCGCGGTGATTTTGCTCGGCGGCGACCCCGGTATCGGCAAGTCCACGCTGCTGTTGCAAACCGTCGCCAAAATGGCGCAGAGCCGCAAGGTTTTGTATGTATCGGGCGAGGAATCGGCGCAGCAAGTCGCCCCTGCGCGCGCAGCGTTTGGGCGTGCAAAGCGAGGGCATCCATCTGCTGGCGGAAATCCGCTTGAAGCCGTTCAGGCTGCCTTAAAGCAGCATCAGCCCAAGCTGGTGGTTATCGATTCCATCCAAACCATGTATTCCGACCAAATCACGTCCGCCCCTGGCAGCGTGTCGCAAGTGCGCGAAATGCGCGGCGCAGTTCACCCGCATCGCCAAGCAGATGGGCATCGCCATGATTTTCGTGGGACACGTTACCAAAGACGGCGCGATTGCCGGCCCGCGCGTGCTGGAACACATGGTGGACACGGTTTTGTATTTTGAGGGCGACCAGCATTCCAACTACCGCATGATCCGCGCGATTAAAAACCGCTTCGGCGCGGCAAACGAGTTGGGCGTGTTCGCCATGACCGAGCAGGGCTTGAAAGGCGTGTCCAACCCGTCGGCGATTTTTTCTGGCAAGCTGGCGCGACGACGTGGCAGGCCTCGTGCGTGCTGGTTACGCAGGAAGGCAGCCGCCCGCTTTGGTGGAAATCCAAGCCCTTGTGGACGACGCGCACGGCTTCACGCCCAAACGCCTCAGCGTCGGCTTGGAGCAAAAACCGCCTTGCCATGCTGCTGGCCGTGCTCAATCGCCACGCCGGCATCGCCTGCTTTGACCAAGACGTGTTTCTCAACGCCGTCGGCGGCGTGAAAATTGGTGAACCCGCATCGGATTTGGCGGTGATTTTGGCGATGGTGTCCAGCTTCCGCAACAAGCCGCTGCCGGAAAAATGGTCGTGTTCGGCGAGATTGGTTTGAGCGGCGAAGTGCGCCCCGTCTCGCGCGGGCAGGAGCGGCTGAAAGAAGCGGAAAAACTTGGCTTCAAACGCGCCATCGTTCCCAAAGCCAATCTGCCGCGTAATGCCAAAGAGTTTCCGAATTTACAGATTTACGGCGTGGAGCGGCTGGACGAAGCGGTGCAGCTGTGTCGGGATTTGGCAGACGGATGAAACGGGCGCGAAAGGCCGTCTGAAAGCCTGCCAAACGCCTTGTCGGCACGGCGAAAAATGGCAATAATGCCGCCTTTTTCGATTCTCCACACAAGAAAGCACGAAAATGGCACTTATCGTACAAAAATACGGCGGCACCTCGGTCGGTTCGCCCGAACGTATCAAAAACGTTGCCAAACGTGTCGCCAAAGCCCGCGCCGAAGGTCATGACGTGGTCGTGGTGGTGTCCGCGATGAGCGGCGAAACCAACCGCTTGGTGGCACTGGCGCACGAAATGCAGGAATTCCCCGACCCGCGCGAGCTGGATGTCGTCCTCGCCACCGGCGAGCAGGTCACCATCGGCCTGCTGGCTATGGCCTTGAAAGACATCGGCGTGCCCGCCAAAAGCTACACCGGCTGGCAGGGTGGCCGTACAGACCGACGACGCGCACACCAAGGCCCGCATCGACCATATCGACGGCGGCAAAAATGCGCGCCGACCTGAAAGAAGGCCGCGTCGTTATCGTTGCCGGTTTCAGGTGTGACCGCAGGCGGCGACATTTCCACCCTCGGCCGCGGCGGCTCGGACACCTCCGCCGTCGCCCTGGCCGCCGCACTTGAAGCCGACGAGTGCCAGATTTACACCGACGTCGACGGCGTCTACACCACCGACCCGCGCGTCGTCCCCGAAGCCCGCCGCATGAGCACCATCTCCTTTGAAGAAATGCTCGAACTGGCCAGCCTCGGCTCGAAAGTTTTGCAAATCCGCTCGGTGGAATTCGCCGGCAAACTACAAAAGTGCGCCTGCGCGTATTGAGCAGCCTGGAAGACGGCGGCGAAGGCACCCTGATTACCTTTGAAGAGGACGAAAAACATGGAACAAGCCGTTGTAAAAGGCATCGCATTCGACAAAAACCAAGCCCGCATCAACGTGCGCGGCGTCTCCGACAAACCCGGCATCGCCTACCAGATACTCGGCAGCGTCGCCGACGCCAACATCGAAGTGGACATGATCATCCAAAACGTCGGCGCACAAGGGCACGACCGACTTCTCCTTCACCGTGCCGCGCGGCGACTACAAACAGACGCTCGACCTGATGAACGGCCTGAAAGACAGCCTCGGCGCGGCCGAAGTGAACGGCGACGACACCGTGTGCAAAGTCTCCATCGTCGGCGTCGGCATGCGCTCGCACTCCGGCGTGGCGGCGCAAATGTTCCGCGCCATGGCCGAAGAAGGCATCAACATCCAGATGATTTCCACCTCGAAATCAAAGTTTCCGTGCTGATCGACGAGAAATACATGGAACTGGCTACCCGCGTGCTGCACAAAACCTTCGGATTGGAACAGGCCTAATCCCGCTGCAACGATGTCAAAAAGGCCGTCTGAAAACCCCGAATCGGGTTTTCAGACGGCCTTTATATTTCAGACGGCCTCAATCCTTTCAGACGGCCTATCTCTTCAAAGCCAGCGTCAGCACGCCGCCCGCAATCAGGGTGATGCCCAGCCATTCCTGCGACGACGGCCGCTCTTTCAAAAACACCACGGCAAACAGGGCTACCAAAACAATGCTGAATTTGTCGACCGGTGCCACTTTCGACGCCTCGCCCATCTGCAAAGCCTTGAAATAGGCCAGCCACGACGCGCCCGTTGCCAAGCCCGACAACACGAGAAACGTCCAGTTTTTCGCTGTGAACGCGCCCACGCCCTGCCATTTGCCCGCGTAGCTGAGAAAGGCCGCCAGCGCGGCGATAATCACCAGCGTGCGGATAAAGGTGGCGAAGTCGGAATCGATACCCTGCAAGCCCGCTTTGGCGAAAAATTGCCGTCAGCGCGGCGAAAAAGGCCGAAGCCAAAGCCCAGTAAAACCATGAATGTGCCATGTTGTTCTCCATAATATCGGCCAACGTTTTTCAGACGGCCTTTGGCAATAAAGAGGCCGTCTGAAAAGCCCGTTTACAGCCCGTTGGCGTCCAACCAGCGTTCCAAATCCTTGGCGCTGATGCCGCCGTTGTCCTCGAAATCCAGCTTGTTCTGCTGCCTGCCGCCGGCGTATTTCGCCAGCACGGGCGTGCCCGACAAGCCGTATCGCTGCCTGAACGCCTGCCATTTTTCCTTGTCCTGATGCAGACGGTGGACGTTGACAAACCAGATTTTGCCGTCGAGCCTGCGCTGCGTGATGTAGCGTTTGAACAGCGGCTCGAAGGCGTTGCAGTCGCCGCAGCTCGGGCGGCCGATGTAGGCGAGTACCGTGTCGCCCGCCGCCACCCGCCGCTCGAACTCGGCCGCGGTCAGGCTGCCCAAGTCGAAATAAATGTCGCTGCAAGTATCCTGATAACGCTTGGTGTTTTCCGCCGACAGGCGTACAGCCGTCTCCATCTGCGTCCACTCGGCCTCCGTTCTGCCGCCGGCATGGGCGGTCAGCGCGGCCGCTGCCAACACCAGCGCCGCCGTTTGTTTCATATTCATGCTGCTCTCCTTTTTCGGGTTGGGATGCTTTATTTTACGCCGCGTAAAGGCCGTCTGAAAGCAAAGTTAAAACCGTGTTTCAGACGGCCTTTTGTTCCACTTCCCGCGCCGCGGCGGGTATAATGCGCGCCATTTTTTGACACAGTTCAACCGAGGCCGTCTGAAACCTTTGCCGAGCATTGTGGCGCACACAAGATTGGGCAAAGGTTTTTCACGAAACCGCGTTTCGGGCGGCGCGATTCTGGAAACACACATGCTGAAAAACTCTGGCGCAAGATGGCGGGCAAACCCGCCGCCGCAAGCGCCAAACAAACCATTTCCCATTCCGAACACGGCCTGAGCGCAGGCGACATCAGCCTGGCCGCCGAAAAACCGTTTCCCGCCTGCAACAGGCGGGCTACGAAGCCTATATCGTCGGCGGCGCCGTGCGCGACCTGCTGATCGGCGCCGAACCGAAAAGACTTCGACGTCGCCACCAACGCCACGCCCGAAGAAGTGCGCGCCCTCTTCCGCCGCAGCCGCATCATCGGCCGCCGCTTCCGCATCGTCCACGTCCAAATTGGCCCGGAAACCATCGAAGTCACCACCTTCCGCGGCGGCGGCGCGGTACAGAACGAACACGGCCGCATCATGAAGGACAACACCTACGGCACGCTGGCCGAAGACGCCGGCCGGCGCGATTTCACCTGCAACGCCCTCTACTTTGACCCGATAAAACGCGAACCACGATTTCCACAACGGCGTCTCCGACGTCAAAGCCCGCCGCCCTCGTGATGATAGGCGATCCGGCCGAACGCTATCAGGAAGACCCCGTGCGCGTGCTGCGTGCCGTGCGGCTGGCGGGCAAACTCGGTTTCACCGTCGAAGAGCGCACCGCCGCGCCGATTCCCAAATACGCAGGCCGTCTGAAAGAAGAACCCGTCGCCCGCCTGTTCGACGAAATCATGAAGCTGCTTTTTCTCCGGCCACGCCCGCCGCTGCCTCGCCCAATTCCACACCCTCGGCATCGATACCGCCGTCCATCCGCTGCTCGACGCATTGCAGGAAGCCGCCCGCGACAACCGTCCCAACATGGTTGCCGCCTCGCTGAAAAACACCGACGAGCGCATCCGCGCCGACAAATCCGTTTCCGTCGGCTTCGTCCTCGCCGCCCTGATGTGGGACAGGCTCAACAGCCTCTGGCAAAAACGCATGGAATTGGGCGAAAAAGCCGCCCCGCCCTCACCGGCGCCGTGTCCGACCTGCGCGAAACCATGGAAAAGGCTGGGGCGTGCCGCAGAAATTCTCCGCCACCATGCGCGAAATCTGGATACTCCAACCCCAGTTCGACCACCCGCCGCGGCGCCCTGTCCGCACCGCCTGCTCGCCCAGCCGCGTTTCCGCGCCGCCTACGATTTCCTCGTTTTGCGCGCCAACTCGGCTATGCGCCGCAGGAAACGGCCGACTGGTGGACAAGCTTCCAGCACGCAGACGAAGCAGAGCGCGCCGTACGACTGCCGCCCCGCCCAAGAGGGCGAGCCGCGCAAAAACGCCGCCGCCGTCCGCGCAAACGCAAAACGTCTTCCGGCACGGCTGAATCCTAACTATCAGGCCGTCTGAATGCACAGTTTCAACGAAGCCCCTCTTTTCAGACGGCCTCCGACCCTTTCACCATACGACACAGGAAACCCCAATGGCAGCCTTCAACACAGAAAAAGTCCTCTCCGTCCACCACTGGACAGACGCCTACGCCACCTTCACCTGCACCCGCGACGAAAGCCTGCGTTTTGAAAACGGCCAATTCGTCATGGTCGGCCTGATGGTCGACGGCAAACCCCTGATGCGCGCCTACAGCGTCGCTTCCGCCAACTACGAAGAACACCTCGAATTTTTCAGCATCAAAGTACAGGACGGCCCGCTCACCAGCCGCCTGCAACACCTCAAAGTCGGCGACGACGTACTCATCAGCAAAAAGCCCACCGGCACGCTGGTGGCGGGCGATCTCAATCCCGGCAAACACCTGTATCTCTTGTCCACCGGCACCGGTATCGCGCCGTTTTTGGCCCGTCACCAAAGACCCCGACATCTACGAAATGTTTGAAAAAGTCATTTTGGTGCACGGCGTGCGCTACCAAAAAGACCTGGCCCTATTACGAGCGCTTCACCCAAGAGCCGCCCAACGACGAATACCTGGGCGAACTCGTGCGCGACAAACTGATCTACTACCCCATCGTCTCGCGCGAAGACTACAAACACCACGGCCGCCCTCACCGACCCGATGCGCTCGGGCAAACTCTTTGCAGACATCGGCCTGCCCCCATCAACAAAGAAGACGACCGCGCCATGCTCTGCGGCAGCCCCGCCATGCTCAAAGACACGCGCCAGGGTGCTCAACGACTTCGGCCTCGTCGAATCGCCCAAAAGTCGGCGTGCGCGGCGACTTTTTGATCGAAGCGCGTTTGTCGATCAGTAAACCGCCGTCTTTGCGCTGCAGATAAATCAAAGGCCGTCTGAAAACCGTAAAACGGCTTTTCAGACGGCCTTTGATGTCTGCGGCAGTAGCACCCTAGAAAAATTATTTTATAGTGAGCCAAAAATAAAAATATACGGCGTTGCTGCGCCTTGCCGTACTACCTGTACTGTCTGCGGCTTGCTGCCTTGTATCTTTTTATTTTGACTCACTATACTATCCAAAAACATTAAACTATAGCTTAATTATTTTCTTGCCTAAATCAAAACGCTGTTTGGCGGCATTCCATTTTGAGCTCGCGTAAGCAGCCCTCAAGCTCGGCAGTAGTCACATGACGCATATCTTGTCCGCAAGCTCCGCCAGACGTAGCCTCATAAAGACGGGCAGTCGCTCCCCTGCGATCCAGCCTCAATTCGTACGAACTTCCCGTATATGCAAGGCGCGCCTTGCCATTGGGCAACCCTGTATAAATAAAGTATACCGCACCAGAGTTACCTGCGAAAAGCGAAGCGGCGGTGTCGCAGTACAATCCATTGTAATCCACAATATAATCGGAAATGCCGTCATTGTTTAAGTCAACAATGGAAACGCCTTTGGAAAAATCCAATTTCCCATTCTCGTACTCGCGGCACATCTGCTCAGCCTCAGCTAACTCTTTGCGTACTTCGGCCGGCAGATTCGGAGCTGCGTAAACGGAAGCGGCACAGGCCAAAAATCAGGGAAAACATCATTTTTCATCATAAATATCTCTTTTCGATTGCGGATATATTCAAAACGGCAGCAGACTGTTAAAACTTAATTATCTGCTGCCTCATCGCATAAAGCATCCCTACGGTTTATTTTTGCTTTCGAGCTGCCTTTGTCTGCAGCAGATTAGGGCGCGTGAGGCAAAAAGATTTTGCCGTAACTTTTCCTCCGTTGGCTTTTCGCTGTGGAAGACTGGATGCGGAAGCATCCTGTTTGGTCATCGGTGTTTTGCTTTTAGACATTTAATTACTCCTTAATGTAGAAAATACTCCCGGGCTATGGGATAGAAAAATATCGGCGGAATCACCTACAATCCGCCGCTATCGGTTAAAGAATTGTAAATGCCGTTTACACTCCCCTGCCAGCAGCAAAAAGTGGGGGACTGCAACAAAAGTGGTGATATGGGCAAAATCTACGAAAAATCCGCGCGCTGCGCGAAGAGCGGCAATGGTCGCAGGAAGAACTGGCCGCCAAACTCGGCCTGTCGGCCAACGGCTATGCAAAAATCGAGCGCGGCGAAACCCGTCTTAACCTGCCACGTTTGGAAACAGATTGCCGAAGTTTTCGACACCGACATTCTGACCCTCATCATCCCCTGACGACAGCAAGTACAGCCTGTCCATCAACAATATCGGCGACAACATCTCCGACAATTACCAAAACATCCTGCGACGGCAGGACAAATGCCGACGGCGAAATCGAAAAACTGCAGCTGATGCTGAAAACACCAGTCGGAAATGTTGGCGCAGAAAGAACGCGAGCTGGCCGCCTTACAGGAAATCATCCGCCTGATGCGCGAACGCGGCGCGTAAACGCCGCAGCACAGATAAAGGCCGTCTGAAAAACCGAAAAACAGGTTTTCAGACGGCCTTTTATCGTGTTGCTCAGGCGAGGAAGAAGCCGCTGTCGGGCATTTTTCCGCCCAAGAGCTTCGGATTGAACTGCATCAGGATTTCGTAAAAATGCAGGATTTCGGTTTTGATTTCAGAGGGTTTTGGTTACGGTGAGCCTTGCGCCGTCTATGCCCGACACTAAGGCCGGTTCGGGCGCGGGCAGGTAGTTTTTGCCGATTTTGGCGGCTTCGGCGCGGTGGCCGTTTATCCACGCGAGCGCGTTTTTCAGGTCTTGGTGGAAGGTGTCGAATTGCGCTTTGTGCGCGTGGAAATAGGCTTTCGTCGGCGATGATGCCCGCCATCGGAATCAGGGCTTTGGTGTCAAACGCCTGCCCCCAGGCTTTCACAAATCAAAAGCCGCGCACGATGTTTTGCGCCCATGGTTTTGCCGCGCAGGATACACGCGGATGCCATCGGCTCGGGCAGGATGGCGGCGTGGAAATCTTTGCCTAAAAACAGGCCGACGGCTTCGGCGGGCGTGGCGGCGTAGGTAATGCCGACTTTGGCCGCGTCGATTTTGAGTTTTTTCAACAGGGCTTGTAACACGATATCGGGCATATCGTTTTTAAACGGCACGAGGATTTTGCCCGCCAACTCCTGCGGCGAGGCAACGGCCTTGTTTTTGCAGACAAGCTGCGTGATGCCGTTGGTGAGGATGTTGACCATGCCGACTTTGCGGCCTTGGTTGCGCAGGTTTACGCCCACGTTGCTCGGACTCATCATCACTTTAAACTGGCCGCCGGCCACGCCTGCGCGAAGCTGGTCGGGCGAGCGCCAGATTTTCAGCGACACATCAGCCTGTTTGGCCAGCTGCCCCTGCAAGGCGGCCACGGCGATAATCATGCTCGGCAGCGCGGGTGCGCCGTAAACGGTAAACTGCTCTTTTGGCTGCGGCCAGAGCGCGGGCGATGCGCCGGCGGCCGCCAGCGCGGCGGTGATTTTCAAAGTACCCGCGTCGGTTGAACTGCATGGGTTTTCTCCTTTTTGCTGACGGGTAAACGGTTCGGCCGTCTGAAAGCAAAGCTTCAACGAAGTTAAAATCGTTCGGGCACGCTTTCAGACGGCCTTAATCTAACGAACATTAGCGTTTATTCTGCGCCCAAACGGCAATCAGGTAAAGGCAGAGTTCCGAAAGGCCGTCTGAAAGCGCCGCCCTGTGCTTTCAGACGGCCTTTATGCTATCCTGCCGCGCCTGCCGCAAGCCTGTTTCAGGCCGTCTGAAAAAGGCCGCGGCAGGCAATAACTAAAAACATCTTTCAAATATAAAGGAACACCCATGACCGTAATCAAACAGGAAGACTTCATCCGCAGCATTGCCGACGCCTTTCAATTCATCAGCTACTACCATCCCGTCGATTACATCAAAGCCTTGAGCAAGGCTTGGGAGAAAGAAGAGAATCCTGCCGCCAAAGACGCGATGACGCAGATTCTGGTAAACAGCCGCATGTGCGCCGAGGGCCACCGCCCCATCTGCCAAGACACAGGCATCGCCACCGTCTTTTGAAGGTCGGCATGAACGTGCACTGGGACGCGCAAACAAGCGTTCAGGAAATGGTAAACGAGGGCGTGCGCCGCGCCTACACCAATCCCGGACAACAACTGCGCGCATCCGTTTTGGCCGATCCGGCCGGCAAACGCCAAAAACACCAAAGACAACACCCCCGCCGTCGTCCACATGGAAATCGTGGCGGGCGACAAAATCGAAGTAACCTGCGCGGCCAAAGGCGGCGGTTCGAAAAACACATCCAAAATGGCCATGCTCAACCCGTCCGACAGCATCGTCGATTGGGTCTTGAAAACCGTGCCGACCATGGGTGCGGGCTGGTGTCCGCCGGGCATTTTGGGTATCGGTATCGGCGGCACGCCCGAAAAAGCCGCCCTGTTGGCCAAAGAATCCCTGATGAGCCACATCGACATCCACGAATTGCAGGAAAAGCCGCATCTGGCGCGGAACTCTCCACCGTCGAAGCCCTGCGCCTGGAACTCTTTGAAAAGTAAACGCCTTGGGCATAGGCGCGCGCAAGGCTTGGGCGGCCTGACCACCGTGCTGGACGTGAAAAACTCGATTATCCGACCCACGCCGCGTCCAAACCCGTGGCCATGATTCCGAACTGCGCCGCCACCCGCCACGTCGAATTCGAACTGGACGGCAGCGGCCCCGCTGTCTCACCCCGCCGACCATCGAAGACTGGCCGGACATCACCTACAACCCGAAAAACGGCCGCCGCGTCAACGTAAACGAATTGACCAAAGAAGAAGTCGCTACCTGGAAAATGGGTGACGTGCTGCTCTTGAACGGCAAAATCTACACCGGCCGCGATGCCGCCCACAAACGCATGACCGATATGCTGGACAAAGGCGAAAAACTGCCTGTGGACTTGTCGGCAAACTGATTTCACTACGTCGGCCCGGTCGATCCCGTGCGCGACGAAGTGGTCGGCCCCGCCGGTCCTACCACCGCCACCCGCATGGACAAATTCACCCGCCAGATGCTCGAACAAACCGGCCTTTTGGGCATGATAGGCAAGTCCGAACGCGGCGCGGCGGCCTGTCAGGCGATTGCCGACAACAAAGCCGTGTACCTGATGGCGGTCGGCGGTTCGGCCTATCTGGTGGCCAAAGCCATCAAACAGGCCAAAGTCGTCGCCTTCGCCGATTTGGGCATGGAAGCGATTTACGAGTTTGAAGTGAAAGACATGCCGGTAACGGTGGCGGTGGATGCGGCAGGACAATCCGTCCATGCCGTCGCGCCGAAACAATGGCAGGCCAAAATCGGCATCATCCCCGTCGAAGCCTGACCCGGCTGACCGCAGGCAGGCCAAAGGCCGTCTGAAAACCCCGAAACAGGGTTTTCAGACGGCCTTTTTGCCTTTCAGACGGCCTCCTGATACCGCTGTATGTAAAGATACGGCAACAGAGTAAAATTATGTTAGTATCCGTCTGTATCTGTTTGACTGACAGAAAATGCCAACGGCCGACAATAAGGAGAAAACCATGCGGGACGTTTTTACAGACAACGGAGCACACCGCAGGCGAAGAAGACGAACGCCTGCTCGATGCGCCCGCCGCACGTGGCATCAGGCGCGGCATCGGCTGGATATACGAAGCGTTTTTGCTGTTTCGCGAATATTGGGCGGCGTGGATGCTGATTGCCCTCGTGCTGTTCGTCGCGGAAGAAATATGCAAAGGCATCATGACCCTACTCGGGCATGATAGGGGCGTCGGTATACGGTATGTTCGTGCTAAGGCGGGCGGCATCATGTCCGCCGCCTCGGTTCAGGAATACGAAGAAACGCCGCCGCGCATCGGCCATCTGTTTGCCGTTTTCGACGGCAAGATATTCGAGTTCGTACTGCTGCGTTTGTTCTGATGTTCCTGTCGGCCGTCGCTTGGGCGCTGCTGCTGTACGGCGCGGCCAACGCACTGGGCTGGCTCGGCAATACGGAGGGCATCGCCACCCCTGCCGGTTTTCCCCTCGTCCTGCTGCTGGTTTTTGGTATCTGTCGTGGCAGCCGCTGCTCGGTTTCGCCCCGTTTTGGCATTCCTGCAAAACGAAACCCCATTTGCCGCCATCCTGCTGAGCGCCAAAGCCGCCGTGAAAAACATCCTGCCGCTGGCCTTGTGCGGCGCCTGTTTCGCATTTTTCTATATCGTGATACTCGCCCTTCCGGCCTGCGCGAAGGCGCCGCTTCCTATATATTGAGCGCCCTGCTGCTCGCCCTCAACATCCTCGGCTACCTCACCGCCCTACGCCGCCCTACCGCGACATCTGGTTCGAGCCGTCCGAGCGAGATCCCGTCACCATCGGCTACCGCTGAATGTTTTACTTTGTTGCGAAAGAAACAAAACGAAACGCAACGCGCGCTGTTGCACGAATGCAGCAAGCGCCACAGTGAAACAACGGCAGACACTTGACCGGCCGCAAAACGGCTGCGATAATGCGCGCCGTCAAGCCGTTGCTAAATGACAGTTTGATAGTTTCTCCTCTATTTCCTTTGTAAACTTGGCACACATTCCCGCGAATGTGTGCATTTTTGTCCGCAGCTTCCGCATCCGTCTTTCCAATACAAAAAACGAAAACAATAACAGAAAAATAACGTTCTGAACCTTCCTTATTTTTTTCGTTTTTGTGTGTTTTTATCAAGAATGTTCCATTTTATGCAAAACATAGGCGCGAAAACTTGACGCTGCCGCAGTGCTTGCAGATAATGCGCGGCGTTGGGCGGCTGACAGCAGCCGTTTAACAGTTTCTCCTCTATTTCTCCTTTTGTAGACTTTGGCACACATTTGATGTGTGCATGCCTGCCGCGCAGACCAAAGAGGCCGTCTGAAAGCGGAAATTTTGGCGGAAGCGAAGCGGATTTCGCCTATGCAACCATTCCCGTGCAGCCAAAAACTTCCGCCTGCGCGGGAATGACTGCACGGGCTGTTTTTAGTTTCCTGAGGCCCCGTTTTCAGACGGCCTTCGAGATTTGGCGAAGGTTTTTCGGACAACGGAAAACCGCCCCTGCTATGCCAAACAAAAGAAACGCCGGAACGGAAAACGTTCCGGCGTTTCTTTTGCGCCGCCGCAAGCGCGTTTTAACTTCGTTGAAACCCGTTTTCAGACGGCCTTTTTCCTGCGCCCCACCACCGACAGGACAATCGCCACGGCAGACAGCAGACCGATCAGCGGCAGCGAGCCCCCAGTTTCATATACGGCGTTTCGCCCGTATAGCCTTCCACCCTTGCCGTCAGCACCGTGTCGGTATCGGCTGCGGCCAGCGCCGTAACGCGGCCTTTTTCTGTCGATAACGGCGGTGGCGCCGGTGTTGGTGGCGCGCACCATCTGACGGCCGAGTTCGAGGGCACGCGCCTGCGACTGCTGCAAGTGCTGGTACATGGCGTTGGAGTCGCCGTACCAGGCCAGGTTGCTGGCGTTGGCCAGCAGCGTGGAGCGGGCGGCGGCGGAAATCGTTCGTCGCCGAAGCCGTCTCGTAGCAGATGTTGAAGGCGATGCGCTGGTTTTTCATCGCCAAAGGCTCCTGGCTGCCGCCGCCCGCGCGGAAGTCGGACAGGGGCATGTCCATCATGGCGTAAAGCGGTTCGGTCAGCGCGGGCAGGGGGTTTTGTATTCGCCGAAGGGGACGAGGTGGTTTTGGCGTAATACGGCAGCGTTTGCGCGTTGTTTTGGAAACCGGTGAGGTCGACGACGGCGTTTTTGGTAGTTGAGGCCGTCTGAGTGAGACGGATCACGCCTGCGGCCAGCGCACTGCCGTTCTGCCGCGCGGCTTCGGCAAATCGGCCAACACGCTGTCAGGCAAATCCTGCAACATGACGGGGATGGCGGTTTCGGGCAGGATAACGATGTCGGCCTGCGTTTTGAGCGATTTGGCCGTAGTAGCGCCGCAGGGTCGGCAGCACTTGGTCTTCGCGGAATTTCAGCGTTTGCGGGATATTGCCCTGCGCGAGGGCGACGGTGCTGCTTTTGGCCGGTCGGCTGCGTGAAATCCGCCTCTTGGCGAAATGTCCCGCCGCCAGCAGGGCAAGCACGCCGCAGGCAAAGGCCGCACGGGTTTTCAGACGGCCTTCCCCATCGACAAGCAACACCAGCCATGCGCCGGCCAGCGCGGTGGCGAAGGTTACCAGATGGATGCCGCCCAAAGGCGCGAATCCGGCCAGCGGCGAGGCATCGGCGATTTGCGAATAACCGAGCGCGCCCCAGCCGAAGCCGGTTATCAGCCGCTCGCGGGCGAACTCGGCCAGCGTCCAGAACACGGGCAGCGCCAGCCCGACCGACAGGCCGCGCTGCAAACGGGTTTTACCCCCACAGCCACACGGCGGCGGCGGGAAACAGGGCAAGATAGGCGGGCAGCAGCACGGTGAGCGGCAGGGCGTAGAGATTGGGCAGGCCGGAGATGTCGTGCAGCGCGGTGTGTATCCAGTAAAACTGGCAGCAATAGGCGGCAAAGCCGAACAAATAAGCGCTGCGCACGCGCACCTGCAGGGCGCAGTTCGAGCAGGCGGATTAAGGCGGCAAACAGCAGCGGCATCAGCCAGAAGCGGTAATACGGCGCGAAGCACAGCGAGTGGCGGCGGCCAGCAGAAGCAGCAGCGGCTATCACACGGCGCGGCGGCGCCAGAAGGTGTCGAGTTTGGCAAACATATTGCTCGCAAAAAGGCTCTTGTGGACAAGGCGCGGCATTCTACCGAAAAACCCACCGCCGCGCCGTGCCGCGCCCGTTCAGACGGCCTTTCAACGACTTGCCGAAATGCCGCAACCATAAACAATGTCGGAATAAAAATGATAGACAAGCCGTCCGATTAGGGTAGACAATCGTCCCGTTTTCCCGCAACTATTGCGTTCGGCCAAAGCCGGATGTGCGACAAAACAAAGCGGGGAAAGACAATGGATTACTCATTCTTATTTATTGGATACTTTAACGAGAGGTAAAGAAATATGCCGCAAATGAAACTGAACGTGACCGGAATGTCCGGCCAGGAAGATGCCCGCAAACTGATCGCCAAAGCCGAGGAAGTGCCGAACGTGCGCATGGTAAACGCCAATTTTGAAACCGGCGTCGTCGTCGTCACCCACGCCGAGGGCATGGACGTCGAAGCCGTGAAAAAGCCATCGCCGACGCAGGTTTCGCCGTCGCCTGATGCCGTCGCACAAACAGGCCGTCTGAAAAACCTTTTCAGACGGCCTTTTCTTTATTCCGCCGCCCGTTCTGCTAGAATCGCCGCTTCTTTTTCCGTTTTTCCGCCATGAACTCCCTCTTAGACAAACCCAAGCCTACCCCTTCGCCCGCCTGCGCGAAGCTAGCGTAGGCATCACCCCGCCCGCACACCTCAAACCCGTCATGCTGCAAATCGGCGAACCCTAGGGCACCCCACGCCCGCCCTCATCACCGACGCGCTCGCCGCCTCTGCCGCAGAATTTCTTCCCAATGCACCCGCTCACCGCCGGCCTGACCTGAACTGCGCCAAGCTCGCGCCCGCTGGCTGGAACGCTGCTCAACGGCCTGCGTCTCGACCCCGAAAGCGAAATCCTGCCCGTGCTCGGCAGCCGCGAAGCCCTTTTTCCTTCGTCCAAACCGTGCTCGACCCCGCCGCGCACGATCGGCAGATTGTCGTCTGCCCAAACCCGTTTTTACCAGATTTACGAAGGTGCCACCTTCCTCGGCGGCGGCGAAATCTATTTTGCCAACAGCACCCCCGCCGCGCTTTCTGCCCGACTGGGATTCCGTTCCCGCCGACATCTGGCCGCACGTCAAAACCTCTTCGCCTGCTCGCCCTGACAACCCCAGCGGCAGCGTGATGAGCCTTGCCGACTGGCAGAAACTGTTTGCCTTGCAGAACAAATACGGCTTCGTGATCGCCGCCGACGAATGCTATTCCGAAATCTATTCCGACCAAAAACCGATCGGCGCATTGCAGGCTGCCGCGCAACTGGGGCGCGGCTTCAAAGCGTATCGTCATGTTCACCAGCCTGTCCAAACGCTCCAACGCCCCGGCCTGCGCTCGGGCTTCGTGGCGGGCGACGCCGATCTGCTGCGCCCCCTTCCTGCTCTACCGCACCTACCACGGCAGCGCCATGAGCCTGCCCGTCCAGCGCGCCAGCATCGCCGCCTGGGACGACGAAGCACACGTTGCCGAAAAACCGCCGCCTCTACCGCGAAAAATTCGAGCGCGTCGTGCCCGTATTGCGGCAGGCGTTTGACGTTGCCATGCCCGAAGCCTCGTTTTACATCTGGCTCAAAGTGCCCGACAGCGACGATTTGGCCTTCACGCAAAAACTGTGGCGCGAAGCCGCCGTGCAGGTGCTGCCCGGCCGCTTCTTCGCCCGCGACACGGCCCAACGGCAACCCCGGCCGCGGCTACGTGCGCATCGCCCTCGTTGCCCCGCTCGAAGACTGCCTCGAAGGCGCGCGCCGCATGGTGGCACTCTTCCGCCGCAACGATGAATAAAGGCCGTCTGAAAAGGCCGTCTGAAAAAGTTTCGCCGCAACCCGCAACCCGCCGCCGCATCTGCCTGCGAAGCGGCGTGCGGCATCAGGAAACAGCAAAGGCCGTCTGAAAAAGCCCCATGCTTTTCAGACGGCCTTTACACATCCCGCCCTTTTCCGCTATTTTTCCACCCCACGCCACCACCCCTGCCCTGCGGACAACATGAAAAATCACCCCCGCCAACCTTGTTCCCCTGCTGACCGCCGCCCTGCCCGAAAAAGACATGGCGCACATCCTCAACGCGCTGGTGCAATTCCTGCGCGACGGCGGCGTCAAACGCGCCTCGCAGCGCTTCGACCTGCTGCTGGACGCCTTCAAACAAAACCCCGAACTGGCGCGCGAATTCGGCACCCGCTTCCACCGCTGGCTCGGCAGCATCCACATCTACCCCGCCCTCGTCGGCCTGGGCATCTTCTGCGCGCAGCGGCTTCGCCCGCGAAATGGGCATCCGCATCTACGAACGTTTCATGCCGTCTTTTCCAGGACTTGAACAACCTGCGCGACGTTTTCCTCTACCTTTTCCAGCGGCAGAACGACGAAAATGGCTGCACACCGTCAGCCTGCTGCAATGGCTGTCGCTCTCGACACCCTCTGCCGCCACAGCGACCCTGCCGCCGTTCAGACGGCCTCCCCGCCACTCGAACAGGCGCGGCTGCACGCCCTCGAAATGCTCTCCATCTGGGTGTGGCCGCCAGAGCTCGAACCCGAATTCACCCGCCCTCGAACCCAAGCTGATGGAAGTCGACTCCGCCTTCGTCGCCCCTGCATCAGGAAATCAGCCGCCTCGTCGCCCACTACCGCAGCGGCCAAACCGAACACTACGACACCGCCCACATCGCAGTGATGATGGAACAATGCCGCGCCCCAGTCGAACGCCTGCGCCGCAAAGGCTACGGGCGCGGGTGCGGGTCGTCCGTCAAAAGTCGCCCACCTACTCGGAGCGCCTGTCGCAAACCCTCGACCGCCTCGCCGTCCTCCTCGACATCCAAACCGCGCCCGACGAAAAAGAATGCCGCCGCCACTGCGTGCGCCTGCTCAACTCCCTCACCACCGCCGCCGTCGAACAGCACAGCACCGAACTTCTGCGCCGCCGCAGCATCAACATGCTGGCCAAAAGCATCAGCGAAAACACCAGTGGCCACGGCGAGCACCATCACCCGCAACAAACGCGAATACTTCGCCATGCTCGCCTCGGCCGCAGGCGGTGGCGTCATCATCGCCCTGATGGCCGGCAACAAAATCCGCATCACCGGCCTCGGCCTCGGCGACTTCACCACCGCCTTTCTCGCCGGACTCAACTACGGCATCGGCTTCATGTTCATCCACATCGTCGGCTGCACCGTCGCCCGCCAAACAGCCCGCCATGACCGCCGCCCGCATCGCCGAACACGTCGAACACAAAAGCAGGCGCGCGCGCCCTCGAAAGCAAACCGCCAAACTCCTGATCGACGTCGCCCGCTCGCAGGCCGTCGCCGTATTCGGCAACGTCGTCGTCGCCGTCATCGTCGCCTCCGCTGTCGCCGCCGCCGTCGCCGCCCACACCGGCGCCCCCATGCTCGACGCCCATACCGCCGCCTACCAGTTCAAATCCCTGCAGCCCTTCACCCAGCTCCACCCTCTGCTACGCCGCCATCGCCGGCGTCTGGCTCTTCTGCTCCGGCATCATCTCCGGCTTCTACGACAACCCGCGCCGACTACCTCAACCTGAGAAAACGCCTCACCGTCCAGCCCCTGCTCAAACGCCTGCTGCCCGCCCGCCCCGCGCCTTCCTCGCCGACTACCTCCACCGCCACTACGGCCTCGCTGGCGGGCAACTTCATCTTCGGCATGCTGCTGGCGCGACCGGCTGGTTCGGCCACCTCCTCGGCCTGCCGCTCGACATCCGCCACGTCGCCTTCTCCTCCGCTAACCTCGGCTACGCCGCCGTCAGCGACCACAGCGGCTTTCTACTCTCCTGCTCAACCTCGCCTTCGTCCTGATGATAGGCGCGGTAAAACCTCGTCGTCAGCTTCTCCCTCGCCCTCACTGTCGCCCTGCGCTCGCGCGGCAGCTCGCATCGAAAGCCTGTCCAAACTCATCGACACCCTGTGGCTGCAAATCAAAAGCCAACCCCTCAGTCTCCTCTTCCCGTGCAGCCCCTCGCCGCCGCAGGCGGAACGGCAACGGCGGCAACGGCAGCAGCGCAAACGGCAAAGCCAAAGAATAAACAGGAAAAGGCCGTCTGAAAGTTCTGAAACCCTTTTTTCAGACGGCCTGAACAACGCACAAAGCCTCCGTAGGGTATGTCGCCCGCGACGCACGCGTTCCCTGATAAGACAAGCCCCCAAAGGCCGTCTGAAAACAAAGTTCGGGCAAAACCGCGAAAACCGCTTTCAGACGGCCTCAGAACAACCGGCAACAACAAAGGAAACCCCATGAAAACCCAGCTTCATCACCCTCGACGGCATCGACGGCTCCGGCAAATCCACCCACCTGGCCACCATCGAAAACTGGTTTGCCGAACGAAACCCGCCCGTCCTCTTCACCCGCGAACCCGGCGGCACCCCGCTGGGAGAAAGCCTGCGCAGCCTGCTGCTCAACCCCGCGACACACGTCGGCCTGCGCAGCGAAACCCTGCTGATGTTCGCCGCCCGCCAGCAGCACCTCGACGACGTCATCCTGCCCGCCCTCGCCAAAGCGCATCCACGTCGTTTCCGACCGCTTCACCGACGCCACCTTCGCCTACCAGGGCGGCGGGCGCGGCATCCCCGCCGCCGACATCGCCGTACTCGAAAACTGGGTACAGGGCAGCCCTGCGCCCCGACCTCACCTTCATCCTCGACGTCCCCTCGAAACCTCCTTCGCCCGCGTCTCGCAATCGCGCGAAAAGACCGCTTCGAGCAGGAAGAAGCCGCCTCTTCGCCCGTGTGCGCCAAAGTTACTCGACCGCGCCGCCGCCGACCCGCAACGCTGCCGCGTTATCGACAGCAACCGCGACAAAAACCAAGTCCGCGCCGAAATCGAAAACATCCTGCAACAGCACTTTGCGGCCGTCTGAAACGCAGACTTGACCCGCGTCAGACCCGCAACGGCGCATTTTGCTTTATAGTGCTGCCTCTGCCAAACCCCCGTATCCGCAAAGGAGCAAAGCATGGAAACTGTAACCCTCGCCGTCGGCGGCATGAACTGCGGCGGCTGCGTGAAAAACGTCACCCGCATCCTGCAAGGCGTGCCCGGCGTGAAAGCGCCGAAGTCAGCCTGAAACGGCCAGCGCAACCGTGCGTTTGACCCCGCCATAACGCAGCCGGCCGCCCTCGCCGCTCTGCCGTGGAAGACGGCGGCTTCGACGCTTCACTGTAAACGTCTCGCCCACGCCGTTGCCGTCAGTATCATCGCCGCACAGCCCCCGCGCTTTTAACCATGAAAACAACCGCCTTCGCCGCTTTTTCTGCTGTCTGCCCCGTTTGGCCTCAGCTCGCGCCGCTGCCCGAAGCGGTGGCGCGACGAACTCGACGTACTGGCCTCTCCGTCTGCCGCCTCTCGGGCGGGCGTCCCTACGGCTTCCGCCGCACGCCGTGGAAAAAGCCGATCTGAACGGCGACGGCATCGACGACTACGTGCTGGACGACGGCGAATGCCAATGCTACGGCGGCGAGCGGCATCTTCGGCGAGCCGCAAAGGCGGCGGCGTCACCGTGTTCGTCGCCTGCCTGAAGGCGGCGCGGAAAATCCTTTTTCCACGGCGCGTTCGGCTCAGCGCTCGACTATGCGGGCAGGCAGGCCAAAGCTCATATCGGCGTGGCCGGAACGCTGCGCGGCCAAACGCGCGAAGAAGAAAAACGCAGCGGCTACGAAAAACGCAGCCGCCTGCGCTCAAATGGAACGCGCAGGCGCGGCGCTTGAAATCGACATGACGGTGAAACGCGCGCCGTGGTATTGACTCTGGCTTGAGGCCGTCTGAAACCTTTTCAGACTGGCCTCAAAATGCGTTTTGTATGCTGCAATCGCGCGTTAAATCTTTCTTTACGGAACTCCAACCCATGAGCTTGAAAATGCGGTATCGTCAGCTCTGCCCAACGTCGGCAAATCCACCCTCTTTAATGCGCTGACCCAATCGGGCATCGAGGCGGCCAACTATCCTTTCTGCACCATCGAGCTGAACGTCGGTATCGCCGAAGTGTCGACCCGCGCATGGACGCGCTGGCGAAAATCGTCAATCCGCAAAAATGCAGCCCGCCATCGTCGAATTTGTCGATATTGCGGGCTTGGTGCTGGCGCGAGCAAAGGCGAGGGCTTTTGGGCAACCAGTTTCTCTGCCAATATCCGCGAAACCGACGCGATTGTGCAACGTAGTACGCTGTTTTGACGACGACAACACGTCCACGTTTCCGGCAAGGTCGATCCGATTGCCGACATCGAAAGCCATCGGCACCGAGCTGGCGCTGGCGGATTTGGCCAGCGTGGAAAAAGCCATCGTGCGCGAAGGCAAACGCGCTAAATCGAGGCGACAAAGACGCGCAAAAACCTCGTCGCCCTGCTCGAGAGCCTGCTGCCGCATCTGAACGAAGGCAAACCCGTGCGCTCCTTCGGCCTCGATGCCGAGCAAACCGTGCTGTTGCGCCCGCTGTTTCTGCTCACCGTGAAGCCTGCCATGTATGTCGCCAACGTGGCCGAAGACGGTTTTGACAACAATCCCCATCTCGAGCGCCTGAAAGAACTCGCCGCCAGAGAAAAACGCGCCCGTTGTCGCCGTGTGCGCCGCAATGGAAAGCATGCCGAGTTGGAAGACGACGAAAAAGCCGAATTCCTCGCCGAAAATGGGCTGGAAGAGCCGGGTTTGAACCGCTTAATCCGCGCGGGCTACCGATTTGCCTCGGCCTGCAAACCCTACTTCACCGCCGGCGTAAAAGAAGTACGCGCGTGGACCATCCATAAGGCGACACCGCCCGCAGGCCGCCGGTGTCATCACACCGACTTCGAGCGCAGCTTCATCCGCGCCCAAGTGATCGCTCTACGAAGATTTCTCGGTCGCCCTCGGCGCGAAGCCAGCCAAAGAAGCGGGTAAAATGCGCGTGGAAGGCAAGGAATATAGTGGTGCAGGACGGCGATGTGATGCATTTTCCTGTTCAACGTGTAAACAGCAGGCAGAGGCCGTCTGAAAAACCTTTTTCAGACGGCCTCAGAAACGAGTTTCAAAAAGGATATACGCCATGAAAATCAGCAGTTTCCGGCGGTATTGTGGGACGATTCCGAGGGCAGTGCTGCAGCGCGCGCCGCTCAACGTGTTGGTGCGTCTGAGCGCGTTGGGCGCGGACTGCGCCATCGTCAGTCGCCGGGCAGCGATGAAGACGGCGAAGAACTGCTGCGCCGCATCGCCGCCAAAAACGTCGCCACCCACCTTATCCAAACCGACCCCGGAACACGCCACCGGCCTGGTCGCAGTGTCCATCAACCACGACGGCAGCGGCTCCTGCGACATCGTCTCATCCACTGCGCCTGGGACCAAAATCGCCGTCCCGCCGAAGCCCTCGCCTACGTCGCCGACTCCGACGCGCTGGTGTTCGGCAGCCTCTCGCGCGATGACACCGCCCGCGCCGCCCTCGACGCCCCGCTGGATGCGCCGCCCGCCTCAAAGTGTTCGACGTCAACCTGCGTAAACCGCACTACCGGCCCGAGCGCGTGTGCGAACTGATGCGCCGCTCCGACTTGGTCAAGCTCAACGACGACGAACTGTACGAGCTGGCCGCCGAACTCGGCTCGCCCTACCACGGCCTCGAACAAAACCTGCACTACCTCGCCCAAGCTGCTCGGCGCGCGCCACTATCTGTGTCACCACTCGGCGCGCACGGCGCCATCTACTATTGCGAAGGCAAAACCCTACACCCTACCCGGCTACCGCGTGCAGGTGGCTGATACCGTGGCGCGGGCGACAACTTCCTCGCCGGCTTCGTTTACAAACTCCTCTCCGGCGCCACGCCCGAAGACACCCTTGCCTTCGCCTGTGCCTGGGGCGCCCTCGCCGCCTCCCACCACGGCGCCACGCCGGATTTGTCGCTGGACGACGTAGCACCGGCTGATGAATCCGCGCCAAGAGTAGCGCCGCCTTCGCCTTCGCGGGGTGACGTTTCGAAAGCGGAACTTCAACGAAGTTAGAACGCGGCTTTTAACGAAATGAAAACAGAAAAGGCCGTCTGAAACCCATTCCAAGGAAAAACATGACCTCCATCATCCACAGACCTGCAAGCGCGCGGCCTTTATCGCGCAGACCACCGATATCGCCGCACCTCGATGCGCTGCTCAACGAAGAAAAATCTCGCTCTACTGCGGTTTCGACCCCACCGCCGACAGCCTGCACATCGGCCATCTGCTGCCTGTACTCGCCCTGCGCCGTTTCCAACAGGCAGGACATACGCCCGTGGCGCTGGTGGGCGGGCAACCGGCATGATCGGCGATCCCGAGCTAAAGCGGTGGAACGCAGCCTGAACACGCCCGAAACCGTCAAACGGCTGGGTGGCCAGCATCCGCGCCCAGCTTGAGCCAGTTTTTGAGCTTCGAGGGCGACAATGCCGCGATTATGGCCATTAACGCCGACTGGTTCGGCGGCATGAACTGCCTCGATTTCCTGCGCGACATCGGCAAACACTTTCCGTGAACGCCATGCTGAACAAAGAATCGGTCAAACAGCGTATCGACCGCGACGACGTAGGCATTTCGTTCACCGAGTTCGTCTACACCCTGCTGCAAAGCTACGACTTTGCCGAGCTCAACAAAACCGCCACGGCGTGCGCCTGCAACATCGGCGGCTCCGACCAATGGGGCAACATCACCAGCGGCATCGACCTGACACGCCGTCAGAACCAAAAACAGGTATTCGGCCTGAGCCCTGCCGCTGGTAACCGAAAGCCGACGGCACCAAATTCGGCAAAAACCGAGGGCGGCGCGGTGTGGCTGAACGCGAAAAAACCTCGCCCTACCAGTTTTACCAATTTCTGGCTCAGTATGGCCGATGCCGACGGGAGCTAAATTCCTCGAAATACTTTCACTTTCCTGAGCGTGGCGAAATTGACGCCATCAGCGAAAGACAAAGAAAGCGGCAGTGGCTGAAGCGCAAACGCATTTTGGCCGAAGAAATGACCCGCCTGATTCACGGCGAAGAAGCCCTGCACGCGCGCAGCGCATTTCCGAAAGCCTGTCTGCTGAAGACCAGGCAGCCTCACCGAAAGCGACTTCGGCCAGTCTCGCCCTCGACGGCCCGTGCCCGCGTTTGCAGTTTCAGACGGCCTCAATGTAGCATGAAGCGCTGGATCAAAACCGGCCTGGCGCAGTCCAACAAAGAAGCGCGCGGTTTTGTCAACAGCAAAGCCGTGCTGCTCAACGGCTGCCGCCGCCGAGCCGCAACAACCCCAATCCGCCCGCCGACAAGCCCGACGATGCCTATCTCGAGTTACCGACGCGCACAAACGCTTCGGCAAACTACACCATCGTGCGGCGCGGTAAGCGCAACCATGCGCTGCTGGTGTGGCAATAAACGCCTGATGCGTTAAAGGCCGTCTGAAAAACATATTGCGCGTGTTTGCGGCGACAGAGTGCGCCGTCTGAAACCCCCAAATTGGGTTTCAGACGGCCTTTGCCTTATCTCAATCAAAAGCAGCCTACGGTTTTGCAGGGTTTACAGCGCGGCTTTGATGCTAGGCGCTAAAGAGCGGATGGCCTTTGCGCGGGCTGGAGGTGAACTCGGGGTGGAACTGGCAGGCGAAGAACCACGGGTGTTCGCCCTGCGGCAATTCGATGGTTTTCGACCAAACGCTCGCGGCCGATGGATACGCCGCCGATAACTCAGACCGGCTTTTTCCAAAGCCGGAACGTAGTGTTGTTGACTTCGTAGCGGTGGCGGTGGCGTCTGCGGATGTGTTCCGAGTCGTAGATGCGGGCGGCAAGGCTGCCGGGTTTGAGTTCGACGTCTGTCACCAGGGCGCATGGTGCCGCCCAAGTCGGCGGATTTGTCCTAGTGTTTGATCGCTGCCGTCGGCGGTTTGCCATTCGTCAATCAGGGCGACAACGGGCGCGGCGGCTTTTGAGGTCGAACTCGGTGAGTTTGCGCCCGTCAAACCGGCCGCCATCGCGGGCGTATCTCGATGAGCGCGATCTGCATACCGAGGCAGATGCCCAGATACAGGCACTTTGTTTTCACGCGCATAGCGCACGGCGGCGATTTTGCCTTCCACGCCGCGCGAGGCCGAAAGCCGCCGCCAGGAACGAGGACGCGTCCATGTCTGAGCATGCGACGTCGCCGCGCCTTTTCTCGTGCTTTCGCTGTCGACAAAAGGTAATCCGCATCGGTTTCGGTGTGGATGCCGGCGTGTTTGAGCGCTCAATCAGCGATTGTAAAGACCTCGGTCAAATCTACATATTTGCCGACCATGGCGATTCTGACGGTGTGTTTCGGGTTTTTGATGGCGTGGACGATTTTTCCCACGCGGTCAGATCGGCCTGCTGTACGTTAAAGCTGGGCTGCGTCGGTGATGATGTTGTCGATGCCCTGGTTGTGCAGCATTTCGAGATTTCGTAAATGCTTTTCGGCGTCGTAGCTGCCGGACCACGGCGCGCTCTTCCATGTTGCAGAACAGGGCGATTTTGGCGACGTTCGTCTTCGGGCAGGATTCTATCCATGCGGCAGATGAGTACGTCGGGCTGGATGCCGATTTCAGCGCAATTCTTTGACAGAGTGCTGCGTAGGCTTGGTTTTGATTTTCGCCTGCGGCGGCGATGAGGGAACGTAGCTCAAGTGTACAAATAGCGTGTTGCTGCTGGCCGAGCGCTGGCTGCGCATCTGGCGGATGAGCTTTCGAGAAACGGCAGCGATTCGATGTCGCCCACCGTGCCGCGCTGATTTCGACGATGAGCCACGTCGTAGGCCTGCCGCGCCTTCGTGGATGCGGCGTTTGATTTCTCATCGGTAATGTGCGGAATCACTTGCACCGTGCCACCCAGATAGTCGCCGCGCCGCTCTTTCATGATGACGTTTTTCGCTACACCTGACCGGTGGAGGCTGTTGCGGCGGGTGGTGAGCGTGGCGTTGATGAAACGCCTCGTAGTGGCCTCAAGTCGAGGTCGGTTTCGCACCGTCGTCGGTAACGAACACTTCGCCGTGTTGGAACGGGCTCATCGTGCCGATCGACGTTGATATGCGGATCGAGCTTTGAGTACGGTCACGTTCAGGCCGCGCGATTCGAGGATGGTGGCAATGAAGCGGGCGGCGATACCTTTACCAGTGAAGATACGACGCCGCCGGTTACGAAGATGAATTTAGCCGCGATGATACCGCTTTGTTGGAATGCGCGATTTTAGCGTTTCCCGCCTGATGCACATTAACGCGAGGCCGTCTGAAAACTTTTCAGACGGCCTTTTCGCGTGTTCGACGGCCTGTTGCGCCCTATTCGCTGTCGCTGTATCCGCGCAGGTAGCGGATGCGTTCGCGGGTTTTGGCGGGTGTCGCATTGCAGGCGCAGGTATTCGGCCTGTTCAGGGCTGTCAGTCTGCGCGGCGGCGCGGCGGCAGTTGGCGGTTTTGCGGTTGATCCATCTCGCGCTGGCTCGTCTTGCAAGCCTTGTTGGACGGTGGGTTCGAGGTTGCGCCAGAGGGCGTTGATTTCGCTGTCGGCCGCTCGGTGGTCGTCTTTGGCGCGCGTCGATTTCGTCGTCGGACACGGCGGGCTTGGCGGCTTTTCCGTTACGCAGCGGCGGGGTGCGGGTACTTCGGGCGCGAGGGCGGCGTTGTCAGCAGCGGCAGACGCGGCCTGCGGCTCTGACGCGGGTTCTTCGACGATTTCGACTTTGCCGCCGCTTTTTGCCATTTTCAGCGCGTCTTCGAGGCGAACGGCTTTGCCGTCTCACCAGCAGTAGGCTTTGAGTGCCGTAGGGCGGGAGCGCGCCGGAGAGGGCGTTGGCGGCGGCGGCCAGACCGTTGTCGGCGTAGGTGACGGAGAAGGTGCACGTCTTCGGCGCGGGCGTGGGAGGTGTATTTGAGGGTTTGCGCGAACGTGCCGCTGCCGTTGTAATCAGGCCGCTGCCGAGGATGCGTTCGGCGATGACTTTTGTCGAGGCGGCTTGTCGCCGTAAATCAGCGGGGCGTTGGTGTGCGGTTTTTCAGGCTGTCGGCCGGCGGGGTGATGTTCAGCGCGGCTTGGCAGAAGGGCGCGTGCTGCTGTTGTCCTGCTGCGGGTTATCGAGGGAGAAGGTCATTTGCGCGGCGGCGGCGATGACTGTCGGCATCGACAAACTGGCGCACGTCGTTGCGCGCGAAGGTCTGCGCCTGCTCGCGCACGCTCTGCTGCAAGGTGTTTTGATGTTTTGCAGCACGGCCGGGTCGGCGCAGGCCAAATCGGCAGGTTGGGGCTTCTTTTATGCCGCAGGCAGCCAGGAGGCAGACGAGGGGCGGCGGCGGAGAGAAGGGGTGGACGGATGCGGTCATTCGGATTCCTTTCTTTGGGGAACGGAGGTTTTTCAGACGGCCTAGTGTTTTCGGCAGCGGAGGCCGTCTGAAAAAGACGGGGCATCGCATAGCAGACGCACCCGCGCAGGTTAAGCTGCGGCGGGTGCTTTTTGCTTTCGCTTTACTGATTTCTTCAAGAATTCGACGAAGCCCGACAGAATCAGGGCGTTGATGATGTCGACGAAGAAGGCGCCCACCATCGCGCACAATCAGGAAGGCTTTGTGCGAGGGGCCGAAGCTCTGGGTGATGGACTGCATATTGGCGACGGCGGTCGGCGTTGCGCCGAGGCCGAAGCCGCAGTGTCCGGCGGAGAGGACGGCGGCATCATAGTCGCGTCCCATCACGACGTAGGTGACGAAGGTGGCGTAGAGAATCATCATGCTACGTCTGCACGGCCAGGATGATAGCCATCGGTCCGGCTACGCCGGCCAGCTGCCACAGTTTCAAGTCCAGCAGGGCGATGGCGAGGAACAGCGACGGCGAGGCGTTGCCGAATACGTCGACGGCGCGGTCGAACATATTGAGTTTGAAACCGATGGTCAGGATGTTGCGCAGCACGACGCCTGCGAACAGACAGCAAACGAATTTGGGCAGGTCAAAGAAGAAATACTCTTTGTCGTAGCCGTCGACGATTTCGGCAAACGCCAGACAGGCGGCGAACATGGCCAGCGTTTCGATGGCGGAATCGGCGGTAACTCAGGCGTACTTTGTCGTGGTTTTCAAACACGTCGTCGGCGCTGTTGTCTTCCTGCGCGGCGGCGCGGTCGATTTTCTGCCGTCCCTGTTTGTTAATCAGGCGGCGGGCGACGGGGCCGCCGATCAGGCCGCCGAAAACGAGGCCGAAGGTGGCGGCGGCGATGCCCAGGCCGGTTGCGCCGACAAAGCCGAATTTCTACTCAAAGGTCGGCCCCCACGCGCCCGCCGTGCCGTGGCCGCCGGTAAGCGTAATCGAACCGGCAATCAGGCCGAGCAGCGGGTCTTGTCCCAAAGCGGAAGCCAGGCCGACGCCGACGGCGTTCTGCACGAGGATGAACGCGCCCACGATAAGGTAAAACACCACCAGCGGCACCCTGCCCGCTTTCAGGCGAGAAATCGGCGCTCAGGCCGATGAGGTGAAGAAAAATCAGCATGAAGGCGGTTTGCAGCGATTTGTCGAACTGGAAGCTGACGCCGTAAACCGAGTGGAGCACGGTCAACCAATGCGGCCACAGGCCGCCCGACACCAGTTCAGGGGATGCGAAGTCTTGCAGGAATTTGATTTTCTCACCATCATTCTGCCGATCAGCAGCACGATGGTGGCAGGCAATCAAGGTGTACAGCCGTTGAAAACCCATGCGTTGTCTTGCATAAATGCCTCCTCTCGTTTGTAAAGCTAAAATATGTTAAGGCGGCAATATTAAGGGCATGCGCGGTGCTGTCAAACCACTGCCCGGACGGCAGGCTCGATGCGGAAAGGCCGTCTGAAAACGGCGTCGGCTGCAGGGCAGACGGTTTTCAGACGGCCCTTTCGGTTTGGCGGCCTTAGTGTGCTGGCAAATCAGCCTGCAGGCGCGGGCAGGAAAGTTCGGGTTCGCCCAGCGTCAGAGCACGCAGGCGTTGTTCCTGCGCGCGCGGCTTCATCGCCCGTCTTTGTCGAAAAACTTTGGCCAGCGCCAAACGCGCCTGCGGACTGTCGTGCTCGGCGATGGCGGCTTCCAGATAACTCCCTGTCGCCTTGCCCCAAAGCTGCTCTGTTTTCGGGCCAGTTGGCCGAGGGCGAGCAGGAGGGCGGCGTCTTTTTGGCGCGTTTTCAGCCAGCCTTCGGCGGCATCGAGCGCTTTGAGACGGTCTCTTGTCGGCGAGGAATGAAGCGCTGCTGCACGAAAGGCGGCAGGTCGGCGCGGCCGTTTTGCGGATAATGTCTTTTCCACCCATGCGGCGGCGGCGGCATACAGGCCGAGGTTTTCGTATGTTTTCCGGCTACGGCAGCACATAGCGCGCCGTTTTTCACTTCGTCGGGAATCCGCTTCAAAACGCGTTTGAGGCCGTCTGAATCTGAGGCTTCGGCCAGCAGGCGGCGGTATGCCCAGTCGCGGTACTGCGCCGCTTCGTGCGGATTGGCAGCGTTTTGTTTTTGCAGATCGTCGGTTTTGTCGAGCACTTCGGCGGCGTCGCCGTGGTCGAAAGGCATAACGCAGCTCGCAAACGCAGCAGGCGGGTGAGGCGCGGGCTGATTTTGGCGGCGGCGGCCAGGTTTTCTTCGGCGGCGGGTAGTCGCGGCGGTTGAGCGCGTCTTCGGCCAGCATCAGATAACGCGAAAGCTGGGCGGCAGCGGGCAGCGCGGGCGATTTCGTGCAGGTAGCGGTCAGCAGCGCGGCGTCGTTCATGCGGTCGGCGGCATGGGCGGCAATCATCAGCGCCAGCGAGCGGCTTTCGCCCGCTTCTTTGTTGGCGAGGACTTGCGGCTTCCTGTTCGGCTTTCTGGTATTTGCCCTCGAAATAGGCCAAACCGGCGGCGTTCAGGTTGCTGCCCGCTTTGCGGCCTTTGCGCGCGGTGCCGAAGCAGTTGCAGGCGGGCGGGCACGTTAAACAGGCCGCCCAAAAGCTGGATAACAATGTAAAGCAGCACCACTGGCTCACAATCAGCGCGGGCACGAAGAGTTTCAAATCGACGCGTGCCAGCGTGTTGCCGACGGCGAAATAGACGTTGCCGCCGAACATGGTGGAGGCCACCGACAGGGCGATGCCTGCGGCGAAGAGGACGATTAACCACAGCAGCTTTCATGCCGCACCGCCTTTCGCTTTGGCCGGCTCGGCAGCTTTGGCGCGGCGGGCTTGGCGTCTTTATTGCCGCCCTCGGCCGGTTTGGCGGTTTTTCAGACGACTTCTCGGCCGCTTTGTCTCCCGGCCTTGTCGGCTTTCTCGGCGCTTCCTGCGTTTTGGCTTCCTGCGCTTTTTCAGACGGCGCGGCAGGAGCGGAGGCGGGTCGCGCGGCTGCTTCCGGAAGCGGCGGTTTCGGCTTTTTCAGACGGCGTTACGGCGGAGGCGGGTGCTTCCTGCAGCGCGGTTTTGACATCGTCCAAGCGCACGGCAACCGTGCCGCGCACGGTGTCCTGATAGGCACGCACGGCGGCCAAGCTGGCTTTGAGCGACCTCGTCTCGACACTTGGCGCATATCGAGCGATTTGAGGTCGGACAATTCTTTCAGCCAGGCCTGCGTGGCGGGCGAGCGGCTCGTCGAAATATTGTTTTACCGCCGCTTCGGCGGCGTTCAAATCGCTCAGAACACTTCGCCGTTGTGCTGCATCAGGGCGATGCGGGCGTCGAGCAGGCGCAGGCGCAGGTTTTTCGCGCACGAAATAAGCCTGGTCGGGCGCGAGTAGCATGGCATCGCTGCTGTCGAGCCTGCGCACTTCCACCAGCCCGCCCAGGCTCGGTCAGGGGTTTTTGCTCCATGTACGCCGCCACCACGAAGCGTTCGGGTCGTCCTGCGGTTCGGGTTCGGCGCGTCCGCCGTGCAAGGTGCTTTCCAACACCAGCGGCATGCCCGACACGGCGGCTTCGAGGCGGTCGAGGCGCAGCGCGGTGCCCGAAACGTCAAGGTACGGGCGGTTTTTCAGCGCCGCCAAATCGCTGCTGACGGCCCTGTTTGATCGGCAGCAGGTCGGCCTGGTCGAAGCGGCTCAGGCGGCTTTCGATGTTTTCAAAAACGGTTACTACGGGCACGTTGCCCGAAAGCAGAAGCTGCTGCGAAGCCATGTTCAGCGTGGCTTCGGTTTCGTCCACCAGCCAGTCGGCGCGGCTGCGCAGCAGCTCTGATAGGCGCGGGAGGTGTTGTCGATGCGCTCGCGGTCGGCTCTTTTGCCGTCTGAAAGCCGCATCACGCGGCGGCTGCTCGGCCCTGGCGGCGGTTGTTTTCCTGCAAGATTTTTGGCGTTTTCGCCTCGCCGACGGCGGCCTGGCTCGATTTTTCTGCGCGAAGGCCATTTCCGCATTTTTCAGCACGTTTTGTCCCCTGCACGAACAAAAGCCGCTGGCGCCAACGGCTAGCAGCGCGCAGCACCAGCGCGCCTGCGGCTGCCGCGGCCGCCGCTTTGGCGGATCACGACGGGCGCATGGGCGTTTTGTGCGCCCGCAGCGAGTAGCGCTTTCAGACGGCCTGTTTTCGCTAGGGCCGTCTGAAAGCGCCAGTTCGCGTTTCAGGCTGGGCGCCGCCGGCGGGGTTTTTATCGGTTTCTTGTCCGCTCATCGTTTGCTCCATGTATTGGTTTAAAGTGTCGGCATCGAGCGATTCGATCACTGCGACGCGCTCTGCGCCTGCCGCGTAAAAGGGCCGGCGACGCGTTTTAGTGGTGGGTTACATAGCAAGCGATTGCAGCGTTTGCCTAAACGGCAGCGGCGCTCCGGCGAAGAGGCCGCGCACCGCTTCGCCCGAGGCAGCCCGATGCCGCGTCGGGCCGGGCGGCGGCCACGGCAGGCCAATCTATCGCGGTAGGCCGTCTGAAACCTACACTTCGGCGGCGCTCACGGAAAAACCCGCGCCGCCGCAGCGTGTCGGCGAGCCATTCGCGCCCGCCCTTCCGCGCATATCAGAATTTCTACGCCGCGCGGCAGAGGTGTCCCACACGTCCATTCTCAACACGGCTTCGCTGTCTTTGCCCGTCGGCAGGGGCGAGCACGGGTGCGGGCAGCGGGCTTTGCAGGGGCTTTTGCGTTGGCCTCGCCGACGCGCAATCTGCACGATGCGGCCGTCTGAAAAATCGAGATGCAGCGCGGCGGCGGCCACGGCGGAGGGGCTGACCCAGAACACGGCGGCGGCCGTCTGAAAGCGTGCGGGCAACGCGGCGAGGGCGGCAGCATCGGGTTCAATCAGAAAGGGGGCGGCAACAATGCCGCGCCAGCCCGCGGCGGCGCAGGTTTGCAGGTCGGCGGCTGCCTGTTCGGGCGGGCGGACGATCAGAAGGGTTTTCATGGCGGATGGAGGTTGGATGGGAGAGGGCATCAGGCCGTCTGAAACACGGAAACCTGTTTCTGAAACCCTGTTTCTGCGGGGCGGCGGCACTGGGTTCGGCAGGCGTTTAATCCTGTTTTGCGCCTCGTTCAGCCAACACGGCGTCGATCAGGGCTTCGGCATCCTGTTCGGCCAGACGTTTGGCGACGGCGCGGCCGAGGGCGTCGGCATAATCTGCGGGGGCTTGGGCGGCGGCTTGGATGATAACCGAGCCGTCGGGGTGGCCGACGAGGCCGCGCAGGGTGAGTGTGCCATCTTCTTCGTGCAGTAGGCGGCGAGCGGGATTTTCGGCTGCCGCCGAGGGGCGCGGGCTAGGGGCGCGTTCGGCGGTGACGCAGGCGGCGGTGGCGGGGTGGTTGAGGGGGCGAGGGACGCTGAGAGGTCGGTGCGGTGTGCGGCGGTTTCGATGCTGAGCGCGCCTTGTCCTGCGGCGGGCAGGCTGTCGGCGGGGCTGAGGATTTCGCGGATGCGGCCGTCGAGGCCGAGGCGTTGCAGTCCGGCGGCGGCGAGGATGATGGCGTCGTAGTCGCCGTTGTCGAGTTTGGCGAGGCGGGTCTGCACGTTGCCGCGCAGGGGTTTGATACGGAGCTTGGGGTATTTGGCGCGCAACAGCTTCGCGGCGCAGGCTGGATGTGCCGACAACGGCGCCTGCGGGCAGCCCGGCGAGGCTGTCGTAGCGGTTGGAGACGAGGGCGTCGAAGGGACTGGCGCGTTCGCCGATGGCGGCGAGGGCGAGGGCCGTCAGGCAGATCCCGCATGGGCACGTCTTTTACCGAGTGGACGGCTAAGTCGGCGCGGCCGTCGGCCAGTGCTTGTTCGAGTTCTTTGACGAAAAGTCCTTTGCCGCCGACTTTGGACAGGGTGCGGTCGAGGATTTGGTCGCCGCGCGTGGTCATGCCGAGGATGGTGATGTCACAGGCGGGATAGAGGGCTTTCAGACGGCCTTTGATGTGTTCGGCCTGCCACATGGCCAGGGCGCTTTCGCGGCTGGCGATAACGAGTTTTGCGGGTGCGTTCACGGGTTGTCGCTTGCTGTGGAAAAATGCGGCGTGTTTATAGAAAGGCCGTCTGAAAAGGCGGCGGGGCGCTTTCAGACGGCCTTTGACGGCATCGCTGCGTTAGGTGCTTGCGGCGGCGAGGGTGATTTTCGGCGTGTAGAGTATATCGAAGGTGGGCTTGTTGATCATGTCGGCGAGGGTGAATTTGTCGAGGTGGTCGAGAAAGGCTTTGCCCGCGTCGTTGAGCACGGCGGTGAGCAGGCAGCAGGAGGTGAGCAGGCACTGGTTGCCCGCGCCCATGCATTCGACCAGCTTCATCGGCTCCATATGGCGCACGACATCGCCGATGCGGATGAGCTCGGCGCGCCGCCGCAGCCGCAGGCCGCCGCCTTTGCTGCGCACACTTTCAAGAAAACCGCCTTTACGAGGGCGGTGACGACTTTCATCAGATGGCTTTTTGGAGATGCCGTAGACTTCGGCGATGGAGGAGATGTTGACCAGGCTTCGTTGTTCACTGCGGCGTAAAGGCCAAAACGCGCAGCGTAGTCGGTTTGTTGGGTCAGGTACATATTGCCAGCGCAATGCTAAAGTTTCATAATATGTGCAACATTATACACAAACCGCCCGCAGCCGTAGGACAAAAACAATGAAACGCCACCCTGCCCTCATCCCCTGTCGCACGAGCACCACCACACTCGTTCCCTGTGCACGCGCATCCTGCGCCATCCCGAAACCGACCATTCCGCCGACATCAACGAGGCACTCACATCGATCTGGAAAAACACTTCGTCCACGAAGAAACCATGTTCGCCCCGCTATGGGAAAAACTCGGCCGCGACGACCTGCGCGGCCGCTTCGAAGCCGATACGTGCTGAATTGCGCGAAATGCACGTTTCCCCCGCCTACCAATCCCGCCTGAACGTGAAATTCGCCACCCGCTGCGCGACCACGCCCGTTTTGAAGAGCGCGAACTCTTCTCGCCGTCGAAACCCCTGCTGCCGCCCGCAGAGATGACAAAAAGGCTGTCTGAAAAACGGTTTCACCTCGTTTCAGGCGGCCTCAAACATCGAAAAACCAAAACCACAAGAAAACACACTGCCATGAACTTCTCAAACACCCTGTTCGGGCGTGATGGCCTCCGCCCGCTCTGCTCCCTCACCGCCATCTACGGCGCGGTTTCCGTCCTCCTCTGGGCTTCGGCTGCACAGCACTTCCACCTGCCCGGCTTCTTCTGGCACGCCCACGAAATGATTTTGGGGCTACGCTGGCGGCGTGGTCGTCGCCTTCCTGCCTACCGCCGTCGCCACCTGGACAAAACAGCCGCCCGTCGGCGGCGGCAGGCTGATTCTGCTGGTCGCCTGCTGGCTGCTGGCACGCCTCTTCTCCTTCATCCCGCAAACCGCCCTCCTCCGGCCTCCCTGCGGCACCGCCTTCTACTGGCTCGCCGCCTCACTACATGGGACAATCCGTCTTCGCGGGACAAAAAGCAGCCGCTTCACTCACGCCGTTGCTCTCCGTTCTGATGGGGCTGACCTCGCCGTCTTCCACACCGCCCTCCAACGGCAACACCGCATCACTGCAGCAAAACCCTGTTTGCTGGGCTGGTGATGGTGGCGAGGCTTTTATCAGCCTGATCGGCTCGCGCATCATCGCCTTCTTCACCTCGCGCCGCCTCAACAGCCCCGCAGCCCGCCTCGCCGCAATGGGGCGCTGGTCGCCCCCTCGCCCCTGCCCATGCTGGTGGCCGCCCTGATGTCCTTCACACCGCTCCTGCCGCTGGCCGCCTCTGCGGCACGCCTGCGGCATCCCTCGGCCTCGTGCAGACCGTGCACTGGTGGGCGAAAGGCACGGCCAAAGAGCCGCTGTTGTGGACATTGCACGCAGCTACGCCGCCACCGCCCTCGGCCTGATTGTGATGGGCATCGCCAATGGCAGCCGCAGCTGATGAGCGCGGCGTGCACTTCGTTGCCGTCGGCGGCATCGGCATGCTCACCGTCCGCATGATGACACTGCACCGCCCTCGGCCACACCGGCCGCAACCTCTACTCCGCGCCCAAACCCATGCCGGCGGCCTTCGGTTTACGATGCTCGCCGCCCCTGCTCAGTGCATCCTCGCCGCCGTCATGCTCTACGTCAACCAAACCGGCTACCAGCACAGCCTGCGCCTCCGCCGCCCTCTTCGCCGTCTCCTGCTGATGTACGCCTGGCGCTACACCCCTGGTTGCTGCGCCCGCGCCTCGACGGCAAACCCGGCTGACCCGCCGCCCTGCCGAAACAAAAGGCCGTCTGAAAAATTCAGACGGCCTTTTGCCGTTGCCGCACGGGAGATAGGCGGGACGGGACAGACAGGAGGCCGTCTGAAAAGTACGGCTTTGAGATTCAGACGGCCTCGGGCAAGAGGGCCGTCTGAAAGCGCGGCTTCGGCGCAGCCTGAAAGCTATTTCACGCGGCAGCCCGTGGCTTCGGCAGCTTGGCGAGACGCAGTTGTAAAACAGGCGGCTGGTTTCGGCGTCGTAGTGTTTTCGGGCGAGGGTCGCCAATTGGTCGGCATGGAATACGCCGTAGGAGGGTTTGTGGGTGCGGGCGGCAGTCTTCCGCTTCATCCAGCAGACTTTCGGCGTGCGCGGTTTTTTGTTGCCGAATCAAGGCGGCAAGGGCTTCATAAAACGCTTGGGTTTAATGGACGATGCAGTTGTGCGCGAGGGGTTTGGCTTGTGCCGAAGTCGTAATTAGGCGATGGTGCAGGGCCAGCGGTTCGGCTTCGCTGAAATCGACGTTTTCCAGCGGGGTTTGGGCGTCTTGCTGCTCCAACGAAAATTCGCTGTGAACGCGCAGTCTTTCAGGCTGCCCTGAAAAAGGTGCAGTTTTTCATGGGCGTAGCGTCTGAAGTCGGCTTTGTGGATGTCGCCCTCAAAGGTGCAGTTTTCCAGTAGGCTGTTGAGAAAGCTCAGGCGGCTGGATTTTTGATGCGGGTGAAGCGGCAGTTTTGCAGAGTGGGATAAACGTCCCAGCGTTTTTGAGTTGGCGGGATGGGCGGGATTTCCTTCTTTGGAAACTGCAGGATTTCAGGCCGCCGCTTCTGCGCTTGCTCGGGAGGGCGCTTTTCAGACGGCCTCCGATAAAAAGGCTGCTCCAAAAGACGGAGCAGCCCGGATTGATCAGGGTTTACTGGCTCAATACGTCCACGCCTTTGGGCGGGGTGAATTTGAATGCGCCGCGCGAGAGTTTGGGGTGAGTGTCGACGGCGGAGAAGCGGATGGCGGTGTGGTTGCCGAAGCCGTCTTGCAGCTCCATCGCCGCTAGGGTGTCACCTTTGAGCCGATGCGGATGAAGCGTAGCCCGCGTTGTTTTTTCTTCGGCGTGGCCAGAACGTAGTCTATGCCTTCGGCCGAGCCGTCTTCTTTCAGGCTGTAGCTGGCGGCCAGCGCGGTTTTGTCGGAGAGGATGGCGGCGGGGCTGTCGCCAATAGCCTGCGCTTGGTCGGATTTGGTGACCTGCTCAAGTCGGCGTCGTAAAGCCAGATGTGCGTGCCGTCAACAATGGTTTGTTTGTAGGGTTTGGCGTATTCCCATTTGAGAGAGGCCGGGGCGGAGGATTTGGAAGGTTCCGCCGGATGTTTGCGTTTTCTTTTGCTTTTTCACGGTTTGGCTGGAACGTGCCGCTGAGGCCGTCGGCGTCGCTGTTGAATTTTTGCAGGGCGTCGACGGCGCCGGCCTGGGCGAAGCCTGCGGCGCAGGCGAGTGCGGCGGCGGCGGTTTTGAACCACGTGGTGCGTTTCATGCGGTGTCCTTTGACGGTGGGTTGCAACTGGGCGGCAGTATAAAGGCTGGCCGTGTGCAGGCAGAGTGCCGCGCGCGGCGTTTTAATTTTGTGTAAAGCGGATAGATGCTTTGTGCGGTAAGCGGTTTTGGTTTTCAGACGGCCTTTCGTTTTTGACATTTATTTAACCCGCCGCCACGTTTTTACGCACCGAACGGGCGGCAAAAACCCCCGCAGGCGGCAGGGGCGTGCGGGGCGGAAACGGCATCAAGCGGCTTATTCTTCGATAACGATGCGGGCGTTGAGCGGCTGCACGGGGCGGTTGTTTTCTTGGCCGATCATGGCGCGCATGGCGTCAAGCTGGGCTTCGCTCGCGGCAACGGGGGTTTTGAACACAACCCAGTTCACGCCCTCGCTGCACGGCGGCGTGGTCAGCGAGCCATTCAGGCGGAAGTGGCGGCGGTCTTTCGGAAAGAGGGCATGACGTCAGGTTTGCCGCTCAGCGCCGTTTTCGCCGCTTTGCAGTTTTTCGCCAGCAGCAGTTTGAGCGCGGGGTTTTCACGGCCTTTGGTGAAAACGGCGCCGAGTACGGCCAGCTCGCCCGTGTCGGACTGGTGGACAAAATGGACTTCCATCGGATAGGCGTTGCCGCGGAAGGTGTGTTCGCTGGGCGTGTGGAAATGAAACTGCTTGAACGTGAATGTTTTACCGCCGAGGCTGATGGTTTGCGGCTGCCCTTCGGGCGTGGCCTGGATGGTGTGGCCGTTGTTTTCCACGGTGTAGGCCGACGGGGCATAGGCAAATTTCACGCTGTTGCCCGCGGCGCCTGTGCGGAGGCGAAATCGACGGGCGACTGGTTTTCTTTGCCGCTGCTGCATGCGGCGTAGTCCTGCTTGATGCCGCCCCAGTGTTCGGGGCTGCTGTCGCCGGTATATGACCAGTCGGAATGGGCGGCGGCGAATGCGGGAAGGGTTGCGGCGCAGACGGCGGCCAATACGGATAAACGCAGTTTCATGTAGTTCCTATTTGCGTCGGGTTGGGAAAGTGCGGGATTATGCGAACGGCAAGAATTTTTATCAATCGTAAAAATAGCCTTCCCTCCCCGTTTTTCTTGACCTTACGCAAACATATTGCGGATTTTTGTAAACGTGCGCCGCCGCTTCGGATTCACGCGGCCTTTATCGGGCAACAAGCATCAGGCCGTCTGAAAACGCCTGCCGCGGTGCGGACGGAAGTTTTTCAGACGGCCTGATGCGCTGATATTTCAAAATTGTTTTGCGCCAAAGCGCTTTTAAAGCACCCGTTGGCCGAAATGGCGGCGGCATTTTTGTCCGCAGCGGTCGGAAGCCTGCGGCAGTAGGGCAGCAACGGGGAGGCAAACAGGAAGGAGGCCGCCAGCGCCACGGTTATCACCACCGCCATCGGTTCGGCCAGCATTTTGAAACGGAAGAAATACGCCATCGCGAAATTGACGGCGCAGGTAAAGAGAACGATGTAGCCGAGTCCTACGGCAGCCAGCAGCAGCGGGCAGAAAAACCGAACGTTTCATAAGTCAGAACCGAACCATGTGGGAGGCGCGATTATAAACGGCGCAAACGGCGGGAAAAAGCAAACGGCAGATTAAATCGCGTAAAGACAGACGGCATATTGTGCCGACAAACGGCATTCTTTCGCATTGACAAACCGCCGCCGCCCGTTTTGAATTTGCCGCCGCATCAGGCATAATCGCGCTTTGACAGGCCGTCTGAAACTGCCTGAGGGCTTTTTCCAGACGGCCTCAAACACGCGAAGCACTCCGATGGACAAGAAAATCCTGTTGCAAAAAGCCGACATCTACCGCCGCCTGATGCGCACCGACAAAGCCGATCGGCACCATGCTGCTGCTGTGGCCGACACTGTGGGCACTAGTGGACGGCGGCGCGCGGCCCTGCCCGACCTCCTTATTCTGGCCGCCTTCGTACTTGGCACGTTTTTCATGCGCAGCGCCGGCTGCGTTATCAACGATTTTGCCGACCGCGGTTTCGACGGTGCGGTGGAGCGCATGAAAACCGCCCGTTCGCACGCGGCGAAGTGTCGAAAAAGAAGCCCTGCTGCTGACCCTCGCCCTGTGTCTGGCCGCCGCGCTGTGCCTCCTGCCGCTCAACCGCGCCACCTGGCTGATGAGGCCTGCCCGCACTGTTTCTCGCCCTCAGCTATCCGTTTACCAAACGTTTCTTCCCCATTCCGCAGCTCTATCTCGGCCTCGCCTTTTCCTTCGGCATCCCTGATGGCCTTCACCGCCGTCACCGGTGCCGTGCCCCGCCGCCTGGCTGCTGTTTGCCGCCAATGTGTTCTGGACGCTGGCCTACGACACCGCCTACGCGATGGCCGACAAGGAAGATGATTTAAAAATCGGCATCAAAACGTCTGCCCATCACCTTCGGCCGTTACGACGCCGAAGCCGTGCTTATCTGCCACCTGCTGTCTACTGTGCTGATGGTGGCGGCGGGCATTGCCATCGAGTGCGTCCTGGCCGTTTTGGCTGGCCGTTCCTCTTGTTCTGCGCTTCCAATGGAAACAGTATCTAGCCGTGCGCGCGCTGCGAGCACGACACCCTGCTTTTTCACGAGTTTCTCGCCAACAACCGCCTCGGCGCTGTGGTTTGCCGCCATCGCCGCCCACTTTTTCTATGACGACATCAGAACTGGAAATCTATTCTGACCAACATCGCGGCTACACCAGCGACTACATCGCAGGACCCTATCGCGCTGGTAGAGATTGAATACATCATCGTGCCGCCTGCCCGAAACCGTTCGCTGCCAAACCCTTGCCACCGCGCTGGCAAAAAGCGGGCAGTATGAAACCGAATGGCTGACAGGCGGCCTGAAAGTGTATGACTCACCGCTAATCTATGCACATCAAGGCAGCCTGAAAACCATTCCGCCAATCCCCCGCAAAGGACACTCCATGCGCCCCGAAACCCTGTTCCCCAAAAATCTGCCCCCGATGCCACGCCGCCCGAACTTGCGCGTTCAACATCCCAAGCTATGCGCTAACGCCCCTGCTGCCTTGGATTTAGCCGCGAAACCTACGGCGACGCATCCTTGTTCAACACCGCCGAAGCCGTCTGCGCCAACCGCTATTTGTGGCAGGAATATCCCGAACTGCGCGGGCAATATTGGCAAATCGGCAGCTCCGGGGCAGGGCGATTTCTGGCTGCTGCGCCGCGACGGTAACATCTGCTGGTACGACCACGATTTAGGCGAAATCACGTCCGCCGCCATCGCTGATTTCGATCACCTTTGAACAGTTTTTGGAACTGATCCGCCTATCTCAACCAAACATGGCAAGCCATCGATGCCAACGAACACCATTTCGCCGTCCCGCGCGCAGGCAAGATTTTTCGCCGATACGCTCAACCGCATCGCGCCGAACTTGTTTGACCGCCATCCCTACCGCTATTTTGACTGACCGCCCTGCACGCCAGAGGCTGTTTGACGCCCTATACAGGTATGTGAACAGACATATAGTGAAACAAAATAGAAAAATCTACGGCGTTGCGCCTTAGCCGAGAGGGCGGTTTTCTACGGCATTGGAAATGCCAAGAAAACCCTGCCCCGTACTACCTGTACCGTCTGCGGCTTGCTGCCTTGTATCTTTCCGTGTTGTTTCACCATAAAAACAGTCAGGCCGTCTGAAAAAGCATTTTCAGACGGCCTGACTGCATTCGCGGCGTGTCAGCCTTCCTGCGTTTCCTCCCCGTCCCAATACTCCGCCGCGCCGCCGTGGAAAAAGCCGTGCAAAAATCGCTCTGCGCGGCCACGCTGTCGAGCATGGTTTTTGCTTTTTGCCGAACACCGCGCCTCTGCCAGCAGGCTTTCGGCGTAAAGCGAAGTGAAGCGCTCGTCTGCCCAGTAAACGGGCAGGGCGAAGCGGGCATGCAGGCGGCGGCCGAATTTGCCCGGCGAGGCGCGTGAGTTCGTGTTCCGTACCGTCGCTGTGCACGGGCAGGCCGACCACCAAATAATCAGGCTGCCATTCGCGTATCAGGGCGGCGATGGCGGCGAATTTGGTTCGTTGGCTGGCGGAAACGGTGGACAGCGGATGGGCGATGCCGACTCCGCGCTGCCCTGCGCCACGCCGATGCGCTTTTTCGCCGAAATCGAAGGCCAGACAAAGTGCCCCGCGGCGCGGGAAAAGACATCAGAGCATGGCCTGCGCCTTTCACCAGCAAGCCGGTTCAATGCCGAGTTTGGAGGGCGGCGCGGTAGCGGCGGTTGAGCGGCAGGTCGAAACAGAATACTGCCGTCGGCGGGCACGGCAATCCACACGTTTTGCGCCAGCTCGTTTTCCAGCTGGCCCGGATTCCCAGTTCGAGCAGCCGATGGTGACGATGGCCTTTTCCACCGCGCCGCTGTCGCCCAGTTTGTCGATGATGTCGCGCGAGGTGGTGACGGCGTTTTCCCCGCCGACGGAAAAAGCTGCTGCTCCATCTGCCTGCGGGGCAGTGGACGACGAAGCCGCGGTTTATCTGCACCGGCCCGCCTACCAGTATCGGACGGTTTTTAAAGCGTTCGGGAACGGGCGTGTCGAAGCGGAAAACACAGCTTCCATCGGTATCGGCGAGGGTTTGTTGATCACGACGCCGAGCGCGCCGTCTTCGTCGTGGCGGCACAGATGAACGACGCTGCCGCTGAAAAACGAGGTCTTCCAGCGCGGGCGTGGCGATGAGGAAATGGTCGGTGAGCTTGTCCATAATTTGGAGGAATAATCGGAAGGAGTCGTGGCTGTCGGGCGGCAATATTAGGCCGCGCGGAGAAAATTGCAAGCAGAGGCCGTCTGAAAAGCGGCGTTTTTCAGACGGCCTGCTTATTGCTAAAAATCGCGCCCCTCATTATTTCGCCAAACCCACAAGACGGTTTCAAAACCTGTTCAAAGTTTCAGGCCGTCTGAAAAAGCAAGGGAAAACAGAATATGGCAGGCCACAGCAAGTGGGCGAACATCCAGCACAAAAAGCCCGCGCCGACGCCCAGCGCGGCAAAATCTTCACCCGTCTGATTAAAGAATCACCGTCGCCGCACGCCTGGGCGGCGGCGATCCCGCATCCAATCCCGCGCCTGCGCCTGGCGATGGACAAAGCCTGGGACGCCAACATGCCCAAAGACAACGTCCAGCGCGCCATCGACAAAGGCACGGGCAACCTCGAAGGCGTCGACTACATCGAACTCGCGCTACGAAGGCTACGGCATCGGCGGCGCGGCGCTGATGGTCGACTGCATGACCGACAACAAAACCCGCACCGTCGCCGACGTGCGCCACGCCTTCAACAAAAACGGCGGCAACTCGGCACCGACGGCTGCGTCGCTTCAACTTTCGTCCACCAGGGCTATCTGGTGTTCACCGACGCCGACGAAGACGCACTGATGGAAGCCGCCCTCGAAGCCGGGCGCGGAAGACGTTATTGCCCACGACGACGGCATCATCGAAGTCATCACCGCCCCGCCGACTGGGCGGGCGTCAGCCAAGCTCGAAGCGGCGGGCTTCAAACTCCGAAGACGGCGACGTCACCATGCGCGCGCAGAACGAAACCGTGCTCACCGGCGAAGACGCCGCCAAAATGCAGAAGCTCATCGACGCGCTGGAAAACCTCGACGACGTGCAAAATGTCTACACCTCCGCTGTGTTGTAGTTTGATTAATCCTTTCTTTCAGACGGCCTTCGGATAACCGGAGGCCGTCTGAGCACAAACGGCTTTCAGCAATCCTTTTTCAGACGGCCTCTCCGTTAACGGAAGGCCGTCTGAAACACATTTGGCAACCGCCCCCGTTCCCCGGAACCGCGAGAGAAAACACCATGAAAAATCCCACTGTTGCCGCCCTTTTCTTGGCCGCCCTCAGCCGCCGCCGTGCAGGCCGAGCCGCTGAACTACAACGTTGTCAGATTTGTCGAAAGCGCCACCGTCAGCGTGCCGCGTGACACCATGACCGCCGTGTTCACCGTCCGCGCCGGCGCGCGCGAGCGCGAAAGCCGCCCACCGCGCCTTTGCGCGCCAAAAATGAACGCCTTTTCCCGCCGCGCCGCCGACAAAGCCCTCGAAGTGAGCGAAGCCAACCGCAGCAGCCACCCCGTTTACAGCTATCCTGACAACAAACGCGTGCAGACTGGCTGGCAGAAAGCATCGAATACACGTCAGTAGCCAGACTTGCCGCCCCTCAACCGCCTTATCGCCCAATCGCAGAAAGACGCCGAAGTGCAAAACACCCACTTCACCCTGTCGCCGCAAAAACGCAACCCGCCGTCGACGAGAGCCAGCCGCGCCGCCCCTGCTGCGCTTCAAAGACGCGCGCCGCTCGCCCTCGCGCAGACGCTGGGCTTTTCCGGCTACAAAATCGTCTCCCCAAACTGCGCGATGGGCGACGCGCCCGTGATAATGATGTCGGCCAGCGGGCTACGCCGCTCCCGATGGCGGCCGACTAGCGCAACCGCCGCCCCGCCCTCGCCCGGCATCGAAGAAATCCGCATCACGGTCAACGGCTCGGTACAGATGTAGTCGCATCCGTGCAAAAGGCCGCTCAAAATCGGGTTTCAGACGGCCTTTTGCCTCGCACTCGTCTATGTAAAAATATGCCACCTGTCTTTCAAGTTTCGTAAAGGCGAAGCCGCCCGCTCATATCCGCGCTTTCCCACAGCGGCCGAGCGGCCGGATATCATGCAACAAGGAGGACGCACCGATGAAATTCAGCACCCTTTTTGATCGCGGCAGCCGTTTTCGGCGGCATGTATTTTTGTCGAAACACCATACCGACACTTCCGTTTTTCACCGCTGACAATCTGTTGCAGCCCAGCAACGCACCATCGGCATAGCGCTAAACTGCCGACACGCAAAACCGCCCTTTCTTGGGGCGGTTTTGTTTTAGGCGTCTGAAAGCGTGGTTTCCACCAAGCGAATACAAAAAGCCGCCCCGGCCAACGGGGCGGCTAGCAGCAGCAAACAGACAAGCCGCGCGGCAGCCTTTCTATACTGTCCGCCTGCTTTCAACATCGTCGCACCTGTCCGCTGAACGGGTCGGCAAACTCAATGGCGCGGGCGAGGAGTTTCAGCGGCTTGGCGTAGTCGGTGCTGTCGGCGGGCAGCGGCTTGGGATAGAGCGGGTCGTTCAGAATCGGGATGCCGAGGCTTGCCATGTGCACGCGAAGCTGGTGTTTTTGCCGCTGACGGGCTGAGGCGGTAGCGGCAGAGGCCGTCTGAAACCGCTTCGGCGGCTTTCGATAACGGTGTGAGCGCTGGCTGCGCCTGCGGTTTCGCGTATCAGGAAGAAGGCGTCGCCACGTTCGATACACGAGTGCAGATGCAGCGGAAAATGCAGGCCGGAAACGGGCGGCGGCGAGGGCTTCGTAGGTTTTAACGACACGGCGCTCCTGAAACAGGGTTTGGTAGGCGCGGCGGCTTTCGGGGCGGCGGCAGAAAAGCGACGACGCCCGCCGTGTCCTTGTCGAGGCGGTGCAACGGCGTGATGTCTTCGGGCTTGCCGTTGCGTAGCTTTCGGGGCACAGGCGCAGGCAGGTGAGCAGGGTTTCGCGCAGGAAGCGGCCGCCGGGCACAACGGGCAGAAAATGCGTATCGACGACAATCAGATGCTCGTCGACGCAGGATTTCCTCGCGAAACGGGATGCGCGGCCTCGTCCTCGGCAATGGCTTGGCGGTAGTAATACAGCGGCGGGTGCGGGGAACAAAGGGCGCGTCAGGCGGCAGCGGGCGGCCGTTTTCATCGAAAAATGCCGTCTCTTTCGAGCCGCGACAGCCAGGTTTCGCGCGGCACATAAGGGAAACGGCAGCGAGGTAATCGACAAGCGGTGCGTCGGCCAGGCGGCGATCGCAAGGCAGATGCAGATAACTGGGGCGGATGCCGTCGATCGGCAGCAGGGCGGCGGGCGATGTTCATGGCCGCGATTGAGCGCGCTTCAGACGGCCTGCGCCTTCCGAGGCCGTCTGAAACGCTGCCGCGCCGACAATCAGGTCGTCTCGAACGCCCAAAAAGTGCCGTTCAGACGGCCTTCGCGTCATAATCCGCTTTTTCAAACGGCCTATCCCATGAAAAACACATCTTCGTCCTCTCACACGGCGGCACGATCGGCGATGACCCCAGGCGCCGACGGCCTGCGCCCTGACGCCGCGCTGCTTGCCGACGCCCCTGCCCCTCGTTTTCAGACGGCCTCTCGCTCGACTGCCGCATCTGCGAGCCGCTGATCGACTCGTCGGCCGTGTCCCTGCAAAACTGGCGCGACTGGCTCGCCCTACTGGCGGAAAACATCCCGCGTTACGACGGCGTTTTTGCTGCACGGCACGGACACGCTGGCCTACACCGCCGCGCTGCTTGCCCTCGCCCTGCGCGGCTTGGACAAACCCGTCGTCCTCACCGGCGCGCAGCGGCCGTTCGGCGCGGCGGGCAGCGATGCGCCGCGCAACCTCGCCACCGCCGCCGCCGCGCTCAAAACCGGTCTGCCGCAGGTGTGCATCGCCTTCAACGGCAAACTCTTCCCGCCATCGGCAGCAACAAATGCAGCACGGAAAGCGACGACGGTTTCGCCAACCCGCATTTCGGCGTGTTGGGCACATGGTCGGAAGAACGCAGACGCTTGACGCTTAACAGGCCGTCTGAAAGCCCGTCTGCCGCGGCAAACGCTTTTCAGACGGCCTCGAAGTCCTGAATATCGACCCGCAGGCCGAAGTCGCCTGCCTGACGCTGATACCCGGTTTCGCCATGCGCCAGGCCGCCGACACCCTGCGCCGCACCGCCGCCCGCGCCGCCATCCTGCAAAGCTACGGCCACGGCAACGCGCCCGACGACGCGGAATTTGCCGACGCCGTGCGCGGCTACACGGAGCGCGGCGGCCTGCTGCTCAACATCAGCCAGGTGCCGCACGTCGTGCGGCGGCGTGTACGCGCGCAGGGCGCGGTGCTGCGGCGCTCGGGCGCGGTATCGGGCCGCTGCGAATCTGGAAACGGCCACCGCCCTGCTGACGCTGGCCGTTTCCAACGGCTGGGACAGGGCAAGGCTGGAAGCGAGGCATGGCAACTTTGGTTTGCGGCGCCCTGCGTTTGAGTAGGGAAAGGCCGTCTGAAAAACAATGCCGCCATGCACGCGCAGACGGGAATAAGGCTCGTTCGGGCGGGGTTGGCGTTTTCGAAAGATCAGGCCGTCTGAAAAAGCAGTTTCAGACGGCCTCAAACTCTTTTGCCCGCGCGGCTGCACGGCCCCTCAGGCCGTCTGAAAGCGAAACTTCAACGAAGTTAAAAACGGCATTCAGACGGCTGACAAGACAAAACCCCCGTATCGCACGGGGTTTCGTTTTTCGTTTGATGCCGTTCAGGAAAGCAGCGATTTGGTCAGCAGGTAGCCCGCCGACACAAAGATGATCACCAACACCAGCACCACTCGCCGTGCCGGACCAGCACGCGTTTGTTGTACAGCGCCGACTGCCAGCCGTTGAGTACGCCCAACTCCTGCAACATGCTCGGCTTCCGCTTCGCTGCGTATCTGGCGGCGTATCTGACGCTCTTCCGCCTGTTTTTCCTTCAACATGCGGTAGGCCAGCTCGTGCTGCTTGCGGTGTTCGAAGGCCAGGCGCTCTTGCCATTCGATGCGTTTTGCGATAGATAAAATCTTCGGTGAGCGGTTTTCAGATACAGATGGCAGGTGGGGCATCTGACGGTTTCCCTGGGTCTTCGAAGATGGTGAAGCACACGGGACACTGCGGCACGGGCTGGCGCGGTTTTTGGCTGCCGTCGTCTCCTCGTCGTGCATCAGTTCGAGAGACACGCGGATGATGACGTCGAGGCCGAGGTAGCCGAAATAGTTTTTGCGCGTTGAGGCGCTCTTCGTTGCTGCAGCGCTCGGCAATCAGCGCCTGCGGGTTTCTTCCAGAGCAAGAATGACTTCGTCCCGCTTCGGCGGACAGGTGCTGACGGATGCTGTTGTCCACCTGGGCGTGGTCGATGCCGGGCGGATAGGAGATGTAAACGTCAAACAGTCGTTGGTGGTCGCTCATGGAGTGTTCCTGCTGTGGATAAAAAGCCGCCTGCGGGGGCTGCGTCATGGCGGCGGATTATAGCGCATCGGCTCTGCGCGGACGGCTCTGCGCCGTAAAAAGGCGTGAATTTGTGATTTTCGGAACGGCGTCCGCATGTGCGGTTTCGGGCGGCAGGCCGTCTGAAACCCCGCCGTGCTTTCCGTTTTCCCGTTTGTAAAAACGTCATTCCCGCACAGGCGGGAACGGCCTTGGAAGCTGCCGGGAAAGGAAAAGCCCGAACCGTGTCGGGCTTGCTGGCGCAGCGGCTCAGACGGAGAACGACGAACCGCAGCCGCAGGTGGTTTCCGCGTTCGGGTTGCGGATGACGAACTGCGAGCCGTGCAGGGCTTTCGGTGTAGTCGATTTCCGCACCGACAAGGTATTGGTAGCTCATGGGGTCGACGAGGAAGGTGAGGCCGTTTTTGAGATTTCGAAATCGTCGTCGTTTTTGATTTCGTCGAAAGTGAAGCCGTATTGGAAAACCGAGCAGCCGCCGCCGTTGACAAACACGCGCAGTTTCAGGTCGGGGTTGTTTTCTTCAGCAATCAGATTCAGCCACTTTGGTGCAGCAGCTGTCGGTAAAGATGATGGGTGATTCGTCGGACATGGTTCTTTTCCTTCTTTAGATCATGTGAGTGCGCGGTATTTTCGCGCAATGTGCGACAGGGATAGCAAGGTGGGGAGGGACGGCGTTGATTTCAAACCGTGCCGCGTACGGTGTCAATCGTGCTGCGAAATCGGTACGAAACTGTTCGCTCCCAATGCAGTTTCTGGCGCAGGGTTTTGTAGTAGTGGTAGCCGGCGGGGTGGAGGATCGCGCAGGCTGTGGCGGTAGCGGCGGATGCGCAGGATGTCGCCGCTTTTGGATGTCGTGTAGGGACTGGCCGTCGAAATGGGCGCGCGCGTCGCCTGCTTTGGTGATGAGGATGTCGATTTCGCAGGTGTCGGGAGACGGCGATCGGGGCGGTTGGTCATGGATTGCGGGCAGATGGGGACGAGCGTGAAGGCGCGCAGGCTGGCTTGCAGTATCGGGCCGCCCTGCCGCCAGAGCGTAAGCGGTCGAGCCGGTGGGCGTGGAGACGATGAGGCCGTCCGAACGCTGGGTGTAGACGAATTCTGCGTCGATAAAGGTTTCGAACTCAATCATTTGCCCGCGCCGCCGCGCGAAATGACCACGTCGTTCAAGTGCCAGCGGAGTTTTCGCACATGCTGCCGTTGCGGATGAGGTCGGTTTCGAGCAGTATGCGTTTCTTCCGCCTGGCGTATTTGCCGGTCAGGATGCCTGCGATTTCTTTCAGCATTTCTTCGCGGGGCACTTGGGTCAGGAAAGCCCGAGGTGGCCTTGGTTGACGCCGACGAGGGGATGCGGTAGGGGCGACTTTGCGGGCGGCGGAAAGGAAGGTGCCGTCGCCGCCCAACACGATGACTAAGCCGCATTCGCGGCCGATGTTGTCTTTGTCGGTGATGCGGCAGCGCGCAGATCGTCTGGGATCGCGCACGACGCCTTCATCCGCGCTTTCGCGGTCGATAGAAGACGTCGAGTTTTTCCGCCAGCAGGAAAGCCGTAGCAGTTCGTGCAGGCTGATCGGCTATCTAGCGGGGCGTTTGCGGGCGGGTGACGATGCCGATGCGGCTGAATTCGGTAATCATGGCCTATGTGCGTACGGTGAACGGATGGCGGAACGGATTATGGCATGGTTGCAGGCCGTCTGAAAGCGGGCATTGCGCGGCCTTTTTCAGACGGCCACAGCCATGCCAGACCTCGCGTCGCCTTCGCTTTGCAGCATCAGCAGCGTGCGGCAGGCGGCGGCGGTGTTCATGTATTCGATGCCTATGCCTTGCGCGGCCAGCGCGGCGTTGAGGCGTCGGATGGAGGAACTGCTGCGTCCCCCGTGCCGATCAATGATCGACTTTCGGGCGGGGTCGCTCTCTTCGCAGCGCCGTCTGAAAACGAATCGGGCGATCAAATCCTGCGGGCGTGCGGCGTTTCGCCGGGCAGGCCGGCGACCTTCGCATCGGACAGACGGCTTCGATGTGGGTTTCCTGCCGTTGATTTTTCAGACGGCCTTCCCGAAATCCGCCTTCCACCTCCCAACCGCCTGTGCTGAGCTGTGTCCTGAAACTGCATATTTTCGCTTTCTGAATAAAGGGTTTTCGGGTAGGATTGCGCGTTTTTGACGGCAGTTTAGCCATTCGGAAGAACGCTTAACAGGAGCAGTGATGAAACCGGTCAATATCGGCATTTTGGGTTTGGGTACCGTGGGCAGGGGCACGGCGGAAGTGTTGCGCGCAAACGCGGCGGAAATCAGCCGCCGGTTGGGGCGCGCGGTGAACGTGTTTATGGTGTCCACGCGCGACGCGCAAAAAGCCCGCGCCGCCTGTCCCGCCCGAAACCCTGATTACCGCTCGATCCCGTTCGAAGTCGTGCGCCATCGGAAGTGGACATCGTGCGCCGAAGTCTCGGCGGCACGGGACAGCGCCAAAGAGCTGGTGTTCGAAGCCGTACGCCACGGCAAACACGTCGTTACCGCCAATAAAAAACTGCTGGCCGAATACGGCAGCGAAGTTCTCGCGCTGGCGGAAGAGAAAAACGTGATGGTGCAGTTTGAAGCGGCGGTGGCCGGCGGCATCCCGATTATCAAAGCCCTGCGCGAGAGGCTTGTCGCCAACCGCATCCGCAGCATCGCCGGCATCATCAACGGCACCAGCAATTTCATCCTCAGCGAAATGCGCGAAAAGGCAGCGCCTTTGCCGACGTATTGAAAAGAAGCGCAGGCTCTGGGCTATGCCGAAGCCGATCCCGACCTTCGATATCGAAGGCCACGACGCGGGACATAAAATCACCATCATGTCGCGCTCGCGTTCGGTACGCCCGGTCAATTTCGCCGCCTGCCATCTCGAAGGCATCAGCAAACTCGACAGCCGCGACATCAAATACGCCGAAGAACTCGGCTACCGCATCAAACTTTCTGGGCATCACGCGCAGCGACAAAAGGCATCGGGTTGCGCGTCCATCCCACCCTGCTGCCCGAAAGCCGCCTGTTGGCCAATGTGAACGGCGTGATGAACGCCGTACGCGTGACGCCGACATGGTGGGCGAAACCCTGTATCTACGGCGCGGGCGCGGGCGCACTGCCGACCGCCAGCGCCGTGGTGGCCGACATCATCGACATCAGCCCGCCTCATCGGTGCGGATAGCGGGCAACCGCGTGCCGCACCTCGCCTTCCAGCCCGCGCAGGTTCAGGCGCAAACCATCCTGCCGATGGACGAAATCATCAGCAGCTACTACCTGCGCGTACAGGCGCGAAGACAAAGCCAGGGCGTACTCAGCCGCATCGCCAACCTGCTGGCGGCGCAAAACGTTTCGATCGAGGCATTGATTCAAAAGGCGTGCTCGAACGGCGACACCGCCGAAATCGTCATCCTGACCCACAGCACGGTCGAAAAACACGTCAAGGCCGCCATCGCCGCCATCGAAGCGCTCTGACACCGTCGGCGAAAAAGTCGTCACGATCCGCATGGAGAGCCTGCATGACTGAAACGGACAACAGGTCGTCTGAAAACGGCGGCGCAGGAACGGGCGATAGCCCGAAAGCTACCGCGCAGAAGCTAAGCGCAAAGCCAAAGCAAAATCCGCACCATCCGCATCTGGGCGTGGGTGATTATTTCCCCTGTTTCTGGCTACCGCGCTGCTGTCGAGGATGCGCCATGTCCAAACCGCAGGCCAAGCAGAACATCATCGAATCCTGCATCCAAAACGTCCTACGCCCTTTCAAAATGGCAGGCCGACCTGCAAAAGCAGCGGCTGGCTGGACCAAGACAGCAAACTCGTCGCCGCCTACGCTGCCTGTGCATGTGGCAGGAGCCGCCTCGACAAACTCAACCACAACCAAACTCAAAGCATTCCGCAGCCTCGCCCCCGCAGCGAGCTCTCGACCTCCTCGGCGGCGCCGACGCCTTCAACAAACGCGACAAAATAATGCCTGGCTGCCTTACAAAGGCAAGTAAGCAAAGGCCGTCTGAAAGCGCAGCCAGCAAAAACGCAGCCGTCATTCCCGCGCAGGCGCGGAATCTTTTTCTACTACAAAAAGCCTTGAACGGACAAAACATCGATTTGACCCCGATAAGATTCCCGCCTGCGCGGGAATGACGTCAGGTAGGTAGCTCAGAATTTTTGAGGCCGTCTGAAAACACAAAACAGGCCTTCAGACGGCCTCAAACTTTATCCGCCGCAACTTCTCCTTCCTCTGCTCCGTTTTATAGAACGAAAAGGCCGTCTGAACATTCAGACGGCCTTTTTCTTCAAACGGCTGCAAAGCGCGGCTTAGAACTTCACGCGCACGCCGCCGTGGAATTCGTTGCTGTGGATTTTGACGCCTTCGTATTTGCCCCAGTGGTTGTAGCGGTAACCCGCATCCAAAGCAATGTTGTCGCTGATGTCGTAGCTTGCGCCGACCATCGCGCCCCAAACCGACTTTTGGTTTTCGGTGTAGGTTCCTTTTCATAGAATCCCGGAGCGGTTTCGGTGGCTTCAAAGAAACGCGGTTGATGCCGATGCGTGCGCCGACGTAGGGTTTGATTGCGGTACCGGTGTCGAGAATCGTAAACGCCCGACACGCCGACGCTGCGGGTTTTCAGTTTGAAACGGTCGGTGCCTTCGTTGTCGGCAAATGTTTCTTCATAGTTTTTCGTAATGGTGTAATCGACGGCAACGCGGCGGTGCCGAGATCGTAGCCTCGCGGACAGGCGCGGGCTGACAGCTCTGGTACTTTTGAATTCTTCCGCCTTCGTCTTTGGCATGATGCTGCAGCCGACATCCCCTGAACGTAAAAACCGGGGCTGCGGCAAACAAACCTGTTGCAAGGGGCAAAAGGCAAGCATTTTTATGGTGTTTTCTCTTAAATCTGAGAAAGCAGGAGAAAAGCCCGTTTTACGACAAACGGGTTCGTCGCACATTTTACCTATCCAAACCACATTGAACAGAAGCAAACCCTGTCGGCGCGGCGCGGCAAGCGGCAGTGGGCCGTCTGAAAACGGTTCGCTGCAAAAACGGATCTCGGTCAAAACCCAAAAAGGTAAAACAGACTTGGCTTGCTCCTCCTTTGTTTTCAGACGGCCTTCTGCCCGCCGCGCCGCTGTGAGCTACCATCCGCCGCGCGGACGCTCTGTCCGCCAAAATTCAAACAAGCATACAAAGGAAAAACATGGGCAAACACCCTCCCCCGCCCCGACATCGACGCAGACGGCCTGCTCGAATATTCCGTCGTCTACACCGACCGCTCAGCTCAACCACATGTCGCAGAAAAATCTCAAAACGCCCTGCGCCATATCTCCGCCACCCTGAAAAAGTTCTACAACGCGCCAGCACGCCGCCGTTGTCCCCGGCACCGGGCACGGCAGGCATGGAAGCCGTCGCCTGCCAGTTTGCGCGGCGAAAAATGCCTGCATCGTGCGCAACGGCCTTTTTCAGCTACCGCTGGACGCAAATCCTCGAACAAGGCGGCATCGCCGCCGAGACAAAGTCTCCGCACGGCAGGACGACGCCTTCAAGCCCCCTTCTCCCCTGCGCCGACAGACGAAGTGTGCGCCCAAATCGCCGCCTTCCGTCCCGATATCGTCTTTCGCCCCGCATCGTCGAAACCGCCTCCGGCATCATGCTGCCCTGAAGACTACATCGCCCGCCTTGCCTAAGCCGTCCATGCCGTCGGCGGCCTGCTCGCCATGGACTGCATCGCCTCGGGCTGCATCTGGCTCGACATGGAAAAACTCGGCATCGACATCCTGATTTCCGCGCCGCAAAAGGCTGGAGCGGCAGCCCCTGCGCCGGACCTCGTCAGCGCTTGGTCAGGCTGCCTACGACCGCGCGCAGCAAAGAGCTGAGTCCGACAGCCTCGCCCTCGATTTGAAAAATGGCTCGCCATCATGCAGGCCTTTGAAAACGGCGGCCACGCCTACCACGCCACGCATGCCCACCGACGGCCTGCCCGGCTGCACGAAGATGATGGCGAGATGAAGCTGCCGGCTTCGACACCTGCGTGCCAGACAGATTGACGCAGTGAAAAATGCGCTGCCTGCTTGAAGCCGAAGGCTTCGCAGCGTAGCCGCCGCAGGCTTCCAAGCGCCCGGCGTGGTGGTGTCCTACACCGAAAAACCCCTGACATCCAAAGCGGCAAAGCCTTTGTCGGCCACGGCGTTCAGACGGCCTCCGGCGTCCCCCTGCAATGCGGTACGAACGCGCTGATTTCCGTACCTTCCGCCTTGGCCTCTTCGGCTTGACAAACTCGCCGACCCCTGACCGCACTGCGTGCAAACCTTCGCCGAGGTGCTGGCAAAAGTGAAACAGGCCGTCTGAGCCGGTTTAAACGGCGCAACTGCCTGATGAGAGGCCGTCTGAAAACCCGAAAAGGGGCTTTTCAGACGGCCCTTTTCATCCCAAACGGCAGACGACACACGGCCAAAGGCACACCCGCATCCGGTCTACATGAAAGGCTGAGACCTTTGCAAAAAAGCCTTCCTCGACAGCCGAACCCAAACACAGGTTTTCGGCCGTTTCCTCCCCAATCACTCCCGACCTTACCCAAATACTCCCTTAATCCTCCCCGGATACCTGATAATCAGGCATCCGGGCCGCCTTTTAGGCGGCAACAGGCACACTTAGCCTGTTGGCGGCTTTTCAACAGGTTTAAACACATCGCCTCTCAGATGGCTTTTGCGCACTCACTTTAATCAGCCCGAAAATAGGCTGCCCGCGCATAGCGGAATTTACGGTGCAGCGTACCCGAAACTCTGTTCGACTCACATAACGGGTCTTTCGACAAATATCGGTTGCGCTTCGTTTGGTCTTCTGTTAGCGGGCGGTTGCGGTGGGCTTTGCGCATAATGCCGTCCAGTACAACTGATGCTCTTTCAGATGTTGCCGGTTTTCCTTACTGTCGTAGCCTTTGTCGGCATAGACGGTCGTATCTTCGGCCATCCCTTTCAGCAAAGGCGACAGGTGGTTGCACCTCATGGATATTGGCGGGGGTGATGTGCAGTTTCTCGATATAGCCTTCCTCATCGGTGCGGGTATGTTGTTTGTAACCGAGTTTGCAGAGGCCGTTTTTTCTTTGTCCAACGGGCATCTTTATCTTTGCTCGGTGTGGTTTGGCCGCTGACTTGCCCTTCGTCATCGACTTCTATGGCCTGACGCTGTTTGCTGCCGGCGGTCTGAATAATGGTGGCGTCAATGACGGCGGCGGATGCTTTCTCTACTTTTAGGTTTTTTTCGGTCAGTTGGCGGTTAATTCAGTTGCAGCAATTCGGACAGGGTCTTGTCTTGCGCCAGCCAGTTGCGGTAGCGGCATAAGGTGCTGTAATCGGGGATGCTCAGTTCGTCGAAACGGCAAAACAGGTTGAAATCGATGCGGGTGATGAGGCTGTGTTCGAGTTCGGGATCGGAGAGGCTGTGCTATTGTCCGAGTAGGACGGCTTTGAACATGGACAACAGGGGATAGGCGGGACGACCGCGGTGGTCTCGGAGATAACGGGTTCTTTGACGATTCAGGTACTGTTCGATCGGTTGCCAATCAATCACCTGATCCAACTTCAATAGTGGGAAGCGGTCGATGTGTTTGGCAATCATGGCTTGTGCGGTTTGTTGGAAGAAGGTGCTCATGGAAAATCCCCTAAATGTCTTGGTGGGAATTTAGGGGATTTTGGGGGATTTTTGCAAAGGTCCTCAATTCTGTCTTAAAAATATCGAAATTTAGGGCCAGCCGAAGGCAGGAATACCCGCCTTCGGCCGCTGCAGAAAGATCAAGCCGTCCGAAACGGTTTCAGACGGCCTCCTGTTGCGTGTACGGCGGTTTCAACTTCGCCGGGCTTCACTTTCAGACGGCCTCAACCCCTGTTTCTGCCTTCAAAAAGACGAAGGGCAGCCAGCAGCGGTTGCGAAACGGACGCCGTATCGGCAGAGGCCGACGATTGCTCGCTGCCGCGCCAAATACCGACATCGCCCTGTATCAGTCCCGTCGGCCGCTTGGGCGTGGGCGGCGAAATCGGGATTGTCCAGCGTGCGGTCGGCAAAGGCGTGAGCCGTTCGATGCGGTGTGCGGAGTCGGCAAAAGTAATCGTGGATGCGCACCACATCGCCGTTCCGTCCGAACAGGGCCAGATGATCGCCCTCCCTGCGCCACGAAGCGTCACGGCTGTCCAAACCGGTGAAGTGCAGGCTGTCGCTGCCGCCGTCGTCGCGTATCCAGTCGGCGCCGTCTCCTGCGGCAAAACGGTAGGTGTCGTCGCCGGTGCCGCCGTGAGAGGCGCTGTTGCCTTTTGCCGCCGACCAGCAGGTCGTTGCCGGAATAGGCATACAGGTGGTCGTTGCCCTCTTCGCCGTGCAGCACGTCGTTGCCGGTGCTGCCGTGCAGGCTTTGGCTGCCGCTGTGCGTTCGTCGTAGCCGTCGGCTGCGGCGGAAACCAGGCGGGAAACGTATTGGCCGGCATCGGCATAGCGCAGGAAGTCTTCGCGCCTCAGCGTGCGGTCGGCAAAGCGGAATTGTTCGATACGGTGTTCACTACCGGCAAAGAAGTTGTGGACGCGCACAACGTCGCCTTCGTGGTAGCCGTATACCGCCAGATGGTCTCTTCGCGGCGGAAGCGTGCCTGATCGCTGCGGATGCCTGCCAGCATGATGCTGTCGCTGCCGCCCCTCGTCCTGTATCCAGTCGGCGCCGTCGCCTGCGGCAAAACGGTAGGTGCTCGTCGCCGGTGCCGCCGTAGAGCCAGTCGTTGCCTGCGCCGCCCTCAAGCATCGTTGCCGCTTAAGGCATGGATGTGGTCGCGGCGCCCGCCGCCGGTCAGCGTGTCGTCGCCGCTGCTGCGTAAACCGGCTGTACGGTATCGTTTTTCATCGGTGTCGTGCTCTTGCGGCGGCTGCGGTTTTTCAGGCTGCGTCTCTTCGGCGGCCTTTTGATGCGTACCGACCAGTTTTGCGAAGCGCGAGCCCTTTGCGGTCGGTGGCGGTAAGGAGCATATCCAAGCCCGTATCGGGGCGTAGCCGCTGACGGTGCGGGTGGCGGCGTTGAAATAGACGCCGTGGATGCCCGGCGGCAGTGCGCTGCCGTCGGCCAGGGTGACGCTGCAGCGCAAGAAATCACCGTACACGCTATCGGATCGGCAAACAGGGTATCAGGCAGCCTGAAGCTGAAATAACCTGCTTTGTCGAGCGTCAGGTCTTCGGCCGCTTCGCGCACTTCCGGGGGCGCGGTTGGGTTTGGGCAAATCAAACCCCAAAGCGCCTTCGCGGTGGTTGCGGATGCGGATGCTGCCGGACGTGCCGTCGATGGCAACAGCAGGTCGCCGCCGTCGCGGCCTCAAGGTCCAGCCTCGGGATGTGGCGTGCCAGCTTGTACCTCCTCGTCGGCTTCCCAGTCTGCTTCGGCAATGTTGCGGCTGTCGAGCATGATGTTGCCCAGTCCGTCGCCGTCTTCCAGTATGTCGTTGTCGCCGTTGCGCAGGTCGCCGCTGTGGAACCAGATAGTTGTCGCGGCCTTCGCCGCCAGTACAGAGTGTCGCTGCTCTGCGCCGCCGGTCAGGCTGTCGTTGCCCAAACCGCCGTAAAGGGTGTCGCTGCCCGCGCCGCCGTCAAGGTAATCGTGACCGCTGACCGTCTGGTCGCGGTTGTCGTCGCCCTACAGGATGTCGTCGCCTTCCCCGCCAAACAGAAAGTCACCGCCGTCTTGGCCGATAATCAGATCGCGGCCGCTGCCGCCGTAAAGATAGTCGGCCGCGCCGTCCTGCGCGACACGGTGCTCTTCTTTAACCGGAGCAACCGCTGCCTGCAGGCCGTAATCGCCTTTTTCCCAATCCACCGATACCGACCATTTGTCGGTATCGGGAATGTGTGGCCGTTGCCACATTGAGCGTTTCGCTTTTCCAACCGTCCTGATCGGTATAGGTATGCGTTCTGCCGATCAACGGTTTGTGTACCGAAGGCGGTATGATGCCGCCGATTCCACCTATCCCGCCGATTCCGACCACTCCGCCGTAAGACGGCCCGCCGATGGTGGCCTCAACATAAATCGGACGGGATTTGGCTCCGCCGCGCATAAAGGCATCGCCCAAGATCACATCGTCGCCGGCTCCGCCGTATATGGTGTCCGAACCTTCCGCGCCGCTGAGGAAATCGTTGTTTGTACTTCCGTAGATTTTATCGTCACCAAGTCCGCCTGTTGCCCAGTCACCGCGTTCGCCGCTGCCTCGCCGCAAGCAGGTGCTCCCCTTCGTTGCCGGTATGGATAATGTCGTCTCCCGCCATGCCGCTGATGATATCGGCACTGTTGCCGCCGACTCATCAGATCGGCATCCTGGCCATTTCTTCGACACTGCGTATTCCCGCATAGGAACTGCCGTTTAACACGTCGTTGCCGTCGCCGCCATAGATTTTTGTCGGCCATCATGCTGCCGTACACCCTCGTCGTTGCCCGCGCCGGTTTGAATCAGCGAAGCATCTGCTGTGCCGGCGAAAACAATATCGTCTTTCAAGCCTCCGCTGACGGCGAAACTTTTACGGGCATTGAGGTAGAAGGCGTTATAGAGATTGGCGGAATAGGGGGCGTTTTCCCATGCGCCGGTATCGGCGGTTTGCGGCGTTTGCGCCTCTGCCAGGGTAATGCCGAGGGCGGAGAGGCCGTCTGAAGCGGTTTTTGGCGGTAGTCGAAAAACCGCGCAGAAGAACGCTGTCTCCTGCGCGGGTGATGATGAGATCCCTGTCCCGACTTTTTATGGCTGTCATTCTGCCGTCGCGCATGCCGTTTTTCGCCGACGCTGTACCAGATGTCTTGGTGCCGTCCGAATCGCGGACAAAATTTGCAGCGGTTGCTTCGCCGTGCAGCAATCCGCCGCTGAAGACGATTTTGCCGATGCTGCGTCGCTGTCGCGGACGGTGTCGTTGCCGTCGATATGGTAGGTGTCGAAGCCTGCGCCGCCTTCCATGTAATCTGCGCCGCCTTTGCCGTCAAGCACGTCGTTCTTCACACCGCCGTAAAGGCTGTCGCCAATGCTGCTGCCGGTCAGTGTGTTTTTGCCGGGCTTCGCTGCCGAACAGGATATGGCCGGTCTGCGTAGAGGCAGGGTTGAAACCGTCAAGATCAAGCGTGATATTGCGGTTGAGATCCTGATAAATAAAATCATCACGGAACGACCACGAGCTCGACTTGGCTGCCGTACGGTTTGTTTTCTTGCGCGTAATAACTGTTCCAATGCAGCATTTGTGCACGGTCGCGTATGTATTCGGCACTCATACCGTTGGGATTGGCGGCGGAATAAAAGATCCAATGCGCCGTTTTTGATTGTGGCTGCCGTAATCGAAACCGACGATTGCAAACGGATTCAGTTCGCGCAGGGCACAGCGGTAGGCCAAACCTTCGGGCGTGTCTGCGGCGGCCTTGGCGGCCAGATCGGGCACGTCGGACAAACGGATACGGAGAAGCCGTCTCAAGCTTGAAATCTGCAGCTTTAACTTTCGCCATCCGCCCGTAAAGCGTATTAGCGGTCGCCTTTGCGATTTCGACAGCTTTACTGCCGTTGACCAGCTTGTCCAGCATATGAGACGGTTGCTTCCAGTGTTCTCTTCGTCGTTCTCCGCCGATTGGAACAGCGGGTTGACGAAACCAAAGCGTCGGCAAGGCTTTTTGTCTTGGAGGGATTTGTCCAATGCGAAGAACAGCGAGGCGGTCATCATGGAGTCGCTCATCTGCGGCATACCGTGTGCAAAGTCTGGCTCCTATTGCATTGTCTTCAATAAAGATGTTCGGTTGATCTTTGCCCCGGCTGTTGCAAACCGATTTCTTTCCAGTTTTGAGCGATGAAATTCATGCTTTTGTCGCCGATGATGTTGGTGATTTTTGCAGGATCGAATTTGTCAGCACCTCGCAATGAAGAGAAAACACACGTTTGATGTCCCTGATTGTCAGTTAGCCCGATACAACCCGCCAAATTTGTCCTGAGAGCCGAAAACCCGCCCCATTGGCCATATAGGCATGCTTTGGTCGCATCGGGAAACAGGCGGAGAATGCGGCCGACAGATGACCGCCCACGCTGTGGCCGGTTACGGTTACCTTTTTGTCTCCGCCACTTCTTTCAGCCCCTGCCTTTTGACAGTTTTCAGAGAGAGACGATCCGTTTTGACTGTTTCCGGAATCAAGAAAATAGCCTTTCGCTTTTCCAGTCGGTTTTGCGTAAAAAGATATTGGGAGAAGGCATTTTCTGTTAAGGAAATCGGGATGGGTCATTGTATATCGGCAGTCGCAGAGCCAGTCCGTTTTCGATTTCTGCCGGTCTAAACTCATCCTGAACAATGCTCTGCCAGAAGTTGTACATATCGACGATTTGATGATGCGGCAAGTCCGTCGTTGGCGATGTCGCCTCATCTGCGATAGCAAGCGTCATATGTCCCCTGAGCGCCTTTGATAGCAAAAGACATATTCTTTTGTAGTCTTGTCTCTGGAAACAAGGGTTGCGGAGAAATCCAAAATCGCCGATCGACCATACGGTCGATCTCGTACAGCTTGCCGAGACTGATGTCCGCATCCGTCGTAATGGGTCAACTACGGTGTATCTGTCAGCAATATATGCGGCCAGTCCGCTTTTTGTCTTCCATTTATCATCCCGTTTCATCTTTATTGCGTCTTGATTTTGATTTGTTATCTCTTTGATGGAGTTCCAATCCAGAAAAAGTCAGTATAACTGGCTTCTGCCGAATACCATGAAGTTTTTCAATGTTTTTCATTGTTCACAGCTCTAGTTTAAAATTAATTTGTCTGATCTTTTATACAAATGTAATAAATCACCTGCATCCATCTTGCTCACTTCGACAATCGGAATGTCTTCTATCCAAAATTTAATTCGCTCCATCGATTCCCATCCGGAACCTGTTCCGGCCCTGGGTAAGGCATTTACTCGTTTGAAAAGTACACCTCCTTTCTTTTGACATCATAAAATAAAATCTTCCCCGAAACCATTGTATAGTCCTTTTCCTATCGTTCGATCTCATAAGCTGGTTAGCCGATTATCAATCTGCGATATTAATTTTACTACCTCCCTCAAACACAAGCGTCTTCGGCCCGTTTCTGTTCCGTAGGATCGACCAACCAAGACTTAAACTCCGCCATCTGCTTCCATTCTTCTTCCGACACCGTTTTCCATTCTTCCGGCGGCACGTAAATCTTATAGCCCGCCAGGCCGCACACCGATGCCGCATAAGCTTTGGTCTGCCGGTATTCCACCACGCAATGGGTAATCCAACCACCCATCAGCAGCATAAAACCGGTAAAACATGCACCGAGCAGTCGCGCCCATGTTCTGCTTAGTCAGCCGTCTGCCCAGCTTATAGCCGCAGCACCATCGCCAGCAGCGTCAGCAGCAGCCATATACATAATCTGAACAGTATTGCCAATCCCAGCATCGCATTTCCTCCTTGTTTGAAAGTAGGCTCGCAGCTTACGCTGCCGCAAAACCAATTGCAAGCAATTCCCAAAACCTTTTCAGGCTGCCTGACTGTTTCCAATCAGGCAGCCTGAAAAATCTGCTGCGCTTTCGCCGGTCTAAACTCATCCTGAACAATGCTCTGCCGGAAAATTGCATATTGACGATTTGATGGTGTGCCAAACCGTCAGCGGGCGATATCCCCTCCGTCCACGGCAACCAAATCATATAAGCTGAGCGTGCCTTTGATGGCAAAGATATACTCTTTGTGTCTTTGTCCTGAAACAAGGTCGCAGAGAATCCGGTCTCGCCGCTTCCCACCATTTCGATCATATCGGACACAGCTCAAGAACTGTTGTCCGCATCCTTATAGTGGGCAATTACATTGTATTTGTCGGAGACATATGCGGCCAGTCCGGATTTGGATTCGTCTTTTTCATTTTCTTTACCTTCTTTTTCATAATCACCCTTTAATGTCACTATTACTTTCAGAGTCCAGTTTGGAAAAGTCTGAGTAACTTACTTCTGCTAATAGTATGTAATTTTCAATATTTGTCATAAAGTCCTTAATTTGTTAAATATAAATCAATAACTTGCCAACATCCATTTTACTATCACAGTCAGGAATATCATCAGCAAAACTTTAAAAGTCAGTTAATGATGCTAATCCCGAACTGCCTACCCAGTTGATGTATCTGTGAAGCCAAAAGCACCCTTTCTTTTGACGTCATACATTAGAATTTCATATATCATTGAATATTTTTCCTTGAGATTCGTGATACCCAGTAAGCCTTTTGATTATTTTGTAAAGCTAATTTTATACTCCTCCCCTCAAACACAAGCGTCTTCGGCCCGTTCTCTTTGCGACGGACGCACAAGCCAAGACTTAAACTCCGCCATCTGCTTCCATTCTTCGTCCGACATCCGTTTTTTCCATTCTTCCGGCGGCACGTAAATCTTATAGCCCGCCAGGCCGCATACCGATGCCGCATAGGGCCTTGGCCTCTCGGTACTCCATCACCCAATGGGTAACTTGGCCGCCCATCAGCAGCATAAAGCCGGCAAACATGCCCAGCAGCCCGCCCATGCTCTGCCCGTCAGCCATTTGCCCGCTTTGTAGCCGAACACCATCGCCAGCAGCGTCTGCAGCAGCCATAAGCCCTAATATAAAAAGTACCAGCAATCCCAGCATTGCTTTTCTCCTTGTTTGATATGCGGTTTCGCAGCTTACGCTCGCAAACCCACCGTAAGCAATTCCTAGAAACCTTTCAGGCCGCCTGCGACTGTATCCAATCAGGCAGCCTGAAAAAGTCTGCTGCGGTTTGTGCCGGTCCTAACCTATCCTGCACAATGCTCTGCCGGAAATGTAGCATATCGACGATTTGATGATGGGCAAGCCCGTCGTTGGAGATGTCGCCTGCATCTGCACAGCAGGTCATATGTCCCCTTGGAACCTTTTTATAGTAAAAACATATTCTTTTGTAGTCTTGTTTTGAACAGGGTTGCGAAATCCAAAAATCGGATTTGGAATACGGCGATCTGTGCTTGCCGGATGATTTTCGTCCGTGCAATGGTCAATAACGTTGATCTGTCAGCAATATATTTGGCTATTCCGCTTTTTGTCTGCCGTTATCATCTCCTTCATTTTTAATTGCATTTTCTATATCTCTTGTTAAAGGATTCAATCTAGTCAGTATAACTGGCTTCTGTCAATACCATATAGTTTTCAATGTTTTTCATTGTTAAGCTCCTATTTGAAAAATTAATTTGTCTGATCTTTATACAAATGTAATAAATCACCTTCATCCATCTTTGCTTTCGCAATCGGAATACTGTCTATCCGAGACTTTCTGCAAAAGCCCTTCCTTCGACAGCCGGAACCTAAACAAAAGATTTTCGGCTGTTTTCGCCCCAAATCACTCCTAATTCTACCCAAATACCCCCTTTAATCCTCCCCGGATATCGCTTCCAGCAAAGGCGACAGATGGTTGCACCATGGGCATTGGCGGGGTGATGTGCAGTTTCTCGATATAGCCTTCCTCATCAGTGCGGGTATGTTGTTTTGTAACCGAGTCTGTATAAACCGTTTTTCTTTTGTCCAACAGGGCATCTTTATCTTTACTCGGTGTGGTTTGACCGCTGACTTGTCCTTCTTCATCAACTTCTATGGCTTGACGCTGTTTGCCGCCGGCGGTCTGAATAATGGTGGCGTCAATGACGGCGGCGGATGCTTTCTCTACTTTTAGGCCTTTTTCGGTCAGTTGGCGTTAATCAGTTTCGAGTAATTCGGACAGGGGTCTTGTCTTGCGCCAGCCGAGTTTGCGGTAGCGGCATAAGGTGCCGTAATCAGGGGATGCTCAGTTCGTCAAGCGGCAAAAACAGGTTGAAAGTCGATGCGGGTGATGAGGCTGTGTTCGAGTTCGGGATCGGAGAGGCTGTGCCATTGTCCGAGCAGGACGGCTTTGAACATGGACAACAGGGATAGGCGGGACGGCCGCGGTGGTCTCGAAGGTAACAGGTTCTTTGACGATTCAGGTATTGTTCGATCGGCTGCCAATCAATCACGCTTGATCCAACTTCAACAGTGGGAAACGGTCGATGTGTTTTGGCAATCATGGCTTGCATGCGGTTTTGCCGGAAGAAGGTGTCTCATGAGAACTCTCTCTCAAATGTCTTGGTGGGATGTGGGAGTGGGGAGTTGCAGCGCTGTCTCAGGCCGTCTGAAAAGCGGCTTCGGCGCGCTGAAAACGGCGCAAACCGTTTTGACGGGTGCCGAAAGGCCGTCTGAACACTCCGTTGCGGAGGTGTCCAGACGACGCTTTCCGTCCAATCCTGCCATTTGCCCTGCCGTCACGCTGACTTGGCGGGTTTCTTTTTGCCGCCGCTGTTGCGCTCTTTTCCAGCTTTGCGGTTTTCGCGTTTGGCGATGCGGCTGCTCAGCGTGACGCGGCGCAGGGGTTTGGATTTGGTCTGCTCGGCGGTTTTTCTTCGTAGGGGTTTTCGCCGACGTTGCTGTACTGGATGCGCAGCGGCGTGCTCCTTGCAGGTTGAAGGCTTTGCGGAAGGTCTGCGCGTCGGGTGGCGGGTGTAGGGAATCGGAGGATGGGTTGTAGGGCGTTGCCGTGAATGACGATAACGGGCGGGTTCATGCCGCCCTGGTGGAGCGTAAGCGCATTTTCGGGCGCTATCGAGTCCGGCGCGGGCGGGCGCTTGGCGCTCGACGGCGCTGCAGCACGCGGGTGATTTTCGGCGTCGGCATTTTTGATCATCGCTGCGTCGTAGGCCGCCTGAATGCTGGCAAACAGGCCGTCTAGCGCCTTTTTCTTTTCAGGGCGGAGATGTAGTGGAAGCGGGCGAAATCGAGGGAAGTAGGTTTGCGGGCGATGTCGCGCTTGACCTGTTCGCGCCGCTCTTCGCTGATGCCGTCCCATTTGTTGACGGCCACGACCAGCGCCCCTGCCCGCTTCGAGGGCGAAGCCGGCGATGGTGGCGTCTTGGTCGGCAATGTCCTGCTGCGCATCGAGCACCAAAACGGCGACGTTGGCGGCTTCGACGGCCTGCATGGCTTTGATAACGGAGAATTTTCCACCGCTTGTCCACTTTGCCGCGGCGGCGCACGCCTGCGGTGTCGATGATGGTGAAGGGTCTGCCTCTCGCGCTCGAAGTCGATGTGGATGCTGTCGCGCGTCGTGCCCGCCATGTCGAAGGCAATCACGCGCCTCTTCGCCGAGGATGGCGTTGACGAGGGTGGATTTGCCGACGTTGGGACGGCCGATAACGGCGAAAACGGGGTGTCTGGCAGCCTGCTCTTCTGCTTCGGCATCGGGGAAGTTTTCCAGTACGTCTTCGATAAGGTGGTAGACGCCGTCGCCGTGCGCGCCGGAAATGACGTGCGGCTCGCCTAGGGCGAGTTCGTAAGAATTCGGCCGCCAGCACGTCGTGCCGCCCGCCCTCGCCTTTGTTTACCGCCAGATAGACGGGGCGCGGGCTTTGGCGCAGGCGGTCGGCGATAATTTTGTCCTGCGGCGTGAGGCCGGTGCGGGCGTCGACGAGGAAGACGAGCGGCGTCGGCTTCGTCGACGGCCTGCAAGATCTGTTTGGCCATTTCATGCAGGATGCCGCTGTCGACGACGGGCTCGAAGCCGCCGGTGTCGATAACCAGATAGGGCTTGCTGCCGAGGCGGCCCGTGGCCGAGTGGCGGTCGCGGGTGAGGCTGGCAGATCGTGCACGAGTGCGTCTTTGCTGCGGGTGAGGCGGTTAAAGAGGGTGGATTTGCCGACGTTCGGCCTGCCCACGAGGGCGATGGTTGGTTTCATGTTACGGTTTCGTGTTGAGGCCGTCTGAAAAGGCGATGCGCCCGTTTTTCAGACGGCCTGAGCGGGCTGAGGCCGTCTGAAAATTCCTTTTTCGGTTTCAGACGGCCTGATGTTATTTGATTCGCCAGCTTTCATCTCGAGGTTTCGCGGCCGGGTGCGTCTTTCGGGGTTTTGTCCAAGGCCAGGCGGTAGGCTTCGGCGGCTTCTTTTGCTTTTTGCCCTAGGCGTAGAGCACGTCGCCCTGCGTTTCCGAAGCACGCGCGGCAAAGGCGGCATCAACAGGCGTTTTCAGAGTGGCGAGCGGCGTCGTATTTTCTGCTGCGCCTGTACGGATGAGAGCCGCTGCACGGCCAGCGCGCGGACGAAGGCGTCCTGCTGGTTTTTGCAGCACCCAGCCGAGCTGTTTTTCCGCTTCCGGCATAACGGCCTTTGTCGAAATCGTCGGCGGCAGCCATCATGGCGGCTTGGGCGGCGGCGATGCTGTCCGGGATGGTTTTGCTGCAAATTGCAAAGCAGTTCGGCGCGGACTGGCTTTTTCGTCGCTGCCGCCCTGCGCTTTTCGACAAGGGCGGCGAGCGCGGCGGCGGCTTCGCCGTTTTTCTCCTGGCGGTAGTGGGCGTACATCACCGGGCCGAAATAGGCGGCGGCGGCCAGCACCAGCGCGGCGAAGACCCAGCGCCCCCATTTATTCCAGAGATATTTGAAGTTTTCGAGTTCCTGCTGTTCGTCTAAATGTGAAGCCATTTATTCGCTCTTCCATTGTTTCAGTTGTTCGGCCAGTGCGGCGGCAGCGCAGTCTGCTGGCCGCGGCCGCCCTGCATGCTCTTTGAGGGGTTGCCTCTCCCTGCGCCGCTTCGCTTTCACCGACGATAACGGCAAAACGCGCGCCGCTGGCGTCGGCTTTTTCATTTGGTTTTCAGGCTTTGCGCGCCGCAGTGCTGCAATACGGAAAATCCGGCAGCACGCAGCTGCGCGGCATAGCGCATGGCTGCCGCCAGCCCTTCGGGCTGCTGCATGCTGCATACATCGGGCGCAGACTCGGTTTTTCAGACGGCCGTGTCGTTTACCAGCAGCAGCAGGCGCTCGATGCCCATGGCAAAGCCGATGGCGAGGGGGCGTCTTTGCCGCCGAGTTCGCCGATCAGGCCGTTGTAGCGGCCGCCGCCGCAGACGGTGGCCTGTGCGCCGAGTTTGTCGGTCGTCCACTCGAAGACGGTGAGGGTTGTAGTAGTCGAGGCCGCGCACGAGGCGGGGGTTTTCGACATAGGCGATGCCCAACGCGTCGAGTAGGGTTTTGAAGCTCTGTGTAGTGCGCCATCGATTCTTCGCCGAGATAATCGAGCAGGCGCGGGGCGGCGTTGCAGATTTCCTGCAAATCGGGATTTTTGCTGTCGAGCACGCGCAGGGGTTGGTGTACATGCGGCGGCGGCTGTCTTCGTCCAACTTGTCTTCATGGCTTTGCAGGTAGGCGACAAGGGCGCTGCGGTGGGCGGCGCGCTCTTCTTTGTTGCCCAAATTGTTGATTTCAGGCCAGGTGCTCGAAATGCCCTACGGCTCACGCCACAGGTCGGCGCACATGGCGATCATTTCGGCATCGACGTCTGGGCCGTCGTAGCCGAGTGCTTCGACGCCGACTTGGTGGAACTGGCGGTAGCGGCCTTTCTGCGGCCGTTCGCGGCGGAACATCGGCCCATGTACCAGAGTTTCTGCGGGCTGTTGTACAGAAGGTTGTGTTCGACGATGGCGCGCAGGCAGGAGGCCGTTCCCTCAGGGCGCAGGCTGAGGCTGATGGTGTCGTTGGAATCGGCGAAGGTGTACATTTCTTTTGCCGACGACGTCGGTTTCTTCTGCCGATGGAGCGGACAAACAGGCCGGTCTGCTCGACGATGGGCGTGCGGATTTGGCTGTAACCGAAGCGCCGCGTCCAACGGGAAACGGTATCTTCAAATGCCTGCCAGAAGGCCGAGGGTAAGCCGGAAGTCTTTTTGTTCGACCGGCAACAAATCGTTCATGCCTTTTACGGCTTGGATTTTTGTCCCATGCTTTCACTTTCTGTCGGATGTTTTTGTGCCCGGCGCAGCGGGCGGAACAGGGTAGCTCGAACGGCAACAGGAGGAGGGTGGATGCGAGTTTCTATGTTTTCAGACGGCCTGCCGATAGGAGAGGCCGTCTGAAAAACGGGAAACGGACTGCCCGAAAGATCTTTCGCACGGCCGTCAGACCCGCGGGGCAAACTGGCGCAGCATGCTGTCGGCCAGCTGCACGAACTGCTGGTACTTTTTCCAGAACGCTCGATTTTGCCTTTGTCGAGGGCCGATATTGGCCAGCATGCCCGCCTTGTTGCCGTATACCACGGTGTTTTCGATTTCAAAGCCGCCGCTCTGTATCGGCGTGATAAAGCGCCTGCAGCATTTCTCCTGCGGGATATTCTGCAAAATCAGGCTTTTCATGTTCGGCGGCAGGTCGGCGCCGACCAACTGGAAAGGGTTGTGCACCGCGTCGGTAATGCCCAGATAGCTGTAAATATATATCTGGTGGGCGATTTTTGGGATTGTTTTGCAGATAAAGGCGTAAGAGTAATTCCGTAAGTCTTGGCTCATTTTATATTCTTCATATGTTTTTAAATGTGCCCGGAATGCGGCGGGCACTTACCGTGTTTTCCCTTTTTAACCCGATGCGCGCTTAGGCCGTCTGAATCGGGATAATCCGGCTGCGGTCACGCTTTTTGCCGTGTTCGCCGTAATTCGTTTCGACATAGTCGCGCACGATGGCGAGAAATTCGGCAGCCATATTGTCGCCTTTGAGTGTTACCTTGCGTTCGCCGTCGACATAGACGGGGGCGATCGGCGTTTCGCCCGTACCGGGAAGGCTGATGCCGATGTCGGCCAGCTTGCTTTCGCCCGGGCCGTTGACAACGCAGCCCATGACTGCGACGTTGAGGTTTTTCCACGCCGGGGTATTGCAGACGCCACATCATCATCTGTTCGCGCAAATATTGCTGGATGTCGCGCGCCAGCTCCTGAAAAACGGTGCTGGTGGTGCGTCCGCAGCCAGGGACAGGCGGTAACCATAGGTGTGAAAGAGCGCAGCCCCATGGTTTGCAGGATTTCCTGCGCTACGACCACCTCCTGCGTGCGCGAAGAACCGGGCTCGGGCGTAAGCGAAATGCGGATGGTGTCGCCTATGCCTTCCTGCAACAATACGGACAGGGCAGCCGTGAGGCGACGATACCTTTGCTGCCCATGCCCGCTTCAGTCAGCCCCAAATGCAGCGGATAACGGCAGCGGCCGCCCAAATCGCGGTAGACCTGTATCAAGTCCTGTACCGACGATACTTTGCAGGACAGGATGATTTTGTTGTCCGGCAAAAGCCAAATCGACGGCTTTTTGCGCCGATTCCAAAGCGGAAACGATTAAAGCCTCCTTCATCACGGCTTCGGGAGACTTCGGCGAGGCGGAAGCCAGGTTGGCATCCATCATGCGCTTTGCTAAGCTTTGGTCGAGCGACCCCCAGTTGACACCGATGCGCACGGCTTTTTCCGTGTTCGGCGGCGGTTTGGATCATAAAGGCGAATTTTTCGTCGCTCGCCTTTGCCGACATTGCCGGGGTTGATGCGGATGTATTTCGAGAGCGCTTTGGCGCAGTCGGAAATTCGGCAAGCAGCCGCTCGCCGTTGAAATGGAAATCGCTAATCAGAGGAGTGTTGCAGCCCATATCGTCCAAACGGCTGCGGATTTCCGCCACTTTGGCAGCGGAATCAGGATTGATGACCGTTATCCGCACCATCTCGGAACCCCGCTTCGCTCAACTCTTTGACTTGCAAAGCCGTCGCTTCGGCATCTGCGGTGTCGGTGTTGGTCATAGACTGGACAACGACAGGGGAATCCGAGCCCACGGAAATATGGTCGATCTGCACCTGATGGGTCGGTCGGCGTGGAATGGCTGTATTCATGGATTTATTTGCCCGCTGCGAAGGCCGCGGTTTTTGTCGATCATGTGGTCCGCCACGCAATGTTTTGCGAACCGTAAGAAACAGCAGCACCTTTGGCATATCCGATCCACACGTCATACGGTGCGGCACCGGAAAAACGGTGTTCGCTGTTGGCAGGAACAACGCGGTTGACTCAGCTCTTTGCCGGTTTTGTCGCCCTGATAACCAGCATGGAGCGGTAGCGTACTTTTCCACCACTGACTCGGCATCTGCCGGTTCGGCCGTCTGAACGCCGGAAGCGGCAGCCGATGCGCTGTTTTTGCATGGGCAGTACGGAAATGTTTTTCCGCATTGACATTGGGTGCGGCAACCTGGCCCAAGCCGACATCGGCTTCGCTGGTGGCCGTCTGCTTGGTATTTTCCTCACGGGATTTTCCCTGCCAGACATAAACGCCGAAGCCGATGGCGGCGATTGCCAGCACGCCGAATATCCACGTCGGAAACGGTCTGCCGATTTTTCTGGTTTTGGAAATTCAACGAAGAAGACTGTCTGCCCTGCTCGACAATATGGCTGCGTACGCCTGTTCGGGCAGGATTTTTATCGAGATAGGAAGAAACCAGCTGTTCGTCCAAATCAAAAAACGGCCATAGGTGCGCAAGAAGCCTCTGACAAAAACCGTTTCGCGCATATGTTCGTAATTGCCCGACTCAAAGGCCTCGATTTGTTTGGCCGACAGTTTCAGCCGTTCTGCGACCTCCCCAGCGACAGTTCCCTGCTTTCGCGCCTCTCGCGCAGTAACTTGCCAAACTCTTCGGCAGGGGTTTGCGACACTTGGCTTTCTGCGTTCTGACTCATGTTCAGCGTCCTGTTGCGATGGTTTGCAGTTCATCCGAATAAGGATAATTGGCACGAAGCTGCGCTTCGTATTCGTAAGCAGCCTGCGAATTGCCTGTAGCTCTCGCAATCTGCCAGCCCAACAGCAAATCCTCCGCTCCCAAGACATCTACCCGGCTCTGATACTGGCGGAAAAGCTGGTCGGCTTCTTTGATTTGCCCTGCCAGCATTTTTGGTTTTGGCCAACTCCCTGCGCAGCGGCATGAAATCGGGAGCAGAAGCGATACCGCGCTCCAAATAAGCCTGCGATAGCGAATACTGCCCCATTTTCGCGCTGCAAATGCCCTTGTTCATATAAGCAACATAGGGCGCGGGATAAGTAGGATCGGACAGCGCCCTGTCAAAAATAAGCGCATGGCCGCATTGGGATTGTTCATCGAACTGCACAGAAACCAGCCGTAGTTATTGTTGATTTCCGCTCCGTTCGGCTGCAATTGCAGCGCTTCGCGGAAACTGGCTTCCGCCTTGTCGAACACTTTCAAAAACTGATAAATCTGCGCGCGCATCAGCCAGGCGATTTCGTTTTTTCTGTCGGCCTGCAACGCTTCTTCGATAGTCGTTACCGCCAGGCGGTAATCCTTGGCACGCATATATTCCAGAGCCAGACTGCGTCTTAATGCGCGACACCTCTTCGGTGCGCTCCTGCTTGCTCGGCTGTTTGACCGAAGTTCCGCCGCAGGCAGCCCTCAGCGCAAGCGAGCAATACCGCTTTCCACAACTGTTTCATGCTAAAACCTTACTGTTGAACCAATAACTGCTGCCATTTCTGCTGGCGGCGGGTCTTGTCCTTCACCTGTCCGGCAAGCTGTCCGCAGGCGGCATCGATATCGTCGCCGCGCGTTTTGCGCACCGTAACGACAAAACCGGCCTGCTGCAGAATATCCTGAATACACGGATATTTTCCGCAGACGAACGATCGTAACCGGAGTTCGGGAAGGATTAAACGGTATCAGATTGAATTTGCGGGGAACGTCTTCCACCAGTTTCAACAACTCGCGTGCGTGCTCCGCTTTATCGTTGATACCGTCAAGCATCACGTATTCGAAAGTAACAAAATCACGCGGCGCCTTAACGAAATAACGCCTGCATGCACCCATCAATTCCTTCAAGGGATATTTTTGTTTAAAAGGCACGATTTGGTCGCGCACCGCATCATTTGATGCGTGCAGAGAAACTACCAAAGCCACGGGCATATCTTCTTTCAGCCTATCCATCTGCGGCACTATACCCGAAGTGGATACGGTTACCCGGCGGCGGCTAAGACCGTAGCCGTGATTGTCAAAGCATTACGGACAAGGAGCGGACAACATTTTCATAATTTGCCAGCGGCTCGCCCCATACCCATCATCACAACATTGGATATAACCCGCCTCGTCTTTCGGAGTCGCACCCTAACGCTTTGTTCGCCCACCACAACTGGCCGATGATTTCGGCGGTAGTGAGATGCGGTTGAAGCCCTGACGGCCGGTCGAGACAGAAAAGTGCACTCCAACGCACAACCCACCTGTGAAGAAATACAGAGCGTGCCGCGATCGGATTCGGGAATGAAAAACAGTCTCGACGCCGTTGCCCGTACCGACATCCAGCAGCCATTTGCGCGTACCGTCTTTCGACTCCTGAGACGTCATCAGCGCCGGAACGCCGATTTGCGCCTTTTTTCCAATCTCTGGCACGCAGGGACTTCGCCAAATCGGTCATCTCGGCAAAATTTGCAGCGCCGCTCCAATGCATCCAGCGCATAACTCTGGCGGGCGCGGAACGGCTTTTCGCCCATTTCCGCAAACCATGCCGTCAGGCTGTTTAAGTCGTAATCTAACAGATTGTTTTTCATAAATTTGGAATTGGTTTGTTCAAACCGTTAAAGTAAAGCATCTCTTTGATGATGAATGATGCTTTTTCAGACGGCCTTACGTTAACGGTTTTGCTGCCGCATTCGGGAAAGCGGCAGCAAATGAAGATTCGAATCAGCGCGGGCAGATTTCGTTTTTCGCCAAGAAAGTAAGCCACTTCGATAGCGGCGTTTTCTTCGCTGTCCGAACCGTGCACGGCGTTTTCGCTAACGGAATCGGCAAAGTCGGCACGAATCGTGCCGACTGCGGCTTCTTTCGGATTGGTTGCCCCCATCAGTTCGCGGTTTTTCGCTACGGCATTTTCGCCTTCGAGCGCTTGAATCGTGACCGGGCCGCTAATCGCAAACGCTACCAGTTCGCCGAAAAACGGCCGATCTTTTGAACGAGCGCATAAAACCTTCGGCCTCTTCTTTACTCAAATGCTTCATTTTGGCGGCAACAATTTTTCAAGCCGCTGTCTTCGAAGCGGCTGTAGATTTTACCAATCGAAGTTTTTACCGACGGCATCTGGCTTGGCGATGGAAAGTGTTCGCTGAACAGACGTTGAATTCTCCTTATATATAAAACAGGCGGCAAATTGCCGCCGAATTGTAGCAAGTTTTTCTTTATTCCGCTTAGTTTTTAACTCTTTGAAAGCACCCTCTGCGGCTGCTCCGGACGAAGAGAGGCACCAAATGCGGCAGATTGAGATATTCCTGCGACTGCATTTCGGTGAGACAGCTGGCCGTCCGGACAAACTCGTTGGCAAAATCGCTTCTACGTAAATCCGTCAACAGGGAACTTCGCAGGTGGCGCAGAATTTGACGCTGGTAGTCGTACATCACGTCTATCAGCCAAGTCAGCCGCCGCGCCTCCGCCCTTTCCGTTTCGTGCAGCTTTTCGATTCCCGACACAAAAATCATCTCATAGCGTTCGGAAAGATAAAGATAATCTGCCTGCGAACGCGGGCGGAAGCACTAAAACACGGAAATCAAAACCAAACTGCTTTGGCTGTATGCCCTTTGCAGGGCAGCATACGGCCGTGGATTTCGATTTCAGACGGCCTCACGCTCTGTCCTTCGCTTATCTGGGCAAACAGTTGCGCCAACCTGCTTTCGTTTTCCGTATTGGCGGGAATGTAAAAACACCTCTGCCGCCGTCAGAGTTCTGTGCCGGTAATCCTCACCACCATCCACATTTAAAATGGTCAGTTTGTCTTCAATCAGGGCGATGGTCGGCGAGAGCTGCTGCGGTTTTTGTCCCTGTGGGTAGAGCTCGGATGGTGCATAGTTGGAAGTCGCCACCAGCACCACGCCTTCGTTAAACAGATTTTCCAACAGTCTGCCCAAAATCATCGCGTCGGCATATATCGCTGACATGGAACTCGTCAAAGCACAACACCCGCGTTTCTTTGGCGATTTCGGCGGCCACAGTTTTCAACGGATCGGCTTCGCTTTTGCAGGGCGCGCAGCCTTGTGGATTTCCGCCATAAAAAGCATGAAAATGCACGCAGCGTTTACGTCGGTAGGGCAGGCAGCCGAAGAGGCATCCATCAGAAAAACTTTTCCCCTGCCCACGCCGCCGTAGAAATACAGACCTTTAGGCGGTTGCGGCGAACGCAGGCTGCGTCCTAAAAACGGTTGCGCTTGCGCTTGAACATCATCAATCCGTCCACAGAGCGGTCGAGGATGTTCGATGGCGCGCGCCTGCGCGGCGTCGCGGATAAACGCGGGCTGCTGCGAAGCCGCCTGATACCAGGTCAGCGGGCTGTGGTTTTGATAGGGAGGAGGGATAAAGCGGGACGTAGTTTTTTCGGACATGGTTTTTCAGACGGCGTCTTATTTTTGTCAGTACGCATTATAGTGTATTTCAGCGCATGTGTTAAGCGGTGCGGCTTCTCCGACAACAGCCGTACCACGGCGGCGGAATGAAAAAGAGTGCCGCACGATTGCGGCACCCTTGTTTTCGGACGGACGGTTTATTCGGCAGTCATCGACCGATCGACACGTTCGCGCAATTCCCTTACCCGGCAGGGAAAGTGGGGACGTGTTTTTCGAGCACGTCCACTTTCGCTCCGGTTTCGGGATTACGCCCCTGGCGGGCTGGTCTGTGGTTCAAATCAAAACTGCCAAATCCGCGGATTTCGATCCTCTGGCCGCGGAGCCAGCGAACGGGTCATGGTATCGACCAAAACCTTCACGCTGTACTCGACGTCTTTCGCCATCAGGTGCGTACCGTTCTTCTGGGCAAAAACCTCAGCCAAACGAACCATCAGCTCTGATTTGGTCATAACGATCGTCCCGGATTATTCGTTGTCGCCCGGACAATTTGGCTTTCAGCAGATCGCCCAGGCTGGTGGTACCGGCATTGGCGGAGGATGCTGCATTGACCGAATTGAGGGCGTCGCGGCTTTCTTTGGCGTCTTTGGCTTTGACCGACGAGCTGATGCTGCGGTTTTGCGGTCGACAGTCGATAACCGCTTCCACTTCTTCGCCTTCTTTCAGCTTGGTGGTCAGATCTTCCACACGGTCAGCGGCAAATTCGGAGGCAGGCAGGTGGCACTTCCACTTCGTCACCAAAAACGACAACCGCGCCTTTGCTTCGACGGATTTTCACGGTACCTTTAACCAGCGAGCCTTTGTCGTTGACGCTGATGTGGTTGCCGAAAGGATCGCCTTCGAGAGCCTGTTTGATGCTGAAATGCGTTCTTTTTCCACATCGATGACCCCAATCCGACGGCTTTCCACTTCTTCGCACTTTTTGTACACGGACAGCTTCGCCGGACTCGGTCCGAGACAAATCGGACAGGTGAGACCAAACCGTCGATGTTACCGGGCAGGCCGACAAACACGCCAGGAAGTCGGTAATGGATTTGACGGCGCCTTTGATTTTTATCGCCTTTAGCTTGCAGTTGGCGGCGAAATCTTCCCAAGGATTGGGCTGGCACTGTTTTCATGCCCAGGCTGATGCGGCGGCGGTCTTCGTCGATTTCCAGAATCATCACTTCGACTTCGTCGCCCAGACTATACGACTTTGCTCGGATGTACGTTTTTGTTGGTCCAATCCATTTTCAGAGCGATGTACCAAACCTTCGATGCCCTGTTCGATTTCAACGAACGCGCCGTAGTCGGTAGGGTTGGACACTTTTGCCGAACAGGCGGAGTGCCGGCCGGGTAACGGCGGGCGAGGCCGCTCAGGGATCTTGCTAAGCGTCGACGCCGAGGGAAACGCGCTGTTTGTCCTGAGTCGAATTTCAGCACTGGCTTCGACTTCCTGGCCGACTTCAACACTTCAACTCGGGTGTTTCACGCGGCGCCATGCCAGATCGGTGATGTGCAGCGAGGCCGTCGATACCGCCCAGATCCACGAATGCGCCGTAGTCGGTGATGTTTTTGACGATGCCTTTGACAACAGTGCCCTCTTGCAGGTTTTTCCAGCAGGGGCTTTGCGCTCTTCGCCCAAAGTGGCTTCAAGTACGGCGCGGCGGGGAAACCACGACGTTGTTGCGTTTTTATCCAGTTTGATGACTTTGAATTCGATTTCTTTTGCCTTCAAAGTGGGAAGTGTCTTTGATGGGGCGCACGTCCAGAGCGAGCCGGGCAGGAAGGCGCGGATGCTGTTGATCATGACGAGTGAGGCCGCCCCTTGACTTTGCCGTTAGATCGAGGCCGGAGAGGATGTCGCCGTTTTCCATTGCTTCTTCCAAAAGCAATCCAGTCGGCGGCGCGTTTGGCTTTTTCGCGCGACAGTTTGGTTTCGCCGAAGCCGTTTTCCACCGATTCGATGGTGACGGTAACGAAGTCGCCTACTTTGACTTCACTTCGCCTTGCGGGTTTTTGAATTCCGTTGATGTCGATGAGCGACTCGGTTTCAGGCCGGCGTTGACGATGACGAATTTGTCTTCAATCGCCACCACTTCGGCGGTAATCACCTCACCCGCGTTCATTTCCTGAACGGCGGAGTACTCTTCAACAACTGGGCAAAAATTTTCCATATTTGCTAAATCTTTTCTTTCGCGCTGCCGGAGGGCGCAGGGTTTTTGAGTTGTAAAACGGCAGACCCTTCCGGCCGGGCTGCCGCTGCCACTGTTTTTCAGACGGCCTTCCGTATCAAAAAGGCCGTCTGAAAAACGAAAAACGTGGATTATATACTAGATTTGTTTTTGCTCATACCAATCAACTGCTTTTTACCGCCTCTTCGATGCCGCTGGCCGAAGTGTCCAACAGACAGCGCGTCGGGCGGGCGCACCAGCGGCGCGGCGGCGCGGCGGCGGTCGGCTTCGTCGCGCGCTTCGATGTCGGAAGAGTGCGCTCAAACACCGCGCCTTCGCACGCAATGCCGAAGCTGTTTGGCGCGGCGCTCTGCCCGCACCTGCGCCGACGCGGTCAAAAACACCTTCAACGCAGCATCGGAAAACACCACCGAACCCATATCGCGCCCGTCGGCCACCAGCCCGGATGCCGTCTGAAAGTCGCGCTGGCGCTGCAACAGGGCGCGCGCACCGCGGGAAGCTGCGCCACCGCCGACGCGCCCATGCCGATTTCCTCACTGCGGATGGGCATGCCGACGTCCTCGCCGTCGAGCGAGCACTCGTTGTCCGTCAAACTGCGCGGGCAGCGCGGCGGCCAGTGCGGCTACGGCGGCTTCGTTCGTCAACCCACATTCCGCTGCCGCGCATAGAGGCGGTCAGGCGGTACAGCGCGCCCGAGTCGAGATAATTCCAACCCAGAGCCGCCGCCACCCGCGAGGCCACCGTACCTTTTACCGACGAGCGCTCGGGCCGTCGATAGCGATTACGCTGTTGTCATTTTCATTCCTCAAATTAACGCTTTTTCGGCATAATAGCAAGCCTGTGTTAACAGATTCCAGCGCCGCCATGCAGCCACCGAATCCCTCCGCCTCGAAGCACGCCGTCTGAAACCCTCCACCGTCGCCCTGCCCGGCTCGAAAAGCATCAGCAGCCGCACCCTGCTTCATGACCGCCCCTGTCCGACTGGCGTCTGCACCATCCGCTCGCTGCTCGCATCCGACGACAGCCGACCGCATGCTCGACGCTCTCGCCGCCTTGGGTGTGCGCATCGAACATCTTTTCAGACGGCCTCGCGCGGACGGCTGCGGCGGACGCTTTCCCGCCGCCGAAGCCGACTTGTCTCAACGGCAACGCCGGAACCGCCTTCCGCCCGCTGACCGCCGCCCTCGCCGTACTCGGCAGCAGCTTCACCCTGCACGGCATCCCGCGCATGCACGAACGCCCCATCGGCGACGCTCGTCGACGCCCCCTGCGCCTCATCGGCGCCGACATCGCTATCTCGGCAACGACGGCTACCCGCCCCTCTCTGTCGGCCGCCGCAGCGACAACGGCGTGCGCAGCGATGCCGATTAGAGGCAGCGTATCAGCCAGTTTTCTCACCGCCCGCTTTGGTGATGGCGCCGCTCGCTCACCGGCGAAGCCTGCAGAAATCCGCGTCGAGGCGAGACTGATTTCCAAACCCCTGTCGACATCACCCTCAACCTGATGCAACGCTTCGGCGTCGCCGTCGAAAACCGCGCCTACCGCAGCTTCCTCGTCCCCGCCGCAGGCTACCGCGCCCCCGAACGCATCACCGTCGAAGGCGACGCATCGAGCGCCTCCTACTTCCTTGCCGCCGGACTGCTCGGCGGCACGCCCGCTACGCGTCACCGGCGGGCAAAACGCCGTCCAGGAGACGCCGCCTTCGCCGCCGAACTGGGAAAACCGGCGCGATCGTCGCGGGGCGACGACTTTATCGAGAGTGTCCCGCGCCCCCGGCCAAAGCGTGCGCGCCTTCGATTTGGACGCCAACCACATCCCCGACGCCGCCATGACCCTCGCCATCGTCGCCATCGCCGCCGACGGCCCGTGCGCCATCCGCAACATCGCCTCGTGGCGCGTCAAAGAAACCGACCGCATCGCTGCCATGGCCGCCGAGCTGCGCAAAGTCGGCGCAACCGTGGAAGAAGGCGCGGACTTTATCCGCATCACCCCGCCCGCCGCCCCCCACGCAAACGCCGTCATCGACACCTACGACGACCACCGCATGGCCATGTATGCTTCTCCCTCGTTCCCTGCTCGGCGTACGCCGTCACCATCAACGACCCCGCCTGCGTGCGCAAAACCTTCCCGACTACTTCTGCCGTGTTCGAGTCTCTAAAGAAACTACAGCACGGGAAAGGCCGTCTGAAAAATGCCCTTTCCGTTTTCAGACACTCATTCCGCACAGGCGGCGGCAGCGCCTCAGATACCGCCCGCGACGCATACCGATTTTGGGAGGCCGTCTGAAAAACCAAAACCCGTTTAAACTTCGCCGAAGCCCAGTTTTCAGACTGCCTCTGCCCGCCTTTTCGGACGGCCTGCCCTTTCTATATAATGCGCCACCGGTTTGTTGACAATCGGGCAGCGGCAATGTTTGCCGAGGCCGTCTGAAAAACCCCAAACGGAGAAAAAGGAGAAACCCCATGCACTACGAATTTGCCACCGCCGACCTGATCGACATCGCGCCGGCACGCCCTCCTGCGAAATCCAGTTCCGCAGCTTCGGCCGCCGCGCACGCTTCTGCGGCCGCATCCGCACCGTCAGATGCTTCCGCGACAACGGCCTGGTCAAACAGATTCTGAACACCCATTCCGACGGCGAAGTGCTGGTTGTCGACGGCGGCGGCTCTTTGCCAGCGCGCTGATCGGCGATTTAATCGCCTCGGCGGGCGCGAGCCAACGACTGGGCGGGCGCGGTGGTGTGACGGCGTCGTGCGCGACAGCGAAGCGCTCAACGAACTCGATTTCGGCATCAAGGCGCTGGGCACGAACCCGCGCAAAAGCGCGAAAGAAGGCGCGGGCGAAACGGATGGCGTGCTGACTTTCGGCGGCGTCGATTTCGTGCCCAGCCGTGTCTGTACAGCGACGCCGACGGCATCCTCACCGCCGCCAGAACCCCTTTACTTTTGGATTAAAAAACAGAACGGGCACATCATGCAGATTACTTCGCAATGGCTCAGACGGCCTGTGCTTTGTCGCTTCCACCGAAGCGGGGCACAGCGTCGTGATGGAAAGACTCGGCGGCCGAAGGTGCGGCGCGGCGCGGGCCGACGCCGATGGAAATGCTGCTCTTGGGCGTCGCCGGCTGTGCCAGCGGTGCCGACGTGAGTGCTCATTGCGCAGAAACAGCGCCAGCACATCACCGGCTGCCGCGCCGAAATCAGCGCCAAACGCGCCGACGAAGCCCCGCGCGTGTTCACTGAAATCGACATCCGTTTCACCGTATCCGGCCGCAACCTGAAAAGAAGCCGCCATCGCCAAAGCGATGATGGAACTGTCGGCGGGAAAAATACTTCGCTCGGCCTCCATCATGCTGGGCAAAACCGCCGCCATCAGCCACAGCTTCGAAATCGAAGAAACACCGACACCGTTTAAACCGCAGGCCGTCTGAAAAAGGACAACACGCTTTTCAGACGGCCTCTCCATCGACGAGCCGCACCGCGCGTCCGCCGTTTTTCTCCCCGAAATACCGAAAGGAAACATACAAATGGCCAATATCCTCGTCATTCCGTTCTGCCCCATGCCGACGCCGCCCAAGCCGCAGCCAACATTGCCGCGCAACTGCCCGGCGCCGCCGTGTTCAACGTCACCGAAACGCCCGAAGAAGCCGTGCGCCTCCGCCTCAGCAGGCAAATATAGCCGACGACTGGTTCAGACCTCCTGATCGGCCGCGCCGCCGCCCTGAACGCGCAAAACGTGTCAAGGCATCGCTCAGCGACGCCCACCTAAACCGTCTGAATCAACGACTTGGCCGGAGCCTTTAACGCCCGTGTCGTCTTCGCCGTCAGCAGCAGCCACGCCACCGCCGAGCGGCTGAACGCGGCCAAAGCCTCCTTCGCCGGACGCGCCGTCGAGATTCGGCGGCGTGATCGGCAGCGCCCGCCGCCGTGGCCGAAGCCGCCGGCCTCGCCTTCCTCGGCGGCATCGAAAAACCCGAAAACACCGCCGCACTGGCCGCGCCGCAGCCCGTGCGCCTGTCGCCCACCCTAATTCGCTTCAACATGATGGAAGCCGCCCGCAAGGCCGACAAACGCATCGTCGCTGCAGGCGCAGAGCCGCCGCACTGTCGAAGCCGCCGTTATCTGCCACGAAAAAGGCATCGCCCGCTGCGTGCTGCTGGCCAAACGCGCCGAAGTCGAAGCCGTCGCCCAAGCGCGCGGCCTGACCCTGCCCGCCTCGCTGGAAATCATCGACCCCGACACGCTGATCGAACAATACGTCGCCCCCATGTGCGAGACGCGCAAATCCAAAGGCCTCACGCCCGAAGACGCGCGCAAACAGCTTCAAGACACCGTCGTCCTCGGCACGATGATGATAGCGCAAAACGACGTCGACGGCCTCGTCTCCGGCGCCGTGCACACCACCGCCAACACCATCCGCCCCGCCTTGCGGCTCATCAAAACCGCCCCGGCGCCAGCATCGTGTCCAGTGTGTTCTTCATGCTGCTGCCCGGCCAGGTGCTGGTATACGGCGACTGCGCGGTCAACCCCAACCCCACGCCTGAACAGCTGGCCGAAATCGCCATCCAGTCGGCCGCTTCCGCCCAAGCCTTCGGCATCGAGCCGCGCGTGGCGATGATTTCCTACTCCACCAGCATCCGGCGCCGGCCCCGACGTCGACGCCGTCGCCCAAGCCGTTGCCATCGCCAGGAAAAAAGCCCCAACCTCGCCATCGACGGTCCGCTGCAATACGACGCCGCCTCCGTTGCCGACGTGGCCAAATCCAAAGCGCCGAACAGCCCGTCGCCGGCAAAGCCACCGTATTCGTCTTTCGACCTGAACACCGGCAACTGCACCTACAAAGCCGTCCAGCGCAACGCCAACGTATTGAGCGTCGGCCCCATGCTGCAAGGCCTGCGCAAACCGGTAAACGACCTCTCGCGCGGCGCGCTGGTCGAAGACATCGTCTACACCATCGCGCTGACCGCCATCCAGGCAACGCAAACCGCATAAGCGGATTTTCCGTTCCGACAAAAGGCCGTCTGAAAAACCTGCGAAGCAGGGTTTCAGACAGCCCTCAACTCGAGACAGCCTCAACTTTCAGACGGCCTCAACTTTCAGACGGCCTCAACTTTCAGACGGCCTCAACTAGACTCAACGACGGCCTCAACTTTCAGACGGCCTCAACTCTCAGACGGCCTCAACTTTCGAGACGCAGCGCCTCAACCAGACAGCCTCAACTTTCAGACGGCCTCAACAGACGGCCTCAGCTTTCAGACGGCCTCAACTTTTCAGACGGCCTCAACAGACGGCCTCAGCACAGACTGGGCGCTCAACCAGACGGCCTCAGCACCAGCACGGCCTCAACTTTCAGACGGCCTCAACTTTCAGACCTCAACTTTCAGACAGCCTCAGCTCAGACGGCCTCAACTTTCAGACGGCCTCACTTTCAGACGGCCTCAACTTCATGCGGCACGACGGCCTCAACTACCAGACGGCCTCAATCAGACGGCCTCAACGTTTCAGACGGCCTCCAGCACTCGTCAGAGCCTCAATCAGACGGCCTCAACTTCCGACAGCCCTCAACTTCAGACGGCCTCAACTTTCAGACGGCCTCAACTTTCAGACAGCCTCAACTTTCAGACGGCCTCAACTTTCAGACGGCCTCAACTCGACGGCCTCTGCACACCTTTCAGACGGCCTCAACCTTTTCAGACGGCCTCAAGCCTTTTTGCGCGTGCACGGGCAAAACACCGCCAGATAAACCAACAGCAGCATCCCATTCACCGCCCCGTGGCGGTCTTCCCGATGTTGGCGGCGGTAAAAGCGGCGGATACCGCAACCGGCCGGGCAGACTGAAACGCCAGCGCGGACGCTTGATGCGAAGCGGGCAGAATAAACAGCAGGCTGTTGGCGGCGACCGCCAGCGACACCGCCAGCAGCAACAGATGTTTTTTCCTGATTTCGCAGGAGCAGAGCAGCAGGCTGCCGCCGACCAAGCAGCGCGATGCCGGGCAGGGGTGGCGGTGGCGACAATAGTTGTCCATCAAAATACCGCTGCCAGTAAAAAGAACGTGCCATCCTGCACGCGCGCGCCCTGATTGAGCGCGGCAAAGGCAAGCGCGCTGCCCGCCAGCAGGTTGCCGCCGATAAAAAGCAGCACCCGGGCGGCTGTGTGAAAGTAGGGTTTCATATTTGGTCTCCGTTTACATCATGCGTTGTAATATTTTCTCGCCTTTTGCGCTGGTGGGCAACCGTCATGCCGACGTGTCCGACAATCAGCACAGCAGGGCAAACGCTAACGCGCCGTGCGCAACGCCGAGCGGTGGCTTGAATCTGCACCGCGCCATGCCGCTGGCGGGCGCACGGCAGACACACACATCAGGCGATACAGCTGCAGCTCTTTCGGGCTGCCTGCGGGACGGCGGCGCAGGTTGCGCAATGCCCAAATAAAAACGCACCGCCGCGAGACAACGCTAGCAGCACGCCGACGGCTTTGTGCGGCGCAATCAGGAATTTCAGGCTGCCGTTGAGATGCCACGCCAGTGCGCCAGCAACATAAACGCATAGCAGGCAGCCAGCCTAATGCAGAAAGCGGGTGAGACGGGGCGTAACGTTGCGGGGGTGTCGGGTTTCATGCGGTTTCCTTCGCGTAATAATTTGGAAACCAGTTTACAAATAGGCAATCAGTTGTCAAATTATTTTGCTTTCGAAAACCGCAACTATTTGACAACCGTTTTCCGCATTTTAAACTCACCGCCGCAAAATCATTTGGGAAACACAGCGCCATGGACAATCGAGTTAAACAGCGAAACCCTCCAGCCGCATCACCACCGAAAATTTTTCTACACCAACGGTTTACTGCTGCGCGTGGGGCGACCGTTTCGCCGCCGATTTGGGGCTGACCTCAGCGCGCTGGCAAATGCTGGCGCGCTGGCACAGCCGCCGAAGCGCAAACCTCGCCGCAGGCTGGGCAGAGCGCATGGGCATGAGCCGCCAAGGCAAAGCCAGCTCAATCTGCTGCTGGCCGACGGTTTGGTCGCTGCCGCCGACAACCGCGCACAAACGTTCGCCACTCTATTCGCTTTACCGGAACGCGGCGCGGCGGTGCCATGGTGCGCCAAACGCTGGATGGCGCAAGCGGATTCGGGCTGCAGTGATTTGGAGCGCGGGAAGAATTGGCGAGGCGGGGAAGGTGTTGCTGACGCTGGGAGGTGGGTGAAGGCGGCGGGTAACGGCGCAGGCAAAAGGCGTGCGTGATGCGGCTATGTTGCCGACTGTTTGGGCAGCATGGGTCAAGAAGGCCGTCTGAGAGGAAAGGCCGTCTGAAACTGATTTCAGGGTTTCAGACGGCCTCTTTTAAACGCGCCTTGACATCACTTCCAGCACATCAGTGCCGAGTCAAGCCCTGTTTGAGTACGTTGCCGGTCAGCCGCGCCAGTTGCAGGCGGCTGTTGCGGGTTTGTCCTTCGGCTTTGGGTATCGGGCAGGCTTCGTAGAAAGCGGGAAAACAGGGTGGCGAAAGTGGTAGAGGTAGGCGGCGAGGTGGTGCGGGTAGCCGGTGTCGGCCACGCTTTGCAATACGTCTTCAAATCAAAAGCTCGAGGGCAAGCTGTTTTTCGGCCGGTTCAGCGAGTGTCAGGCTCTGCGCGCGCTGCGTCCCAGTCGCCCTGCTTTGCGGAACACCCGCTTTTGTACGCGGGTGTGAGGCGTATTAGCAGGTAGGGCGCGGTGTTGCCTTCAAACAGGAGCATCGCGTCTGATCGAGATACTGTAATCGCTGGTTGCGGTGCTCAAATCGGCGTATTTCACCGCGCCGATGCCCAGTTTGAGCGTTTTCGCCGCGTCGTCTGCGACTCAAATCGATCTTTTTTGACCAATCGCGGCGGCGCGTTCGACCGCTTCGGTCAAACAGGTCAACCAGTTTCACGGTGATCGCCCGAACGGGTTTTTGAACGGGCGGGCCGTCTTTACCATCATTGTGCCGAGAGCCGACATTCGGCTTTCACGCTGTCGGGCAGATAGCCTGCTTTTGCGCGGGTGGCGAAAAGCTGCTCGAGTACAGGGCTTAGCGGTGGTCGACCACATACAGCAGGCGGTCGGCGTGGAGCGTGCCGACACGGTAGCGCAGGGCGAGCCAGGTCGGTGGAGGCGTAAAAAGAAAGCCGCCCGCCTTGTTTTACACGATAAACGCGGCCGGTTCGCCTTCTTTGTTTTTAAATTGTCGAGGCGACTTTTCGCGCCGTCGTCTTCCACCGCCAGGCCTTTTTGCACCAAATCGTCCACCGTGTTTTTGCGGCTCGGGTTGTATTTCGATTCTGCCTGCGACATCCAGACGGCGTGAGTTTCAGGCCGAGCGTGTCGTAAACCGCCTGCGCGTGGCCGAGCGAGATTCGACAAACTGCTGCCACGGTTTCAACACGCTTTTCGTCGCCGCCCTGCAGTTTCACCACGATTCGCGTGCGGGTTGTCGGCAAGGCCGCGTCTTCATCAAAAGCGCGTACTTTGGCGGCGCGGAAAAACTGTTCCAAATCAGAGAGTTCAAACGCGGCATTGCTCTTTTGCTGTTCCTACCATATGGGCCACCAGCATGCCGAACTGCGTGCCCCCAGTCGCCGACGTGGTTTTGGCGGATGACGGTGTCGCGCGCAAAGTCGAGCACGCGCGAGATGCTGTCTCGATGATGCTGGAGCGCAGGTGGCGACGTGCGTCTTTGGCGAGGTTGGGTGGAGGAATAATCGATAACCACGGTTTGCGGCGCGTCTTTTATGGGCCACGCCGCAGCGCGGGTCGTTTAAGGCCGTCTGAACGTGTTTGGCGAGATCGGGTTTGAGGCGCAGGTTTGATAAAGCCCGCACTGCCCTTGTGCGCTTTCGATGACGGCATTGCCCGGGAGCGCGTCGGCAACCTTTTTGCGCCAGCTCGCGCGGATTTTGCTAGCCTGCTTTGGCCGCGCCATCACGCGCCGTTGATTTGGTGGTCGCCGAAATCGGCGTTTTTGGCCGGTTCGAGTACGACGGGCGTCGTCAGCGATGACCTGCGGCGCGTCAAAGGCGGCGACGGGCCTTCGCGCTCGACAGTTTGGTGTAGATTCATGGTTTGCTCTTTCGTTCAGGCCGTCTGAAAAGGTTTGGGGCTGTCCTAGATAACTAGGATAAATTATCTCCCTACCAATTGTTTTCAAAATGGAAATTTTGAACTTTTATTTCACTGTTGTTAAACGCCACTCGCACTGCCCTCCAGCAAATACAGTACCAAATGTCTACTCTTCGGGATGCACGTTAAATTTACGCAAATGCCGTTTCGTGCACTGACTCCAAAGTTCTCGAGTTCCGTTGATGTGGTATGGTTTTCCAGCAAAATGTGTGCGGTGGTTGACACGGAGATGGTTAGGAATTCGGCTCACATCCATGCCGTCTTTAACCCGCGTGGTAATCCGTATCACGTATGCTGCTGTCCAGGTTCTAACCTGCTCGCATGATCGCAGCAGGGTTGCCGTCTGCGTATTGGGTGTGCAGCAGCGAAATGTAAAACCTTGCCGTTGCGCCAACAGCGAGATGCCGCGTCCTGCTGCGCCGACCGCGTTTGCCTTTGTGAGTGATCACGCCATAAGTACAGCTTTCGTCCACTTCCGCTTACGCCATCAAACATTTCCAGATGGCTGCTGTCGGCAAATGGGCGAGGCGTGAGGCGATGGAAGGTAATACGCGGCAACCGTCGCTCGTTGACGTTCGCCAATTCGGCGGCGGCGTACGGGCGGTTACGCCTGCTGAGATAACTCAATCGTTTGTTTTGTTTATGTACTGAGCTCAGACGACTTTTTCTCGCATAGGAAAAGTTCTAGCAAACCGGCGAGATCTCCTGAGGTTACCTCTAGGACTAGCCCCAAAAGGTTTTCAGACGGCCTCTTCAGTGTGAAAACGCGGCATTTTACGCAGTGCCGTCTGAAAAGGTTGCGGAGGGTTTAAGCCGCGCCAAAATCTGCTTCTGCGAGCTTACCGCCAACCGTTCAGCAGAGCAGGGCGCCAGCCCTCGGCGTTGGCATGTGAATGGCGCATCGGATTTGGGCGCGTTGTCGCTCAGATGCGCGGCAGTCGTCGGCGAAACAGCGGCACGCAGTCTCTTTTCGAAGCCAAACCGGCGCGCCACGGCGGATGAGTCGGACGGAGGGCTGCCGACCCAGCGCGCCGAGGCTCGGTTTCAGATCCGGCAATCAGCGCACCAGCGGCACGCCCGCGCCCCTGCACGGCGGCGATAGTCTCTGCGATACCGCGGCGACGAATTGACGTGCTCGCTTTCGAGCGCGCGGCGCAGGAAATCGTTGCCACGCCGATGCCGGCAGCGCAGCTTTTCCAACGGGCGCGCGTTTGAGCGGCGCGGGCGAAGCGGATGATGCCAGAGCCTGCGCGGAAGTGTCGCCCGGCACGCCGCCGTTCGACGACGGTCGGCCCGTGATGGCGGCGAGGCGCACGGGATATAGGCGGCTTCGGGCGGCGGCGCGCGACAGCCCGTAGGCGAGGAGTCCGCTTAAAGGCCAAAGGCGTGCTGCCGCGCGAGGAAAATGGCGGCGGCTTGGCGGGCAGTCTCGGTGCAGGCGGCTACGCGTCCAGCGCGCAGCGGCGAGGCGAGAGCGAGCGACGGGTGAGGGGCGCGCGCGTAGTTTCCACGTATCCGAAATGGGAGAGCGGCGGATGATGCACGGGCAAACCGCCCGCCACCGTTTCACGCTTATCTGTGAGCCCAAACAGAAAGCCTACGAAAGCGTGGCTGCGCACTTGGCACTGCTCTTGTGTTTTGACTCCTCGCTATAATCCACGTAAACCGCAGCAAAAGGAAAACACGCTTGGACATTCAGTGCCGTCTTACGACGTATGTGCGTGCCTGCAAAGAGCACATCTGCGCCGCGCTGCGACCGAAGAGGCGGCGCGAGTGTTTCTCGGCGAACACTGCTTAAACCGCCTGGGCACAGGCAGGCCGCGTGCTCAAACAAGGCGCGTGTTCAGGCGGGCGGGTGTAGACTTTTCCCATATGCAGGGCGCATCGCTGCCCGCATCAGCCTGCCCGCGCTGGCGGCGCGCGCCGAAGCGGCGGGCGTGTCGCTGGTTTATCACCCGCGCAGCCCTATGCTTGACCAGCCATGCCAGCGTGCGCGCTTTATCGCCTGCCGCAGGGGCGGCGGCGGGCCAGTGTAGTTCGGCGGCGTTTCAGGAAGCTTCCCTCACTTAAATTTCACCCTTGACTGAGACACATCCTGCACTGCTTTAAAACTGGCGAAAAGAGCCTGTACGACAGGTTTTCAGACTGGCCTTATACCGAATGCAAAAATGGTACATGCGTCATGGCACACCTGCCGCACCGTGGCGAGGCCATGCCAGCGCGGGCAGGCTGGCTGTTTTCGACCGGTTGAACCGCTGGGACCGCCCACCTGCCTCGGCTGTCATAGACCGGCGGGGCCTACGCCGCTGCCTACCGCCCGATTGTTGTCGCGCGCAAACCACGCCCACGGCGGGCGCAGACAGCAGTTCCAACTCTCTACCGCCGCGGCCGCTGCGTCAGATTTAACGCGGGTGTTCGACCGCGGCACTTACTTCAGCCTGCCGTGGCGGCCGCGCAAGCGTTGTCATCGCTGCCGCCGCCGTTGCGCTTCAGATACAGCTACCCCAGTACTTGCTTGCAAGCGTTGCAAAACCCTCAAACCGCATGACTGGCTGGCGAACTGCGCTGATCCGCATGCTCCCAGATGCACAAGGCCATCTAGTGATTTGGGGTTTTCAGGCGGCCTTCTCATCTCTCAGAACCAGTCTGCACACGGCCCGGAGGGCAGAACCGCGTGCCACTCCTGCCACCCAGCGGCCATCTGAAACTTCACCAGTTCGCTGCGCATCCGCCCCTCCTCCTGCCCGCGCGGGAGGTTAGGGAGGTGGCAGTTCGCAGAACTACATTCGCGCCGATGCCCGCCAAAGTTGCACTGTGGCCTCGGCCCCCACCGCGCGGGCGTGGGGGACTTTGTTGTCCGATGAGGGTTTCAGACGGCCTCGGCACTATCGTCCGTTGCGGGCTGCCGCCGCTGCATCTGCCAGCCACGGCGCGGCGGCGGTGCGCGGACAGGTCGTGCCAGGGCGTCAGGCAGGTCGGCGCCTGCGGGTGCGGAGTGAACAGCGCCTGTGCCGCTTCGGTGGCGGCGGCGAGCAGGCACGAGGCGGCGGCGGCTGGGTGCAGTATCGGCGGGCGGCGCTCTTTCGTTCCATGCCGTACGTGGCCAGGGTGGGCGAAAAAGACTGGCCAAAGGAGTGCGGCGGCTTTGTCAGAGTGGGGAAGGGCGGCGGCGTGTGGCTGCGCTTTCGCGCAGCGAGTACGAACCACAGGGCAGCAGCCAGACGAGGGGCGGCAAAGAGGTGCGCTGTTGCGCGGCAGGCTCAGCACGCCTTCCTCAGCCAGCCAGTCCTTGGCGCATTTGCGCCAGCGGCAGGATTTGCCGCCGCGCTGTCATCGGATGCGCGCGGTTTGCTCCAAGCGTCCAGCCGCATCAGGCGCTGGTCAAAGGCTGCGTTCAGCAGAGCGGCGTAGATTCGAGGTTTTCCCGCACGGCGGGAGGTGTTTCGCTGCGGGATGGAGTTCGGTGATACGTGCGCATGGCAGGCCGTCTGAAAGGTGGATAAAGGCGGCGTATGTTACCGTTGCGCCGCGCATACGTCAAATGGGCAAGGCCGTCTGAAAGGGTTTCAGACGGCCTTTTCGTCTGCGTCCGGCGGTCCGGTCAGTCAGGCACGCCCAGTTCAGCGAGGCCACGCAGGATGCGTCTTCGCTATCGGCGGGCAGACGTGGTCGGCGGCGGCTTTGCGAGGTTAGGGGGTGGGCATTTGCCGACGGCGACGCCGCAGCCAACGCTCTGCATCATTTTCCATGTGTCGTTTGAGGCCGTCGCCGAAGATGGCTGGCGTCGTCTGTGGCGAGGCCGAGGCTGTCGAGCACGGTGCGGATGCCGCGCGCGCTTTCGAGCCGCGGCGCGTGCGGGATATCGACGCCGAGAGGTGTGCCAGCGGGTGGTACGCAGGCTGTCAGCAGACCCGATTCGCGGCTTCGGCGCGGGACCGTCTCGTAAAACCGAGGTTGGTGGACGGGCCTCAGGGTCAGTTTCGCCGGTTTGATAGGGAATGAGAGCGAGCCGAGGGCGGCCTGTCATTTCGCGGCTGTCGGCGGGGACGCTGATTTTTCAGGCGGATTCGTAGGCGTAGGCGATGCCGAGGCGGCGCAGGTGGGCAATGGTGCCATCAGGCTGCTGCGGCTGAGAGACTCAGCCAGCACTCTGCCCGCTGCGTTCGGCGTATTGGCCGTTGATGGCGACGGGGATGTCGATGGCGGCATCAGCCATTAAAAGGCGCGGATGGGGTCAGGAATCAGGCAGGGCGGGCGCGGTGGCGATGGCGGCGGCGATGCCGCGCTCTTTCAGACAGCCCTAAGGCCGTGCGGGTGCTATCAGGGATGCGCTGCTCGTCTTTGATCCACAGGGTGTCGTCGATGTCGAAGAAGATGATTTTCGGTGTGCGTTTCATGGAGGCCATCTGAAAAAGGGGCGGATTATAGCGGGGTCGGCGCAGGGAAGGCTACAGTTCAGCCGCGTGTTGCGGCTTTATTCAGGTGCGGTAGTGCGGTTTCGGTGCGGCAGGCCGTCTGAAAACGGCGTTTCAGACGGCCTGCAAAACTACCAGCGCCCTTCCGCTATATAATCGCGCCTCTTTTGGCACCCGCATCCCGGCTTTTCCATCGGCCCCTACTCATCAAACCCCGCCGCCCTCGCGCCGATGGCGGGCATCACCGACAAACCCTTCCGCCAGCTGGCGCGGCGGTGCAGGGCATACGCCGTCAGCGAGATGCTCAACAGCGACCCTGCGCGCCACCAAAAAGCCTGCACCGCAGCGGCTTCTCCGGCGAAGACGGCGTCGCGCCGTGCAGATCGTCGGCAGCGGCCCGCAGCGCGCATGGCCGAGCCGCCCGCTACAATGCCGAACAGGGCGCGCAGATTATCGACATCAACATGGGACTGCCCGGCGAAAAAGTCTGCAACGTGCTCGGGCAGCGCCCCTGCTGCAAAACGAAAAACTGGTCAGCGACATCCCATGCCACCCCATCGTCGCGGCGGCGGGCGCGCCCGTCACCCTCAAAACCCGCCTCGGCTTTTTGCGAAAACAACAAAAACATCCGCACCATCATCCTGAATGGCCGAACAGGCGGGCTATCGCCGCCCTCGCGCGTGCACGGCCGCACCCGCGAGCAAATGTGACAAAGGCGGCGCCTCCTACAGGGCTTATCGCCCCAAGGTCAGGCAGAGACATCTCCATCCCTGTGGGTCAACGGCGATTACCAGCGCCGAAAAAGCCGCCGCCGTCTTGCAGCAAACCAGCGCCGACGGCGTAATGGTCGGCGCGGCGCACAGTGCAGGCCGTGGCTTTTCCGCCGAAATCAAACACTTCCCTGCAACACGGCGCCGCCCTCCTCATCGCCTTTCAGACGGCCGCCGACGCCTTTTGCAGCACTCAAGCCATGTACGCCTTCTGCGGCGACACCGCAGAGCGCACGCATCGCCCGCAAACACATTTGGCTGGTACACCGCCCCCTTTCGCCGACGGCGCCGCCCTGCGCAAACAGGCCAACGCCCTCGACAGCGCCGACGCTCAATCGACGCCCGATCGCCGCCTTCCTCGCCGCCGCTCCCGGAGCGCTAGCGGCTTATGGCCGTCTGAAAACGGCCGCTTCGGCTAACAAAATTTAAAGAACTGGCTACACTGCTTACAATAGCGCCTGGCATTTTTACAGGCTGCCGCCACGCGGCTCAACAAACTAAAAACCATTCAGACAGGCGTACCATGCCGGAAACCGAACCACCGACATCGCCTTACGCATCAGAACAAAACCTGCACCAATGTTTCCCGCACGCTCGACGGCGAACCCACCGCCAACGTCTACGGCATGGTGCCGCCGAAAGTGGAAAAACCCATGCTCCAAGTCGGCCGGTGGCGCAATGCGGCGGCAACCAGTCCAAAGCCGCCGACATGCTCAGCATCAACCTGCAACACCCCTGCGTAAAAACTGCTCAGACACGGCCTGATCTGAGCGCAGCCAGATATACAAAGGCCGTCTGAAAGTTTTCAGACGGCTCCCTCACGCATCCGCCATTCAGACGGCCTATCCGCCCCGCGCAGCGGGACGGCAGGCCGCCACTGTGACAGGCCGTCTGAAAAAGCCAATCTGATTCCGACAGCCGCAAACGCGAAAAAGCAGCCCGAACCCGTTAGCTGGGGTCTTCGGGCTGCTGGGCTTTCAGACAGCCTATCCGCCCAACTGCGCCGCCGCCTGCGCCCAAGCCATGGTTTCGGCGAAGGCAGGACGGGCGGTGTGGCGTTCGATATAGGCAGCGAACACCGGATCGGCATCGAGCACCTGCATATGCGGCTGAGTGCAGCAGCAGGGCGCTGCTAATGAGATCGAGCGCGCTGAAGCGCTTGCCGACGATATAGTCGCGGCCGCGCAGATGTTCGCGCAACAGGGCGACGGCTTCGTCATAGCTGCCGTAGCCGATGCCGCTGCGGAATTTTTCATGGTTTGATTTGATGTCGAAAAACCGGTTCATCAGCGCGTATTCGAGGCTGGATGCCGAAGCACAGCCAGCGGTAGTATTCGCCGCGCTCGATGCTGCCGGCGGCGGGAATCAGGTTTTTCTCGGGAAACTGCTCGGCCAGATAGGTGATGATGGCAATGGTTTCGGTGAGTATGGTGCCGCCGGCTTTAAGTGCGGGCACTTTGCCCAAGGGATTGACGGCCAGATAGTCCGCTTCGTGCAGGCTGGTCGAGGCGACAGCGCACAATGTGCGCACGGCGCGGCGCCTCTGAGGCATCCGACGGGATGGGTGCGCGCGAAAAGGAGTGGTGTAAAGGGTGAGTTCAGGGTAGGCATCATGCGCTCCTGTGTATGGTGGAAAAGCGGCGATGATAGCACGGGGTGTGTCGGTTTTGTCAGCAGCAGTAGGTCGATTTTGCCGACATTGCAAACGGGATTTGTCGGGCATAAATTCCTGACCTACTGCGACTCTAAACAACGTCATTCCGCGCAGGCGCACCTGCTGTCCGGAAATAAATAACGCAACCAAATCAACGTAAACGCGGTTTCAAAACAGCACCCCCTACATCCGCGCCAGTTCAAAGTTTTTCCCGCCTTCGGCGCGCGTGGCGGGCATACAGCGTTGCAGCCGCTCAAACAGAGCTGCCCGCAATCCGTGTGCACAGCAGGTGCAGGCTTTGGTCTATTCTGCCGTTTTGTTGGTACAGCTTCAGCAGCAGATAGGCAATCATCGCTGCACAGGATTTTGCAGTTTTGCACCCGCGTTGGCGCTGCGGCTAAAAGCGTTTGGTCTGCAGGTGCTGTTTGAGCCATTTTGGAACAGCGGCTCAATCATGCCAACGCGCTTTTGGAGGTGCCGACAATTTCTGTGCGTGACGCCTGGCTTGATGCTCACTAAAACCAGCGGCTCTTTGCCTTGGCGGCTTACGAGTGATGCGGCGCAGGGATTTTTCCGTGGCAGCGGTTGGGGCGCTGCTGCTGTTTTTGCGGTGCGTGAAACGGATGTATTCGTCTGCCAGGACGGTTTCGCCGGTGTTTTTCATGTTCAGTGGGTTTTGATGTGTCTGACCACTTCAACAGCAGCATTGGTTTTGGGCCGGGTGACGAAATGAGGCGCCCGCTTCATCGAGTTTTAGCCCTGCAGTTGTAGTCACTGAGCTGGGCGTAGAGCAGACAGAGCAGCAGGTTTTGGCAGCCGAAGCCTTTGCTGTGTTTATCGGCTTTTGTGTGCGGACATGGCGGGCGGAAGCGTCCGTTCATAACGGAAGCGGTGATTTGCTGGAAGCGGCTTATGCTGTACATGGGTTTGCAGTTCCGATGTTTTGAGTTGACGCTCTGGGGTTTTACCCGTAAAAACGTTGGACTGCAACACTATTGGGTGGCGGGGTTTTATTCCGACTGATGGTGCGCCTGCGCAGGAATGACGAGTAAAGGCCGTCTGGATAGCTCCATTCCACCGGCGCTGCTCCCTCCCCGCAGGCAGGAGGGGACGCGGGTTGCTCTGTCGTTTTTCAGGCTGCTTTCAGACGGCCTGTGAAAGGCAGCCTGAAAACGATTATTCCAACGAAACTAAAAGCCCCCAAAGGCCGTCTGGAAGGCAGGCCCTGAAACCCCGAAATAAAGGAAAATACCATATCTCTTCCCGAAAAATTCGCCGCTCAAAAGCAAGACAAAGCCGCGTCCACGCTTGATTATCTGCTGGCCCGCGTTCAGGCCGCTGGCCCAATACGGAGCGGTATTGGCCGGGGCGTAGCCGCCGAGATGTGCTCTCAGGCGGCGAAGCCGCGCTGCTGTGGAATTGCAGGGCAAGCCCGACGGCGAAACCGCGCTGCTGCTGGATATACCCGCCCATTTTCCCCTTGGTATTACAGGCTAACGAGCAGAGCAGACAGGCGCATTGCCCGCACCCATCTGTATGCCGATCTGTTCGGCCGCTTACTAACGAGCAAATCCGTACCTGGGCAGCGGCTGCACGCTGGGCAAAGAATACGGGTTCACCCACACCGCGCCGCTTGCGCCCGCGTGGTTTCTCTATCTGATGATTGATGCATTACTTTTCGAAGGCGGCAGCAATCTGTCAAGACCAAAACACCGCTGGACAATGGGACACTGCTCGATCTGCGCTCGGAGACGTGGCGTCAACCCTGAAAACGTGCTGATTCAAACCCCTGTTTGAGACGCGAAGGAGTGATCAAAGTAGCGACTGGACGACGGCAACGACCTGTTCCGCAGGCCCGCAGAGCATCCCCGAATTTCTGCAGGCACATCCGGCCGAAAACATATGACACCATTTACCGCCATGGGCGCGGGCGGGCAGTATGTGTTTCTTTCGCGAATTCCAGCCCGGGAAACGCCGAATTTCTACTGGCATGGCCAAAGCTGGTTGTTGCCCTGCGCCAGCAGCAGCGAAGCAGGTGCTCAAAGCGGCCGAAGAAGCCGCAAGCAGCCTGAAAGCCGAAGAAGCCCGCGAACATCAAGCCGCTCTGCTGGCCAACGGCACGCCAAGCAGCGCAGCACGGCCGTCGATTTTGCTGGACGCAGCGGCGAAGGCAGCTGCAACGCTGGCCGCCGCTTTGGATGCAGAAAAAGCAAAGCCGGTGCGTGAGGCATTCAGGCTGCGTCAGCCGTTGGACGGCATGGCCGAAAACCGACGATACCAGATACGCGCCCCAGCCATTTCGAGCCGCTGGTGCAGACCGACATCCCCGACAGCATCACTCCTGTGGCTGGAACCGAAACGCCCGTGACTTGAATGGAGGAGCGTCAGGCCGCCGAGTGCGAAATCGAAGAAAGCCGACTGCCAGTTACAAATCCCATTGGGCGCAGGACGAATACAAAAATGGCGCAAGCACTACAACGATAAAGTGCCCGCCGAACTCTTGCGCTGGATAAACACCTATGCCCAAGGCCGCCGCATGAACAAAGCCGAGGCCCAAGAGCGCATCGAGAAAACGGCGGCTATGTCTTTCTGCGAAATCCTGACCTGCAAAGACCTTGCAATACCTGCCCGAATACGGCCTGCACCCGCCCTGCGCCTGGAAAGCGGCTACTACGATTCATCGATTTCGACCACCTGTTTTTGCATACGGCCTGCTGGTGTGGCATTTCGAGCATCTCGATTTGCGCCAGCTTAGCGCAGGCGGCAGTCGATATCGGCGTGGTTCAGGGAAAAAGTCGAGCGCGACATCGCCGAAGCCTATTTGAGAGGTTTGCATTACGCCCGCAGCCTGCGAATCTCGTTTCCCGTCCCGAGTGGTTTGTCCCCCTTCTTTTATGGAACATAGCGACTTTATCGACGAAGCGACTCGGTATGATTCCTTCGCGCGCTGAAAACGAGATGGCGCAAACTGCAGGGCGGACAGCCATCGCCATGCTCGCCAAGTTTCCCCGCCATCCCCCAGCCTATATGTTGCTGCAAATGCGCGCTGGGCGCATGGCAAAACCCGCGCGCCAAGACGCGCAAAACCTGTCAAAACCCTCGCCCAATATCCACCAACGCGCCATTGAAGCCTTATCCAGCGCAAGCAGGACATCCGCATTGTCGCCGTCGAATGGCTCGGCCGTAGCGGGTAAACAGGAAGCGGTTAAACCGCTGTACGAACTCTTGAAAAAGAGAAAGAAACCGTTGTCGCCGTGGTTCTCAACGCGCTCGAAGCAGCTGGGCGAAGACATTTCCGCCTATCTCACCCTCAAGCGCTGCTGCTCGACGCGCAAAAAGGTTTGCAGGGCGAGCTCTCGGCCAGCTTCGCCTGGTTTGATTTCGGCCTGATACCCGCTGCCAAATGGGCAGACGGCTGCCGTCGATCCCCAAATCCTGCAATGGTGGCTGGTGCTGGCCGAAAAGCTGAAAAGACCCTAACTCAACCCGCTGTTCCAGCGCTATACTGACCAGCGCTGGACGAAAAAAGCCGCCAAGACTTTTCCTGTTTGTGATGCAGAGCTTTATCGCGCAGGACACTACTGCGGTATCGACGAAGCCACCAGATACGCGGTAAAAGAAGGCCCCCATGACCGTCTGAAAACTAGCAAAGATGGTTCGCTAAACAACCCGAATACCATCCCGAACTGGCCGAGCATCACGCTGGAACAGGTTGTCGAGACGCATCAAACGCGAGAAAAACTCGGCGAATATCTCGGCTCGGCGATTTAAAAGCAAAGGCATGCTCGCCCTGGCCCGGCGACGCGCAGGGCGCAGCGGCGGTGAAAGTGTTAGCAGGACTTTTTGAAAACCAGCCTGCGCCGCGCCCAAATCGAAGCCCCTACTGTGCGCCGTATCCGCCAGCAACGATCCCCGATCATCCAACTGCTGCTTAGCCTTTCCCGCTGCTACCGCACCGCTTCCGTGCAGGGAGCCCGGCCAAAACCCTGGTTACCGCATCGCCGAGGCGCAACCATTGGACGGCCGACGAACTCGCCGACCGCACCATCCCCACTGCCAGGCTCGACGAAAATGGCATCCTGACGCTCGAATACGGCAGCCGCACCCGAGCGCCTATGAGACGACGCCGACAAATTCGTACTCAAAAACGAAGAAGGCCGAAACCATCAAAGCCCTGCCCGCCCCGCGCCAGAGCGGACGATGCCGCGCTGGTCAAAGAAGCCAAAAAGCCAGTTTGCCAACGCCAAAAGAGCACAAGCAAGTCGTACAAATGCAAACCGCCCGCCTGTGACGAAGCCAGTGCGCCAGAACGCACCTGGAGCGCCGCCGACTGGCTCGAAATACCTGGCTGCCCACCCGATTATGAAACGCCCTGATTGCCCGCATGGTATGGATCGAACTCGACGCCGAAGGCTTCGTCCTGCAAACCTTCCGCCCCTGACGGCAGCGGCAGCCTGCTCAACCTGCCAGCGACGACGAAATCGAACTCTCGCCCGAAAGCTACGTCCAACCCGCCCACCGCGTTTTGATGGGCGCAGAAGACGCCGCAGGCTGGAAGGCGCATCTCGAAGACTACAAAGTCAAACCCCTGTTTGACCAGCTTTCCAACGAACTGCCCGAGTTCGACGAAAAAGCCGATGCCATCGACAACCGCAAAGGCTGGCTCACCGACACCTCACCCTGCGCGGCGTGCTCACCAAAATGGGCTACCAGCGCGCCAGCATCGAAGACGGCGGCAGCTTCGACCGCTACTTCAAACCCTACGACGCCCTGGGCATCAGCGCGGTTATCGAATTTTCCGGCAGCTACGTCCCCAAGAAAACATCCCCGCCGTACTCTACAGCCTGAGCTTCGACAAACAGCGAGCCAGCTCATGGAACGACACCCGCCACCTGCTCGGCGCCGTCCCGCCCGTGCTCCTGGCCGAAAGCTACGCCGACTACCTGAAAACCGCTGAAGCCTGCTCAGGCCACGACCCCGAATGGGGAGAAGAAAACCCCGGTAGTAGGACGGGCTGGGAAGGCCGTCTGAAAGATTGTTATGCCCGTACTAAAACGTCGGATGCAAGTATCCGACCTTGTATATCGGAACTTCCGTATCATAGCAACAAACCGCCCGCCGCCGCCCGCATCCGACCAAGGTAAACAACCGTTGCGTAGCTCAGGGAGCGGTCGGGCAACCCATCGACACAACCGGACAGTTGCCAGACAACACAAACCGAACAAGGCAGGGTTTATGATGAGTACCCAACACAATTACGCAGGTATCGACATCGCCAAACGAAACTTCGTCATCGCCGTTTCGTCTTTGTCTAAAACCAAAACCGAAACCAACAACCCTAAAGGGATCGCCCATACCGTCGAATACCTTAAAAACACAAGGTCGCCCCTCGTCGTGATGGAAAAGCACCGACGGTCTCGAAATTCCCGCCGCCAAAGCCATCCACCGCGCAGGCATAGCCGTCATTATCGCCAACCCGCGTCAGACGCATCAGTTTGCCCAATCGCGTCGCCGACCAAAACCGACGCCAAGATGCCAAAATGCTCGCCTCTTCGCACAGATGACGGCACAGAAAGAAGGTTGGCAAACCATGCTCTACCACCCGCCCACCGAAGCGGAAGAAGTGTTGGAGCTATTGGTTAACCGCCGCAACAGCATTGGTGGATATGCGGACTGCCGAGAAAAACCGTCTGCATCAGGTTCACGAAACGCAAGTCGAAAGCGTCAAACAACTGATTGCCCATTTTGACCGGCTGATTGACGAATTGGACAAACAAATCGACGAGCACACCCACACGCATTTTGACGGCAAAGCCAAAGTGGCGGAACAAATCAAAGGCATCGGTTCGATAACGACGGCTACGCTGATGGCGATGCTGCCCGAATTGGGACGGCTGAACCACAAACGGATAGCGAGTCTGGTCGGTATTGCCCCACACCAGAGGGAGAGCGGGGAAACCAAATTCAAAAGCCGCTGCTTCGGCGGAAGGTCTGCGGTGCGTAAGGCGCTGTATATGGCCACCGTAGTGGCGATGCGGTTCGGAACCGTTTATTCGGGATTTCTATCAGCGCCTGCTGTCCAAGGGTAGCCGCATAAGGTTGCCGTTACGGCGTGTAGTGCGCAAACCGCTGACGATATTGGAATGCCCGGATGCGTGATTATTTTTGCTGAAAACGGTACCACCGAAAACGGTATCCAAACGGCTTGATTTGAGTTTTGGTATTTTTGCCCGACGGGTGAAAATACAGTTGCGTACGGGCTTTGCGTTCAGGCCGTCTGAAAACACCCCCACTCAACCCTCCCGCGGGGCGCTAGGATAGGGCTTGAAAACGTTTGGGGCTGTCCTAGATAACTAGGATAAATTATCTATTACCAATTGTTTCAAAATGGAAATTTGAACTTTTATTTTCACTGTTGTTAAAACGCCATTCGCACTCCCTTCAACATGTTTCAAAATGCTCTTTCGGGATGCCGTTAAATTTACGCAAAATGCCGTTTTGCCCTGACTCCAAAAAGTTCTCGATTCCGTTGATGTGGTTTTGTTTTTCAGCAAAATGTGTGCGGTGGTTGATACGGAAATAGTTAAATTGCTCACATCCAATACGTCATAACCCTTGTGGTAATCCGTATAAACAATGTTGTCGGGTTTAACCTGCTCCCCGAATAATCGGCAGCAGGGTTGCGTCTGCGTGATTGGGTACGGCAACGGTGAAACCTGCGCCGTTGCGCTTCAACAGCCCGAATACCGCGTTTTTCCCTGCTGCGCCACGACCGCGTTTGCCTTTTTGTAGGTGTCCCGCCAAAGTAGCTTTCGTCCGCTTCCACTTCGCCATCAAACATTTCCAGATGGCTGCTGTTTTTGGTAAAATGAGCAGGCGTAGGCGATGGAAGTAATACGCAGCCGTGCTTTTTGTTGACATTCGCCAATTCGGCAGCCGTACGGGCGGTTACGCCTGCACGAATAGCTCAATCAGTTTGTTTTTGTTTGTACTGACTCAGACGACTTTTTCTCATAAGGAAAATTCTAACTTAAACGGAATCTCCTGAGTTATCTAGGACAGCCCCAAAAGTTTTCAGACGGCCTGCCGCTTATTTTTCGGCCACGGTAAAGCGTTTAAACAGATGCGCTTTGTTTTCCGCATCGTCGGCAATCGCGGCGGCCAGGTCGGGCAGGGCGATGTCGGCGGGCGAGCCGTCGGCGTTGAGCAATACGTCGTCCGCACCGATGCGGTATGCGCCGGTTTTTTCAAATTTCACGGGGTTTACGGCAAACATGGCGGCGGGCGAGAGAAACGCCCAGTTGACATCGCGGCGTTCGCGCAGGCGGTTCAGCAGCTCGCGGGCGGCGTTGGCACCGGGATACACGTCGGCCGGAAAAATCGGGCGTGTCCACCAGTTGCAGACCGGGCGCGACATTCAGGCTGCCCGCACCGCCGATGACCAATAAATACGGCACTTTGCGCCGCCTGCGCCGCCGCGACGATGTCTGTCCGCGCCGCGTGTGAAATCGGCAGCCAGATTCGGGTTGTCCCAGCCGGGGTTGAACGCACTGACCACGGCATCGAAACTTTTAAGCTGCGCTGCAAAAATCAGGCGCGTTGACATCGGCGGATACGGCATCGACATTGCCCGCTTGGAACACTTTTTCTGTATTGCGGCAAACGCGGTAACGCTGCTGGCCGCGCTGCGCCAATTCCTGTACCACGGCATTGACCGACCGCTCTGTTGCGCCGATAACTGCGATTTTCACGATGTGCCTTTCTGTATTGGGTTAACAATGCCGCGCATTTTATTGACAAAGAGGCGGCGCGATAATAGCCTGCGGGCTTACTTTCAAAATTAAGTATGCAGCTATAATCAGGCCGTCTGAACCGTTTTCAGACGGCCTGTGCAGAAACAGGAGACCCCACGCAGGAAATCAAATCTTTGCTCACCTTCGCCACGTCTGCTCGAATGCGGCACGATGTCAGCCGCCGCCGAAAAACTGGACATGACTCCGTCGGCCGTCAGCCAGCATCAGCCGCTTGAAAGCACCCTACGGCGTGAAAGCTGCTCAACCGCAGCACGCGCTCGCTCACGCCCACCGACGCGGGGCGGCGCTGGCGGATTCGTGCCGCCGTCTGCTGCGCTGCACCGAAGAGGCGTTTGCCACACTCGGCAGGTCAATACCGACGTCGGCGGCAGCATCAAAATCACCCCTGCCCTCGGCCATGGCCGCCCATCCCGCGCTGCACCGCAGCCTGAGACGCCTGCTGCGCGACCACCCCGCCGTGCGCCCGCAGCTGCTGTTCGGCGACGGCCTGATCGACTTGCAGCGCGGCGATGCCGACATCGCCCTGCGCGGCGGGGAACACGCGCTCGATGACGAAAAATCTGGTCGCCCGCCTGCTGACGCGCCAGCGCTGGCTGATCTGCGCCTCGCCCGACTATCTCGCAGAACACCCCCTGTTGCCGCGCCGCGATTTTGGCGTCCTGCCGCTGGCTGCGCTAGCCGCCCGCGCGCCTGACGATGCGGCGCGGCACGGATTTTTCGAGTCTCGACACGTCGCAAGGGCATTTACTGCGGCTGTTTCAACGCGCTGGCGGAACTGGCAAAGGCGGGCTTGGGGCTCGCGCTGTTTCTTGACGGCGACATCGCCGCCGATTTGGCAGAAGGCCGTCTGAAAACCGTGCTGCCCGACTGGACGCTGGCCTTCCGTGGATGTGTACGCGGTCACGCCTACCGCATCCAGTCCGCCCGCACGCAGGCGGTGTTGGACATTCTTTTGCAGGAGTTCGACAAAGAGGAGAAAAGGCCGTCTGAAAAAGGTCGTCTGAAACGGCTGTTTGGACGCAAAACCTGCTTTTCAGACGCGCCTTTGCCCGCTATAATCCGCTCTTTCCGTTGGGACAAACCGTCCGAGAAAGGCTGCTGGCTTTCGCTTCCCTTTACCCTGCTCGACGACATCGCTTCGGTGCTCGACGACGTGTCGCTGATAACCAAGGCCGCCGCCAAGAAACCGTCGGCGTGGTGGGCGACGATTTGGCGCTCAACGCGGGTCAGGTCACTGGCGTGTCGGCCGAGCGCGAGCTGCCCGTCGTCTGGCGGCGTGGCCAAAGGCTCGCTGGTCAACAAGCTCATCCTGATACCGGCCGCGCTTTTTGCTGTCGTGGCTGCTGCCCGCGCTGATTACGCCGCTGCTGATGCTGGGCGGGCTGTTTCTCTGTTTTGAGGGCGTGGAAAAGCTGCTGCATCGAGTTTTTCGCCGCCCCGCTGCCGGACATTCGCCGCAGGTCGTGCCCGACGAATTGGACAGCGAAGAGGCGAAAATCAAAGGCGCCATCCGCACCGATTTCATCCTGTCGGCGGAAATCATCATCATCGCGTTGGGCACGGTGGGCGCGGGTGCGCCGCTGCTCGACCGCACGCTCGCCCTGCTGCTGATCGGTGTGGGCATGACGGTGTTTGTGTACGGACTGGTGGCGGTGATTGTGAAGCTCGACGACTTGGGGCTGTTTTTCATCCGCCGCGGCGGTGCGCTCAAAGGCTTGGGGCACGGCCTGATTGCCCTGATGCCGTGGCTGATGCGCGGCCCTGAGCGTAGCGGGCACGCTGGCGGTGTTCCTCGTCGGCGGCGGCCTGATTGCCCACAATCTGCCTGTTTTGGCAGACTTTTTACACCATGTGGGCATACACGACGGTTTGGCGGGCGCGATTGCCGCCATGGCCGTCGGCCTGCTGGCGGGCGCGGCGGCCTGCGCCAGTGGTGCTGCCACTGATGAAGCTGTTTGGCAGGCATTAGGGAGCGATTGGCAATCAGCCCTATCTGACACGAACAGGCCGTCTGAAAGCGAAAAACATGGAAAAATCCGCGCCGCCGTGGTACAAATGGTTTCCTCCGCCGATCCCGCAGCCAATATCTGCGCCATGCGCCGCCTGGTGCGCCAAGCGGCGGACGCGGGGCGGGCTGGGTGCTGCTGCCCGAATACTGGCCGCTGATGGGACACGCCGACACAGATAGCCTCGCCCTTGCCGAACCCCTTCGGCGCGGGGCGTTTTCAGACGGCCTTGGCAGAGGCCGCCGCCGAATGCGGCGTGGTGCTGTTCGGCGGCACTATTCCGCTGCACAGCGGCGAAGCAGGCAAGGTGCTCAACAGCATGTTGGTATACGGGCGCGACGGGGCTCTGCTCGGCCGCTACGACAAAATGCACCTGTTCGGCTACTCGGGTTTGGGCGAGCGTTACGCCGAAGCCGACACCATCGCGGCGGGTGGCAGCGTGCCGAAGCTGGCCGCCGACGGCTGGCCGCTGGCGCAGGGCATCTGCTACGACCTGCGTTTCCCCGAATTTTTTTCCGCGCCCAAGCCCCTTTCGCCGCACTGCTGCTGCCCGCCGCCTTCACCCACACCACGGGCAAGGCGCATTGGGAGTTGCTGCCAGGCGCCCGCGCGGTGGAAAACCAGTGCTATGTGCTGGCGGCGGGACAGGGCGGCACGCACGAGAGCGGGCGGCGCACTTTCGGCCACAGCATGATAGTCGACCCTCGGGCGACATCCTCGCCGTTCTGCCTGAAGGCGAGGGCGTGATCACCGCCGACCTCGACCCCGTGCGCCTCAACAGCGTCCGCACGCGGCTGCCCGCGCTGGCGCACCGGGTTTTATAGAGGCCGTCTGAAAAAGGCCACTGGGGATTTGCCCTGATTGTTGCGGACAGGTACCAAAGGCCGTCTGAAAGCGGATCTCGCGCTTTCAGACGGCCTTTTGCTTTCTGCGCTATGACGTTTGTTTGCCGCTTCCGTTTGCCGTCGCATCTTGCCAAGAGCATCGACGAAAGGCCGTCTGGAAACGGGGTTTCAGACGGCCTCTGTGTATCTCAGCAATCAGCCTGCAGCGGTCTGCACGGGCCTGTACGCACCAGTCCATCACGCTTTTGCGGCAGGATGCCCCACAGCAGAAGCAGCAGGGCGTTGGCCGAGAGTACGGCTTTTCGCCACCGCGCTGCCCGGTCTGATGCGGACGTTTTGCGGTTCGTCGAAGTAGATGGTACGCACGACGCGCAGGGTAGTAGAAGGCACCGATCAGCGACATAACGACGGCGAACACGGCCAGCCACAGATAGCCTTTTGCCGACCAGAAGCTGGATCACCTGGAATTTGGCGTAAAAGCCAACCAGCGGCGGGATACCGGCCATCGAGAACATGGTAAGCAGCATCAGGAAGGCATACCAGGCGTTGCGCTGGTTGAGACCGGCCAGGTCGGCGATGGTTTCGCAGTCGGCCGTTTCGTCGGAAAGCTGCATCAGCACGCCGAAGCCAACCAGCGCGGTGGCGACATAGGTAAGCGCATAGTAGAGGCCGACGGAGAAGCTGATGCTGCCGCCGAGGAAGGCCAGCAGCACGAAGCCCATGTGCGAGACGGTGGAATAGGCCAGCATGCGTTTGAGGTTGGTCTGCATAATGGCGGCGAGGTTGCCGACAAGCAGGGAGGCGACGGCAATCACGGGCCAGCATCTGCGTCCAATCGGCGTGTTCGTTGTCCATCGCGCCGTAGAGGATGCGGGCGGCGAACACGGCAGCGGCCATTTTCGGCGCGCTGCCGACGATGGCGGCAACGGAAGTCGGCGCACCTTCGTAGACGTCGGGTACCCACATATGGAAGGGCACGGCGCCGAGTTTGAAGGCGATGCCGACAACGACGAATATCAAGCCCAGTTTCATCAGCCAGGGCTGATCGAGGGCCGCTGTAGCTGTTGGCGAGAATGGTGGCGAAGTTGAGCGAACCGGTTGCGCCGTAAATGCATGGAAACGCCGTAAAGCAACAGGCCGGATGCCAGCGCACCCCAAAACAAAAATATTTTTAGCGCGGCTTCGGCGGCGCGGGCGGAATCGCGGCGCAGGGCAATCATGGCGTAAAGCGACAGCGACAGCGGCTCCAGCCCGATGTAGGCAACGAGAAAGTGTCCCGCGCTCGCCATCATGCTCATGCCGGTGAGGCCGAACAGCGACAGGGTGTAGAACTCGCCGCCGAAAATGCCGCGCGCGCGGTTGTAGGGCGCGGCGTAAACGAAGGCGGCGGCCAGCGCGGCGTACATGGTGAGCTTTGGCCAGCCTGCGAGAGGCCGTCTGAAAGATACATATCGCTAAAAATGCTGACGGCGACGGGCGTCCAGACATAGCACTGCGCGGCAGCGGCCAGCGCCAGCACAAGCAGGCTCAGATAATGGTAACGCGGCGCTGACCGTCTTTGAGCCACAAATCAATCAGCAGCACGGAAAAACAGGCCGCACAGCAGCACGATTTCAGGCAGTGCGCAGAGTTCAAACTATTCATATTCATTCACACACCCTCAAATCTTGCTTTGCGCCACTTGCGTAATCAGATCGTTGGCCGCCCTGATGCACCACGGCGATAAACGGCTCCGGCCACAAGCCCATACCCAACACGGTGGCGGCCAACACCGCCAAGATCAGAAACTCGCGGGCGTTGATGTCTTTCATCTCGGCCACATGCGGGTTGGTAATCGCGCCGAAAATCACGCGTTTGTACATCCACAGCGTGTAAGACGCGCCGTAAATCAGCGTCAGCGCGGCCAGCATGCCCACCAGAAATTCACTTCAACCGAACCCATAATCACCATAAACTCGCCGACAAAGCCCGAAGTCGCAGGCAAACCGGCGTTGGCCATGCCAAAGAGCATCATAAAGGCGGCAAACTTGGGCATCACATTCACTACGCCGCCGTAATCGGCGATGTTGCGCGTGTGCAGGCGGTCGTACATCACGCCGATGCACATAAAACATCGCGGCGGAAACGAAGCCGTGCGAAATCATCTGCATGATTGCACCTTTTGAGCGCCCAGTCGTTCAGACGGCCGTCGAGAAAACAGGAACATGCCCAGCGTAACAAAACCCATATGGCTGATGGACGAATAGGCCACCAGTTTTTCATGTCGGTCTGCACCAGCGCCACCATGCCGATGTAAATCACCGCAATCAGGCTCAACACCACAATCGCCGGTGCGAAAACAGCGACGCGTCGGGGAATCGGCAGGATAAAGCGCAGGAAGCCGTATGCGCCCACTTTCAGCGTAATCGCCGCCAGCACCATCGAGCCGCCGGTCGGCGCTTCAACGTGCGCGTCGGGCAGCCAGGTGTGCACCGGCACATCGGCACTTTCACGGCAAACGACAGGAAAAAGGCGACAAACAAAATCTGTTGGATGCCGAGCGGAATCTGTTTCAGATTCTGGAAATCGGCAATCGCAAAGCTGCCGCCTGCCTGATACGACAGATACACCATCGCTACCAGCATCAAGAGCGAACCCATCAGCGTATAGAGAAACAGCTTCACCGACGCATACAGCGGCGCGGGCCGCCCCACACGCCGATAATCAGATACAGCGGAATCAGCATACCCTCGAAAAACACATAAAACAGCAGGGCATCCTGCGCCGCAAACGCGCCGTTAATCAGGCCGCTCATAATTAGAAACGCCGCCATATACTGCGCCGGCCGCTTCTGTATCACTTCCCAGCCCGCCAGCACCACCATCAGCGTGATAAAGGCGTTGAGAATGACAAACAGCACAGAAATACCGTCCACTCCCAGTGCGTAGTTGATATTGAGCGTGGGAATCCACTGGTGGAACTCCTGAAACTGGAAGCCGCCGCTCAAACGGTCGAACGGGGTAAACAGCGGCAGCGTTACCAAAAATCCGGCTGCCGCGCCAATCAGCGCAAGAATGCGCGCCAACAGCGCCCGCCGGTCGGAACCGGTCGCCAAGACCAGAATACCGGCCGCTATCGGCACCCAGATTGCCAAGCTGAGTAGGTTGTTTGAAAACATAGTGTTTGCCTGTGGTTTGTAAAAATAATTCGGTTTGGGTTGCGGGTGGGTTGGGTAAAGGGGTTTCAGACGGCCTTTCGGGTTTTCAGGTAGCCTTTCAGACGGCCTCTGTTATTTCAGGCTGCTTTTGAGGCCGTCTGAAAACGGTGTTGCTCTACTGCCGTCATTCCCGCGCAGGCGGGAATCTTGTCGGAGCTACAGAAACTTAAACTGCTTGGTTCTCCATTACTCCCTCGAGGAAACTGTCCTATCCATTTCATAAAATCGTTTATTAAAGTTTCATCTATAGTATTTTTATGGTCGGGGCTGATTTTTTTACTATTTCTAAAAATTCTTCAGGAATCATCTTAGCCTGATTGCCGAGATACCAAAATTTTTCGCAAACCAAGATACTGATTGGGCTGCAAATCATCATATATTTCGCCTTTGCCATGCGGAGATATTTTTAATCTGCTGCCATTGCCCATCCTGCCAGTAATAAATGTTGTCGCCTCTTTTCGCCTTTTTCGTCTTGATTACTTGGTTTTTGCTTCAAAGCGCGGATCAATAGAATAATCTATCGTGCTCAACACCTCAGAGACAACACCGACATAAATACTTATTATTGCCGACACCCCGTGCAGAACCGGTGCCGACAAGAATATCGTCGATATTGGCACTCTGCCTGATCTTCGGCTTGCAGGTTGCAAGTTAAAAACCGTAATACGGATTGGGGGCAAGCCGGTATCATGCTTTACCACATAACTTGTTAATTTTCATTTATACATACCTGTTTACACCCGTCATTCCCGCCTGCGCGAGAATGACGTCTGTAGGCACGGCTGTTTGCGGAGTTTCAGGCTGCTTTTTGGTTTTATCCGCGTGCGTGGCAGAGCCACACACCCTACGACCATTGTTTTCAGGCTGCTGTTTGAGACCGTCTGAAAACGGTGTTGCTTCTACTGCCGTCATTCCCGCGCAGGCGGGAATCTTATTTCCGCTCCAACAATGGCGGCTTGAACCTGCATTCGTTCAATTTCACTCGAGATTCCCGCCTGCGCGGGAATGACGGCAGTGGTGGGGCGGCTGTTTGCAGTGATTTCAGACGGCCTTTTTGCTTTTCAGACGGCCTGTTTATTTTCAGGCTGCCTTGTCCTTCTAACGTATCAGACCGGCGAACAAATCCAGCCACTCGGGATTCTGTTCTTCTATCAGTCTGATTTCCCATTCTCGCCGCCATTTTTTCAGGGCTTTTTCTTTGGCGATGGCAGCGGGCATATGCTCGAACAGTTCGTACCACACCAGATCGTGCACATTGTAACGGGCGGTAAAGCTGTCGAAATCAAGGCTGTTTTTTATGTTGCCATACCCGCTCGGGCAGATTCATGGTAACGCCGATATACAGCACGCCGCTCCTGCCGCTGGCCATAATATCACGGCAGGCTGTCCGGCTAAGGGATGGCGGTGCATATCGCTTCCTATTTTGGGTTTTGCAGAAGCCTGCAAACCCGCTTTCAGACGGCCTTTCGTTTTTCAGGCTTTGCGCTCAAGGCCGTCTGAAAACGGCTGCTTTTTCTGTTTCGTCATTCCCGCGCAGGCGGGAATCTTTTTCGGCTTCAATGATTGGCAGTTGAAACACGGGGTTGCTGCATCTGCGCTAAGATTCCCGCCTGCGCGGAATGACGGCATGGGTGGGCGTCTGCTTGCAGGGGTTTCACGCGGTGTTCTGTTTTTCAGACGGCCTTTTTGCTTTCAGGCCGCCCCGCAAACCCAAAGGCCGTCTGAAATATCAATTACCCGGAACCAAAGCCCCCAGAAAAACGCCACGATCAGCACCAGTACGCCGGTTACCATGAAGGCGGCGTAGGTGTAGATGAAGCCGGTTTGCATTTTGCGTACTTGGGCGGAGACGGCGCCGACGAGTTTGGCGCTGCCGTTGACGAGGCCGTTGTCGATGATGGCGGTATCGATGGCTTTCCAGAAGAACGTGCCCAGTGCGCGGCTGCCTTTGGCGAAGACGTTGTAGTAAATCGTATCGAGGTAGTATTTGTTTTCAAACAATACGTACACGGGGCGGAAGGCGGCGGCGATTTTGGCGGGCAGACCCGGGGCTTTGATGTACAAGACCCAGGCGCTTACCACGCCTGCAACCGCGAGATACAGCACGGGCGAGTGCAGGCTGTGCGACACCATCGCCAGTGCGCCGTGGAATTCTTCTTTCATCAGGTGCATAGTGGGTGGGCTTCGTGGTTGACGAAAATCACGCCTTTGAAGAAGTCGCCGTAGAGCATGGGTTCGATGGCGATGTAGCCGATAATCACGGACGGAATCGCCAGCAATACCAGCGGCAGGGTGACGACCCACGGGCTTTCGTGCGGTTATCGTGTTTGCCCAGGCCGTGATGGTAGGCCGTCTGAATGATGATCGTCGAGGTGCTCGGGCAGCTCGCGCCATTTTTCTTTACCGTGAAAGACCATAAAGTATTGGCGGAAGGCGTAAAAGGCGGTTACGAACACGCTGGCGAGTACGGCAAAGTAGGCAAAGCCGCTGCCGGGCAGGTTGCTGAGTTTGCCCGCTTCGATAATGGAATCTGAGTAGAAACCGGAAAAGAAGGCGTGCCGATAGCGCCAGATTGCCAGCAGCATGGTGAGCCAGGTGACGGGCATGTATTTTTTCAGGTTGCCCATGTGGCGCATGTCTTGGTCGTGATGCATGCCGATAATCGCGCTACCGGCGGCAAGGAACAGCAGGGCTTTTAAAGAAGGCGTGGGTCATCACACTGGAACATGGCCACGAGTAGGCCGAGCGCCGCAGCGCCACGGGTCATAGCAGCCGAGCCACGACAGGGTGGAATAGGCCACCACGCGTTTGATGTCGTTTTGAATCGTGCCGAGAAAGCCTCACAAACAGCGCGGTAATCGCGCCGATGACCATGATTACGCCTCAAAGGCGGTGCTGCTCAGATTCGTAAAATCGGCGACATACGCGACACCACAAACAGGCCGGCAGTAACCATGGTGGCTGCGTGAATCAGCGCGAAATCGGTGTCGGCCTTCCATCGAGTCGGGCAGCCACACGTGCAAAGCGGGAATTGGGCGGATTTACCCATTGCGCCGACAAACAGCAGCAGGCAGGTTACGGTAATCAGCGACTCACTGCACGCCCGGAATCAGCTCATGGTGGCGTTTTGCACCTGCGGCAGATAGGCGAACACGTCGGCATAGCGCAGGCTGCCGCCGAGCTAGGCCAGCACCAGCGCGATGCCCAGCACAAAGCCGAAGTCGCCGACGCGGTTGACCAGAAACGCTTCAAATTGGCAAAGGTGGCCGAGCGGTTTTTTAAAATGAAACCGATCAACAGACACGACACCGAGCCCACCGCTTCCCCGAGCCGAAGAAAAAGCTGGATGAAGTTGTTGGATCATAATCAGCATCAGCATGCTGAAGGTAAACAATGAGTATAGCTGAAAAAGCGTTGGTAGCCTACTGCTTTGTCGTGCATATAGCCGATGGTGTAGATATGCACCATCAGCGACAGCGCCGGTAACCACCGCCATCATCATCGCCGTCATCGAGATCGACCAGAAGCCGACCGAGAAATCAATGCCGCCCATTGTCAGCCAGGTATGGACGTTTTTCGTCAAACTTGGCGCGCGCGAGCCGTCGATAAAGCCCCACAACACGCAGCCGGACAACACGCCGACACCGCCACGCCGAGTATCGTTACCGAATGCGCCCCTGCGCAGGCGTGCTCGTTGCCCGAACAGCCCGCCAGCGCGGCCCGCCAGCGGCAGAAGGGCGATGATAGAGGGTATAAAGTCATATCAGTCATAGCTGAACCTTAGGGGTTGAACTTTTAATCTTTTTGGCTAACAGGGCTGGTAGGGCTGTCTGGTTTCAGACGTGCCTTTCACATTTTCAGAGTAGCCTTTGGCGTTTCAGGCTGCCTGTGACGTTGTCCGCGTGCGTGGCAGAGCTACACACCCCTACATTGTTTGGGTTTTTCAGGCTGCTTTACAGGCCGTCTGAAACCGTCGGACTCTCTGCCATCTGCTCCCTCCCCGTCTTGCGGGGAGTGAGAGGTGTGTGCGTTCTGCGAAACGCTCGCTCGACGTAGCAGCAAGGTTTCTGCTGCCTCACCGCCCCCACCTAGCCCTCCCCGCGAGCGGGAGAGGGAAATTTAGTTTGCTATCGGGCTATCGGTTTCAGGCTGCTTTTTCGGACGGCCTTTTTCGTAGGTCGGATTCTCGAATCCGACGTTTCCCTGGGGAAAATGGTGTTTTAGCTCCGCAACTCCGCTACGCTACGCAAAGCTGTCTATTCTGCCGCGCCAACCCACGCCAGAAATTCTTGTTCGGTCATTTTCAGGGTGTCGTCGGACAGGTGGTAATACGGTGCTTGGCAGTCGGTAAATATTTGCAGTTTCAAAGCAAAGTCAGCGTTGTCGGCAAACAGTCCGGCATTAACATACCACGCTTCATCCATGCCGCTTTTCGGGCAGCAGGTGGAAATACAGATCGTTGCCGCATTCTTTTGCAGAAAGTACGCTCGCCCCCAGTCGGAAGAACGGTAGCGGCCGATGCTTTTCTACCGCTGATGGTGCGGTAGCCTTCGGCGGTCAGGGTGAAACGATGCGCCACCGGTGCGATTGGCGGCATCGCTGCAATGGCGAGGCGTGAACTTCGTGATTATGCCTGACTTCTGAGGCGTTACGCTGCCGCACCGGGCATTTGAGGGCTTGCATGGCTCTTTTCCTTATTTTGCGCATGCACGGTTTTCAGGCTGCCTTTGAGGCCGTCTGAAAACAAGGTTTCTTTCTTTCGTCATTCCCGCGCAGGCGGGAATCTTTTTATGCGTACAGCGGCTGCAGGTTTCAATCAGGTTTCCGTTGCCCGCTAGATTCCCGCCTGCAGGGAATGACGCCGGTGGGCGGCTGGGCTTTCAGGCCAGCCTGTTTTCAGACGCTACCATCTTACGCAAGGTATTGCCGTTGCGCGTGGTCAGGCTCAGGCCGAGCTGTTTTTCCAAAAACGCATTGCCCAGCTTGTTGCGGGAAGCGTCCTGCAGGATGTAGAGATACGCGGCGCACGGGCGGATATGCAGTTTTTCACTGCCGAAGTCCTGCGCTTTCCAAAAACCGCGGTATCAGCCAGCGGTGATGTTGTACAGCGTAAAATACGCGCTTAGTCGTATGCTCATCAGCAAACGGATTTGCGATCCAATATTTTTACGCAACTGGGCAGGCGTTTTGACAATAACGGCCAAATCGGCATTCAGATGCGTATGCAGCAAATCAGTGTATCCGCACGGCGGCTTCGTCCGCAAGCCAATCCGCTTTCAGTGCAATATTGCCGCTCTGTATCTATGTCCGCACATTGTCGAAACCGTTACCGCCCATACTGGCACGGACATCTCGCCATTTTGACGGCGTTTTTCCCGCTGCATCACACCGCGCGATGCGATCAGGGTTTGTCTGCTCAGCGGTTTGGTCCTTTCAAACAGGGTTTTCAGGCTGCTTTAGGCCTGCAGCTTTGAGTCTCATCCCAATATGGCTTTTCAGGTTTTGGCAGATTGTTGGGTTTACAGCCCAACCCTACCGATGACACCATCCCTACCCTTTCAAACTGTCCAAAATCGCTGATGTTGATGCTCTGGCGGTTGCGGGAACACTCAAAACCATAATCGCCAAAGACCAATCGCGGATTCAGCGGCGGCTACGGTTAGACGAAAAGACGAAAATCGGCCGGCGGTGTCGCGGAGGTATTGCGAAAGGCGATGAAGTTGAAGTTCACGGCCAGAGCATCAATTCGATGGACATCAGCAAAACGAGTACGTTTTTGCGGTTCAGTAAAAATGCCCATGGCGCTGATGCCGAACAGCAGGGCGGCGAGTGCCAGATAGTGGGTCAGCGTAATCGTCGCTGTTCTCCGAATCGGCGGTATCGTCGGTTTCTCCGCTTGCAGGGGCGGACGGGTCTGCACCACGGCGGCCATTTTCACCATACGCAGCGGCCTTTGTTTGGCATCGACTTTGACCTGGTCGGCGGGTCGATGCGTTTGAGATTGCTGGATTTGCGGTGTACCAGGGCGATGGCGGCAACCATGCCCAGCATCTCAACAGCACGGCGGCGAGCTCAAAGGGCAGCAGGCAGGTGGGTAGGGCCAAATCTGGCTGCCGAGATCGCGCTTGCACTGTAATCGGCGGGGATGTCGTTCATCGGGCCGAAGGCGGCAAGGTTGGTTTTGGGCGACACCAGTATCAGAATCAGGGCGACGGCCATCAGCACGCCGACGGTGAGCGCGGCGGGGCGTTGCGCCGAAGCCTTTGCGCATTTCTTCGATATCGATGTTGAGCATCATCACTAAACAGGAACAACACCATCACCGCGCCGACGCCACACCACCACCAGCGTGATGCCGAGAAACTCGGCCTGCATCAGCATCCACATCCCGCGGCGCTCATGCAGAAGGTGAGCGCAGATACAGCGCGGCATGCACGGGGTTTTTGGCGGTGACGGTTTTGAGCGCGCCAAACAGGGATGATGGCGGCTAGGGTGTAGAACACAAAATCAGTTGGAAGCTCATAAAGCTCTTTCCGGTGGGGGTTTTCTCTGCTTTTCAGACGGCCTTTTTGGGGTCTGAGCTGCCTTTAACTTCAAATCACGCGCTCTTCTTCGCCAAAACCACATGACGGAGATGCTGCAAATCCACGAACTCGGCTTCATCCTCGCGCAGTGCGGCCGGTGCCGCCTGCCCTGCTTCAGTTTTCGCGGGCGCGTTGGAAATCGTCGCGGCTGCTCGTACCCTGGCTCGCCCCATCGCATCAAAACGCAAACGGCAGCGTGCCGCGCTGGGTGGCAGGTTGCGCACCGGCCTGAAACAGCAGCGTTTTGGCGTAATGGCGGGATATTCAGTACGTCGCTTCAAACCCAGCGCTTTTTCAGAAGCTGCTGCCAGCGGGCGATAAATGCCTCGGTGTCGAGTTCAGGTTTCTTCTTTACCAGCATAATGATTTTTAAAAATTTTATTTTCCTCTCAGGCTTTCCCCGGCTGCATAGCTGCGGGTTTCAGACAACCCTGTTTGGTTTTCAGGTAGCCTCTACGGTTTCAGGCTGCCTGCGCCAGCGCATCCAGCCACGCCACATAATCCGCCGCGCTTTTTGCTCTATCGCCCTGCAAAGCGGCTTCGGTGTAGCCCGCGTTGCTGTCGATGGTGTGGAAAGGCAAACATCGGGCGGTAGTCGGCGTTGCAGTAGCGCAGGGACAATTCAAATGGGCGCAGTGCTTCGGCAACGGTGCAGCTGACTGCGCCCTCGCGCGTGTAGTCGGCAGCAGGCGCTGCCCAGCGACACGGCAATCGCGGTTTTGCCCGCCAACGCTTTGCCTTGCGAACCGTATGCCCAGCCGTAGGTGAGCACGTCGTCCAGCCATTGTTTCAGCGGCGGCGGTTGAACCAATACACGAAACTGCAATACGAAAGCCTGATGCGCGTCCGCCAGCCGCTGTTCGGCGGCGATGTCGATTGCCGTCAGGGTAGGCGGCGTAAAAGCTCGATGCACGTGCAAAGCGTTCGGGGTATCGGCGCAATTGGGCAGCCAGCGTTTGTTGACGGCGGACTGCGCAATACTCGGATGCGCGACGATGACGAGGGTTTTGCTCATGATGCTGCTCCTGTTTGGATTTCAGGCTGCCTTTTGCGTTTCAGGCTGCTTTTGCTTTGCCGCGTGCGTGGCGAAGCCCTACGTTGCTTGTGTTTTTCTGGTTTGTGGGTCAGGCGTTGATGCCGCGACACGTTTCAAATTGGCGGCGTTTGTCGGGCATCAATGCCCGACCCTACTTACCTAATGACGGCAATGACGGCAGTTTAAGGTTTTTCAGGTAGCCTTTTTGCCTTTCAGGCTGCCTTAGCGGTAAGGCGCGTCGGCGGCTTTGCGTTTGGCTTGATTTCTTCTTCGTGTTGCCGCCGATGGCCAAGAGCATGGGTTTGGTGAAGTGCAGGTCGCCCTTTTTCTCGCCGTGTATTTCGAAGATGTGGGTTTCGACGATGGCGTCGGTGGGGCGAGCTTCTTCGCAGAAGCCGCAGAAGATGCGCGGTGGTCAGATGTCGTAGCGGGTGGTGCGGCGGGTGCCGTCTCGCGCTCTTCGGATTCGATGTTGATCGCCATTTGCGGGCAGACGGCCTCACACAGTTTCAGGCATGACGGCAGCGCTCTTCGCCGTTGTAGCGGCGTTGGGCGTGCGAGGCCGCGAAAGCGCTACGGACTGCGGGGTTTTTCTTCGGGAGTAGATGGTTTCCTTTGCGGGCGAAGAAGTTTTTCAGGTCAGCCCGCATGCCCTTTGACTGGCTCCGCCGAGCAGGAAGGTTTTTGACTCAGGTTTGCCATTGGGTTCGTATCCCCTCCGTTTTAAGGAGTTTTGGTGTTTGGTTTTGGTTTTCACTTTGCAGGAAACACGTTGCGTTTTTCAGGCTGCCTTGCCGTGTCAGGCGGTACGTTTTGACGATAAAGGCGTTTTCGGCTTTCAGCCGATTTTCAGGTAGTAGTCCATCGCGGCGGTGAAAGCAGAATCGGGCGACTCACCGCCGGTTGCGCCTGTGCGGCGTGACGAGTTCGCGGCCGATGCCCCTGATGCTGGCAGGCGGTATCGACGGCAAGATCGGACAGATAGCAAGCGTAGGCGAAGTCGGTAAGCGAGCAGGCAGCACCGACAAGGTTCGCACCGTCCCTATGCCGTCCACGGGATGTCGGCCTGATCGAGCATGGTTTGCAGGCGCGGCAGGTCGGTAGTGGGACGGCGGATGCCAGAACGCTCGAGTACCGCCCGCAAACTGTTCGGCGGCAATGGTTTTTGCTGTTGCTATTGCGATCATTTTGCTTGTCACTTTTTCAGGCTGCCTTTTCAGGCTGCTTTTGCTTTTTCAGACGGCCCTACTTTCCACAAGCTCAGCGCGAGACCATCCCACAGCGCCAGCACGACGATAAACACGAAGCTGATCGGGATCAGCACCTTCCAGCCCAGGCGCATGACGGTGGTCGTAGCGGTATGCGCGGGAAAGGTGGCGCGTATCCACAGATAACAGCCGCGCTGCACCATCGCCATTTTGGCGTAAAGCATCCAGAAGGCCGGCTGGCGTGCCGCCAGCGGCGCCCCAGCTTTGCGGGAAGGGCGAGAGCCAGCCGCCGAGCGCATCAGCTGAAGTCAGCGCGGCAATCAGGATCGTGATGTATTCGGCCAGGAAAAACAGGGCAAAGGGCGAAGGCCGGAATATTCGACGTAGAAACCGGCGACGATGCGCTCATAGCCTCGGCGACGTCACCGTGCGCGGTTGGTTTTCGGCGACGGCGGAAGATCGATAAATGATAAACACCGGAAACAGCGGCATGCCAGTTCCATCGAGAATACCATGAGCCGCCGGCGATGCACCCTGCGCTTGGGCGGCGACGATTTCAGAAAATTCAGGCTGCCTGAAACCATCACCACGCACTAGCAAGGGCCGCGCCCGCCCTGGCGATTTCGTAGGAAATGGTTTGCGCGGACGAGCGCATAGCGCCGAAATGAGTATTTGAGTTGGACGCCCAGCCGGCAACCATCACGCCGTACACCGACAGCGAGGTAATCATCAGGATGTAGAGCAGGCCGACGTTGATGTTGGTGAGCAACCATTTTTCGGAAAAGGAATCACCGCCCAGGCGGCAAACGACGGCGCCAGCGAGCATAATCAGGGCCGATGTAGAACAGCGCCTTGTTTGAGAACTTAGGACGAGGTTACTTCTTTAAACAGCAGTTTGAACACGTCGGCAAAGGGCTGGATCAGACCCACAGCGCCGGTTACGTTGGGGCCGACGCGCGACGCTGAAAAGCCGATGACTTTGCGCTCAGAAGCAGGGCAGGGTGCGACGGTAAGAATCAGCGAATCAGGATGATGACGATTTTTGACGACGATCGCCACAATCGGGCCGATGTCGCTGCCGATGGGGCCGAGCCAGCCTGAAAAACGAGGGTTTGGAACCATTCTTGCATTGCTTAAGCCCTTTCCAGTTCGATGGCGTTCATCATGCCGCCCGAGTCGGCGTTGGCGCTGCGGCAGCGCGCAGGTGGACGATGTTTTCCGGCAGCGTTTTATCGGCCGAGACGCTGACGGCAACGCTGTGGAGCGCCGTGTTTGGCGCGCGCTGTCGCCGTCGAGCAGGCCGAGCGCGGCCAGCGTCAGCCGGGTGGACGCGGGCGGCGGGTACTTCGGCGTGGCCGGTTTGCTGCGGCGATTCGGCGCGGCGTACGATGGCGTCGGTGTGGTAGATGCCGGTGCCGCCGACGCGGGTCAGCCGCTGCCGGCCGGTGCGGCTTCGCCCTGCCAGCTGCTGCGGTTGTCGAGGTTTGCCGGCCAGCGCGTCTTTTGTCGATTGCTTCTTGCAGCACTTCTTCGCTGCTGTCGAACTCAAAGCCGTCCACTTCAAAAATATTGCCCACACGCGCAGGATTTTTCCACGAGCGGGCGGCTGTCACCGTAATAGCCTTTTGGATACGCCGTGGAAGGACTGCAAGCGGCCTTCCATATTGATCAGGCTGCCGGAAGTTTCCGTGCAAGGCGCGATCGGCGGCAGTGAGTCGCTTTTACACGTCTGGCAGGTGTCGCTGACGACGGGGGTGAACGCCATCACGGTTTGCGCTTCGGCGCAGCGCTGGCGCAGCACGGCCGCCGTTGGCCACGTCGATTTCGGGTTCGACGTTCACAGCAACACAGCTTTCAGCTGGGCGATCATTTCGGCAATGGTCTGTCCGTTATTGACCTGCCAGCACATCGGCGCCGACGCTGTTGCCGCCTGCGGCAGGATGCCGAGCTTGGCGCCAGTAGCATCGGCCATGCTCCTGCGCGGCAGCGCACGAGATGGCGGCGTAATCGGGATGGTTCACGCTGCAGCGCCCAGCACGATGGCGACCTGCTCGGCGGCTTTCAGGCTGCCGCCGATACCGTTTTCAAGTCCTGCGCCAGGGTTTTTCAGGCAGCCTACCCATTGGTTCGGATGCAGGGATTTGCTGCGCGGCAAGCGGCAGCATATGCAGCGCTTCTTTTGCTGCTGGCGAGCACGCTGATCTGGCTGCCTTGTTGGCGGCGCGGCGCAGGCGGGCGGTCAGGGCGGCTGCTCTTTTGCGCAGGTTGGCGCCGAGCACCAGAATGGCACCGGCGTTGCCCAAGTCTTCAATGCTCTGGCCGAGCCATTGCGCGCCTTTTCAGGCTGCCTGCCAAACGGGCATCCTGCGCCTGCAGGCAGGTGTCGAAATGTTTGATGCCGAGACCCTGCGCCAGTTTTTCGCCAGATACTGGCTCTTCGACGGGCTATTCATCGGGTTGGCCCAGATGCCGGTTTGATCCCTGCTGTCCGTCTTTACCGACTGCAGTCCAGCTGAAGTGCGCACATATTCGAGCGCGGTTTTCCAATCAACATCGATCCATTCACCGCCCTGCTTGATTTTTCCGGTTTTTCGAGGCGGCTGTCGTGGTACAGGCCTTCGTAGGGCGAAGCGGTCGCGGTCGGACAGCCAGCATTCGTTGATGGCTTCGTTTTTCCAGCGGCAGCACGCGGCGCACGGTGTGTTCTTTCACCTGCACAATCAGGTTACTGCCCAAAGAGTCGTGGGCGGAAACGGATTTGCGCCGGCTCAATTCCCAAGTGCGGGCGTTGAAGCGGAAGGGCTTGCTGGTGAGCGCGCCGACAGGGCACAGGTCGATAACGTTGCCCGACAATTCGGTTTCCACCACTTTGCCGACAAAAGGGCATGTTTCGGAGGAACTCGCCGCGGTAGAGCCATAGCGATTTCCTGCTCGCCGGCAATTTCTTCAGTAAAGCGCACGCAGCAGGTGCAGTGAATGCAGCGGCTCATTTCGGCGGCGGAAATCAAAGGCCCATGTCTTGCCGACAACGGCGCGTTTGGCTTCGGTGTAGCGGCTGGTGGTTTTGCCGTAGCCCATTGCCAAGTCTTGCAGCTAGCACTCGCCGCCCTTGTCGCAGACCGGACAATCGAGCGGGTGGTTGATCAGCAGAAACTCCATCACGCCCTTGCTGCGCCTGACGCGCTTTTTCAGAATGGTGCGCACCACCATGCCGTCGGTTACCGGCGTAAGCGCAGGCGGAGCAGTGGCTTGGGCGCTTTTCCCGCTTCCACCAGGCACATGCGGCGGTTGGCAGCAATGAAAGTTTCTTGTGGTAGCAGAAGTGCGGGATGTATGTGCCGAGCTTCTGCGCGGCTTCGATCACCGTCGCACCCTGCTCTACCGACACTTGTTTGCCGTCGATTTCGATTTGTAACGCATGGTGGTTTTCGTTACGGGGTTTTATTTGAGATAGGTAATGGTTTGCGGCGGTCTGAAAACGCGGTTTGCGGCATTCAGACGGCCTTGGTGTATTTTTCACTTCGCTGGAAACTTGCGTTGCCGGTTTTCAGGCTGCCTTACAGCCGCTTGGGCGGCTTGTCGGATCTGGTATCCGACCTACGCGGGTTCAGGTGGCTTTTTACGTTTCAGGCTGCCTTGGCGGCCGTCTGAAAGCTGTGTCTTGCTGTCTCCCTCCCTGCCCTGCGCGGGAGGGCGGTGGGAGTGGCGTTTTCTCGGAAACGCTTTTTGTTGCGGGCGTGGCGGAAATTGCTGTTGCCCTACTACCCCCACCCAGCCCTCCCCGCAAGCTGGAGAGGATTCAGATGCTGTCGGTTGTTCGGTTTCAGACGGCCTTTTTACTTTCAGGCTGCCTTTAACACCACTTATGCTCTTTTTCATCAGCCGGCCGTGTTCGATGTAGTGGACGAACTCGTCGCGGAAGTGTTTGGTGAAGCTGCGCACGGGGAAGACGGCGGCGTCGGCCAGGGAGCGCAGATGGTGCGTCCGGCCATATGTGTTGCCGACGGAATCGAGGCAGATCAAATCTTCCATACGCCCCTGGCCGTTGGCGATACGGTGGACGATGCGGTACAGCCAGCCGGTGCCTTCGCGGCAGGGGTGCATTAGCCGCAAGATTCTTCGTGGTAGAAATAGCTCAGGCGCTCGAGCGCGCTGACCATGCACACGTCTTCGTCCATGAGCGATAATCGCGCCGAACCGAGCATCGAGCCGGCTGGCGATGGAATCGTAGTCCATGTTCAATTCCATCGTGATGTCGGCGGGCAGCACCGGTGCGGACGAACCGCCGGGGACAACTGAGTTTTTGCCGTTTTTCATACCGCCGGCCATTTCAAAGGATTTTGGCGAACGGGGTGCCCAGCGGCACTTCGTAGTTGCCCGGGCGTTCGATGTGGCCGGAGATGGAAAACAGCTTGGTGCCGCCGGCGTTTTCGATGCCTTTGTCGGCAAAGGTCTGGCCGCCGTCGCGGATGATAAAGGGACGGATGAAAAGGTTTCGGTGTTGCTGATGGTGGTGGGCTTGCCGTATAGGCCGAAGGATGCGGGGAACGGCGGCTTGAAGCGCGGTTGGCCTTTTTTGCCTTCCAGCGATTCGAGCAAGGCGGTTTCTTCGCCGCAGATATAGGCGCCGTAGCCGTGGGCGGCATAGAGTTCAAAGGAGAACTCGCTGCCGAGAATGTTCTGGCCGAGATAGCCGGCCGCGCGCGCCTGCGCCAGCGCGGCTACAGCGCTGGTAGCCTTCGAAGATTTCGCCGTGGATGTAGTTGTAGCCGGCGGGCGCGCCCATGGCGTAGCCGGCGATAATCATGCCTTCGATCAGGGCGTGGGGATTGAAGAAGATGATGTCGCGGTCTTTGAAGGTGCCGGGCTCGCCTTCGTCGGTGTTGCAGACGGCGTGTTTGGTGCCAGGGAAGGGCGGGCGCCATAAAGCTCCGACTGAGCCGGTGGGAAGCCTGCGCCGCCACGGCCGCGCAGGCCGGAGCTGACTTCGGCGATCCCGTCGTCTTGGCTCAGGTTTTCGGACAGGATCAGCGCCTGGTAGCCGCCGCGTTTGAGGTGGGCTTCCAGCGTCCAGCATCGGGATCAGCGGGTGTCCACGTTGTCGAAAATCACGCCTGTTTGTAAATAGCCATGGTGCTTGCTCGGTTTGTTTTGGTTTTGCTTTGGTTTGTTCGGTTCGGGCGGCCTTTCAGACGGCCTGTTTGGTTTTCAGGCTGCTTTGTAAAGCCGTCTGAAAAACAGGTTTTCCGCTCAATCATTCCCGCGGGCGGGAATCTTGTTTGGGTTTCGACGGCGGGCGGGCTTGGCGGTTATTGTTTGCGCTGGATTCCCGTCTGCGCGGGGGCATAACGGACTTTGCGTCAGGCTGATAACGTCCGTCAGGTGGTTTTAGGGTTTCAGGCTGCTTTGCCGGCGCGCGGTGCGCACCCTAAGGGTTTTCAGGCTGCTTTACTGCCGCCTTGGGGCGGTTGTCGGATACAAGTATCCGACCTACGGGTTTCAGACAGCCTTTGGGACTTTCAGGCTGCTTGTTCAGGCTGCCTGCTACGCAGCTCGCGAGTTTCTCTTCGATGGCTTCTCTCTCGGTCATAAAGCTGCACATTTTGTGGTTGTTAGGCAGCATCACGGGGGCATCGCCGCATGCACCCATCGCATTCGCCTTCGACTAAGGTGAGTTTGCCGTCGGGCGTGGTTTCACCGCTAGCCGATGCCGAGTTTTTTCTTCAGATATTCGCCGGCATCGACGCCGCCGCGTAGGGCGCAAGGGAGGTTGGTGCAGACGGTGAGTTTGTATTTGCCCACCGGTTTGATGTCGTACATATTGTAGAAAGTAGCGACTTCGTAGGCCTGCGCGGGGCTGATGCCGACATATTCGGCGACAAACTCGATGGTTTCGGGGGCGAGCCAGCCTTTTTCGGTTTGGGCGATGCGCAGCGCCCGCAATAGCGGATCGGCGGCGGTCGGCGGGGTGTTGTGAGCTCAGGTGTCGATTTGTTTCAAGGGATTCTGCGGATAACATTATCGGTCCACTCTCCGAATACGATGTCCTGGGTGCCGATGATGGCGACGACGTCGGCCAGCATGTGGCCTTTGGCCATTTCGTCCATACCTTGCAGGTGGGCGAAGCCGGGGGCGCGGATTTTCAGGCGGTAGGGTTTGTTGGCGCCGTCGGAAATCAGGTAGATGCCGAATTCGCCTTTGGGATGTTCGACGGCGGTATAGGGTTTCGCCCTCGGGTACGTGCATGCCTTCGGTGAAGAGTTTGAAGTGGTGGATCAAATCTTCCATGCCGAGTTTCATTTCGGTGCGCTTGGGCGGGGCGACTTTGTGGTCGTCGGTAATCACCGGGCCGGGATTGACGCGCAGCCAGTCGGCGCATTGTTTGATGATGCGGGTGGACTGGCGCATTTCGTTGATGCGGCACAGGTAGCGAGTCGTAGCAGTCGCCGTTGACGCCGACAGGAATGTCGAAATCCATTTTGGTCGTAGACTTCGTCAGGGCTGGGTTTTGCGTCGTCCCATTCGACGCCGGAGCCGCGCAGCATCACGCCAGTAAAGCCTTTTTTGCATGGCGCGCTCGGGCGAGACGACGCCGATGCCGACGAGTACGCTGCTTCCAGATGCGGTTGTCGGTAGCAAGGTTTCCAAGTCGTCGATGCGCGACGGGAAGCGCTCGCAGAAGGCGTCGATAAAGTCGAGCATGCTGCCTTCGCGCCAGGCGTTGAGTTCTTTCAATACTTTGGCGCTGCGGTATTTGCTCGGTTCGTATTTGGGCATAAAGTCGGGCAGGTCGCGGTAAACGCCGCCGGGGCGGAAGTAGGCGGCGTGCATGCGCGCGCCGGAGACGGCTTCGTACAAGTCCATCAGGTCTTCGCGGTCGCGGAAGGCGTAGAGAATGGCGGTCATGGCGCCGATATCGAGCGCGTGCGAGCCGACACCCATCAGGTGGTTCAGGATGCGCGTTACCTCGGCAAACATGGTGCGGATGTATTTGGCGCGGATGGGGATGTCGATGCCGAGCAGTTTTTCCACCGCCAGGCAGTAGGCCTGCTCGTTGACCATCATGGAAACGTAGTCCAGGCGGTCCATATAGGGCAGTGTTTGCAGGAAGGTGCGGGTTTCGGCGAGTTTTTCGGTGCCGCGGTGCAGCAGGCCGATGTGCGGGGTCGGCGCGGACGATGGTTTCGCCGTCCAATTCCAAAATCATGCGCAATACGCCGTGGGCGGCGGGGTGCTGCGGGCCGAAGTTGATGGTGTAGTTTCTGAGTTTAGTGGCCACCGTAGTTCTCCTCGCGGACAACGCGCGGGGTAATCTCGCGCGGCTCGATGGTAACCGGCTGGTAGATCACGCGTTTTTCTTTTTCGTCGTAACGCATTTCCACATAGCCGGAAATGGGGAAATCCTTGCGGAAAGGATGGCCGACAAAGCCGTAGTCGGTCAGGATGCGGCGCAGGTCGGGGTGATCGTTGAAGATGATGCCGTAGAGATCGAAGGCTTCGCGCTCATGTACCAGTCAGCACTGTTGTAAATCGGGGTAACGGTTTGGACAACCGGAAAATCGTCGTTGTCCGCCCACACGCGCACGCGGATGCGCTGGTTGTTTTTAACCGACAGCAGCTGGCTGACCACTGCAAAGCGCTTGCCCTGCCATGCTTCGTTTTTATAGGTGCTGTAATCGACGCCGCACAAATCCACCAAGAGCTCGAAATGCAGCTCTTCGTGGTCGCGCAGGGTAGTCATAATGTCGATATAGTGCTCGGGGCGGCATTCAACAGTTACTTCGCCGAAAGCCAGCAGCACGGCGCTGGCCTTGTCGCCCAACAGCCGCTGCACGGCGGCGTGCAAATCGTTTACATGCATGGCGTGCTCCTAGTTGCGGGCGATGGTGTAGGTGCGCTTGATTTTGCCCTGAAGCTGAATCAGGCCGTAAAGCAGCGCTTCGGCGGTGGGCGGGCAGCCGGGAACGTACACGTCCACCGGCACGATGCGGTCGCAGCCGCGCACCACGGAATAGGAATAATGGTAGTAGCCGCCGCCGTTGGCGCAGGAGACCCATAGACAGCACCCAGCGCGGCTCGGCCATCTGGTCGTACACGCGGCGCAGCGCCGGCGCCATTTTGTTGCACAGCGTACCGGCAACAATCATCAGGTCGGACTGGCGCGGCGAAGGCCTAAAGATAATGCCGAAGCGGTCGAGGTCGTAGCGCGCCATACCGGCGTGCATCATCTCCACCGCGCAGCAGGCCAAGCCGAAAGTCACCGGCCACAGCGAGCCGGTGCGCATGTAGTTGAGCACGGTATCCGCGCTGGTGGTGATGAAACCTTTATTCAAAACGCCTTCTATTCCCATTCCAGCGCACCTTTTTTCCATTCGTAAACAAAGCCTATGCCCAAAACGGCGATAAACACCAGCATCGGCCAGAATCCGACCATGCCCAAATCTTTAAACACCACCGCCCACGGGATCATAAAAGCCACTTCCAAATCAAAGAGAATGAAGAGTATCGCCACCAAATAGTAGCACGTCGAACTTCATCCTTGCGTTTTCAAAAAGCCTCGAAGCCGCACTCAAACGGCGCGTCTTTTCTCGGCAGTAATGGCGTTTGGGCCCCGCAGCGTGCCCAAAGCCAGAAACAGAATGCCGGCAGCAGGCCGATCAGCATAAAAACCAAGACGGGCAGGTAATTTGCCAACATAGCGTCACACTCAGAATCATTAACAGATAACGTAATCAAACGGCTGCCATTTTAGCCAAATCAGACGGCAATTTAAAAGCGCGATTTCAAAAATCGCACAAAAATCAATAATTTTCAATAACTAAATGATAATGAGTTACTATTAAATTATGTTAAGAAGATTTTGTCTCTCCTCTCCAACCAACTGCCGCACAGCCACATTTTTCCGTTTTATCAGAGACACCTCACAGCTTTGCCCGACACAAACAAAGGCCGTCTGAAAAATTTTCAGACGGCCTCAGCTCAAACGCCATCGTACATAATGAAGGTTGATATTGCTCTTCACATTAGTTGAGTTATGTTCGTCATGCGAATCTTTGCGGAACATTCGGCTCGTAACGGCCATCATCCGACATATTGTCCAAATCGTGACCCGGCTCGGAAGCAGTGTCACCCACGCTGATGCTGGTAGTGTTTTTCCAAAAATAATGGCCGACGCAAGGTGCTTACTGCGCGGTATACCATCGCCAAAACCTGCTTCTTCGGCAGGAATGGAGAGTATTTCACCACGCTGCGACTGCCATCCTTACCCTTTTGCAAATCGGTCTTGATTTGGCGGCTGCGTTTGTAAAGACTCAACACCGTACCTTTATCCAAGCCGTCGTCTTCACCCTTGTTCAGCGTAATGGTTTGGAACTGGGCGGCTTCGCTGATACCGTCAAAAATCGAAACCACGCGGGCATCGATATGTTGGCTAGGCGCATGAGGGCATCATATTGAAACTGTCGCCACTCTCGTCCATTTTCAGCAGGAAATCGCCTTTGCGGATTTCGGATACGGCCTCTTCAACTACCATCGGCTGCGCAGTCTGCGTCGGCAGTTTTACCAACGGATGAACGCGTGTGCAGTACTCGTTGTCCGGCAACACCTCGGCATCCGCCTTGCTGCGGCCGTCCAACGCGCTGTTCGTGCCGGCCAACGTGCTGACTACGCCGCTGAACACCACTTCCCTGACCCAAATATTTCTTGGTTTCGGGATCGGTAATGTCTTTTGCGCACGTAAACCAAATAGCGGCCGGGCTCCGGTAATCTCATAGGCGTACACACGGTCGCCTTTCGAATACAGCATACCGGCCGTCAGGACCTTCAACCAAAGCGCGGCGCATGCTGCGTCTGCATCTGATCGATAATCTGCGGATGCTGCATAAACATGCGGTAGAAATTCACATTGATGGCTTGGATGCCGTAACCGGGCTGACCTCGCGCACGCGGCGACAGCTTGATGGTCGGAATACCGTCCAACCGGCGCGGTGCTCTACCGAAAGGCGAGGACGGCCGTTAACGTAGCGTAAAACCAACACTTGACCCGGATAAATGCGGTCGGGATTGCGGATTTTGCTGCGGTTCGCACCCCAAAGGCGGTTCCACTGCCAAGGACGGTACAGATATTTGCCCGAAATTCCCACAAAGTATCGCCCTGTTTCACAACATAGCGGGTCGGCGCATCAGGGCGAACCTTCAGCGCGGCAGAACATTGCCGGGGCGGAAATAGCCAAAACCGGCGGCACAAAAGCAGGGGTTATAATACGTTTTTGCATGACACTCCCTTGAAATTCATTCACGCAGTCATCATTAAAAATACAAAGTAGCAACACAAAACAAAATTGCCTTGCCGATTTATCGCATGATTTTACCACTCTTTACGGCAAACCACATAGCGTTAAAATTATTCTGCATAAACGCCACGCAAAACCCATCGAGAACGAAATGGCTTTTTACTGAGACATCCTCCAATATCCCGACGAGCGGCTGCACACGGTAGCCAAACCCGTTGAAAAAGATTGACGAACGCATTCAAACGCTGATTGCCGATATGTTTGAAACCATGTACGAGGCGCGCGGCATCAGGGTTGGCGGCCACGCAGGTTGACGATGCACGAGCGTGTGGTGGTGATGGATTTGAGCGAAGACCGCAGCGAGCCGCGCGTGTTCATCAACCCCGTGATTGTGGAAAAGACGGCCAAACCACTTACGAAGAAGGCTGCCTCTCCGTACCCGGCATTTACGACACGGTAACCCGCGCCGAGCGTGTAAAGGTAGAAGCACTTGACGAAAAAGGCGAAAAATTCACTCTCGAAGCCGATGGCCTATTGGCCATCTGCGTACAACACGAAACTCGACCACCCTGATGGGCATCGTGTTTGTCGAACACCTCTCGCAAGCTCAAACAAGGCCGCATCAAAACCAAGCTGAAAAAAACGCCAAAACACAATATGTAAACGCACACAGGCCATCTGAAACCGCACCGCCGCTTTTCAGACGGCCTGAACTTCTTTCAAGCCGCCACCATTGTCCGCCCTGCCCGCGCGAAAGCGGCTTCACGCCGAAATCCGACACAAAGGCCGTCTGAAACGGCCGCTGCAGACTTTTGCAAAAATTCTTATCCGCTCCAACCCATTCAGACGGCCTCTACCACGGACAAGGCCGTCTGAAAATTTCCATAAGGCCACACCCATGAAAATCATCTTCGCAGGCACGCCCGATTTTGCCGCCGCCGCCCTCAAAGCCATCGCCGATGCGGGTTTCGACATCCCGCTTGTGCTCACCCAGCCCGACCGCCCCAAAGGGCGCGGGATGCAACTTCAGGCTTCGCCCGTGAAAGCAGGCCGCACTGGAACTCGGTTTTCGCGCGTCGAACAGCCCGGAAAAACTGCGCGGCAACGCCGATGCGCTCGCCCTGTTGCAAAGCGTCGGCGCAGACGTGATGGTCGTCGCCGCCTACGGCCCTGATACTGCCGCAGGAAGTATTGGACGCGCCGCGCCACGGCTGCCTCAACATCCACGCTTCGCTGCTACCGCGCTGGCGCAGCGCTGGCGCCATCCAACGCGCCATCGAAGCGGGCGACGCCGAGAACCGGCGTGTGCATCATGCAGATGGACACGGGCTTGGACACCGGCGCAGTCGTCAGCGAACACCGCTACGCCATCCGCAGCACCGACACCGCCAACGAAGTGCACGACGCACTAATGGCCATCGGCGCGACCGCCATTGTCGCCGATTTGCAACAACTTGAGGCGCGAAGGCCGTCTGAACGCCGCCGCCCAGTCCGAAAACGGCGTTACCTACGCACAAAAATTAAGCAAAGAAGAAGCACGTATCAACTGGCGCGAAACGGCCGCCGCCATCGAGCGCAAAATCCGCGCCTTCAACCCCCGTCCCCGCCGCATGGACGCAATATCAAGGCAAGCCGCTGAAAATCTGGCGCGTCGAAACGGTCAACCAACAAGGCCGCGCGGGCGAAGTGTTGTCCTGCGCTTCAGACGGCCTCGTCATCGCCTGCGGCGAAGGCGCGTTAAGCATCAAAGAATTGCAACCCGCAGGCAGCAAGCGCATGGACATTGCCGCCTTCGCCGCCAGCCGCCATATCGAAACGGGCACGGTATGTGGAATAACGGTTCAACACGAACCAACATCGGCAAAAGCCGTCTGAAACGCCGTTCCGTTTCAGACAGCCTTTGCTTCCCCGGAACAAATTGCGTAATTACAAATCTGCACTCACAATGTCGTCAGTACAAAACGTAATGACAGGAGCGCATCATGGACAGCACCCTTTGACCATCCGCATCGACAACGACATCAAACAAAAAGCTGCTGCCAACGCCAAAGCCTTGGGTTTGGACTTGTCGGCCATTGCCGAATGCTGCTGACCCAGCTTGCCGCCAAAAGCCGAGCCGCCCGAAGGCTTGGCGCGGCCGAATGCCGAAACGCTGGCCGCCGTCGCTGATTTGGAGCGCAACGGCGGCACGCGCTATGAAACCGTCGAAGATTTGATGCGCGATTTGGGGTGGTAATGTACACGCTGGAAATTTCCAACAAATTCAAAGCAAGACAGCAAACGCTACCAACACGACAAGGCCGCGCAACAGGCCGTCAAAACCGTTTGGATTTGCTCGTATCGGGCGAACCTCTGCCCGCCAAATACAGCACCCGCTTATCGGCCATTACGTCGGCTATCTCGAATGCCACGGCAAACCCGATTTGCTGCTGGTTTACAGCCGCGACGAAGCACGCAAAACCATTTTTGCTCTATCGTTTGGGTTCGCACGCCGAATTGTTTGGCTGAATATCGTGTTCAGACGGCCTTGGGCAATTTGCCGTTAACACACATCTTTAACCGTTTTGCACATAACACAATGAAAAACTTATTTTTATCATCGCCATATCGGCGGGAATTTGGCACTTTACAGCCACGAAATCCAAGCTCTTTGGCAAAAACACAGACCTGCCACGCTTTCCGCCATCGAAACACAAAGCCCAAACTGAAAGCTGAAGAAAAGCAATACGTCTGCCCAAAAATTCCGCTGCGACGGTCGTATGCACTGCTCGCAAAATGACTTCTTGCGAAGAGGCCGAATTTTTCCTGCACAACTGCTCCCAACACCGAAAATGGACGGCAATCCGGCGGTGTACCGTGCGAACGCCAATGGTGCGGCAGGTAGGTTGGGTTAAAAACCCAACAAACAGATGATTTAAGAATTGTGTCGGGTCTCGACCCGACCTACCTGCTTCGCCACATTTTGACCTGCAAAGCAGCGAAACTGCCGGAACAACAAGGCGGGTAACCTCAAAAAGGCCGTCTGAAAACAAAAATCATCATCGAAATTGACCCTACCCTTTACCCTCGACCAAAAACCTTCCGCGTTTACGTGCCGAAAACGCCGCGTCCGACACGCCGCTGGTGCTGACTTTTTACAGCCGCACGAGGGCCGACGCGCTCGCGGCGCTGTTTTCAGACGGCCTGATGCTGCTTGCGCTCGACGAGGCGGATTGGGAACGCTCGTTCACGCCCTGGCCTGCGCCGCGCGTGTTTAAAAAGGCGGCCGATTTTAGCGGCGGCGCGGCGGATTATCTGGTTTGGCTGGACAGACGCGCTGTCCGACATCGAAGGCCGATCTGAACCTGCGCCCCAATGGCGCGGCATCGCGGGCTACTCGCTGGCCGGTTTTGTTTGCCGCCTGGTGCGCCTATCAGGAAAGCCCGTTTGGGCGGACTGCCTGCGTTTCAGCTCGCTGTGGTTTTGACGGCTGGACGGATTTTGCCGCCGTCAACGCTATGCAAGCCGCCGCAACGCCGCGTGTTTTCTCCATCGGCGACACGGAAAAACAGCAGAAAACCCGCGCATGGCGGCAGTAGAAGACCATATGCGTTTCACCGAAAACCTGTGGCGCGGGCGCGGCATTCAGACGGCCTTTGCGCTCAACAGCGGCAGCCATTTCCACCAAGTCCCCGAACGCCTCGCCGATGCTGTGTCGTATCTGGCAGAGGCCGTCTGAAACCCCGTCTGCCGTATAATCGCCGCTTTTTCGTCCCCTTCGTCTTTTCAGACGGCCTCACACTGCAAAAGGCCGTCTGAAACCCTTCGCAAACAGGAATCCCGTTATGAGCGCATAGCTCGCCCAGAAACTTGCCGCCGAAACCGCTGCTGCCGTGGCCGCAGGTCAAAACCTGCAAGATGTGTTGGCGCGTATTCGTGCCGCGCATCCCGATTTGAGCGCGCAGGAAAACGGCGCGCTGCAAGACATTGCTCACGGCAGCCAGCGTTATCTCGGCAGCCTCAAATTTATGCTCGGCAAGCTGTTGAACAAGCCGATTGACAATCAAGAGCTTGAAAGCCTGCTGATTACCGCGCTCTACCAGCTTCATTACACGCGCAACGCGCCGCACGCGGTGGTGAACGAGGCGGTGGAAGCCGTCGGCCCGCATCGGGCGCGGGCGTACCGCTCGTTTGCCAACGCCGTGTTGCCGTTTTTTGCACGAGCGCGACAAGCTCACGCTCGTGGTGCAAGGCCGACGATGTGGCGAAATACAATCTGCCGCGCTGGTGGCTGGCCTATCTGCAAACCATTATCCGAAGCATTGGCACAATATCGCTCGCCGCGCTGCAAAGCTCATCCACCGATGACGCTGCGCGTCGACCGCCGCCACGGCAATGCCGAAAGTTATCTGGCCAAGCTCGCCGCAGCGGCGTTGAGGCGCGTGCGCTTGACGATTGCGCGGTAACGCTGGCCGAGGCCGTGCCGGTCGGCAGCCTACCGGTTTTTCGGACGGCCTGGTGTCGGTGCGGGACTTCGGCGCACAGCAGGCAGCGTATCTGTTGCAGCCGCAAAGACGACGAACGCATCTTTGGATGCCCGCGCCGCGCCGGGCGGCAAAACGGGGCATATTTTTGGAGATGGCCGATTGCGGGATGACCGCGCTCGACATCGACGCAGGCCGTCTGAAACGCGTGGCCGACAATTTGAGCCGCTTGGGCTTTCAGACGGCCTCGCTGGCCGCCGCTGACGCGCGGGATTTGGCTTCGTGGTATGATGGCCGGGCAGTTTGACGCGGTGTTGGCCGACATGCCCTGCACGGCTTCGGGTGTGGTGCGCCGCAATCCCGACATCAAATGGCTGCGTCGCTACCGACGCGGCCAGAAACCGCCCGCCAGCAGGAGGGTTTGCTCGATGCACTGTGGACAACGGTCAAACCCGGCGGGCGCATGCTCTTTGCCACCTGCTCGCTCTTCACCGAGAAAACAGCCTGCAACTGCAACGCTTCCTCGCCCGCCACGCTGACGCCTCCCTGCTCCGATCCAGCAGACCCTGTTGCCCACTCCTTCCCAAGATGAGCTGCGCACTTATCGCAAAGCGCCCAGTAAACACGCCTGCACGGCCGCCGCCCCGCTCTGCGGCGCCGTGCCGCTTTTACTGCGGCCGTCTGAAGCCGCTGCCGAAAGCATCGCTCCACGCGCACGCGGCCGGCTGTGCTCACCGAAAGCGGCTCAGCTGACATCAGCAGCCGCTTCCGTACCGAACTGCCCGACCGTATCAAACAGGCTTTTGCAACAGGGCGTGCCGCTCTATTCTCACCCTCAGCTACCGCCTCCGCACCGACCATGGCCGCCTGACAAATTCAAGCTCGGCCGAGTCTGTCGGCAGCGACAACGACGTCGCCTACAAGCTCTCCTTCCACTCGCTCACCAACCGCTACCGCGTCACCGTCGGCACCTTTTCCACTGAATACGCCGGCCTCGACACTCGCCCTGCGCGGCATCGGCGCCATCGCCAGCTGGCGCGTGCTGCCCAGCGCACGCCTTTCGACGACACCGACGCGCACGAAGTGAAGGCCGAAATCCGTCTGACGCTGAGCACCGCCCAACCGCCCAAGCGCTTCCAAATCAACTCGCTCACCGCCAAAAACTGGCGTTTCGATTCCGGCTGGAAAACCCTGTCGGTCAGCAAAGGCTGAACCATGCACCGCGCTATCTGATTTTTCTTCCTGCTGGCCGCCGCACTGGTGTACGGCCTTACCGTCGCCACCAACAGCGGCAGTCCGCTCTCCGGATACTTCTGGCACCTGATTGTCGCAGGCGGCCTGATGGTCGCGTGCTGCTGTGCCATGCTGCTGCGTTACGGCTGGCTGCTGCTGCGCCATGACCAATACAATATGCTCGGCTCGCGGGCTGGCGCGGCGCTGGCGCTGATGTTCTGCCCTAGTAGCCGTGCTGCCCGCACTCTTTCTCTTCCGGCGTGTCGGCGCAGTTCATCTCATACAGCATCCATTCCTGGTTCGGCAACGACACCGCGCAGGCGCTCGAAAGCAGCCTGACCCTCAGCAAATCCGCCCTCGACGCCGCCCTCGACGACAGCGTGCGCCGCGCCGCAGGCCTGCAAATCGAAGTGATCAGCGCTGTATCGATGGGCGCCGATGCAGCGCAGACCGTCAGACAAAAGCCGCGAAGCCGCCGCATTCTGGCCAAACCGGCCTCTACCGCCTTGCAGACAACAGCACAAATCATCTCCAACCCCGCCGCCCTGCCGCCGCCGCGAGCCCGACGGCGACACGCCGCCCGTTTGAAACCGGCTCCGCCCGCAGCGTCGTGCCGCATCAACGGCAGGCTCTACGCGAGGCGCTGCCGTTGCCGCCGCCGCAAAACGGCCGCGAGCAGGCGCTCTTTTTCAGACGGCCTATCCCGACAACGTCGCACGCGACGCCGAACTCATCGAAACCGCGCGCGGCAAATACGCCCAGCTCACCTACGCCCAGCAGGGTCTGCAAACCTTCTTCCTCATCACCCTGCTCGCCGCCGCCCTACTCTCCGTGATGCTGGCGCTGGTGATCAGCCCTCTCACTTCTCGCGCCGCTCATCGAGCCCATCCTGTCGCTCTCCGAAGGCGCCGAAAGCCGTGGCCGAGGCGATTTTCCAACGCCGCCCCGTCTACCGCAACGACGAACTCGGCCAGCTCACCCGCCTGTTCAACCACATGACCGGGCAGCTCGCCATCGCCAGCGACGCCGAAAAGCTCAACCGCCTCAAACAGGAAGCCGCGCGCCACTATCTCGAAACTGTATTGAAAGCCTGACGGCGGGCGTCGTCACCCTCGACCACGAAGGCCGTCTGAACACCTTCAACCGCAGCGCGCAAAACATTCTCGGCCTGCCGTTGCCGCCGCTTTTCCGGCCGCCGCTGGCGCGATTGGCTGCAAGACGAAACGTCCTGCGCCCAACTGGCAGGACTGTTCCGAAAACCGTCCTCGACACCGCGCGCGCTGGGACAAGCCCGTTCAGACGGCCTGATACCGGCGGCGGCGAACCGCGCATCCTCCTGTGCAAAGCCGTCCCCTCCCCGAAGACACCGGCGGCGGCACGGTGCTGGTGTTCGACGACATCACCCTCGCTTGTGCGCGCGCAAAAAGAAGCCGCCTGGGGCGAGAGTCGCAAACGCCTCGCCCACGAAATCCGCAACCCCACCCCCATCCAGCTCTCCGCCAAGCGCTGGCGTGGAAGCTCCAGGACAAACTGGGTGAACAGGATGCGTCAATCCTCATCCGCTCCACCGACACCATCGTCAAACAAGTGGCCGCCATGAGAGGAAATGGTGGAAGACTTCCGCAACTACGCCCGCTCGCCCGCGCTCGAAACCCGAGCCGCGGGATCTCAACCGCCTCATTGAAGAAGTTTTGCTGCTCTACGAGCGGGCGCGTGTACATTTGAAGCCGTTTGGGTAATATCACACGCCACCATACAGGCCGACACCACGGCGATGCGCCAAGTGCTGCACAATATCTTCAAAAACGCCGCCGAAGCCGCCGAAGAAGCGCCGCAGCCGCTTGTCCGCATCCACACCACCGTATCCGAAGGCAGCGTCGGCCTGACCGTTGCCAACAACGGCAAAAAGTTTCACCGGCGACATGCCTCATCAACGCCTTCGAGCCTTACGTCACCGACAAAACCCGGCGGCACCGGCCTCGGTCTGCCCGTTGTCAAAAAAATCATCGAAGAACACGGCGGCCGCATCAGCCTGTCCAACCCGCCCGAAGGCGGCGCCTGCGTCAGAATCACCTTACCCGTACCGGTAGAAAGCGACCATGAGAAGTAACGACATCCTTATCGTAGACGACGAAATCGGCATCCGCGACCTGCTGTCCGACATTCTGCAAGACGAAGGCTACACCGTCGCCCTCGCCGGAAAACGCCGAAGAAGCGCGGCGGCTGCGCAACCAGACCCGTCCCGCCATGGTGCTGCTCGACATCTGGATGCCCGATTGCGACGGCATCACCCTGCTCAAGAATGGGCGAAAAAACGGCCGGCTCACCATGCCCGTCGTCGCGATGAGCGGCCACGCCAGCATCGACACCGCCGTGGAAGCCACCAAAATCGGCGCGATGGACTTCCTCGAAAAACCCATCGCCCTGAAAAAGCTGCTCGGCACAGTCGAGCGCGCCCTCAAATACGGCGAAGCTGCAGGCCGCCGCCGAGCTCTCGCTCGACAACACTCGGCAACAGCGCCCGCCGTGCAGGAAATGAACCGCCGCATCGAAGCCGCCGTGCGCCAGGCGGCGCCGTCCTGCTCACCGGCGAAACCGGCTCCCCGCACGAAACCGTCGCCCGCTACTTCGCACAAAAACGGCACCGCCTGGGTCGAACCGAAAACCAGAATGCATCGTCGACACCCCGATGGGCTGCTGCAAAAAGCCGCCGGCGGCGTCTCTACTATAACGACATCGCCCAGTCATCAAAACCATTCATCAGGGCATCGTTTTTCTGCTCGACAAAGCCGAGCGCCTCGGCGTGCGCGTGATCTGCCCGAGCACCCCGCCGCCCGAAGAAATGCTCGACAACCCCAAGCTACGACACCCGCTTCACGCCGCCTGCTCTCCGGCCTCACCATCGCCATCCCGCCCCTGCGCAGCCAGCCTGAAGCATCGCCTTCCTCGTCAACAAAAATCGCCACCGAGCCTGTCCGAAAACGCACCGTCGCCGTCCGCCGGGTACCAGCGCCGCCGCCGCCCTCGCCGCCTTGCAGCAATACGGCTGGCTCGGGCAACTTCGACCGGCTCCACACCGTCGTCAAAACCTGATGCACTGGCCGGCGAAGACGGCGAAATCGGCTGAAAGCCTCGCGTCGCCCTGCTCGGCCGCCCGCAGGACAGCGCGCCCGCGCCGCCGAAATCATGTGGCGGACCTCGACTTTAACATGCCGCATGCTGCGCTGACGCGAAGAACCTGATCGCCGCTAGCTCGAATAATACTACATCTCGGTGAGAAGGCCAGAACCATGAGCCGCGTCGCGCAGAAAGTCGGCCTCGAACGTACCCACCTCTACCGCAAGCGAAACGCTCGGCGTCGAGTCCCGCCGCCAGCTGCCGATATCCAGCTAGCGAGACGGCTTTTGGTATATGCCCGAATGCAAGGGAAAAAGAGCACAGCAGGTTGGAGCACCTTGCGAGGCATTTTGTGCATGGCAGGCGGTGATGACCCTGCCAAAAGCACCGCCGCAGGCCGATTTCGTCAGCAGACCTAGGGCTCCGCTCGACAGCAGCGAAAGGAACCGCACGAACTGCCCCCGCCGCGCAGATACGTCGGGCCGTCTGAAAACCCAGAGGTTTTCAGACGGCCTGCGCTATCGCATGCGTAGCGTGTACCGCCCGCGACGCGTCGTTCTGGCGGCGGATACCTCGCCGTCTGGTGCAAACCGCCAACGGCTCTTTCAGACGGCCTCTGCTCATCAGCGGCAAAAGTCGAGCCGCACTGGAGGCAAAACACCAGGGCAAAGACTGTTCCGTCTGTACCCTTTCGGAAATATGAATGCGGGAATGACGCTTCTGAAAGCCTGTTCGAGACCATTCAGACGGTTCTCCTTGCACTGCTGTTGAAGTTAGCGGCAGCAAAGGCGTCTGAAACCCGCAAAGGTTTTCAGGCGGCCTTTTACGGATTTGCCCGGCACGGCTTGCGCAAACGTGCCTGGCAACCTGACGGAGACTCGCCGTCTATCGACGCCAAACCCATCACTTCCACCAGCGCTTCGCTCACGCCGCCGGCTATAGCTCCATCTGCTGCATCACTTCCGGCAATTACAGGCGCGGTGCCCTCCACCATCATCGTCCGCCGTCCGCCAGGCGCAAATCGGCGGTGTGATGTCAGGCGCCTCTGCCTGTGCACTCCACGCACCACAGCGGCGGTTTTCAGGTCCGTTTCGTCCGTTTCAGAGCATCTATTGCCGCTCGCATCCAGACGGCCCAAAACCGCTGCCTGGCGGGAATTTCCTGCCGTTTCAAGCACCCAGTCAGCGCAAACGCTGGTCGCGGATGTCTGATATTTGAGTTTTCTACGCTGCAAATCGACGGTCATAGCGGCAAACGCGCCGTCCGCATCGAGCTTTCTGGCCGAAGACGCGGAAAACGCGAGTTCTTCCTCAACCGTTTTCTGCTGCGTGTTGGTGCTGACAAAACGCGCCAGCGCGCCGCACGCCGTCCGCACGCGCCTGCCGCCTGCGGCACTTGGCAGAGGCGTCGACCGGCCGACGCCGCCGCAGATTGGGCTGTGCAAATGTCCTGATTCGAGCGCACAGGCCGCCGCAGCCGGCTACTGATAGCGGAGCAGTTTCTGTTTGCATGTTTATTCCTTTGTCCGGTTATCGAGGGAAACGTTCCGCACATCGGGAGACGGCATACGCGGCTCGACGCCCTTTTGCCGCAAAATTCCTACTGATATGTAACAGAAAATAAAACAACACCCTGTTTGCCACGTGGATATAGAGCTCGGTCCGTTGCGCAAAGCAGCGGCGCAGCCCGAGCACGCCGCGCGCACGGCGTCGATCTCGTCGCCTACGCTGCCGCCGCACGGGGCCGCTAAGATGGCGCGCTCACGCACGGAAGATTTTCAACCATGCGAAAACCATTTATGCGGCACGTTATCGCTTCGCTTCCTGCCCTGCTGGATCTGTCAAGGCCTGCGTCGGTCGCTGACGCCGACTATGACGACGACTGGTCGCCCGCAGCGGCCGCGCCGCCGAAAGCCGCCAATACGAAGAGTCGTTCCGCGCTCCCGAACAAGACCGTCTGATTTCGATCTGCAGAGCGCCGCAACCGCCTGGCGACAGAGCGCGCGGCGACGGCGGCTTGACGCACGTCGGCAAACCAACGCGCAGCCCATTAGCAGTTGCGAAAAACGGCTCGACCGTCAACCTCCGCCGCGAAAGCGACGCGCTGTATCTGACGCCGACAACAAACAGGCGCGTCTCCACCGTACTTCCTCCGCCTCGGGCGAACGTTACGTGGGCAACAGCGGCCTGTTCGGCAGCGGCGCCGAATGGCACGAAAGCGGCGACGCCTATTTCAGCTTCAAAGACCCCTACGGCAACCGTGTGGACACCACCTGCCAACCCCGTTAAACGGTTGTCATTAAAGAGGCCGTCTGAAACCCCGAAACAGGGTTTTTCAGACGGCCTCATACATTGGCAACGCGGCAGACAACCCGTGCAATCCGTTTCTGAATCACACGGCAGCAGACATCGGCGCGGCGGAAGGGACACCATGTACAAAAACCGTATCCGCCTGCCCTTCGGAACACAAATGCGAACATACTGTTTCCGGAAAGCGCCGCCGCACTCTTTCAGACGGCCTTCCTGTTCCCACAACACCCCTGACAGGTCAGGCATAGGCCGTCCGAAAACCCTGCTTTCGCCTTCAGACGGCCTTTTGCTTGACCGCGGGATTAGTTTTATCCAAATCCACCAGTTTGTTTTGGCAATCCACGGCATCATCGAACGCAGTTGCGCGCCGACTTTTTCAATTTGGTGGTCGGCATTCAGACGGCGGCGGGCGGTCATGCTGGCGTAGTTGGCGCGCCTTCCTGGATGAACATTTTGGCGTATTCGCCGCTTTGGATGCGGTAGAGCGCTTTTTTCATCGCTTCTTTGGTGTCCGTAATCACTTCGGGGCCGGTTACGTATTCGCCGTATTCGGCATTGTTGGAAATCGAGTAGTTCATATTGGCGATGCCGCCTTGTACATCGGATCGACGATGAGTTTCAACTGTGCAGGCACTCGAAAGTCAGCCATTTCTGGAGCGTAACCGGCTTCACCAGAGTTTCAAAACCTGGCTTTCACCAGCTCGACCGCGCGCTGCCGCACAATACGGCCTGTTCGCCGAACAGGTCGGTTCTGGTTTCTTCGCGGAAGTTGGTTTCTCACTCACGCCGTTTTGGTGCCGCCGTTGGCTGCGGCGTAGGACAGGGCGATGTCGCGGCTTTTGCTGACGTTTGTCCTGGTAAACGGCAATCAGCGAGGGCACGCCGCCGCCTTTGAGGAATTCGCTGCGTACGGTGGCTGGGCCTTTCGGGGGCGATCATGACGACGTCCAGATCGGCGCGCGGCACGATTTGGTTGTAATGCACGTTAAAGCCGTGGGCAAAGGCCAAAGTGGCGCCCTGTTTCAGATTGGGTTCGATTTCGTTTTTGTACACGACAGGCTGGTTTTCGTCGGGCAGCAGAATCATGACGACGTCGGCTTTTTTGGTGGCCTCGGCAACGGACAGCACTTCAAAACCGGCGGCTTCGGCTTTTTCCACGAGCCGTTCTGGCGCAGGCCGATAAGTCACGTTGACGCCGGAATCTTTCAGGTTGGCGGCGTGGGCGTGGCCTTGCGAGCCGTAGCCGATGATGGCGACGGTTTTACCTTTGATCAGGGAGAGGTCGGCGTCTTTGTCGTAATAAACTTGTATCTGGTTTTCCTTATTTCGGGATGGGTTGGAGATTCAGTTGCCGTTGTCGGACACGTCGTGCAGCAGGACGATGTCGACGGCGGCGGTTTTGCCGTCTATGGCTTTGAGGAAGTTTTGGAAATGGGCGCTGGCGTTGTGGCTGTCGACGGCGGCCTGGTCGCGCCAGTTTTCAAAGAAGACGAAGCGGTTTTCGTCGGCAATGTCCTGGTGGAGGTCAGCGCAGGTTGCCCGCTTCGGCGCGGCTGGCGGCGACGAGTTCGGAAAACACAGCGGCGAGTTCGGCGCGGTGTTCGGGTTTGACGGCGATGGTGGCGGCGATTTTGATGTTGGCCATGTCACACTCCTTATATAGATGTGGAAACAGGTTTTCAGACGGCCTCAAGTGGGCTTTGCAGCCGTCTGAACGCTCAGATTTTTCAAAATGCGCCTCGCCGCGCCCGATACCCGCCGCCCGGTGCGCACGGTTTCGAGGATCAGGGGCCGGCCGACGGCTTTCGAGGAAGGAGTCGAGTTTGTCGGTGGTGCCGGTGACTCGACGGTGTAGCTTTTGTCGCTGACGTCGACGATGTGGCCGCGGTAGATTTCGGTCAGGCGCAGGATTTCGTCGCGGTCCTTTGCCTACGGCGCGCACTTCACCAGCATCAGGCCGCGTTCGACATATCGGCTGTCGTTCACCAAATCGATAACGCGCACCACCCTCAATCAGTTTGTTGGAGCCTGCTGGTGATTTGCTCGATGACGGTGTCGTCGCCCTGGGTGGCGATGGTCATGCGCGACAGGGTCGGATCTTCGGTGGCGGCGACGGACAGGGAGTCGATGTTGTAGCCGCGCGCGGAAAAACAGGCCGACCACGCGGCTCATCGCACCCGATTCGTTTCTTCCATCAGGAACGGATAAGATGTGTCCTCGCGGCACGCCCTTGTGTCGTAGTTGCGGTCGTGTACGTCGTTGACGTCGCTGTCGGCCTTGCGCTCGCGCATATGCGGCGGCAGCACCATTTCGTCCAATCCTTTGCCGTTGCCGACCATGGGGAAGACGTTTTGTTTTTTATCGGTGATGAAATCCATGAATACGAAGGCGGCTTCATCGCCAGCGTTCGCGCAGCGCGCCTTCGACGTCGGCGGGCTTGTCGATGCGCATGCCGACGTGGCCGTAGGCTTCGGCCAGTTTGACGAAGTCGGGCAGGGAGTCGAAATAGGCTTCTGATCTCGCGGTCGCCGTAATAAAGCTCCTGCCACTGGCGCACCATGCCCAGATAGCCGTTGTTCAGGCAGATGGTTTTGATGGGCAGGCGGTATTGGAAACAGGTGGAGAGTTCCTGAATGTTCATTTGGATGGAACCCTCGCCGGTGATGCAGCACACGTCTTTCGAGGGGTCGGCGAGATACGCGCCCATGGCATAGGCAGGCCGACGCCCATCGTGCCCTGTCCGCCCGAATTGAGCCACCGCCGCGGCCGTCTCGAAAGGGATAGAACTGGCGGCGAACATTTGGTGCTGGCCGACGTCGGAGGTGATGATGGCGTCGTTATCAGTGATTTGCGCCAGCGTTTTGATTACTGTCTGCGGCAGGACAACGTCGCTCTCGGCAGGCGCAGGCAGTCGCGGGCGCGCCATGTCTTTCGATGGTCTGCCACCATTTTTCCAGCGTGGCTTCGTTGAACGCGACCTGCTGGTTCTGCCAGATGTCGGCCAAATCGCGCAGCACGTTTTTCACGTCGCCGACTATCGGCACATCGGCACGCACGCGTTTGGAAATGCTGGACGGGTCGATATCGATATGGATGATCGGCTTTTCCATAAACTCTGGCCGGCACGGACACCACGCGGTCGTCGAAAACGCGCGCCGACGGCCAACACCACGTCGGCGTTTTGCATCGCCAGATTGGCTTCTAGGGCGCCGTGCATGCCGAGCATGCCGAGATACGTTGTTTGTTGTCGGAAGCGATATCCGCCTAAGCCCATCAGCGTGGCGGTGCACGGTGCGCCGGTCAGCGCGACAAAGCGGGCGAGTTCTTCGGACGCGTTGCCGAGAATAACGCCGCCGCCGAAATAAACCAGCGGGCGTTTGGCCGCCGCCAGCACCTGCACCGCTTTTTCATCTGGCCGGTGTGGCCGTTCAACACGGGCTGGTAGGAGCGGATGTAAACGTCTTCCTGCGGATAGCTGAATTTCGCCATCGCCTGCGTCACGTCTTTGGCAATGTCGATTACCACCGGGCCGGGACGGCCGGTGCGGGCGATTTGAAAGGCTTTTTTGACGGTGGGCATCAGATCGTCGATGTGCTTCACCAGGAAATTATGCTTCACGCACGGACGCGACACACCGATCATGTCGATTTCCCTGAACGCGTCCGAACTGATGGCGGGCGAGCCGACCTGGCCGGAAATCACTCACCAGCGGAATCGAATCGGAATAGGCCGTGGCGATGCGCCGTGAGCGCGTTGGTCGCACCCGGGCCGGATGTCACCAGAGCCACGCTCCACCTTGCCGCTGACGCGGCATAGGCGTCTCGCCGCGTGAACCGCAGCCTGCTCGTGGCGTACCAGAATGTGTTTGAATTTGTTTAATTGGAACAGCGCGTCGTAGATTTCCAGCACCGCGCTGTTGGATAGCCGAAAACGTATTCCACGTTTTCCGGCTCTTCAGACTCTGCACAAGGATTTGTGCACCGGATACTGCATGATGGCTCTTTTTATTCTGCCTGCAAACCAATAATAAACCCGGGCTTCGCTGCACAACGGTAATGTCGGTTTTCCGAACGGCGGTTTGGGGTACGCGAACGGATGAGCTGGCGACAACCGCAGGATTTCAAAAATCGGCTTGAGCGCAAAGTGTTTAAAAAGTAAAGAGTGCATAAGATAACGCAAACTCCGTTAACAGGCAAGCACAGATTCCTCCTCGGCGGCGCAAAATGCGGGAAAAGCGCCGTCTGAAAACACCCTGCGGGGATTTTCAGACGGCCTCGGATATGGCGCACCCGACTGGGATCGAACCAGCGACCTTCGGCTTCGGAAACCGACACTCTTCCAACTGGAGCTACGGGTACGGGAAAGGCGCGCATTATCCCACAAACACGCCGTTTCCGCAAACCTTACCGCTCTAAGTCGGTCGAGACGCGCCCCGCAGCACACCGCCGCGCAATTCCACAACTTTTGAGATAAACCAAATTTTAAAGATTGGAAAGCGGGTTGAATTAGTATAATCCGCAAAATTATTGTTAATTGATATAACAATCGCTTTCGCGACCCGGCACAAACCCTCATCACTACACAAAAAACGGCGAGGCTTAAAATAACATGAACCACCTTACCAACCGAAACGCCCGCGGTTCCGCCCTCACAACCCTGATAGGCGGCATCGTCATTCTGCTGGCCACCTCTACTCTCGTGCAGCTTGCCTCCGGCGGCTGGCAAACCCGGCACGGTAGAGCAAACCACCGCCGCAGCCCACCCAGACACGCATCCAGCCACAAGGCAGCGGTATTGGAAGGCGACTGGCATTCCCGTCGGCGAGCGCAAAGGCGACTCCATCTTCAACAAAGTCTGCATCCAGTGCCACGGTGCCGACAGCAGCACGCCGAACGCCCCTGAAAATCACCCACTAACGGCGACTGGGCGCCGCGTCTGGCACAAGGTTTCGAAACCTCTTCAACCACGCCCTGAACGGCTTTAACGCCATGCGCGGCTAGCGGCGGCCAGTCCGATCTGACCGATCCGAACTCAAACGCGCCATCGTCTACATGGCCAACCAACTGGCGGCAGCCTGCCCGATCCTGACGCGGCACTCCGCAGTCAGCGCCGCTTCCGACGCTGCAGCTTCGACCGCCCTCCGCCCCCGCAGGCGAAGCAAAAGACGCAGCTGTAAAGACGGCGCAGCCCCCGCAGCGGATGCCGCAGGTGGTGCGGACGTGATGGCAAGGCAAAAGTGTTCGACGGCCTGTGCTTCCGGCTGCCACGCCGCCACCTCCGCCATCCCCGACACCCCGCGCATCACCCACAAAGACGAAATGGGCCGCCGCGCATCAGGCAGCACACTTGTTCAAACACGCCATCGAAGGCTTCACCGACAAAGGCATGATGCCCGCCAAAGGCGGCAACACCGCCCTCTCCGACGACGAAGTCAGCGGCCGCAACCTCACATGGTGAACGAGTCCGGCGGCAAATTCAGCACTACGCAGAGGGTATGCTTTCGGCATACCTTTTTGTCACAGAGGCCGTCTGAAAACATTCAGACGGCCTCTGCCGTTTTTCCGCCGTGCCACAACCGCCCTGTTTCAGGAAAGCAAGCGATGCCCGCTTCATTCAAAACCCCACACCGCCAACAGCAAAAGTTGGATCAACCCCCGTCCCAACGAAGCCTTTACTGCCGTCCGCAGATGCAGCTGTCTGAACATCCATTACAGCGGCGGAACGGTGTGCGCCCCTATCTGCCTGCCAACGCAAAAGCAGCCGCAAGCACCAAGTCCGCCCGCGACACCCTACCTAATCGCCTTTTCAGAAACGTCGTCCTGCGCAGGCGGGGACGGCCTCAAACTTTCTTATCGACAAACCGCCTCCGGAAACGCCCGGTAGTAAAACAAGCAGACGGTGTAGCGCAACCACGCACGCATTCCCAGCCGTCCAACCGATCGAGCATCCTTCCCCAAAAACCTGAACTGCGTGCGTGGCTTTGCGCACACTGAAACGGCAAAGGCCGTCTGAAAGCGCAGCTGGCGCAGCCAGCCCGCACAGATTTCAGACGGCCTCTGCCCTCATCCAGGCGCCAATCGCGCTACGATGCGCGCCCGATTGTCCCAAACCGCCGTTTTTCAGACGGCCTCTTTATGACCACCCAGCGCTACATCGGTCATCATGTCCGGCACCAGTATGGACGGCGCGGACGCCGTCCTCATCCGCACCGGCGCCGCCAAATTCCTCGCCACCGAAGCCCACGCCTTCCTACCCTACTCAGGTCGTCTGAAAACGACCTGCTCGCCCCTGCAAAACAGCGGCGCAGACGAAACCACTGCAGCCAGCCTGCTCGCGCAGGAACTCTCCCGCCTCTACGCCCGCGTCGTGCAAAACCTGCTCGACCAAGCCAAACTCACCTCGCCGACATCACCGCCTCGGCTGCCACGGCCAAACCGTGCGCCACGCCCCCGGACACCGGATACAGCGTCCAACTCGCCGACCTGCCGCTTTGGCCGAACTCATGGCATCACCGCCGTCGGCGACTTCCGCAGCCGCGACATCGCCGCAGGCGGCCAGGGTGCTCCTCGTGCCTGCCTTCCACCAGGCCGTGTTTGCTGCGCCCGACGAAACCCGCGTCGTGCTCAACATCGGCGGCATTGCCAACATCAGCGTCCTGCCGCCCGACGCCCCCGCTCGGCTTCGACACCGGCCTGGGCAACATGCTCGCCGACGCTTGGACGCAGCACATCTGTGCAACGCCCCTACGACGCCGACGGCAAACACGCCGCGCAAGGCCGCGTCCTGCCCAAACCGCTCGGCCGCCTGCTCGACCATCCCTATTCTCGCGCAAACCCCGCAGCACTCGGCCGCGAACTTTCGCCCCTGCCCTACCTGCTCGAACGGCTGGACGGCGGCGAAAACCCGCACGACGTATCGCGCACCCTCGCTGCCTTCACCGCCCAAACCGCCGCCGCCGACATCCGCCGCGCCGCGCCGCAAGCGCTGTCTTTACGTTTGCGGCGGCGGTGCGCGTAACTCCCGTCATGTAGGCCGAACTGGCCGAACGTCTGCCGCACACCGCAATCCAGTCTACCGCCGCCCTCGGCCTCAGACCCCAGCAGGTCGAGCCGCCGCCTTCGCCTGGCTTGCCGCCCGCTGGATACACCGCATCCTGAGCAGCCCGCCGCAGGGCCACCGGCGCACGCCAAGCCTGCATCCTCGGCCGCGGCTGCTATCCGTAAACATTTGGAGGCCGTCCAGCGCAGCTTCGGCGCAGCCAAAAACCGTTTAAGCCGGCGCCACAGCCGCGCTTTCAGACGGCCTCAACCGCGCCCACGGCGAAAAGATGCTCTATAATTCCGCGTTTTATGCCGCCTGCACTTTTCAGACGGCTTCATTCCTTCATCCCCCGCCCCTGTGAGCAGCAAAACCTGAAAATCCAAAATCCGCTGCAAAACCACCGGCACGCAGCGCCGTTCCAGTCAGGAAGGGGCCGACGGCAGAGCCGCCGCCAAAGCAGGCACGGCAGCTCAACCAAAGCATCCGCCGCGCGCGTTGAGCATCTGGCCAATCTGATTCACGACACGCTGTGGCTCGCCGCCCTGACGGTCACGGTGTGCCGCCGCCGGCACTGGGCAGCTTTTGCCATGAACGATCCCGCGTGGTCGCGCAGCGTGGTTTCAGTACGGCGTGCACAATCTGCGGGCCTGTTCGGCGCGTATTTCGCCGCGACGTGTCCTATTACCTGTCTGGCCTGTCGGCCTGGTGGCTGATTGCCGCCGCGCTGGGTGGCGCTGTGGAAAAACTTGCCTGATGCGCCTGCTCGACGCCGCCGTACAGCGTGAAGCGTGGCGGCGGCGGGGCTGGCGGTGCTGCTGCTGTTCAGCCCCGTTTTGGACATACGCGCTGTAGGCAGCAGGCGCTGGCGATTCATGCCCGTCGGTGCGGGCGGGCTGGCGGGATGTGCTCGGCGGTTTTCGCCGCCCGCTCGTGGGCAGCGGCAGTTTCCCCGCTGACGCTGGTGCTGGTGCTGCTGGCTGCTGTGCGCAGGTATCCTGGCTCGATATCCTGAGGCACAGGCGGGCGCATCGAATGGCTGGGAAAATCGCGCGCCGCAATTCGCCCCTATGTCAAAGACCCGCCTGACGCGAAAAACCACGCGCGCGCATGGTAAAAGAGGCGGAAAACATCACCGCCGAGCCGCTGGCGCGCCTGTCTGCCGCCAGCAGCAACCGCAAATCCGCGCCACTGGAAGTGACGCCGCCCGCGCCCGTTCAGACGGCCTTGTTCGACAATAAGGGCGAAGCGGCCGAACCGCCCACTAACGGCGAATACGTCAAACCCGCGCTCGGCCTGCTCTCCGCGCCCAAAGGCGAAGTCCACCCCATCGATCCCGACCGCTTTGCAGCAGACCGCCGAGCGCATCGAGAGCAAGCTGGCAGAGTTCGGCATCGACGTCGGGCGGTGTCGGCCACATCGGGGCCGGTGATCACGCGCTGCGAAATCGAAACTCGGCGCAGGGGCGTGGCAGGCAGCGCCAGATTGTCAATCTCGCCAAAGATGGCGCGTTCGATGTCTTTGCAGGCGGTACGCACGTCGAAACCATCGCCGGTAAAAACACGATGGGCATCGAGCTGCCGAACGACCGGCGGCAGGAAGTGACGCTGCGCGAAATCCTGTCCGCGCCGGTGTTTGCCGACGCCAAACCAAGCTCACCGTGGCGCTGGGCAAGCGACATCGCGGGCGTGCCTGGCGGTGGCGATTGGCGAAAAATGCCGCACCTCTGCGGCGGGCATGACCGGTTCGTCGGGCAAATCGGCGGGCGCTGAAACGCATGATTATGTCCATGCCTAAGGGCGCAAGCCCGACGAAGTGCGCTTCATCATCGATCGACCCGAAAATGCTGCGAACTTTCGGTCACGACGGCATCCCGCACCTGCTGTGTCCCGTCACGTTACCGATATGCGCGAGGCGGGGCAGGCGCTGAACTGGTGCGTGGCCGAATGGAAAAACGCTACCGCCTGCTCACACTTGGGCGTGCGCAACCCTGACGGCTACAACGCCAAAAATCGAAGCAGCCGCCGCAGCGGGAGAAAAATCCCCAACCCGTTCAGCCTCGAACCTCCGACGACCCTGAACCGCTGGAAAAACTGCCGCTGATTGTCGTCGTGATAGACGAAATTGGCCGACCTGATGATGACCGAGACGCAAAAGCCGTGGAGCAGCAGATCGTCTGCCTGGCGCAGAAAGCCCGCGCCGCCGGCATCCACCCCGATCATCGCCACCCAACGCCCAAGCGTCGACGTGATTACCGGCCCGATTAAAGCCACATCCCGACCGCGCATGGCCTTTACCGTGCAGAGCAAAATCGACAGCCGCACCATCCTCGACCAAATGGGCGCGGAAGACCTGCTCAAATACGGGCGACCTTTTTGTTTTGCAGCCGGGCAACGCCGAGCCGACCTGATTACAGGGCGCGTTTGTGTCCGACCACGAAGTGCACGAAGTCGTGTCGCACATCAAACGCCAGGCGCCCGCCAGCTATGCGTCGACGGCCTCCCGTCGGGCGAAGCGGCGATGGAAACCGTCAACGCCGTCAACTCCCGCAACGCGGGCGTGCGGACGATTTGTTCGACCGCGCCGTGTCCTTCGTGATCGAAACGCGCAAAAACCTCCATTTCTTCCTGCAACGCCATCTAAAATCGGCTACAACCGCGCCGCCAATCTGCGATGGATGCACTCGAAGAAGCTGTGGCGCCTGGCTGCCGACGCTCGGCGGCGCGCGCAAAGTGCTGGCGAGGAAAGACGATTTGTAAAACCTGTTTTAACTCCTGTTGAAGCTTCGCTTTCAGACGGCCTGTTACCGCTTTGAGGCCGTCTGAAAGCCCGTTAAAGAAACCCCGATATGAAAAACCCGCAAAGCATACCGTCCTACCCGCCACCCTCGTCTGCGCCGCCCTGACCGCCTTTTTCTTACGCAGAAAATGTTCGCTTACGTTTCTCGTCTTCCCGCCGCCGTTGTTGATAGTCCGCGCCGCCGCATGGTGAAGGCGCGCAAAAACCCTCAGGCCAAACAGCTGAAAACTTCCGCATCTTCGTCTGGTCGGCTGCAGCCGCCTTCATGGTCGCAGCCAACGTCTACTACGTCCGCGCCGCCCGCAGCGACATGACTGCCATCGCTCTAAGCTGTCGAACGTTACCGCGCGCCAACGGCTGCCTGCCCGACACCTCGCCGATGCCGACACTCATGTCAAAAACAGCTTGAAAGTCCTTTATAACCATTGAAAGACACCAAAAAGACAGCCTCTTCTACAAAGACCCGCTGCTACCCTTCGAGTATTACCAATATGATTTCGACTAACCGCCGCTGGCTGCACGACAACGGCGAACCCGCGTCCCTGACCGAAAGGAAACCCGCATGAAAATCCCCCGCCGCGCTTGCCGCCCTCTGCGCCGCCACGCTAGCCGCCGCGCCCGATCCCGCCGCCCGCGCCCGCTTCGGTCAACTTCACCGACCTCGCCCAACTGGCCGGCACCCTGCACAGAGCTGGACAATGCGGCCTGTCGAAAAAGACGACCCTTCTTTTCGCCCTCCGGCGGCAAGCCGCACACCGCCCTGCTGCGCGGCTCAAAAGCAGCGCCGACGCCGCCGCCCTGAACCTCGACCGGCAGAAAATCGCCAAACCGCCGCAGCCGCTAGCGCCAAAGGCCGCGCCACCTCCGAAAAACTGTTCACCGCCAAGGCCACCACGCCCGAAGCCAAAGAAAAATCGCGCCAAACAAACAATGGCTGCTGCAAAACCGCCGCGCAGCAATAAACAGACGCGCCAGCCGCCGCACCCGAAAAAGGCCGTCTGAAAGCGAAACTGCAACGAAGTAAAACCGAAAACCGCCTCCGCCCGCCATGCGAACAAAACCGCCGCTCCTCCTCATCCTGCTTGCCGCCTGCGGCAGAGCGCCCGATAACGAACCGCCCGCCGAAGTCCGCGCGTAGGGAGGCCGCCACCCCGTTCAAAGAACAAAGCAAAGACACACCGCCCCCGCCGACGCATTCCGGCAAACGACGCCTGCGCGCTCGACAGCTGCTGTCACTCGAAGCCGCGCCGAAAAGGCCGTCTGAAAACCCCGTCAGCACACCGCCCGAAGGAAACCCATGAAACGCTACCAGGCAGAACCTGCCCCGCCAAACTGCACACCAGCAAAACCGGCATCCTCTCATCAACCCTCGGCACTTCTGCCGCCCCCACCGCGAAGCTGCAGCCCCCTACCTGCACCACTTCCTCTCCGACACCCGTCGTCGAACTGCCGCCGCCCTCTGGCAACCCATCCTGCGCGGCCTTATCCTCCCCTTCCGTGCCAGCGCCGCCCACTACATCTGGCTCAAAGAAGGCTCGCCGCCGATGGTCTACAGCCAACGCCAAACCAGCGCCCTGGCCGAACGCCTGCCCGGAAGCCGTCGTCCGCTGCCCGACGACCTACGGCCTGCCTGACACCGCCTACACCATCGCCGAACTCAAAGCCCAAGGCGTCGACAAAAATCCTCGCTTCCTCTTCCCGCAATACGCCGCATCTAGCAGCGGGCGCCGCCCTCGACGCCGTCTCCCCGCGCCAGTGCTGCGCACCCGCAGCTAACCCTCCCTGCGCACCCCTGCGCAGCTTTTTACAACGACCCCTGGCTAATATCAGAAGCCCTGCGCCGCCAAGTCTCCCGCCTACTGGTGGCAGGAATACGGCAAAGGCAAAGACCTGCTGATGAGCCCACAGCATCCTGCAGGCGCACGCCGACGCGGGCGACCCCTATCCCGACGAATGCCGCGAAACCGCCCGCCTGCTCGCCACCGCCTCGGCCCTCCGACAACGAACACCGCCTCCTCCAGCCGCTTCGGCGGCGGCAAAATGGCTCGAACTGGCCACCGAAGACATGTTCCGCAAGCCACCCAAACAAGGCGTCGAACTTCGACGTCATCTGGCCCTGCCTTCGTTGGGCGACTGCATCGAAACCATGAAGAAATCGCCGTCGAAGGCCGCGAAACCTTCCACGAAGCGGGCGGCCGCCAATCCTGCCACATCCCCCGCTCCCCAACGACAACCCCGACTGGATAGACGCACTTCGCCGCCATCGTCCGCCGCGAAGCCGCAGGCTGGCTGTGTCGAAAAGGCCGTCTGAAACCCCGCTTGTGACGGCCGCCAACCCAACTGAGAAAGGAAACCCCATGTCGCATCCTTTTTCGCCGACTCACTGACACGCTCTCATATCGCCCCGCAGCCACCGCCGATACGCAGGAAGCCGCGCGGCCCGGCATCAAAAGCGCCATCTGCAACCGTCCTGACGGGCGAAGAAGACGGCCAGCCCCACGCACAAGTAGCGCTGGCTCAGCACGGATCGCCGGTATAGCGAAATTGCGCGCCAACCCATCAACGCCGCGCCCGCCATCTCCGCCGCCGACATCAACAACTCTCCAAGTCCTGCTCACTTCGTCGGAAGCCCTGTCCTCGCTTACTGCTGCACCGTGCGTAGTTCGCTGCTGGGCGCCCACGCCGTGCAACGGCAGCGATGCCGACGATGCCGTCTGCGCCGCCGCCGCTGCGGGCGCTGATTTGTCCGCCTTTGCTGAACGCCTGAACCGCGCGCGCAAACGGCCTGTAAAACTGCCGCCGCAACAGCGCCGTCCGAAACCTGAATATGGCTTCGGGACGGCCTTTTGTATAAATTAGCCAGGCGGAGATTGGCGCGCACCGTCGGATTCGTTTACCTGTTTTTCAGATTTGGCCTCCTCATGCCCTGCGCTGCGCGCGAGAGTAGCGCCGCTACTTCGTCAAACTGTCGGCGTCGAGCCAGTCGAAAGCGGCTGGCGTTTCCGCATCGGCGTCCAGCACGCCCCACACCCCGCCCGCTTCATCCGCCAACGGCAATGACGATCGATTTCGAGCGCGAGGAACAGGCGATGTGGTCGGGGTGCGCGTCCACATCGGGCACCAAACACTTCGTTTTTTTCTGGCGATTGCCTGCCTGCATAATGCCTGCAATTCGTAGGGAATGCGCGTGAGGCCAGCGGCCCTGAACGGGCCGAGCACTGTTTCTCGCGGCCGCGAACCAGATAAAGCCGCGACCCACAGCCAGCCGAAAGTTCCCCTTTCAACACCGCCGCTGTGTTGGCGATTGGCGGTTTGGTCGCCTTGTCCGCCAGCAGTGCGGCCAGCCTGCGGTAGTTCGTCGTAGCGTCCGCCTGCTTTCGGCCTGCGCGCGCGGAAAAATGGTATATCGTCGTCTCTCTGATACGCCTGAAAGGCTGTCTGCCCTCGCTGTCGGACAGCGGCGGATGATATTGCGGCAAACGGAGGCGTTTCACGGCCGCAGGCAGAAAGGCCGTCTGAAAGGCTGACGCAGCGCTGAAAAACACCCGCACTGGGGTTGTTGATAATCAGCTTGCGAAGCGGTTTTTGAGGAAAATCTGGATGGGTGAAAAGCGCAGCAAGGTTGGAGCACCTTGCGAGTACTTGACGCGGCAGGCGCGATTTTACCAAAATACCGCTTGGCACAGTGTCAACAGCCCCTATGCCGCTGTGGGAAGCCATGTCATAATGTTCCGTCGCGCCGGATACGTCCTGGCGGTTAGTACTGCGGCGACATTTGCCCTTTCTGCACCAATACTTTAGAATGCCGCATTTTCTGCACCGAGCCGCCCCATGCCCTGTAGCCCTTTATCGAAATGAAAAACGTCAGGTCTCGCCCATGGCAGCTGCAGCCATCTGCGCGGGATGTCAGCTTCGCTGGTGCCGCGCGGCGTCGCAGGATGTAAGTGCCTGCAGCGGCAAACCACCCTGATGCGCCTGATTACTGGCCAGCTACAGCCGCAGTCCGGGTTGCGCTCATCGAAGGCCGCGATCTCGCTGCCTGAGCGCGCTGAACTCTACGAACACCGCCGCCGCATGGGCGTATTGTTCCATATGCGCTGTTTACCGACCTTTCCGTGTTCGACAATATCGCTTTCCTGATGCGCGAACCTACCCGCCTGCCCGAAGCGCCGTTATCCGCGATTTCCAGTATTGTTGAAACTCAACGCCGTCGGTCTGCGCGGAAAACCTGATGCCTCCGAGCTTCCGGTATGGCGCGCCGCGTCGCCCCGCCCGCACCATCGCCCCTCGACCCTGAACCGCGTTTTACGCGACGAACCGTTTACTGGCCTCGACCTGATTTCGCTCGGCGTCATCACCACCGCCATCAGCCGCGTCAACAGCCCTGCGCCCACCAGCGTGATGTGGTGACGCACGATACTGAAAAATCGCTGCAAATCGTCGACCAGGAGGATTTTCCGCGCACGGCGCGAAATCATGTTCTCCGGCACGCCGCAAGAAATGCGCGAACTGATTCGCCGGTGCGCTAATTTATCGGCGTGCGAAGCCGACGGCCCTGTCGCCTTCCGCTACCCCGCGCCAACGACGCTGAAAGACGATTTGTTTGATAGCTTTCAGACGGCCTATGACTGAAAGGTCTGAAAGCCGCCGACGGAATAAGCCGCATGACGAAAACTGCCTGCCCCGCCGCCCCTTGGCTGCACTTCGAGGCGGCTGCGCTCTGTTGCTGCGCTGGCATACGCGGAAGCGGGCGCATTTCTTTACAGCTTTTGGCGGAGTGCACGGCGGACGGCGGGTGATTTTCCTTGGATGCCGCGCTGAGCCTGCTGTTTCGCCGCGCTGTCCTCGCTGTTGCTTTACTGCCTGCCGCCGCTTTCCGCATACGGTTTTGGCACGGCAGACGCTAATCGCCGGTTGTACTGGCTGCAACTGCCGCTGCGGCTTTGGATTTCGCCCAGCCTGCCTGTTTGGGAAACCGCCGCCGCGCGCAAAGCACGCTGACCTGCTGCCGCCAATGTGGCAGACCTGCACCTCATCACCCCGCTGCTAGTGGTCGAGCCTGGGCAAAAGCCCTGTGGGTGTGGTTACTCACCCGCAACACGTTTTCAGACGGCCCTCAAACCCAAATAGGCCGTCTGAAACCCTTTTTTGAAACCCGCGAAACTATGGACTTATCTTAAACCGTCGGCGCGAAAACGCCGGCCTTATCCGCTCCTCGGCTGGCGTCTGCCCGTTTTTCATGTAGATTCCTGGCGCGCGCTCCGGCGCTCGCAATGGCAGGCGGCCGCGCACCTGTCGGTGCGCGGCAGGTGTATTTTCCCGGCGTGATGATGTCGGTGCTGATTATCGCCGTGTCCGGCCTGTTTGTCGGCATGTGCTCGGTTTCTACTGTAGCTACTACGCAGCTTGCCGAGTCTCAAATCCGCCGATATTTTGCCATATGGTGGCCGCCTCGCTGTTGCGCGAACTCGGCCCCGTGCTCGCCGCCATTCTGTTTGCCAGCAGCGCGGGTGGCGCGATGACCAGCGAAATCGGCCTGATGAAAACCACCGAGCAGCTCGAAGCGATGAACGTGATGGCGGTGAACCCCGTCGTCTGCGCCGTCGCGCCGCGCTTTTGGGCGGGCGTGTTTTCCATGCCGCTTCTGGCATCGATTTTCAACGTGGCCGGCATTTACGGCGCCTATCTCGTCGGCGTGCAGTGGCTCGGCCTCGACAGCGGCATTTTCTGGTCGCAGATGCAGAACAATATTTCCTTCGGCCACGACGTGCTCAACGGCCTGATCAAATCCGCCTGCTTTCGGCGTGGCCGTGTCGCTGTGCCCGTGCACCAGGAGCCCGCGCCTCGCCCACCTCCGAAAGGCATCCTGCGCGCCAGCACGCGCACCATGGTGTCCTCCCGCTGCCCCTCACCGTGCTGGCCGTCGACTTCATCCTCACCGCCTTTATGTTCACCGGATAACGATATGAAACTTGCAATATTATGGAGATTTGGGTCGGCCTATTCTTTGTGTTGGGCTGCATCGCCGCCCCTCGGCTTTCTCTCGCTGCCGCAGCCGCGAGCAGCAGCTGGGCGGCGGCGAGCGGCTCGGCGGGCTACACCGTCTGCGCCGGGTTTACCGACATCGGCGGCCCTCGAAGCCCGGCGCCCCGCCAAAGCCCTCGGGCGTGCTGGTCGGCCGCGCCGGCATCGCCCTCGCCTCGACCCGCAGAGCTACCGCGCCAAAGTCGCCATCCGCGACGACCAGCTGCGAAATTCAGCGGCGAGCGTGTCCGCGCGCAAATCCTCACGGCCTCTGGGCGAACAGTACATCTGACGCCCTGCAGTGCGGGGCGGCGACCCGGTGTACCTCGCCGCAGGCGACACCATCGCGCTGAGCCAATTCCGCCCTGCGCTGGAAAACCTGATCGAGCAAATTCGCGCACTCTCGCAGAAGGCAGCTCTGAGGCCGTCTGAAAAACAGGACGCGCCGCAACCGTAATCGGATTCCGACAACGCTTTAACAAGAGAGAACCACTATGAAAAACAACGCTTACACGCATCCCATCATCGCCGCCGCCGTCGGCAGCGCCCACGCCACACCGCGCAGCGAAAGCCGTCGCCCTAAGTGCGGCGAAAACGCCGCCGCGCAGGTCTCACTGCATCCCGAAAAAGCCAGCGGCAGCAGCGATGCCGCCGTGCGCAAAGAAGCGGAAAACTACGCTCGCCCTGCTCGACTTCCAACGCATGACCGCGCGAGGCCGTCGGCCAGCCTTGACTGAGCCACGCCCGCACAGAAACAGGCGCTGGCCAAAGAGTTCCAAACCCCTGCTCATCCGCACCTATTCCGGCACGATGCTCAAATTCAAAACTCCACCCGTCGACGTGAAAAACAACCCCGTCGTCAGCAAAGGCGGCAAAGAAATCGTCATCCGCACGAAATCAGCCAAAGCGGCAGCAAACCCGTCAACATGGATTTCACCACCTACCAAAGCGGCGGCAAATACCGCGTCTACAACGTTGCTGTCGAGCGCGCAGCCTGTTACCGTCTACCGCAACCAGTTTGGCGAAACCATCAAAACAAAAGGTTTCGACGGCCTGATTCAAGACCTGAAAACCAAAAAACGGCGGGCAAATAAGCCATGGACAGCGAAATCTGCGGCGGCGTGTGCTCTGCCTGTCGGGCGACATCACCGTCGTCAAAGCCTGTAGCGACGGCCGCCCCGCGCCGCCGGTGCGCGCGCCTGCTCGGGCAAAACCCCGCCAAGGCCGACCTCTCCGCCGTCGGCCGCGCCGATTCTGCCCGCCTCTGCCTGCTGCTGGAAATCCTGGCGCGGCAGCGGCGGGCAGCTGCGCGGTATCCCGCAGCCGTGCGCCGATCTCGCCGATCTGGTGGCCGAAGTCCGAGAATGGATGAACCCATGAAACGCCACGCCCTCCCGCCGCCCCTCGCCCTCCTGATGGCCGCCGCTGTTTTTGCCGACGGACAAAACGAAAACACTGAAACGCCCGCCTGCGTTTCGCGCAAACCGCGCAGACGTAAACGTTGGCATCGCCCGCCGTGCGCGACCGCCACGAGCGCTACAGCAACCGCCTCATGTTCAGCTCAACGACAAAGCCGACCGCTACGTCCTCGCCCCCGTCGCCCGCGCGCTACCGCGAAAGCCGCGCCCGCAGCGCGGCGGCGTGCGCGCAACTTCTTCAACAACCTGCGCGACGTCGTCAGCTTCGGCAGCAACGTCCTACGGCTCGACGCCAAACGTGCCAGCGAAGACTTCATGCGCGTCGCCGTCAACACCACCTTCGGCCTCGGCGGCCCATCAACATCGCGCCGACGCGGGCGGCATCCCCGACAACAAAAATACCCTCGGCGACACCTTCGCTCATGGGGCTGGAAAAACAGCCACTACTTCGTCTACCCGATCACCGGCCCCTCCACCCCTGCGCGACAGCGTCGGCAACACCCGCCCTGATGGCCCTACCCCGTGAAAAACGCCATATTCCACACCACCGCCGGCCGCGTCTCCTCCACCGCCTTGCAGGCCGTCAACACCCGCGAAGAATACCTTGACCTCACCGACAGCATCGGCGATGCCGCCTTGATCCCCTGCATCATGGTGCGCGACGGCTATATGCAGATGCGCGACAAACAAATCGGCAACACCGCCGCCGCAAACAACGCCGAAGACATCGACATCGACGAACCTGCGTCGCCCCCGACACCGCCCCACCTGCAAGCGGCGCAACCGCCCCAACGGCATCCGACCCGCTGAGACTGTCCGCCAGCCAACCCTACGTGGACGAAGACATGCAGAACAGCAAGAGTCTTTAGGGTCTGTTGACAATCAGCCTTGCGGCGGTGTTTTGACAACATACCCGCCTGCCGCGTCAAAAAATGCCCCGCAAGTGTCCAATCTTTGCTGTGCTTTTTCGCTGCATTCGGGCATTTTTCATCAAAAACCGTCCTGCCGCCGAATGTCAGCAGACCTGGCTCCGCAAAAGCCAAAAGGCTCGTCTGAAAAGCAAAGAGGCCGTCTGAAAACGTTCAGACGGCCTCCTGCTTTTCCGCTCCCCTTATTGTGCAAGGCTTTTCAGACGGCCTTTTTGCCGCGCCGTCAGCATCTCTTCCGAGGCCGTCTGAAAAACCCAAAACAGAGTTTTTCAGACGGCCTCTGCTTTTCCGCTGCCTGACGAGGCTTTTCAGACGGCCTGTTTTTCCGCACTGCCGCGCCTCACCGGAGGCCGTCTGAAACACGGGGAATCTGCTAAAATGCGCCGCTCTGCCGCCGCCTGCGGCAACCCATCAACAGGAAAGGATAACAAAATGAATACGAAAAACTTATCGCCGAAAGCCCTCGCCGCCGTCGCCATCCGGCATCGGCTACGCACGCTGGGCGCGGAAAAAGCCGTGAAAGGCGTGCGCAGCGAAAAAGACAGCCTGCGTCGAACTCGTTTTCAGCTTCCCCACGGCCACATCAAACAGCAGCTTGCCGAATCGGTTCTAAAACGGTCTTGGCCGATGCGGGCTGCGGCGACACCATCCATCTGCACCTGTCCGCCGACATCGCCACCCACAAAAGTCCAGCCCGGCATCGCCACCATCAAGGGCGTGAAAAACATCATCGCCGTCGCTTCCGGCAAAGGCGGCGTCGGCAAATCCACCACCACCGCCAACCTCGCCATGGCCATGGCGCTGCGATGAGGCGCGCGCGTCGGCGTCCTCGATGCCGACCTCTACGGCCCCAGCCAGCCGACCATGCTCGGCGTAGCCAGAGCGCAAGCCCGACCAGCAAAACAAAAAGCTGATTCCCGTCGAAGCCGAAAGCGGCATCCGTGCATGTCCATCGGCTTTCTCGTCGACACCGACCAAGCCGTCGTCTGGCGCGGGCCGATGGTCAGCCAGGCTTTGCAGCAATTATTGTTTCAAAGCGAGATGGGACGATGTGGATTACCTGTTTGTCGATTTGCCGCCGGGTACGGGCGATATTCGGCTACCCTGTCGCAGAAAATCCCCGTCACCGGCTCAGTGGTCGTTACCACGCCGCAGGACATCGCCCTCATCGATGCGCGCAAGGCGGTGAATATGTTTGAGAAAAGTGAATATTCCGATTTTCGGCGTGCTGGAAAACATGTCGGTGCACATCTGCTCCCACTGCGGCCGCCGAGAGCCGTTTTCGGCAGCGAAGGCGGCAAAGAGACTGGCAGGCCGTCTGAACGTGCCCCTGCTCGGCCAACTCCCCTGCAAATGGCCGTGCGCGGCGATGGACAACGGATCAGCCGCGCAGCTTTTCGACGCGCATCCGGCCGTGGCGCAAATCTACACCGACGCCGCCTTCCGATCGCCCTGGCCGTAGCCGACAAAGGCCGGAGATTACAACCGGCGTTTCCGAAGATTGTGGTGGAATAAAACTGCGCCGCCCGAACGGCGGGCGGCAAAAGGCCGTCTGAAAACCGACAAACGCTTTTCAGAGAGCCTTTTGCGGCGGAAAAATCTATGCATTTAGTGTAAATGCCAATCGATATTTTTACCAGCAAAACCATTTTATCCTATTTATAATTTCAGAAAACGAATCATGCATCACTTCCTGTCGATAAAGCGGTTATCCGCGCCAAAATCAGAAACCGCATCGCTCCACTTTCTTCTCTCCCTATTGATTTTCTCCTGGCATTATGCTGGATTCTTCAGATTCTTTATCCTCCCTTGCATTTTCAGATTAAACGGCGGCATCCACGCCTTGCAGCTTTTGGTTTCGTGGATTTGGTGCTGCCTTTGCTGACGCTTTTGGTTTCACCCCTGAAGGCAAGCGGGAAAAACCGGTGATTTTGCCGTTATCGGCCTCGTCCAACTGGCGGCTTTGGCTTACGGTTTTGAACGCCCTGTATCAGGAGCATCCCAAAATGCTGGCTTTTTACGATTACGGGCGCGCTGAGTGATTACCGCCGCGCCTGAAGCCAATCCCACGCCGCTTGACGGTTTCACTTCATTGGGTGGCGTGCCGGTTGGGGTATACCGCACCGACACCGGGCAATATGTTCCGCTCGATTTGGCAGCACTGGCCAAAGGGCGACCGATCCGTCAGGAAACCATGCTGTTTGAAGAAAAATCGTATTTGGCCATTTTGGAACAACAGCATGGCGGGCTTTATGTTTTGGCGGCGGCAGGGAAATACAAAAGCGAATATCTGGCTTTGGACGATAAAATGAACATTGTGTCGGAATTCGCGACGAAAAAGACGTTTACTGACGCAAGCAGCCATGAAAAGGTGCGGACAAACCGCTCCTTTTTACCTCTCGCTGCCCGGCGCAACCAGCCGCAAGCGCCTGTTTTGGTGGTCAGACTGATTTTTCTTCAACAAAGGTCGCCGTGCCGCGTACCTGCGGCATAAATTCAACCTTTCCGTGCGGTCCCAAAGTCGCACCCCTGGTCAGCTTGCCGGGCGGCATAAACGACGCGCAGCATGAACCTGATAATTATTGATCATCAGGCCGTCCGTGCCGATTTCCGTCACGCCCGCATTAACAAAGCCTTGGCCTCGTCCAGCAGGCATTATTGGCCGATTTCTGGCATATAGTCTTGGTAGGCAGGCGGGGCGATGGCCGCCAAAATACCGATAGTAGCCACAAGCGATCATCAGGCTCGATTAAAGTGAAGCCCCGAAGAGCGTGTTTGTTCTTATCCATATCTTTTAAAACCTTTAAATTGCAAAAGCCAACCGCTTCTCTATATTCCCTTAGCAAGCATGTGCCGACATCGGCTCATATTGAAAAACATATATATTTTTAAATAGCTATGCTAGATAAGCAACCATATCAGACTGCTTATCTAGCATAACCCAAATGAAATCAACATCCTTCACGCCAATACCGTGGAAATCTATTGACATCATAAAATAAATTAACCAAACTGAGAGCGACCGCTACGGTGGCGGCCGCTCCTAAAACAAACTATTAACCGTTAGTGCCAGCAACTTGGGTTTGCAAGTAGCAGTTACGGGATCACACTCAGTACCTTGAACTTTACCAGCGGTACCACGGATTTTTGCTTTGAATTTCAAGGGTCAGTTCCCAAAGTAGCACCAACAGCAGGGGCAGTACCGAGAAAGAATCATGCTGCGGAGCAAAACACAGTTACCAATCCACCATCGGTAGCAACCGGCAGCAGCACTGTTAATGCTTTAGCTTCGCCCAAAGCAAAGCGTTGTTAGCAGATTCTGCATGTAGTCTTGGTAAGCCGGCAGGGCGATAGCGGCCAAGATACCGATAATGGCGACAACGATCATCAACTCGATCAGGGTGAAACCTTTTTGCAATGCTTTCATGTTTTAACTCCAGTTAGTGTTTGGCAAAAGTGCCGTTTATCAAAATCCGACTTTTGCCGCCCCATGCGGCGCAGTCTTGTTTACTTCATTCCATAATGCGTTTGTGCATATCTTTTTGAAACTCGTTCCCCTAGCGGGCTGCCCGCTTTCTGGCTATTGCCTGCTGCGGATGAAATGTATCAGCATGGTGCGTGCCAACGTCCTGCTTTTTGCGGATTACAGATTTATTTATTTGTTTTTATTAGTTTTAAATTCCCACCCATTTATCATGCGACGGAAAACGGGCATGACAAAAAGGGTGTATTTTTGCGGCACTTCTGCCTTTTTAGGGTAGCGTGCATTTCGCCGTCAGTTTCGCAGATGACGGATTTTGTCAGCCGACGGGCGGTTTTGCCAAACCTGAATCCCAAAACCGCGTACGCCGCTGCACGATACTCCTACCGCCGCCAGCGGGAGAGGCCGTCTGAAACGTTTTCAGACGGCCCTTCTTTCCTATATATGTGTCAGCCCGCATCCGCGCGCACGCCGAGGGTTTCCTTCGCCCATGCACGCACGGGTGCTCCTGCGGCACGGATCTGCCGTTCGAGGCCGGATGCTGTTTGCGGGAACAGGTTGATAACGGTCGAGCCGGAGGCGGAAGGCGCCCATTTCGCCCTTTGCAGCGCTGCACTGCGCCTGCCTTCGGCGGATAGAGCCATTGCAAACGCTTTGCTGCGCGGCGGGTTGATGATGCCCGGTCAGATGGTGCGTTGATATGGCGTGATGAAGCAGCTGATGAGTATCTGCACCATTGTGCCGAACTCGGTGTCGAACACGCAGATCAGGCGCCTGTTGCGGGCGCGAAGGTGTTGGGAAATGCTGCGCGAGAAAGGCTGACGGAATAGAGTTCGCCCGGAACGTAAACTATAGTGGCGGTGGGTTAGCGGCGCAGGGCATGGACGCGGTGGTAGTCGCGCGGGAGAGGTAGGTGGGTGAGGAAGAGGCCGTCTGAAAATTCCTGCGGCCAGCGCTTCGTCGCCCGCCAGCAGTCTGAGGGCGGTGAAATCGTGGCCTTTGGCCTGTATCAGCCGCCCTTGCTTGGATGACGCCCGCTTCGCTGCAGCGCGGCCGTCGGCGGGCAAACAGAGCGGCCTGCGGCTCGGCGTTATCGGCCGCGCCGTCTTTCGAGGGGGCGGATGAAAAATTCGTTGAAGCTGGAGCGTAGTCGGCTGCGCGAGCTTTTTGCGCTTCGTGCCATGTTGATTTGCAGCAGGCGACGAGCGCTTTTGATCACGGCGTGGGTGAGCACGCCCCAGCGGCGTTCGGCCAGCCAGCGCCTGCGGTGCGGTGACGTGGCTATGACGGCGAGATAATGGAAGGCGGCTTTGAGGGCGCTGCCGGTAGGTCGAGGCAGTGATAGGGGCGCAGCGGACATAGCGCGGTTTCCTGTTTGTCCTGTTATCGGTTGCGGTGGCGGCGGAGTATAGCAAGAAAGGCCGTCTGAAAGCGCGATGCGCTTGATTCAGGCCGATTTTCGATGCTGCCGCCACAGGGCGGCGTCGTTATCCTTGCTGCCGCTTTGCAAAGCGGAATTTTCAGATGAAACTTTCACCCGCATCTTCCGCACCGCCCAGCAGGAGAACCAAGATGAACAGCCATTCCGACGACATCGTCGTCAGCGCAGGCCCTGCCGCCTGGGCTTCGCCCGCGCACGGCCGACGGCGGGCCTCAACATCACCATCGTCGAGCGCGCGTCGAGAGCATCGAAAACCCCGCTCTGCTGACGGCCGCGAAGGTCGCCCTCACCCATCTATCGAAAGAAATCATGCGCAGCGGCTGGGCATGTGGCAGCGCGTGCTGGAAAACGAGATTTACCAACTCAAAGACGCCAAAGTGTGGGACGGCACGTCGGTCCTGCAACTCTCTATTTCCTGCAGCGCCCAAACGGGCGCGAGCATGGCGTCAACCGACCGCCTGGGCAACCTGATTTCCAACCGCTACCACATCCGCCGCGCGCCGCCTACGAGACCGTGAAAAGAGCAGGACAACGTCACCCTCGCTGATGCAGGCGTCGGCGTCGAAAGAAGCGCGCACCGCGACACTTCCAGGCCTATGTGTCACCCTCGCTGACAACGGCGAAACCCTCACCGCCCGCCTGCTGGTGGCCGCCGACAGCCGTTTCTCGCAAACCCGCCGCCAAATCGGCATTTCTGCCGATATGCACGACTTCAGCCGCACCGTTATCGTCTGGCGTTTCAAACACTGAAATCTCCAACGGACACCGCCGTCGAATTTTTCCAATACGGCCGCACCCTCGCCGCTTCGCCGCTGGAAGAGCATCTCACCAACTGCGTGATTACCATCGACAGCGACACGCGGGCAGCCTGCTGGCGCTGAGCGACGCAGAACTCGCCGCCGATTTGGAAAAACAGCTCAACTTCAAACTGGGCAAAATGGAAAAACCGGCACACTGCACACCTATCCGCTGGTGGGCGTGCACGCGAGCCGCTCTACGCCCCGCGCGCCGCCCTTATCGGCGATGCCGCCGTCGGTATGCACCCCGTCACCGCCCACGGCTTCAGCCTCGGCCTCGAGCGCCGACATTTTGGGCAGACTCGTTTTGCAGGCGGCACAAAACAGCCAGGACATCGGCGCGGCCTCGCTTTTGAGCGCGCTAACGCCAAACACCAGCTCAACACCCGCCTGCCCTCTACCACGGCACCAACGCGAAATGGTGAAACTCTTCACCAACGAAGCCGTCGCCAAACTGCTGCGCGGCCTCGTTCTGCGCATCAGCAACAACCTCGCCGCCGGTGAAAAACTGATTACCCACACCAGCTTCGACGGGCTAAGTTTCCCAGTATGGCAACAGGGCCGTCTGAAGCACCCGCAGAGTTTTCAGACGGCCTTTTGATTCCCTGATACAGACAGAGGCCGTCCTGACGCCTGCGGCGCTTTTCAGACGGCACCTATCTGCTGGCGCAATGCCCGGCCAACAGACAGTGGGCGGCGCAGCCGGCGAAGGGCGGTAGGAACGGGCGTGTTCGCCGTACCAGACGGTACGCATGCCGAGTCGCGGCGGCGAGGGCGGCGGCGGAGCCGTCGACCGCGATGCAGTTTTTCGGGCACGGCGTTCAGGGGCGGCGCAGGCGGCGAGATAGGCGGCGGGCCGGGTTTGCAGGCGTAGCCGCAGTCGTCCGTGCCCAGCAGCGGCAAGCCGTTCAGGCCGAGGGCAGACACGAGTTCTGCGCACATAAAACGACGCGTTGGAGAGCACGGCATCTTTGCGCTCTTTTCAGACGGCTCGGCGGCATGCGCCGCGCCCGTGTCGCCAGGAGTTTGGGCAGGATGCGATCCATCGGGTGCCGAAAAACGCAAAAAGGCGCATAAGTCGGCCCAGGGCGTGGCTGAGCGCAGGCCGGAAGAAGTGTTGCGCCGTGTTCGTGCCACTCACTGCCGCCGTAGGCGGTCGGCCTCGGTTTCGATTAAGGCACATTTCGGCGGCGAGCCATTCGGTCATGCGGCGGTTGATAAGATAAAATGCCCGCGTCGGCGCGGTGCAGGGAGTGTTGTCGAATCGAACAGCCCGATCTGCTCTGTGTCTTTATTCATGGCGGTTTTCGCGGGTATCATCTCGCGCCCGATTATAACCAAACGGGAGAATGTTGCATGAAACGGGTTTGCAGGCGGCAGCGGCTCTTTGTTCGCGTCGGCAGGTGCAGCGCAAACCGGCGGATGGCTGGAGGA